>Ga0209777_10001723_pt1 | contig 30673 bp, 29 predicted proteins | sample FrelakmetHBP12HB_FD_187147 | JGI IMG/M metagenome (GOLD analysis project Ga0209777, IMG submission 187147) | Freshwater lake sediment microbial communities from the University of Notre Dame, USA, for methane emissions studies -HBP12 HB (SPAdes)... | ecosystem: Environmental > Aquatic >... | reverse complement strand
TCTCTAACATCCATTTCACAAACCGTCCGAAACGGACGCTTTGTGAAATGACATCATTTGTGCATTTTAACCGCAAAAATACTGGGTTTGCCATAGATTTGTCTTTCATATTCGCGCTTTATTGAGGATCATAAGAACATTCCCTCAGCGTTCTCTGCGTCTCTGCGGTGAAACCTGGTCTTTAGACTGGCCCATAGCAATCGCAAAAGGGGGATAAAATCAAACCCATTCTACAAGAACTCCACCCTATTGGGACAGCAATGGAATCACTTATCATAATTTCAATTTGGGCAGGAGTGATTTTTCAGCCCATTATTCTAAACTCTTTTTCCTTATATACAGCGTTTTTATCACCCGCGCCACTTTCTCTCCCGCTTCATTCTTAATATCAATCGAAAACTCGGCGAAATACTTTTGACCACCAGAGGTGTTCTTAATTATTGTTTCGATTTCTTCCTCTTGTATCAAAAACCTTGCGCTGACAGTTCCCCGATCTGGTTTGATAAACTCAATATGGGCTGCTTTATCCCAGACAACAAACTGCTTTCCTAAAATGTGCATCAACATTACCATAAAGAACGGATCTGCCATTGCATATAAAGATCCGCCGAAATGAGTTCTGACATAATTGCGATTGTACCACCTCATCTTCATCTGTACCCATATTTCTCTATAATCCGGAGAAATACTCCTGACAGAAATTCCTGTCCCCCAATAGGGTGGGTATAAATTGATTAAGAGCTTCAAGTATCCGGGCTTCATTTACACTTCTCAGGCCATTTAAGGTGAAAAGTCCTATTTTTTTTACGTTCGCCCTTAACCCTGCATCGTTTCGCGAAACGCTCTGAGTCACCGTTTTGGCAAGCTGCGGCGAAGGCGCGGGTTGCCAAAACTCAAAAATCAAGTCTGATCCCGCATGCCTTCCCTTGCTGATCTCACTCCTTCTGCTGCATTTGTTCCAGGTCAGTCAAAAGGGCTTGGATGGCTTTTGTGGCAGCTCCAGCAAGCATGCGCCGCATCGCCCCCGTCCTCGTCCAAGACACGGAGGTCATCCGCAATGGCGAGTCAGGGTTTCCGTCTGCAAGGTGGAAGCAATATCTTTTCTGAAGATGCTTCATCTTAACGCTGAACTGGACCAGACCGTAAACCCTCCTGAAGCCAAATCCATATATCCGCGGGCAAAAAACCTCCAGTTCTATTTGAATGTTCTCTCCTTCGCCATCGCTTGACTGTCCCGATGACTCTTCTATCATCTTTACCAGGTAATCTTTGAAGTAGGTTATCCCGGCTTCCCCCGCGAATTCGGTATCATTACTGGCCTTGATATCTGCGCATTCAAGGCTGGCAAACTCATTACGCTTGTCACTGATTTGGATAGAGAATAACCTTCCTTTTAGATCAATGGCGGTCCGCGGCTTGTAGTAAGGGAGGTAATCGAAACCAGTAGCTTTTGCGGATATCGGACTCCCTGAATCAGCGGCGCATCCCATTCCACTCAAGAAGCAGGCGAGGATTCCAAGCAAGAGGCCCGCATTTAACTTTAGGTCACAAAATGATAAATACGTTCCCTTGAACATTTTACCTCCTCCAGTACGGTCAACTTACTTAGCTAAACTACGTCCCCGAAGGCACAGCAGGAATCATGACAATGCCCTGAGTCAGGTTGAAGCGATTGTTAGGCATCTCCTGATTTCCACCAGTCATTATTCAATATTGCAAGTTCCTTAATTACTTCTATATTCTGTTCAATCCACTCTAATGAGATCATAAATCGAGCCTGTTCGTATTTATCTTCAGTAGGTACTCCGCTTTTATCAAGTATTTCGAATATTTTTTCCTTATTGCTACCGTATTTCATTTCGATAGCAACAAAATCACCTGTTCGCCTTTTCATTTTTATCTCGTTGTATCCACTTTTCTTTATTACAATGCTCCATTTATTATATTCCAATGTTGTGCTTTGATATATTGCCTTTGTTTCTTGGTACATTTTCTTGGCTACAGACAACATTCTTGAAGCCAGTTTTACCCAATACGATTCATCGACTTTTTCTTCAGCTTCGGATTGTAGATCTTCCGGCTCTTCGTAAGCGTCGAGTACTTTTGTAAACACCAAAGCTTTCTTCCCATCAATTTCTATTATTGTGCACTGTATCGCAATAATAGGTATGGAGTTTGATAGCAGCCCTATTACGTTAAAAAAGCGCCTTGTTATAGTTTCCGCAATTATTACCCCATAGTGTTGTCTTAAAGGATACTTCTTCCTAATGAGATCCCAGTATTCTATAGTTCTGATTATGTGCGATGGGTCAGTATCGCCTAGCTGTACTTCAACTTCATACATTTTCTCGTCATTCGTATCTTGTAAAAGTATATCGAGCCTGCCACCAGAACTTATTATTTTCTCTTTCGCCACGAGCTGTAGATCGCCTAGTCCAAGCCGATTTGGAGAATCACATATCGCAGATTGAAGCCATGCTTCATTATACCCAGCATCCTTAATAGACACGCTTTTGTATTCGAAGATGTCGTTTGCCATGATTTCTTCCTCCTTAACTATGCTTATTTCCACGCGCGCAGCGCCTGCCTAATAATTGATTATACAGAAAGAATTCTGTATAGCACCGGTTATAGTGGATTTTTACAGAACCTGTCCGAGAGAGTGAAGTATCTCACAATCTCAAACATCTAAGGGGCTCTTTACACTGGCCCCTGGCTTATTTAAGACATGAGGGAACGAGAAATGGGTGACCCCAGAATCTTTTCTATTTTACTTTTCTCCTTGCAGGTCTCACTTGGTACAGAGCTTGATCTTCTTTGACCATGCAACCGGGCTCCGTGGAAACCTTCTCAAAGATAAGTTGAGCGCTTGAGAAAAGGTTCGTGGTCGCCGCCTTAAGATACCGTGCTGCCATGCGACAATATTCTGGGTCAATTTCCACTCCGATGCTGTTGCGGCCCGTTTGGAAGGCTGCAATCATCGTTGTCCCGGAGCCGCAGAATGGATCAAGGACGGTGTCTTCCACAAACGAGAACATCCTTACTAGCCGGGTAGCCAGTTCCAGGGGGAAAGGCGCGGGGTGGTGCTTGGTCGATGCTCCAGGGATGTTCCATATCTGTTGGAACCAACGGTCAAACTCGTCTTTTGAAATCCTGCTGGCATCTCGCTGAGCATTAGAGGGTTTCCGGTATCCTCCCGGTTTCCGCTGCATGAGGATGAATTCCATGTCGTTCTTAATGATAGCGTTGGGTTCATACGGCTTGCCCAAGAATTTGGACCCGTTGGCCACCTCATAGGATGCATTGGCGATTTTGTGCCATATAATCGGATTTAGATTGTCAAAACCGATTTGCCGGCAGATCACGCAGATATCCGCGTGGAGGGGAAACACCAGGTGACGTCCGAAATCGCGTCTGGCCACACAGACATCACCAACCACGCACACCAGCCGGCCTCCGGGGACAAGAACACGAAAGACATGCCTCCAGACCTTCTCCAATTCCCGCAAGAAGGTCTCATAGTCTTGAATATGTCCCATCTGGTCAGGGGTTTCGTTGTAGCGTTTGAGATTCCAATAGGGTGGTGACGTGACGACGAGGTGCACCGACTCATCACCCAACAAGGATAAATCCCGTGCATCGCCATTGATTAGTCTGTGGACCGTTGACGACATGGTTTCACACAAAGGCTGCCACATGGGCGACCAGCACCTTTGCAAATCGCTCCATGGACAGATCATCCGCCGGTGTTTTGTGAGCGCCTTTGAGACCCTCAAGGCTGGATGAGTTGATGAAGGCGGATGCCGTATAATGCCTCTCTAACACAAGCTTCCGACAGAACAGTTCATAACGGCGCATGTACGAGGCACCGACAAACTCGGGGAAGACCTTAAAATGTGGTTCCTGCACACCGACAGGTCGATTGGATGCGTCACAGTCCTCAAGCATGAAGAAGTAGCCGAGGAATGGTTGTGGACTGTCAAGGTATGCCTTTTCTCGAAAGGCCGTCCAGAGATCAAGGGCACTGCCTATCGCCTCTTCTGTCCGATTATTGAAATTGTTGCCAAAGGAAGGGCCAACCTGGGACTTGGCTTCGATAGCAGCGACCAGCGTCCGCTCACGGACAACGAGGAGATCCCATTCTTTGGTGGGTCTGAAAAAACCAGGAAGCTCGACGGCCCTCTTTCTGAAAATGCAGTTCTCAGGGATTCCGGCTTCTATGACAAGTTCTGTGAAAAGGTCAATGAACCCGTCCATCTGCGCACCGCCGGTGACGGCACTCCGGAGACCTTGATCGGCTTTGCCTCCTGCTTCCTGTTTTTTGCGCTGGTCAGCTCTTGTTTGCCAGTAGTGGGCGACCGCTTTGGAAGTACGATCGGCTATCTGTTTCGTCAATTCATGACTATTCATACCGACATAAGCCTACCAGATTCCTCCATTTTATTCCAGAGGCCAACGATGTTGTTGAGACATCATTATGGCTTAACAGTTCCGGCACGGTCCTGATATCGCTCTTGTCCAAGTCACGATTCTCACCGCAGAGTCGCAATGGACGCAGAGAAAACTTTTTTATTTGGCGGTTGGAGACCGCCAAATAAAAAGCGATCTGTCGATTTAGAACCCGCATCTTCACCCCGCCGAAGACCCCCAATTTCCCTGGCTCGGTGGTACTTCGGAAACAGAATACACAACCGCAGACGACATGTCAAGGACATTCGGCAATCCCCAGAGCCCCTTCAGTTAGGAAAGCATCTCTCATAGGATCCGCAGGATTCACCGAGAAGGGGAGATTGGGGTCAATTCCTCCGTGCTCGCTACTCGATCTGCGCGAAAAAGGACTCTTCCATCCTCCGGTGAAGGGTTGGGATTCCCAAGATTTCACCCAAGATTTCAAGCTTGACAAACCTTGAATATTCCATTAGTTTTTACCAATGGGAAATCGGCTCATCCTTGCATCCAGGTCCCCCAGGCGGTATGAGTTACTGACGCGGATGGGTTTCGATGTTGATGTGATTCCAAGCGAAATCGATGAGCGTCCTGCCCCGGGAGAATTCCCCCGGGATCATGTCATTCGGTTGGCCCGTGCCAAGACATTTGATGTTGGGGCTCAATATCCTGATCGATGGGTGATTGGCGCGGATACGATTGTCTATGCGGAGGGCACCATTCTCGGTAAACCGAAGAGCCGGGAGGAGGCCTCCGAGATGCTGGGTCTTCTTAGCGGTCGGGAACATGAAGTCCTCAGTGGATTCTCGGTATGCCATCTGAAGAAGGAAAGGGAAGATCAAGACGCCGTTCAAACGTCCGTAAAAGTGAAGAGCCTGACCGGGGAAGAAATAGAGTGGTATATCGGGACAGGAGAGCCCTTTGACAAGGCAGGAGCTTATGCGATCCAGGGGATTGGATCTTTTATGATCGAATCGATCCATGGATCGTATACGAATGTGGTCGGCCTCCCCATGTGCGAGCTGATCCAGATGATGGAGCGGTTGGGAGCCATTACCATTGCGGAATTCGGATTGCGAATTGCGGAATGATAAGGAAAAACCGATGAAGTTCACCACAGAGACAGGGAGGGCACAGAACAGGCGAGGGATTTTCTCTCTTCAAGAGTGAGTGGAAACATCGGGAACTGATCGACTGAACAGACAATATGTCGGAGATCAGAGAGAATATTCTGAGGGTAATGGAGAGGATCGAGAGGGCCGCCAGGCGGGTTGGGAGAGATTCCGGAGAGATCAACCTGGTTGCCGTCTCGAAGACAGTGGAAACTTCTCGCATCAAAGAGGCCATTGAGGCAGGAGTTTTGATCCTTGGCGAAAACTACCTTCAGGAGGCTCAAAAGAAGATCGAAGAAATTGGACGGTCCGTCTCCTGGCATTTCATCGGCCATCTTCAGTCAAACAAGGCGAAGTATGCGGTCCATCTCTTTGACATGATCCACTCTCTCGATAGCATCCATCTGGCCGAGGAGTTGAACCGGCGAGCGTCCCTGGCAGAGAGGGTCATGAGGGTTTTCATCGAGGTGAAACTCTCGGAAGAAGTCACCAAATTCGGAACGGAGGAGGAGACCGCCCTGGATCTCGCCAGAAGGGTTATTCAACTCGATCACCTTTCCCTGGAAGGGCTCATGACCATGCCGCCCTACTTCGAGGTCCAGGAGATGAGCCGTCCTTACTTCGTCCGGTTGCGGGGTTTAAGAGAGAGGATGACCAAGGAAGGAATTCCCGTGAAAGAGCTTTCCATGGGGATGTCGAACGACTTTGAGATCGCCATTGAGGAAGGCGCCACCTACCTCAGGGTGGGGACAGCGATTTTTGGAGCGAGAAGATGATGGGAATTGTTTTTCACCGCAGAGACGCAGCGGGCGCAGAGGTAATAATTACTTGGAAAATAGCAACTCCTGGGTAAAGGTTAGGGTAAGGATGCCAGTTTGGTCAATGGGTTAAGTTGCTGGTCCTAAGGGAATTAGCCCTTACCCCCAAGACCTAACCTAAACCGGCTTCCTAACCCTTACCCTGACCGAGATCCATTTTCCCGGAGTCCAGTTCAAAAGGGGTTTATAGGTTTAAATAGACAAGTCTCTCGACAGATGATGTCTATTATTACAATGAGCGCATTGATCCTATGGGGGGCATAATATAGTTTGCATTCGCCATAACCAAACATGTAGGGCAGGCCTTCAGGCCAGCTTCTGCAAGGCTGAAGCCTTGCCCTACGAAATGCAATCTGTTTTATGCTCCGAGTAGTAAGACCTCGTTTCCATCGAAGAGTAGAGTTGGTCGCTAGTTCAAACGGACGGATAAGGTGAGGGAAGAGCAGGAGTAAATAATGAAGAAAATAATTATCCTAATGGTTGTGTTGGTGCTGGTTTTGGGTTGTGCTCTTAAGAAAGATCCTGTGCCCTGGGAATCGGTCGTTCCAAAAAGGATTGTGAATCTTACGCCCATTCCGAGGGACAGTGAGCTTACGCTGGAATGGACATCCCCCAAAGAGAATACGGATAACACGCCGCTTACGGATTTGGCAGGGTTCAAAATTTTGCGATCGGACGGGAACATCGCCGGAGAGGAATGCAAGGGATGCGGAGAAAAGAAGGGAGTCATCTTTGAGATGAAGACGGGAACTCCGGAAGAAGCAAAAGGCCGGAGGATGACGGCTTTCGTCAGGGATCTCGAACCCAGGAAGGCTTATGTGTTCGAGGTCGTTTCTTTCAACCGGAGAGGCCATCCCGCTGCTCCCTCAAACCCGGTTACGGTCTACTGGGACTTTCCTCCTCATGTGCCGGCAAGGGTGAGTGGAGAGCGCGCAGATAAGAGGGTTGGGCTAAGCTGGGAGCCTGTGGTGGGCGCTATGGGGTATAACATTTACCGAAGAGGAGAGAGTGAGACCTTTTCTCTTCGGCCCATCAACAGGGAGCCGATCCTGGAGGAGCGGTATACGGATCTCAATGTGGAGAACGATCGGAAATACCTTTACACGGTGAGAGCGCTGAAACGGGTGGTTAAAACGAATATTGAGGGAAAGGGTTCTCTTGATCTCTCTGTGACGCCTATAGACGTTATCCCACCCGCTTCTCCCGTGGGGCTGGCAGCGATTCCGCTAAAGAACGGGATTGAATTGAATTGGAAAAGGAACGAGGAGCCTGATCTTCTCGGGTATTTCGTCTACCGGAGAAAAGTTAGAGAGAAGGAGTTCAAGAAGGTCTTTGAGGATCCGTTGAAGAAGGAGACCTACCTTGACCCGAACGTAGAGCTCGGGGAGGAATATGAATACGCAGTGAGCGCAGTGGACAATTCGCCCCGGCGCAACGAGAGTCCGCTCTCCGAGTATGTGAGGGTGAAAAACCTATACTAAAAAAGACACAGCGCAGAAGGCAGTAGGCAGAAGGCAGAAAGCAGAAGGCAGTGCAAAACGACCAATGGTTAATGATCAATGAACAATGATCAAATGACGAAGCGACAAAGCGACGAAGCGATTAACGACCAGTGAGTTTATCTGGGAGGTTCGATGCATCTCTTCGAGTACAGAGGTCAGCAGCTCTACTGTGAAAAGGTTCCCATCCGCGACATTGCAGAAAAGGTGGGTACGCCGGTCTATGTCTACAGCTACAACACCCTCGTGAGGCATTTCACCGTTTTCGACAAGGCCTTTGAAAGTATGCCTCATCTGGTCTGCTATTCGGCCAAGGCCAACTCGAATGTGGCCCTTCTTCGGATTTTCGCGAGCCTCGGTGGCGGCGTGGACATCGTCTCGGGAGGAGAACTGTACCGGGCCCTCAAAGGAGGGGCGGATCCAGGGAAGATTGTCTTTTCCGGGGTGGGGAAGAGGGAGGACGAGATTGAATATGCCTTGAGGACCGGCATTCTTATGTTCAATGTGGAATCCTCCCAGGAACTCCAGAGGATCAACGAAGTGGCCGGCAGGGTGGGCAAGAAGGCCCCGATTTCAATCCGTGTCAATCCAGATATCGATCCCAAAACGCACCCCTACATTTCAACGGGATTGAAGAAGAGTAAGTTTGGAATCGATATTCTCCGGGCGCCGATGGCCTACCGGATGGCGTCCCAGCTCCCAAATCTCAAAATCACCGGGATTGATTGCCACATCGGCTCCCAACTGGTTGAGGTAGAGCCCATCGTTGAGGCTTTGAAGAAGCTGAAGAAGCTGGTAGGGGACCTGAGAAAAGAGGGCACGGAGGTCCGTTATCTCGATCTCGGAGGCGGTCTCGGGATCACTTATGAAGATGAAGAGCCGCCCCATCCGGTGGAATACGCATCGAGCCTCCTCGAAGAGGTCCGGGGATTTGACTGCACCCTGATTCTGGAGCCGGGACGGGTGATCGTTGGAAATGCGGGAATTCTTGTGACGAAGGTTCTCTATACCAAGGAGAACGAGGAGAAAAAGTTCTTGATCGTTGACGCGGGAATGAACGATCTGGTTCGGCCAAGCTACTATGGCTCGTTTCATCAAGTCCTGCCTGTTCAAGAGGAGACACGGGAAGAGATCGTAGCGGATGTGGTCGGCCCCATCTGCGAATCCTCCGATTTCATCGCGAAGGACAGGAAAATGCCAAGAGCCAATCCCGGGGAGCTGATTGCGGTGATGAGCGCAGGGGCGTACGGGTTTTCCATGTCGACCAACTATAACTCTCGGCCAAGAGTCCCTGAGGTCCTCGTTCGGGACAACCAGATGTTCGTGATCCGAAAACGGGAGAATTACGAGGATCTCGTTCGGGGCGAGGAAATCCCGGAATTCCTGAAGTATGAATAAGGAATTCAGGAATTGAGGAATTAGGTATCTGCAATTCCTAAATCTGTAATTCTCAATTCGGAGTATTCAATGAAAATTCCTTTTATGAAGATGAGTGGAAGCGGGAACGACTTTATCTTCATCGATCATCGGAAGGCTCTGGTGGCCGAAGATCGGATGAAGGAGTTTGCCCAGAAGGTTTGTCGGAGAAGGACCTCTGTGGGTGCAGATGGCCTCATATTCATCGAACGATCGGAGACAGCGGATTTCAGATGGCGGTTCTTCAATGCCGATGGAAGCGAGGCCGAGATGTGTGGTAACGGAGGCCGCTGCGCTGCGCGGTTTGCTCTTCTGAAGGGGATTGCAGGTCCCAGGCTGACCTTTGAGACCCTGGCTGGAACGCTTTCCGCCGAGGTAGATGGGAAGAGGGTGAAACTGGAGATGACAAAACCCTTCGGCCTCAGGCTTGATGAGCCCCTTCTCGTTGAGGGGAAGGAAGAGGTTATTTCAAGCATCAACACCGGGGTTCCCCATGCAGTCCTCTTCCGCCAGGATCTTGAAGGACTGGACATCGTTAGAATGGGGAGGGCGATCCGGTATCATTCTCATTTCGCACCGGCCGGAACCAATGCCGATTTCGTCCGCGTGGAAGATCGTTCCCGGCTGACCGTGCGGACTTATGAGCGGGGTGTGGAGGACGAGACGCTGGCTTGCGGCACGGGAACGGTCGCTTCGGCCCTAATAGCGGCTTTTAAAGGAATGGTCAAATCACCGGTAGCGGTCAAGACAACAGGAGGAGAGGTTCTGACTGTCCACTTCGAGATCGAAGGGAGAGAGGTCAGGAAGGTCTTTTTCGAAGGGGATGTCCACATCATCTACGAGGCCGAGATGTGGGAGGAGGCTTACGAATGATCGGCGACAAAAGAGAAATCAGGGTGATCGTTGTCGGAGCGGCCGGCAAAATGGGAGCGCGTATCATTTCCATCCTCAGAGAGACGTCGTCGATGAGACTCTGCGAGGCTGTTGAAAGGCCGGACCATCCCTCGATCGGGATGGATATCGGAGAGGTCATCGGTCTCGGGAAAATGGGCATCCCATTGGAAGGAGCGCTCAAGAAAGGTGAAGGAGACCTGATCATTAACTTCACCAATCCCAAAAGCTCGCTGGAGAGTCTTGAGTTTGCCGGCAACCATGGCCTGGCCATTGTCATCGGCACAACCGGTTTCAGTGGCGAACAGTTAGAGAAGATCAAGGAGCTTTCTAAAAAGGTGCGCTGCGTCTTCTCTCCCAACATGAGCGTGGGGATGAACGTCATGTTCAGGATCGTCCAGGAGGTGGCTCGGACACTGGGTTCCGAGTATGACATTGAAATCCTCGAAGCCCATCACCATCTGAAAAAGGATTCGCCGAGCGGAACAGCGGTCAAGCTGGGCGAGTTCATCGCAAAGGCGATCGGAAGGGACTTCGGCCAGGTTGCGGTTTATGGCAGGAAAGGGATGGTGGGTGAGAGGACGAGAGAAGAGATCGGAATGCAGGTGATGCGGGCAGGAGATATCGTAGGAGAGCACACGGTCCTCTTTGGAGGGATCGGGGAACGATTGGAGATCATCCACCGCGCCCACAGCCGGGATAACTTTGTCCGTGGAGCAATCCGGGCAGCCCTCTGGGTCGTCGATCAGCCAAACGGGCTCTATGATATGCAAGATGTGTTGGGGTTGGCAGGGTCATAGACAGGAGCGTCGTATTTCAACAGGCCTTTAGCACCGATGAACTTCTAAAATCCCCCCTCCCCCCCTTTCCCAAAGGGGGGAAACGTCTCCTCCCTTTAACAAAGGGAGGTTGGGAGGGATTTTATAAAACGGCATATTCCAAACTGGGGGATAACAATTGCCAGACGAATCCTTCCTTTATGGATTAGATGAAAAACCTCCGATCGCAAAGAACCTGATCTACGGTCTCCAGTGGATCATGATCACGATCCCGAATGTGGTCGTTTTCTCCACTCTTTGTGGAGCGGCTCTCAAGCTCGATCCCCCCGGTATCATCAGCTTTTCCCAGCGCCTGCTCATCGCCACGGGATTGATGAACGTTTTCCAGAGCCTCAAGGGGCATCGTTATCCTGTCGTGGAAGGCGGTTCCTCAGCCCTCTTGCTGAGCTTCATCGTCCTGGCTCCCTACGGTCTCTCTGCAATTGAGGGGGGAATGATCTGCGGTGGGTTGCTCCTCATTGCTGTAGCCAAGTTCAAATGGTTCAAATGGCTTTCTCCTTTCTTTACGCCGAATGTGGTCGGGATCATTTTGATGCTGGTGGCTCTTACTCTCCTGCCCTTTGTCTATCCCATGCTGATCGGCATTGACAAGGTCCATCCCTATGGTGATTTGGGAATCTGCGGAATTTCCCTGTTGATCATTTTTTTTGTGTCGCTTTTCTCCCACTGGGGAGGAGGATTTTTCCAGACCGTCTCGATGTTAGCGGGAATCGTCCTGGGTTTAATCATCTTTCTTATTCAGGGGGGAATCTCGTGGACCGTGGTATTCGAATCGAGTTGGTTTGCACTGCCTTCTCCTTTCTTAGGAACGTGGCCGACTTTTTCTCTCGCCTCCGTTCTGGCGATCCTCTTCACCTACCTGGCTGTCATGGTCAATACGGTAGGAAGCATCCAGGGGATGTCGGAGCTGGTCGGGAAGGAGGATCTTGAGAATCGAATCCATCGAGGAATCGGGATGACAGGGGCTGGAGGACTCGTCGCCGCATCTCTGGGAGTTGTGGGTCTTGTGAGCCATTCGATCAGCCCGGGAGTGGTTCTCGTCTCGCGGGTCGCCAGCCGGTACGTCCTCACAATGAGCGGGGGGATCATGATCGCCTGTGCCTTTGTTCCAAAAATCTGGGCTCTCTTGACCGTCATTCCCTCTTCCGTTATTGCAGCGGTCCTGTTCGTCGCTCTTGCGTCCCAACTGATGGCAGGTGTGAGCGTGATGATGTCGGGAAAGGGAAAGATAGAACGAAGGGAGTATTTCTGCGTGGGATTGCCACTATTGGTCGGGACCGTGGTCTCGATTTTACCCAAACCCTTTTTTCAATTTTTTCCAAACGCCATCGCCTCCCTGGTCAGTAACGGTCTGGTCATGGGCATCATCTTTTCTCTTTTTTCAGAGCATCTCCTGTTCCGACCGAGGAAAACAGGCTAATGAGCAATCATCAATGACCAATGACCAATGATCAGTGACCAACACAAGGCAATAGACGAATTTGGATTGAATGTAGGGAGCGTTCCCCGAACGCTCCGTTTACGGCTTGGTTGGGGATCAAGCCCTGCAGAGTTGTAGAAATACAAAATGTACTTGTATTAGAACCGTAGGATGGGCATTGCCCACCAAATCCGGGTTGAACTTTTTGGGGAGCCGCAACTTTCAGGTTGCGCGAATCACGCAGGCTGAAGCCTGCGTGATTGGTCGGCGCGGTGGCCGACCCTACATTTGTCTATTTCCCGGTCTTCACGAAATCGAACCCCGTTTCTTCAATAAAGGCCTCGATCAATCGTTTTGTAATCGGGCCGGGAACAGAAGCCTTCGGCCGGAAGCCATCCACTTCCCTGACAGGCATGGCGCAGACGGCACTCGATGTGAGAAAAAACTCCTCCCCTTGAGCAATGTCGTAGAGGGTGAAGTTCCGCTCCTGGAGCGGTATCCCCAGTTTTGATGCCAGCTCAAAAACAACCTTTCGAGTAATTCCTTCGAGGATGTTCCTCTCGGGTGCAGTCCAGAGGGCCCCGTCGCGAACCATAAAAAAATTGGCCACGGAATTCTCGGTAACGTTCCCATCGATATCGAGCATCAATGAGAGAGCCCCTGAAACGTCTGCATCGAGCTCTGCCAGGATCTGATTCATCTTGCTTGTGACTTTGGCACGGGTTTCGACACACTGGGGTGGAATCCTCCGTGTTGGAACGACGGTCACCCTCACTCCTTCCGTATAGTTCTTCGCAAACGACTCGACTCTGGCGGGACGCCAGAAGATAAAGACGGTTGCGGGTCCTGCGTCGCGGGCTGCCATGCCCGGCGTATCCATCCCCCGTGTGACCCAGTGACCCACCCTGTAGACCCCGCGCTCCTCCAGCCGGGGGAGGTTGGCATCGAGAAGGGCCAGGGTGGCTTTTTCTAACGCCTCCATGGTCATCCCGGGATTGATTCGGACGTAGCGTAGGGATCGAGAGAGTCTCTCCAGATGATCTGGGAGACGATAGAGCCGGCGGTCAAAACAGGGAGTGATCTCGTAGACGCCATCGCCCCAGAGAAACCCCCTGTCGAATGGGGAGACGCGGGCCCGGCTTTCCTCCAAGATCTGGCCGTTCAGGTAGACGAGAAGTTCGGGGGACATTCCTTGAACCTCCGTTCGAAAAAGAGTGCCACTGCAAGTATCAGCGCCAGAAAGGCAGGGGCAGGGTTTCGGGCGCTTAGCGCAATAAGATCGACGAAACATTGTCGATCTTCTACGGTCTAAGATTAAAGGTAGGGCAGGCGTCCTCGCCTGCCGGGCTGGTCGGCGAGGACGCCGACCCTACGCTTTTCTTCCCTCAATATTCCAGTATTCCATCCTTCCATCATTCCAGCTTTTGTTCCCTCTCAGCCCGTGATCTCATCACAGGCCTTTAAACAGACGCTGCAGATCAACCCTGCCTGGCGGTAAGCCCTGCAGGCAAATTTATTGATGGAGTAAGCTTCCCCTGGTCCCGGCACCCGGAGGGCCTGGGCCGGGCATTCCCGGATGCAGGCATCGCAATTGACGCAAAAGTCTTTTTGCACCCGGGGAGAGGCTTCCAGAGGTGCTTCCGTCAGGAGGCAAACCAGCCGTATTCGGGGGCCAAATTCGGGCGTGATCAAAAGGCTGTTGCGACCGATCGTTCCGAGCCCGGCCAGTTCCGCCGCATGTTTATAAGAAAGGAGAGCCGTCAGGAATCTCTGATCGGTTATGAACCCGATGGCGGAAGGAAGCGGCACTGATCGATACCCCTCTTTTCGCAAGAGATTTGCTAACTCATGAACAGCCCTGTTCAGCTTTCCGGAGAGATAATCCGCATGAACATTATAGACCTCACCGGGTTCAGGTTCTCCATCTCCCCTGGAGGGTTTGAGCAGGGCAACGACCTCTTTATAGGCCTCCTTCCCCAAAACAACGACAGATTTTACGGTGGGGAGAAAAACGGTGGCCCTGTCTTTCAACTCCTTTGATGCCTCGACAGAAACCACGCCGATCGAATCAATATCGAGCTTTCGCTTCATCTCCTGAAGAAAATCGTGGTCGAATTTTTTCATCTTCCCGTACTCCTTTCCCTCTTCAATCAGGACGTTGTATCCATTTATGGTCAACGATGAGAATAAAGTTACAAACGAAATGGGTAGGGGAGGCTTTAGCCTCCCCTACAAGGGTATTATCGGTGTAATCGTCTTTTAAATCTGTGTAATCATTCTTTAAATCTTCAACTGGAACAGGGCGACCGCATTATCCCGCATGATCTTCCGCTTATCTTCCTCTGTGATCCCCGCAAGGGCGGAAACGGTATCCACCGGCTGGTGATTTCCCATGTCATAGGGGTAATCCGTTCCCAGAAGGACATGATCGCTTCCCACGAGGGAGACGAGGTACTGAAGGGCCTCCTGGCTGTGCGTGATGATGTCGCAATAGAAATTCTTCATGAAATGACGCGGGGATTTCTTGACCTTTTCCTTACATTCAGGCCGGACGTTATATCCGTGCTCAAGTCTTCCAAAAATATAAGGGAACTGGCCTCCGCCGTGAGCCAAAACGACCTTCAAATTGGGATATTTTTCAAGGACGCCGCTGAAGATCAGGTTCGCTGCCGCAATGGTCGTATCGAGAGGATTGCCGATCAGGTTATTCAAGTAGAAGTTCTGAAGGCGGTCCATTCCTGCGACGTGATGGGGATGAATGAACATGGGAAGTCCATGTTTTTCCAGGATCTCGTAGACAGGCCAGAATGCCTGATCTCCCAATTCCCGCTTCCCGACATGGGAGCCGATCTCGATTCCCCGAAGCCCAAGCTTGTTAATCACCCGATCCAGTTCTTTGGCTGCCGCGTCCGGAACCTGAAGGGGAAGGGTGGCCATGGCAGCAAAGGTCTCAGGGTACCTCTTTGCCATCTCCGCAAGCTGGTCATTCTGAAACCGGGCCAGTTCAATGGAGAGAGCGTCCTCGATCTCATAAAAAAAGGAAAAAGGAGTGGAGGAGAGGACCGAGAAAGCAAGCTTTCTCTCTTCCATATCCTTAATTTTTTTCTCAGGATCTCTTAAAGGCTCACGAAGGGCAGCCATGATGCCCTTGTTGAGCTCTGCCGAATGGGCTCCCGTGGCAGGGACGATAAACCGTGAGAAGATCTCTTCTTCCGTATATTTTTTCTTCACAATCGTCGCGGTGTCCGCAAACTCTACATGGGTGTGAATGTCGATGGCAGTGTGTTTCATTTGTCCTCCTTGTCACTCTTCTTTGTCAAAAAAATTTGTGAGATGGCCGCCTTGTCGCTTATGAACTATCTTTTTGGGTTTACCTTCGAGAGTTTCTCCGCGGTTGCCACCACAGCAGAATAGTCGTCTTCTTCTCTTCCGTCAACGATGGACTGGGCGTAGATCTGGCGGACGAGGCCTGAGATTGGCATGGGAATGGAATCTTGAGCGGCCGTGTCCAGTGCCAGTCCCATGTCCTTAAAGATGAGCTTCATCATGAATTGGGCCTTGTAATCACCCTTAAGGATATTGGGGCCCCGTGTTTCCAGGACCCGGGAGGCTGCCCCTGTGGTCTTAAGCACTTCTACCATCGTTTCAACCGGGATTCCAGCCTTTGAGCCCAGGCAGAGACCTTCGCCAAGGACCGCCATGTTCACCCCCATGATCGCATTCCCGAGGAGCTTCATATAGCATCCCATGCCATTCCCGCCGATATAAAAAATGTTCTTTCCCATGGCGGCGAAAATGTCCCGATGGGCTTCGAATGCCTGCCTGTTCCCTCCGACTTGAATGGTCAACGCCGCAGCAGCAGCGACGCCTACACTCCCACCGACCGGAGCATCCAGCATCTTCGATCCCGCTTTGGCGATTTCGGCAGCAACACGTCGGCTCACCTCCGGAGAAATGGTGCTCATGTCGATGACCACAGAGCCGGGCTTCAATCCCTGAAGGACTCCATCCTTCCCCAGGATGACCTGTTCGAAATCCGAAGGGCCGGCAAGCATCGTGATCACGACTTCACTCTTCTCCGCCACTTCCCTTGGAGAGCTTGCGGGCCTGGCGCCCAGATCCAAAATTTCTTTCATCTTTGACTGAGTTCGGTTCCAGACGGTGAGCTCAAACCCGGCCCTTAGCAAGTTTTTGCTCATGGGTGTGCCCATCATTCCAAGACCAATGAACCCGATCTTTTTTGCCATAAAGTGAACCCCCTATTTCTTGTAAATCTTGGCAAGCTCCTTCTGTGCTTCGTACTCCTCCCGCCAGAGTTTTCCAAACTCGTCAGGTCCAAGGAACTGGACCTCGTCGCCAAAGCGTTTGAGCATCCCGATGACAGAGCTGTCTTCGGTCATCTTCTTGAAGGCCGCTGCCAGCTTATCGATGATCGGACGGGGCGTCCCCTTTGGTGCCAGAATGCCTCGCCACATCAAATAGACCACATCAACACCTTCCTCCCTGGCCGTCGGGACATCTGGCAGATCCGGTTCCCGTTTATAATCGAGGACAGCCAGGACCCGGAGTTTTCCGGCTTTGATATGGGCCATACTCTGAGCCGCAAACCCTCCGGTCATGTCAATATGGCCACCCAGGATTGCGATCAGGGCGGGTCCCCCTCCGTCGTGAGGAACAACCCTTGATGTAATCCCTGCCTTTGTCATGATTTCTTTCCAAGGCGTATCGGCTGCTCCCCAGGGACCCGTATGACCGTAGATGAGCTTCCCTGGGTTCGCTTTGGCCCATTGGACCATCTCTTTGAAGGTCTTGAAGGGGGCATCGGGTCGGGCCGTAATGATGACAGGACTATAGTTGATCCTGCACACTGCCACGAGGTCATCCGGCCCTCTGGAGCGTCCCTCGACCGCCGGGAGAGTGCTGTTCCATCCCGGGCCGCCGCACAGGATCGTATAGCCGTCCGGTGCAGCCTTGGCCACCAATTCAGAACCGATGGCTCCTCCCCCGCCCGGTCTTATCTGGATGATGATGGGCTGTCCCAGGTAGTCTGCGGCCACACTCGTGACCGCTCGCATGGTCAGATCGTGAGAGCCTCCGGCGCCCATTGGAACGATCATCGTAACGGGCTTGGTCGGATACTCTTGAGCCTCAACCCTCTGAAAACCGATAATAGCAAATGAAAAGAGAATGAGATAAATCAGGACGTCCATTCGCGATCGTCTACTCATGATGATCCTCCCTTCATTGAATGATGATGATTCATCACGGAGGCCATATGCCCCGTTCTTTAGCCCCCGTGTTCTTTACCAATCCTTGAAGTTCTTTCGAAAAACCTCGGGCCGGCGCCAGTCGCGCAGAACGCCGGGTTTCGCTCTCCAGGGCATGGGGGGGCCATAAAGATCCTTCTGCTCTCTGAGCCACCGAATACGCTCGAAGTCACATTCGGTAATGAAGATACCGGGCTTTGTCGATTCGACAACGATTTCTTCAGGACTGCAGATCATGGCGAGCCCATGCTCAGCACCCAGGATATTCTGGCATGTGACCGTGTAGGCAAGGTTTTCGATCGCCCTTGACCAGATCAGATTGCGCCAGGTCTCATGAAGCTCATACTTACAGACCCCCGCCGGCAAAAAGATGATCTCCGCTCCCTTCAGGGCAACGAGTCGGGAGAGCTCTGGAGAATAGACCTCACTGCAGATGAGGATTCCGACCTTGCAGAAGGGCGTGTCGAAAACGGGAACGTCATCGGCCTCCTGGTAATCAAAGTCCCAGAAACGACCTCCTTGGTAGATCCAGGGCCCTCTCGGTGTCGTCCGGTTGTATCGACCCACGAGCCCATCAGGACCCACGAGGATCTGTGAGCAATACCCCCTATTCGGATTCCCGGGAACCGGACAATTGGCTCCGGCGACGATGTAGACGCTGTGCTTTCTGGCCATTTCCTCCAGTGGTTTCACCGGCGAGTAGCTAAGCGGAGCCTTCCACGGGCCGGGATAGGTCTCGGGAAAGCAAATGAACTTCGCCCCCAACCCTGCGGCTTCCGCCACATAGTCACGGGCCATCTCAATGTTATTCTCTTGCTCGGCTGCCTCGAGAAACGTTTTTGTTTGAATTGCAGCTACCTTGACCGTCGTCACTTTCTTCTCCTCCGTCCCTATTTCTCCCATCTTGCATGGCGGACACTCCAGCCTGGAACAGCATCCTTGCAGTTGATCACTTCCATGTCTTCGAGGATGTGGACTTCGTGCTCGATGTTGGCCGGTATCAAAACCGCTTCCCCGGGCCCCAGGATCTTTTCCTCTCCGCCAACACGATACTTCGCCTTCCCTTTCAGAATGACTTGAACCTGTTCATTGGGGTGAGCGTGGGGATTTGCCACGGTTCCGCCGGGATAGTGCATGAAGGCAACCTCGATCTTTGCGCCCTTAATCGCCGGCCCCTTGCCCTGAGAGTAGCTCGGCGTGATGAAATCCGATTCCAGTTCGCTCCACTTGAAAAACGGCATCTCCCTTTCCTCCCATATTGTAAATCTATGACACCCTTCCGTATCCTTTTCTTCAGCCTCAACTTTATACGGGAGACCGGCTGGTCGCCCCTACGGTTTTGCCGTTAACCTGAACCTCAGCCTTGACCTCGATCTATTTTTCCCACCGGGCATGTTTCACACTCCAGCCGGGGACGACGTCTTTGCAGTTGATAATCTCAAGGTCTTCAAGGATCTGAACCTCATGTTCGACGTTTGCCGGCATGAACACCGCTTCTCCGGGCCCTAAAATTTTTTCTTCGTTCCCGATGCGCCATTTACCCTTGCCCCTGAGAACCACCATAATTTGCTCGTTGGGATGAGCATGGGGTTTGGCCTGCGTGCCCGCGGGATAGAAAAAGAGTCCCACTTCAATTTTTTCGCCACGGATAGTTGGTCCTCTTGCGGAGGAGTACTCCGGCGTGATCATGTCCTTTTCAAGCTCATTCCATTTATAAAAAGGCATCCTGTTCCTCCTTCCTGCCTGCCCTCACTCGGTCCAAAGCAAGTGGATGCTGCTTCGGTCTAATGATAAGATGGGTAAGTGGTTTGACCAATCCATTACCTTCTTTTAGGCCGTTTGTCAAGCCCTTAAAAAACTGCCCGCTCAAAAAAGTGAATGATATTGAAGAGATTCCAGTCCGAAGCGTTCGCCATCTATCTGACCTCGCCATTTATTACTTGACAAAGTCAATCTTCTCAATAAAATGAAGGCTTGTGTCATATCGCTTCAACGTGAAAACGAAATTGGGTCTCGGTTGGGGCAAGGCCGTCCTCACCCTGACCTTAACCCATGCTTTTCCATTCTTTACATACGAAGGAGGTTCCCATGAGTAAAGACGAAGTGGTAAGGCTTGCCATTGTTGGAATCGGGAGTTGGTCAGGGGTGATCGCAGACGCTGTGACGAGAAGCAAGAAGGCGAGACTGGTCACCTGTTTTACCCGGACGTCTGAGAAGAGGGCGGCGTACAGCAAAAAATACAGGTGCGCTCAGGAAAAGAGCTATGAGGATGTGTTAAATCGGAAAGATGTCGATGGTGTCCTTTTAACAACTCCAAACGCCGTGCATACCGAACTGGCTGTGCTCGCTGCTCAGCATGGAAAGCATGTCTTTGTGGACAAGCCGATTGCGAACACCATGGCAGATGGAAGGAGAATGGTCGAAGCCTGCGAGAAGGCCGGTGTCGTCCTGCTCGTGGGTCAGGATCTGCGTCGCTTGTCAGGATTCCGTAAAATGAAAGAACTTATCGACAAAGGGGTGATCGGGAAACCCGTCATGGTCGATTCCAACTTCTCAGCCAGGCTCGGTTTCGAGCTGACCCCTGACAAATGGCGTTGGTATGGAGATGACTCCGGATGTCCTGCCGGCGCCCTGATGACAATGGGAGTCCATCACGCGGATACGCTCCAGTACTTTCTGGGCCCCATCCAATCCGCTTTTTCATACTTCAATAAACTCCACATTTCCGCAGATGTTGAAGATGTGACCATGACGGTCTTCAAATTTAAATCAGGCGTTCTCGGTTATCTCGGGTCGTCCTACGCTACCCCCAGAGCGAACTGGGTATATGTCTATGGCACCGAGGCAATTCTCCAGTGCTCTCTCTCACTGCCTAACCTTCCCTTCGAAGAATATCTTAAGGTCTGGGCTATTGTGGATCGCTATACCACACTGCAGGTATTCGAAAAGAGCAAAGACAAGCCAGAAAGTGTCTCCCTGCCGATCGGGGATCCTATCCTGGAGGAGATTGATGAGTATGCAGACTGCATTCGAACAGGAGCGAAACCGGAGACGGACGGGAAGGGGGCCCTCGCCGCTCTTGCCCTGATCCGGGCTGCCATTGAATCGGCCCGGACAGGGAAACAGGTCAATCTGGCAGACTTATGAATCATGAGGCAGGCAAGACGCAGAGCGCATAGGGGATAACGAATAGGGCAAACGCCGAACGCCGTGGCCAGAAGGTTGAGTGTAGGGGCAGACCCCTGTGTCTGCCCGAGGAGCAGAGGCGCTACTACAAAGCCCTGAGGAAATTGTAAAAAAAAGAAATGGAGGAAGAGATGGCGGTGAAAGACATCAAGAATATTTCGGTTGTTGGTCTTGGGTTGATGGGAACGCCTATTGCCTCACTGCTGATGAAGGCAGGTTATAAGGTTAAAGGTTTTGACATCATCAAGAAGCAGATATCGAACCTGGTAGCGCTTGGTCTTAAGCCTGCCAGATCTGCCAAAGACGCGGCCAGAGGAGTAGATCTCATTATCTTATCTATGCCAAACTGGGATGCCCTTCTGGAGGCCGTCGAAGGGAAAGACGGGATTCTGACGGGTGCCCGGAGTGGTCAAATTGTCATCGATACGAGCACCTCTCCTCCCTGGGAAAGCAGGGCCATGGCGCAGAAGCTGGCAAAAAAAGAGATCGAGTGGATGGATGTTCCCATTTCAGGGTCTTCTGCCCAGGCGAGAGTGGGTAACATGGTCTTCATGGTTGGAGGAAAGAAGTCCGTTTTCGAAAGAATCAGGCCTGTTCTGGACAGCATCGGCAAGAAAACGGTTTATGCCGGGAAACATGGCGATGGAGCAACGATGAAGCTGGTGATCAACCATACCCTCTACCTGAACCAGGCTGCTGCCATTGAGGGATTGGTCCTTGGACTGAAGGCCGGCCTTGATCCCCAGGTGATGTTCGATGCAATGACCTCTGGCGCTGCCTCAAGCGACCTGCTCCTTGCCCGCGGCAGGGATATGCTGGCGGGGAATTTCGGGCCTAAGGGTCCCACCCGCCTCGCGATCAAGGACCTGAAACTATCTCTTGAAACGGGGAGGCAGGCGGGGGTGATGTTGCCTATGGGGTCGTTATATCTTCAGTTTCTTCTTCAGGCTCAGTATAACGGGTGGGAATATGATGACGCCACCGTGGTGATGAGGATCTATAAACAGTTGGCTGGAATGGAAGGAAAGGGTAAGAAATCGTCATCAGGAAGAGGATGAGATAAAGGATTTACATCTGGTTTCCTTCGTAAAGGTATGGGAGAAGTTCCCGGCAGGCAGCCCCAGAAGGGCTGCCTGTCCATTTTGTTCTCCAGAATAAATTGAGCTGTTGCCACGACAGGTGGTTCCATCGTATAAATTATCCATATCAATGAATTGAGTGGCGTGTAAGGAGAGGCAGATGAAGGGATTCTGTGGAAAACTGCTGGAGATCGATTTGAGTTCCGGAAAGAAGAGGGACATTGCGATTGCCGACGAAATGGTTGAAACGTACCTTGGAGGAAGGGGACTGGGCGCAAGGCTGCTCACCGACATGGTGCCTGCGGGAACGGATCCTTTTTCTCCGGAAAATGTGCTCATTTTCCTCACGGGGCCTCTGACTGCGACCCTTGTGCCGGGCTCGTCCAAGTTCGTCGTCGTCACGAAATCGCCCCTCACCCAGGGGTGGTGTGACAGCTATTCGAGCGGAAGAATTTCGGTTGAGCTCAAGAAGGTTGGTTACGACGGCATGGTGATCCGGGGACAGTCGAATCATCCCTGTTACCTGAGGATTGATGACAATGGGATTGAGATCCGGGAGGCGAATCTGATCTGGGGAAGGGACAGCTTCGAGACCGAAAAGATGCTTCGTGACCTGGAAGGAGGCGTTCCTCTCGGTGTTTCGTCCATCGGGCCGGCAGGAGAGAAGCTGTGTAAGTTTGCCTGCATCAACAGCGACCTCTACCGGCAGGCGGGAAGGGGTGGGGTTGGAGCCGTCATGGGCTCAAAAAATCTGAAGGCCATCGTGGTGAAAGGGAGGAAAGAAGTTGGCCTTCATGACCGCAAGCGATTGATCGAACTCAACCGGGAAAATTATCAACGGGCCAAAAAGAGCATTGTCGCCCAGGCCAGGATGAAATATGGAACGCCTCTGACCCTCAACATCACCCATACCGGTGGAATTCTTCCTACAAAGAATTTCCAATTCGGAACATGGGAAAAGGCCCTTGAGAAGATCGATTCCGTAGGAGTCTATAAAAGCACCGTTTCCCATAAGGCTTGCCTTTCCTGTTTCACCCATTGCGGGATGGTGACCCGGGTCGACAAGGGGAAATATAGGGGAAGCCAGCTGGAGGGGCCGGAATATGAGACTTTGGGCATGTTCGGGTCGAATCATCTTATTGATGATCTACCCGCGATCATTCAAGCGAACATCCTGTGCGACAAATTAGGAATGGATACCATCTCCGCTGGGAATGTGATCGGCTTTGTCATGGAGTGCTTTGAAAGAGGATTGATCTCATCGAAAGAGACCGACGGCCTTGAAATTCGTTTTGGCGATAGCGATGCCAGCCTTGCCGTCCTTGAAATGATTGCCTACCGGAAGGGCTTCGGAGATATCCTGGCGGAGGGGGTCAAAGCCGTATCGGAGCATATTGGAAAAGGTTCCGAACGCTTTGCAATGCATGTGAAGGGATTGGAATTTCCTGCCTATGAGCCACGAGGGGCTTTCGGGTCCGCTCTTTCCTATGCCGTCAGCCCGAGAGGGGCGTGCCATCGAAGGGCCTGGCCTCCTGCAAAGGAGATCTTGGGGAACTATCCTCCCTACACCGTGGAGGGGAAGGCCGAAATGGTAAAAGGGCTCTACGATGAGAATTGCATTCTCCATTCCCTTCTGGTCTGCGATATGCCGGCCAAATTTATCCCTCTCTCCCGCGAAGATTACGGGAAATATTTCGAGGCGGTGACCGGGCAGCCCGTTTCTCAAGAAGGTCTCAGGCTGATGGCGGATCGGATCGAAACGTTGATCAGGATGTTCAATGTCCGTGAGGGCTTTAGCCGAAAAGATGACACCCTTCCCTACCGGACCCTGCACGAGCCCTTACCGGACGGACCGGCGAAGGGACAGTTCATCGGTGAGGAGAATTTCAACCGGATGCTTAACGAGTATTACGAATTGAGAGGATGGGATTCTTCGGGAATACCGAAAGACGAGACGGTTAAGAAGTATGGGCTCTGAACACCAACGGGGAATGTCTGATCTCACTCTCAGGCTGTTCGCAGAAATGAGGTTTTCTGTAGGGGAACGTTGCACGTGCCTTCTGGGGAACGGTTGAGGCAATGAAGATCATCATCAATGTATTCGGCCCTGACATCTCGGTGAAAAAGGAGGTCTCTGTTGAGCCTGAATCCTCGATGGTGAAGGGCGTATTGAAGGCGTTGCGTGATAAACCCGAGGGCCCATGGAAGCGAATTTTAAGGGATGATCTCTCATTGGAGAAAGATTGTGTCATCCTGGTGAATGGTCGAAATATCTCGTCACTCCAGAACCTGGAGACGAAAATTCATGACGGAGATGAGATCACGTTTACCGTGCTGATGGCGGGAGGATAGGATCGTAGAGCGCAAAGCGCAGGGTGCATAGCGTAACCTTGGATCGCTTTTGCGACGGGGACTTCCGCAGGGGCGGCCACCGTGCCGCCCGATCACAGAATCTGTATACCGAGGAGGATGATCCATGCGAGCAATGCTTCTTCATGAGTTGGGAGGTCCCGTGACATTCAAAGAGGTGGATGAGCCTCGTGTGGGGCCCAACGACGCAAAGATCCGGGTCAGGGCAACGGGCGTGGGGTTGACGGTCCTCATCATGAAGTCAACGCCGGGACTCGTGACGAGCTACCCGAGGATTCTCGGCCATGAAGTGGCAGGAGAGGTTGTTGACGTTGGCAGTGAGGTCCGAAATGTGAAGATCGGGGAACGGGTCGTCTGCCATTTCTACCTGACGTGCAAGGCCTGCCGATTTTGCAGAAGCGGAAGAGAGACCCTCTGCGAGAACTGGGCCGGATACGTAGGGATGGCCCGTGACGGCGGTTATGCTGAATACATGGCCGTTCCCGCTCTTAACCTCTGTCATCTTCCCGAAGAGATCCCATTTGTCGAGGCCTCTATTATTTCGGATGCGGTGGCCACGCCTCTCCATGCCTGCAGGGTAGAGGCAAAGGTTGGACCTGGAGATGACGTTCTCGTCGTTGGAGCTGGCGGAGGCGTCGGGATCCATGCCGTGCAGATGGCGAAGCTGTGCGGAGGCAGGGTCCTGGCAGCAGATATCGCCAGGGAAAAGCTTGAGATGGTGAAGGAGTTGGGAGCCGATGAAATTATCGATACCGGGAAGGTCGACTTAGCGAAAGAGGTGACCCGGCTGACCGACGGAAAAGGCGTGGATGCGGTCCTCGATTTCGTGGGCTCTTCTCAGACGCTGGAGGCCGGTTTTGAATCTCTCGGAAGAGCGGGAAGGCTCGTGATCCTGGGATTTCGTCCGCCTCACGTTTTTGGTGTGGAGCCCATTTTCAGAGTCAATCCCTTGGCCGTTCTGAATAAGGGGCTTGAGATCCATGGGTCTCGCTACATCTCCATGGCGGAGTTGATCGAATCGGTGAAGGCGGTTAAGGAAGGCAAGATAAAGCCCATCGTGACCCAGACTTTTCCTCTTGAGGAAGCGGAGCGAGTCCATCAAATGGTACTGGGGAACAAAATTACGGGAAGGGCCGCATTGGTTATCTGAGGCTGTCACTGCACAGTCGAAAATAAACAATGTAGGGTGGGCATTGCCCACCAGACGACAAACAGGGCGAATCCATGGTGGGCGGTGCCCACCCTACATCGGCAGCATGAAGATCCTCCCTCACCCCTTTTTTTTAAATGGGGGCTTAATTGCTCCTCCCTTTGGCAAAGGGAGGCTGGGAGGGATTTCCAAAATTGTCATGATTTTTTCTATTTCACTTCCACGAAGTCGGCGCCAACGGGCGGGCAGGTAAAGTATTCAAGATAGCGGAAGTCCTTGTTTGACCGGTTGATGGTCGTATGTTTCTCTCCGGGAGGGATGTACAGAACATCTCCGGCTTTGATCGGGATCTCTTTTCCCTCAATGACTTCGGTCGCTTCTCCGCTGATGACAATGATGATCGATTCCCGGTTATTGTGATAATGATAAGGCACCTGGCTTCCCGGCACGAGGAGGCCAAACATTCCTCCGAGGTTCTTGATCCCGTGCTCGGCAGTCAGGATTTCAGGCCGATAAGGCTTGCCGGGGGTTGGATTCTCCATCTTGACATAGTCCTCAGTCTTAAAAATTTTCATCTCCTGTTCCTCCTGTCTTGATTAAGGTTGGACAACGCTTTCAGCGTCTTTTTTTTCAGAGTTAGTTTTATATGATCCCATGAACCTTTGTCAAGTTAAGACCATGAAGGCTTCGTAACCGTTCAGTTACAGACGGGGAAAACCCTGTCCTTTCGTGTTTTCTCCTCAGCCTTTTATTCATCGGAAGACGTAGGGGCGGGTTTTACGCCCGCCCGTCGGAGGCTCTCGCCGCCAAATAAAAAATCAGCATCTCTGCGTCTGGCGGTGAAAATCCAATTTGGACAAGCATGAAATTCTCTAAAGCCTTTTGCCTTTGGTCTCCGGGAGGAGTGAAACCACGGCAGCGCCAATCAAGAAGATGCCGGAGACAATGATGAAGGTGTTTCCGATACCCACACGAGATGAGATGAACCCTGTACAAGCGGGGCCGATGGCACTTCCGATACTGCCGATCGTATAGCAGAAACCCAATCCTCGACTCCTCACCCGCGTGGGGAAGAGTTCGGCGAGGAGCGAACCATAGCCCGAGAAATAACCGAGAAAGAAAGTGGCCGCTGCCCCCAGGAAAACGGTTAAAACAACTGGGTGTCCTGCATCACCCATGAACCAGTTCCGGGAGGGGACGAGCCCGAAAGAAGCCAGTCCCACCGTCATGCCGATGAAGAATAGTCTCAGGGTAAGCTTTCGTCCGAGCTTGTCGCTGATGAAACCGTAGAGTGTATAACCTGTCAAGGCGCCGATCATGATCCAGAACGTGAACAGAGGGATTCTTTCTGAAGGGATACCTAATACGCCCAGGTAGGCCGGGATCCAGGGATTGAGTGACCAGGCTCCAAAGGCCCCGATGAATACAATGATGGTTCCAAGGAGCGTATACTTCACCAGATCGGGACGAAAAATTTCGCGATAAGAAGCGGATCGAGCCTCTCGCTGAGAAGCATCCACGATCCAGAGGGACGACTCTCTCAAGGTAAAATAGGCCAGAGGAGCTGCCAGGAGGGCCGGCAGCCCGCCCAGCATGAGAAGGGGTCTCCATCCCGACCCGGTACCTGCCCAGAAGGCGATCAAAGAGGCGTAAATAAAACCGACGGGAAATCCTGTTTGTACGATTCCAACGGCTCTCCCCCGTTCGGCAGCAGGCCAAATCTCGCTGACCAGTGTCATGGTGACAGCCCATTGTCCTCCGATCACCATTCCGAGGACGAGTCTGTAGGCACCGAAATCAACCGGTCCGAGAGAAATTCCCGAGAGAACCGCGGAGACAGCCGAAAGAAGGATCGTCAGAAGCAGGGCGTTTCGCCTTCCATAGCGATCGGAGAGGCTTCCGAAGATGAGACCACCGACAGGTTGGACGGCCATGGGCATGAAACCGATGATGGCGGCCCAGAAAGGCGTTACCCCCCATTCTTTGGCGGTGGAAAGGAGGACAAAAGAATAGAGGAATGTATTGGCCGTTGCCGGCATGAGGGAGATGAGCAGGATGATGAGAATGTGCCAGGGACGTTTTTCGCTTTCCCTGGCTGTCCTTGATTCGTCCATTTCCATGGATGGTATTATGCAGAATCGGCACGGAGGTTTCAACACGTTTCCTGTGTCCCCAAATGGATTTGAACCCTTATCAAATCTTGTTAATAGGGTCATAATTGTATAAACTTTTGATTTCATCTTTTATGCTACTGGATTCCGGCTTTCGCCGGAATGACAAAAAAGGACAATGTCCTTAATTCGTCTCTCCGGCGAAAGCCGGAGTCCAGGCTTTATGCCTAATGTTTGACTTCTAAATGACACAGACGAGGAGGAGCCATGGCTGACTTCAAAATGCTCGAAGAAGCATTACTCCCGTATGAGTTGATGCTGCGGGCACAGGAAAGGCTGAGAAACCGTCTTGGCGTTAAAGAGGTGGATCGGCCATCTTATGAAAAATACATTACCGGCCCCATCGAGCGGTTCGACCGCAGGAAGAATGCCTTCATGACGCTTATGCCGGACAATCCGTTCGGGGAAGAGTTTCGCAAACGGTTCAAGGCGCGTACGGGAGTTGATGATTGGACGAATCCCCTTCCTTACAGCGAGATGGAACCGGAGGACCGGATCAGCCTGGGGCTCGCCAAGGCCGTCCGCCGGCCGTGCTTCGAATATCATCCCGAGCCTTTTCCGTTTACACCACCAGAGGGAAGAGTAGAGGTGACGGATCCCGCCTGGATGGCGCGGCTGATCAAGAAGGTTGGTCTTTTTCTGGGGGCGGAGATGGTGCGCATCACCCGCGTAGACGAGCGGTGGGTCTATAAGGATATCGAAATTCCCCACAAGTACGCCATCCTGATTGTCGTCTCCCATGTTCGCAGTATGAACGACACGGCACCATCTCATCTCGCGTGGCTATCGACTGCTCATGCTTACGCGCGGCTCAAAATGATCACAACGCAATTGACCGATTTTATCTGCGGTATGGGATATGATGCAATGTACCGCGAGACCCTGGGACACAACCCGGAGATGCTGATCGTTCCGATGGCCATCGATGGTGGCGTTGGAGAATTTGGCCGAAACGGGCGTGTCCTCTCGCCCGAATTCGGGACAAATATGCGCATCAAAGCGGTCACGACGGACTTGCCTTTGCAGGTGGATAAGCCGATTTCCTTCGGAACCCACGAGTTCTGCATGGCGTGTGAGAATTGCGCCGTCTACTGCCCGCCCCGTGCCATTCCCTTTGGTCCGCCCACGGATCAGCCGATCACGCTGCACAACAATCCTGGATACCGGAAATGGTACATTAACGCCGAAAAATGCCTGATGTTCTGGGTGGTGAACAAGAAGAAATGGCTGAGCTGCGGTGGCCGATGCATTGCCGTGTGCCCGTGGAATAAGGAGTTGAGTCCCCTCCATAACATGGTTCGCTCGTTGGCAGTTCGCTCTCCACAAGCCCTAAAGAAATTGCTCGTCTGGACCGACAGGAAGATTTATCACCGGAAGAGAAGCATCGTGCGGGATAATATTTAGCTGGTCTTTAGACTCTTGGGAGGTTAGCAAAAACGAGTTGAATAACAACATTTTCGAATAGCCATTCGTGGTGAGCTTGTCGAACCATGAACGGCCCACTTCGACGGGTCAGTGTGAACGGCTAAATGCTCATGTTCTTCTTACGAACCTTCTCAGTCCCGGGATCAGGGGAGGAGGCTCTCTTCCGGATGGTTCAGCGAATGAACGAGAGATGGCGTGATTTTTTCCAGTACCGCGATGTGGTTTTCTCCAGCGCCTGAAGAGGCGATGAGCACGGTGTCGCCTTCCCGGATAAGCTTGTTCTCTATCGCCTCCAGAAGGTTTACTGGCGCGGAGCAGTTGGCGATGTTTCCATACTTCTGAAATGTTTCAAAAAAGCAATCCTCACGGATTCTGAGGGCTTCCCTCCATGCATTCCCGGCCCAGTGAACGGGCTGGTGGGTCACGAAGAAATCAACGTCCTCGATGGAGAGCCCGGCCTTCTTGAGGGCTCCGTTGACAACCTCTACCATGTCCTTCTGTGCATTGGCCGCGATCTCTCTATTGGCCTCCTGGTTGTAAAAAGTAACAAAAACCTGCTCCAAAATGTGGCTGTGTCCCACGGACCTGAAGAGCGCTGGAGGCCTTTGCTGGAGGATGATCCCATCGTGCCTGGCCCCATGGCTCGTCGAGAAAGAGGCAATGTAGCCGCTTCCCTCATCGGTTTCGGAAATGATAGCCGCCACAGCAGCATCCCCGGTGTTGACGGAGAAATAGCTGGACTTGTCGTTAACGATCGAGTCGATATAGCTCGCGATGAGCAGAATCTTCTTTTTGATGCCGGATTTTACGAGACCCGCTGCAACCTCCATCATCGTGACAAAGGAAGAACAGCAGGTATCCACATGGTACGCCGCTGCTTTTCTCAACTTCAGTTTGTGTTGGACCAGCGATGCATTAGGAGGCAGGAGCAAGTCAGGCACCTGAGAGGCCACGATCAGAAGATCGATCTCATCCCTGTCGACCTCTCCGTTGACCAGCGCGAGGGCTCCGGCCAGGGTCTCCGCATCCGAGGGCAACATGGGATGAGGCATGATCGATTCACACAAGGAGCGAGGATCCAGGGGGACTCTCCGCCTTTCCCTGGTACCCTGAAATGGATCTGCTTGGTGGTTGGGGGGCAGTTTCGCTAACCAGGTCTCGAACCATGGATGCTTTGACCATCCTTCCTCGTTGGTCTCAATTGTTCCGGGTAGTCGTCCATGCACCTCCATTTGCCCAATATATTCCCTGGGCAACAGGGTCCCATCTCTGAGATAGTTGGTTATCTGGGCCTTCTGATCGAGGCTGATTCTCCTCGCGGGCAAATATGCCCCCATGCTGATGATCCCTGGGGAAATAGACATGATGTCCTCCTCCTGAACCTGGTCTCTATTTGATATTGTACTCCGAACTTCACGGTTACATCAAGCAGGCGCGGCGGAACCACTGTCAAAGCCTTAGGCGCTTAGGGGATTGATATCGACAAAAGATTGTCGATATGCCTAAGCGGCAATGCCAATGATCTCAAAAATGTTCTGCATCTCACTTTGGATGGTTTCATAATGGACGTCAATGTTGGATTGG
>Ga0209777_10001722_pt1 | contig 30675 bp, 36 predicted proteins | sample FrelakmetHBP12HB_FD_187147 | JGI IMG/M metagenome (GOLD analysis project Ga0209777, IMG submission 187147) | Freshwater lake sediment microbial communities from the University of Notre Dame, USA, for methane emissions studies -HBP12 HB (SPAdes)... | ecosystem: Environmental > Aquatic >... | reverse complement strand
TGCAATTTTGCGCGATCCTATTACGGCAAGTACTACTGAAACAATCAGTGTATTGATTTCTGAAATTGGAAGCGCGATTGATACGATAGATGCAACTGAACTTCAATTAGCAAATGTTGTTGAAACTGCCAGTGCATTGGATATAATCAATGTAACCGAATTTGGTTTGGTTAGCATTGTTGAAACTGGAAGTGCAAGTGATATAACTGATGCAACCGAATTACAATTATCGGCTATTATTGAAAGCGGTAGCGCGTCCGATTCTGCAAGTGCCAGCATATTAGTATCGATAATTGAAACTGGAAGTGCAAGTGATACTATAAATGCAACCGAACTTCAGTTAGCGACGATCATTGAAACTGCCAGTGCGTCAGATATAGCAAGCGCAGGTGAACTTGAATTAACGAGTGTTATTGAAACTACCAGCGCATCCGATTCTATAAATGCCAGCATATTGGTAACGATAATTGAAACAGGAAGTGCTTCAGATAGTTCTAGCGCATCTTTTATTGGCATAGTTAATATTATAGAATCCAGTAATGCCACAGATACTTTGGCAACGGCAACTGTAGCATCCATAACAGAATCAGCCTCTTCCATTGATACAACTTCTGCCACAATTTTAACATTATCTTCTATTGTAGAAACAGGGACATTATCTGATCTTGAAAGTTCTATTGGGCTTATAGTATCTGGAGTAATTGAAACTGTAGCCGCGATTGATAATTCAAGTGTTATTCTTATCGGTGTTGCAGGAATTAATGAACAATTATCAATAATTGACAATCCAACTTCAATTGCCACTATATATTCTGACATAGAAGAATTTGCAACCTTAAATGATATGTCTTTAGGTGCAAGATTTGTTCCTGCTGGTATGATTGAAATTGCCTTGGCATCAGATTATTATGCTCAAATAACTCTTACCTTATTTATTATAATGGTAGCGGTTGGTTTATTGACTGGTTATGATGCTGGAAATTTCAATATATATACCTCTTATAGAAAAGCAATAAAACTTAAGATTACTACCGAAGAAAGGAGTACTTTAAATGTCACCACAAAATACGGGGTTAGGCTCCCCATCCGGAAGTAATGTTCAAGTAGGGGCGCAAGGATTTGCTATTGAATTAACAATTATGAACAATGGAAAGCCGATGGATATTTCATCGGCTGAATCCACTTTGATAATATGGCAAGACCCATCTGGAATCACAACCCAAAAGACCGCTGTTTTTTCAACTGATGGTACAAATGGAAAAATAAGATATGTTACGGTAGATGATGATTTGAGTTTATCTGGAAATTATCAGATTCAGGCGTTTATTGTTCTGCCAACATTTTCTGGATATAGTGGAACGGGTAGTTTTTACGTGGCTCCAAATTTATAAAATACGCATTTTATTCATATTCAAGTCTGAAAGGAGGTAATACATGAAAATTAAAATAAATAAACTGATTGAGGAGCCTCCCAGTTCCTATGAACATAAAAACTGTGTTGCCTCCGAAAAAGATAGTTTGGAAAAGTTTTGCCTCAATAATTGATCTGTCGGTTTGGATGTTCATATTTGGCGCATTAAATTTTAAGGATATAAAAACCCTTGGAATATTTGCGGGTCTTTTTGTGTGGACATTTGTAGATTATTATATTGGGCATAGACTAGGGGAAAAAGAAAAAGAATAAAGTAAATCCGTGGAGCCTCTATCTTTTGACATGCTCAAATGCCATGGATGTTTAGCCATTGGTAACAATGACTCGTAAGGAAAGGGAAGAGTCTAGAATCTTCCCTTCAGGCCGATTTAGTTCAGTCTGGTAGAACATCCGTTTTGTAAGCGGTATGGGCGGGAGTCCAAATCTCTCAGTCGGCTTTGTAACAATTTCTATCTTATTAAGGAGAGAAAATATAGATGGTTAAACATCTTGTGAAAAGAACCCCTGTTGAAAAATTTAGATGCAGGAAATGCGGAATATTTAAACCAGAAGATGATTATTATCGTTCCTGTGAAAAAGATATGGATATTAATGGACGGATGCCAGTTTGTAAATTATGTGTAAAAGAAATTACAGATAAATTTATTGAATTAGAAGGTTCATTAGAACGAGGTCTTTTGAAGACTTGTAAAAAATTGAATGTGATGTATGCTGGATATATTGTAAACAAGGTTGCCATTAAGATGGAAGAACTAAAACAGGCTGGTAAACCTACAGATATGATATTCGGTCTATATCTCAGGTTATTATTTTCTAAAAATTCAGATACTTCAGATTTAACGTTTGAAGAATTGGAGAACGTGGTTCCTGAAACTCAAGAAAATATTGCATCTCAAGGTATTAATCCAAGAATAGAACAATTACAGGAGGAATGGGGAAAAGGATTAACTGCCGATGATTATGTTTATCTTGAAAATGAACTTGCCAGATGGGAATCAACCCATCGTAGCGATACCATGGCGGAAAGAACACTTCTTCATCATATAGCATATAAGCAATTTGAAATAAGAAGGGCGAGACAGACAAACCGCGATGATACGGATTTATCAACATCTCTTTTAAAACAACTTCAAGACCTTATCAAGACGGCCTCTATTGATCCAGGTAAAGCCAATGCTGCTGGACAGGGAAAGAATATGGAATCTTTCTCGGCGTTTATAAAAATGATTGAGGAAACGGAACCGGCAGAATTTTACGCCGAAAAGGATTTATTTAAAGATTTTGATAATATTGGGTTTTATTTTGAAAAGTATGTTACGCGCCCCCTAAAAAATTTTGTAATGGGTTCTAGAGATTTTAATGTAGAAGCCGAAAAAGAGGGTGATGATGAGGATGATTCGTTTGATATTAGTGATATGGGAATAGATGATGATGTTCCTGTTGTTAAAGAGGAAGAAATAAAAAAGGAGGAGTAATGCCAATCAAGCCTTCTTTTTTCCAAGGGCAAAATATTCAAACGCAGGGAATTTTTAAACAGCGCAAGGATATGACAATCCGAGAGGAAATAACTTTCGAAAAGAGGCAACAATTTAAAAAATGGATCACATTCTATCGTCGTAATCCCGTGAGATTTATTGAAGACTACTTTCAGATTAAGTTATTCGCCTATCAAAAATTGATGATCTGGATGCTTCAAAGAAGTGATCTTGCGTATGTTGTTGCGAGTAGAGCATCGGCAAAAACTTGGATAACGGGTGTATGGGCATTAACGTTGTGTACGTTATGGCCGGGTATCAAAGTGAAGATATGCGCTAAAACAATGAAACAAGCATCAGAACTTCTTTCGGATAAACTACAATCCATTCGAGATACGCATCCGATGGTGAACAGGGAGTTGGATACAATTGTCTGTAACGCCAATGGGAACTACGCCTCATTCTTTAATGGTAGCTCTATTAAGGTTGTTCCAAGCGCAGATTCAGCGAGAGGTGGGCGATGTTCGTATTTAATTATTGATGAAAGTCGTTTTGTTTCTAAAGAGATTATTGAATCTGTTATGATCCCAATGATGGAAACACGCAATCCGCCTTACAGACAAATTGTACCATATTCTAATGACCCGTTGTACGAAGAAGAAGGTCGTATATCATATATAACCTCCGCGGGATATAAAAGCGAATCTTGGTTTCAATATGTTAAGACAACAATTAAGAGAATGTTGGCAGGAGACGCGACATCCAATTTTATGGCACTTGATTATCTGATTTGTCTAAAGCATGGTATTAAGACAAAGCAAATGCTTCGAAATGAAATGCAGGACTTGGACGATGTTACCAAGCAACTTGAATACCTGAATATTCCTTCGGGGCAAAGTGGAAAATCCTTTTATCGTGCATCGTTCTTTCCAAGAAAAATGAAAAGAGCATATTATCCACAGTATCCAGACACTTATGTTCCGGCAAAAGATTATCAACAACTTGCTAAAAAAAATCCATATAATACTCCTAAAACAGATGGGGAAATTAGAATTCTTTCCATAGATATTGCTGCTAGAGCTAATAAGAAGAATGATATAACCTCGATTTGGGTTGCGAGACTTATTCCGATGATGGGAGTAGGATATACTCGGCAATTAATATATGGAGAAAGTTTCAAGGGTGAAAATCAGGTTTCCCAAGCAAAACGCGTAAAACAAGTGTTTTATGATTTGGATTGTGATTTCATGGATATGGATATTAAGAGTATGGGCATAGGAGTGTATGACCCTCTTACTCAGGTAACTCCTGATGAAGAAAGAGGGGTTGAATATCCTCCGTTTACCATAGTGGAAGACTACGACTTGGATATTCCGCAAGACTCCAAAGATGATCTGATAAAAAGAACTCTTGGTGCAGACCCAAAACATGTGATATTTCCTGTAGTTGCAACTCTTGAATTAAACTCAGCTATCGCCATTGCTTTCAGGGGCAGTTTACAGAAAAAGATGTGGGATTTTCTTATTCCCGATCCCGAAGCCGAGGAATTCTTGTTGAAAAATCATAAAGAACTTCTTACTGATGATGAAGGAGAGTTAAAAGCATTTTTATTGAATCCTCACGTACAGACAAATTTGCTTATCGGAGAATGCTTGAATTTAAATATGGAACACAAAGGAGCGAGTATTAGATTGACCGAAACTCCTGGTTCACATAAAGATAGATTTACAAGTGTCAGTGATATGAATTATATTATTGATAAATATTTTGATCCAGAAATAAAAGCGGAAAAAGATAATAAAGAATCTGATTGGGATGTTCTTAGAAAAATGACATCCTTTATATAAATTATGAAAGGAGGATAATAGAATATCTCAATGGCAGATAATGATGATAAAAGCATAGAAAAAGTAGAAGAAAAATTACCAGAAGAAATTCCAGAAAAAATGATTTGGGACATGGTTGAATTTGCTAGAACTCTAGAACGCGGAATGTTTGGGAATGGTTTTGGAAATTCTGTATATACCCCAGATTTAATGAACCAAAGACTTAAAGACATATCCTATAATCCACGAGCTGCCGATGAAACTGCTCTCAACGCAGCATTGCAAAATCCAAAAACCAGCGAAGATTTTCTAAGAACCTTTTCTGAGAATCTAGAATTGACAAGTATGCCCTATAAGAGATTGATGAGTTATTTAGGTAATCTTTTAAGCTGGGATTATGCAATACATTGTACAAACGCAGATGAAAAAGATTTTAAAACTCCTGCTTATCAAAAAGAGCGAGATAAGGTTTATGATTTCTTTGATAAATTTAATGTTAAACAAGAGTTTAATACCGCTGTAAAACAGATGCTAAGAAATGACGCTTTTTTCTTTGTTTTTCGTGGCCCAAGTGAAGGTGGGGATAAATATATTCTTCAAGAACTTGATAACTATTATTGTCGCATCACCGGCAGATTCGACTACGGATTAATGTATGATTTTGACATGGTAAGAAATTGCCCATTATAGTAGTGATACTATTTTTGCAGAGGACAAAGACGATGAACGCTGAAACGCCAACATCGTGTTAACTTTCCAGATTTCGCAAGGTTGGGAAGTAACGTAACGCATAGGAATTGAATAAATATAATATTCCCACGAGTGCCCTCCGTCTTTATAAGACGAAAATATATGCTGAACTTACAAAAAATGAAATTGTAAGAATATGATGATAAAAAACATCATAGATAACAATTTGATATTTTCTTCAACCCGGAACGGACTTAAAATTATTTCCAGACGAATTTGCAGATTTTGTGAACAATATGTTTGAAGCGAAGCGAGAATATATTCCTCATATTTCACCAGAAGAACGTGGAAAAATAGGCTGGGTTTATTTTCAGCCGATCCCCGTTCAATTAGGCCAATGTTTTAAATTGACCCCAGAAATCGGAGCAAGAATCCCCTATTTCACCGGATTATTTTCTGATCTTTTGCTACAACCTTTAATGAGATTGCTTCAAAAAAATAAATCAATTGCCGCGGCATCCAAGATCGTTTTCGGTGAAGTGGCCTTACTTAGTCAATCAAAGACAACGCTTAAAGACGCCATATCCATTTCTCCTGACTTGCTTGGAAAGTTCTTGACTCTTATGAAGAGTGCAATCGGTGAAGCAATAAAAGTCGCCGCATCCCCTCTTCAAGGAGTTAAAGGAATTTCTTTTGAACCAGGAGAAGATATTTATAATCAATATCTTCTTAACTCCGTAGCTTCATCTGGAGTAAACAGCAATCTTATCTTCACATCTGGAGCTAGGCCCAATGTCATGGAAAGCCAATTGAGTTTGGCTACTGATGAACAGTTGATGGAAGCCGTTTATCCTGTTTTTAATAATTTTCTTGAATATCAATTAAGTAAAATAACTAAGAAATATCACTTTAAGGCAGTCTTAGAAGGAACAAATTTTTTCACAAATAGAACCCAGAGATTGGAAAGATTAACGCCTCTTATGAACATGGGGATTATTCTTCCCGATAAAGTGGCGGCAGCGATTGGAGTTGAACCCCATGCTTTCAGGCAAATGATGGCAGAGGGAAAAGCGGATGATTTTGTTGGAAAATTGACCCCAATTATTATGAGTTCTCAAATGGGTAGCGGAAGTCAGAGAGCAGGTGCTCCTAAGAAATCGGATAGTCAATTGACCGACGCAGGTGCTCAAACAAGAGGCGATGGAGAAAATGTTGGAAGAGGTGGAAAGATTTAATGCTTGACAAAAATCAATTTTTGTGGTAAAATAAATCGTTTAAAGCAAGCAGATAGGAAATGCATTCCGACAAGATAACCCCTTATTATCTTCTGCTTGTTTTAGATAACAAATAAGGGATCATTCTAAAGGAGGATGAAAATGTCTCGAATGGTCGGAAAATTTACAGTAGAAGTTATGAGAAAAGAGATTGAGAAATTAGGGTGTGAATTAGTTGAGGGTTATATTGATGGCAATAATAAGAAAACAGTTGTGGTAAAATGTTTATGCGGACATCTTCGAAAAGGAGATTATTATAATTTTTTATACAGCAGTCATTTTTGTAAAAGTTGCTCCTTTGCGAATCAATATGGATTAGCAAAAGATCATTTAATGAATATGGGGGAATTACTAAAATCTTTAGGATATTTTTTACTAGATGAAGATCATATATTTAAAAATGTGGACGAAAAAATATCTTTATCTGATTTAAATGGCTATAAATATTTTTTAAGTTATTCATATGTTCAAAAGAATAATAAGAGAAATTCAAAAACCGCCATTGTAGATAAATCTAATCCTTATAATATAGAGAATCTTATTTTGTGGATAAAAAACAATAACAAGCCATATAAGTTTTTGAATGGAAAATTTGTTGATTCTATAGAAAAATCCATAGTCTTGAAATGTGATATTTGTGATTCTACTTGGAATACAAGTTGGTCTTATATGCAAGCAGGAACAGGATGTTCTTATTGTGCTCATGTTGTTTCCCCTCACCACAGCAATGTTCTTAAAGAAAAATCTTTTGGTTTTTTATATCCAGAAATAGCGTTAGATTGGGACTATGAAAAAAATGATAAAACTCCTTTTGATTGTTATCCTAAATCTAATTTGAGTTATTATTGGAAGTGTCATATATGTGGATATGAATGGACGTCAAAACTTTATAATAGAACAAAGAAGAAAAAAAGTTCGATTAATTGCCCCAATTGTTTCATAAGTAATCAATTAAAAGAATCTGGTATTCTAGGAGAACTTTATCCAGAATTAATGAAAGAATGGGATTTTGAAAAAAATATTGGGATAGACCCTTATAGATTGACTCCTGGTTCAAATAGAAGGGCTTTTTGGATTTGTTCTAAATGCGGAAATAGATGGAATAGTGTTATAGAAACTAGAACTATGGGGCGCGGATGTTCTCATTGCGCGTCATCCGAAGGAGAAAAAATCGTTAAGAATTTTCTTTCTGAGCATATGATTTCTTTTAATCCCCAATATAGTTTTCCAGATTGTAAACGTTCAAACTCATTACAATTTGATTTCGGAATATTTTATTTAGATAAATTATGGATGTGTGAAGTTCAAGGAGAGCAGCATTATTTTCCAGTAGATTTTGGTGGCAAGGGCAAAGAATGGGCGGAAGATCAATTCAAAGAACTTCAAATTCGTGATGGCATTAAAGAACAATATTGTCTTTCTCATAACATTCCCTTATTAAAAATTCCTTATTGGGATTTCGATAAAATTCCCGAAATCCTCACTTCTTATCTTCACATCTAATTCCTCACAATTTATTTTTTCAACTTAGCCTCCTGAAATATGGAGGTTATTTCTAATTAAGGGTTCTTTCGGCATAACCTCTAATATGCCGTATATTTCCAGTTTAAAAAATTTATATCTGTAACTGGCGGATATAAGAAAGGATTCATAATGTTTCGCAATAATTTTGTTTGTTCTTTAAAGGTTGGTAACAAATTTCTAAAAGAGGATGGAGATATTATTCATATTCCCTTCGGAGTAGAGTACAGTGTTTTCCTCAAGAATCTCAATTCTCGTAAAGCAGTTGTCAAAGTTTCCATTGATGGTAAAAATGTTTTAGATGGAAGTTCTCTGGTAGTTCAACCTAATTCTGTATTAGAGTTGGAAGGTTTTTTGGATGGAAACCGTGCCAAGAATAAATTCAAATTCATAAAAATGACTCGCCAGATAGAAGATTTTCGTGGTACTACTCCAGAAGATGGACTCTTGCGCGTAGAATTTGATTATGAGAAAGAACCGCCGTTGACAAAAGATATTGTGTATATACCATGGCAACCTTATCCGTATGGACATCCGTGGTATCCAAATTATCCATATTGGACATATAATCCAATTATAACTTGGAGTTCGACCGCAAGTAATGCATCTGGGCAATATACGATTTCAGGTGGAGGAGGGCATACTTCTTCAATCGGCCCAATGGCAACAGGCAATGTGAATAACTCTACATATACTGTTTTCAATTATTGTTCGGATGCAAATACTGATACAAACGGTATAACCGTACCAGGAAATGACGTAGATCAAACCTTCTATTCAACTTATGTTGGAGAAATGGAAAATCACCCGACTGTCATAACGTTGAAGATGATTGGAACAACGGCGAATATTCCTGTTTTTACCAGCGATAAGAAGATATGTCAGACCTGTGGAATAAGTAACAGGAATAAGAATAAATTTTGTTCAAGTTGTGGAAGCCACTTGACAGATTAGAACAAATGTGATATAATCTAAAAGAACGGATAGAACGACGGTTCGAAAAGGTATATATCTCCAATATGCCCTGCCGTTCAAATTTAGAAAAAGGAGAAAAATTCAAGGAGAAGAAAAGATGCCTAAAAAACTTACATTCGATGAAGTAAAAGATGCAATAGAAAAAAGCGGGAAATATATATTATTAGATACTGAATATATAAGTGCATATCACGATTTAACAATTAAAGACTTTGATGGATATTTATATCGGCTTAATTGGAGCGGAATTTCTCATCATTTACAAACAGAGAAAAGCAATATAAGACCATTTCATGTTGATAATCCATTTACGATACAAAATATAATTTTGTGGTTAAAGTTAAATAACATAAATTTACAATATGTCAATGGAATTTATAAACGCCAGGGAAAATTAATTTTTAAATGTAACGTTTGTGATGAAATTTTTGATGCTCAATGGCAAAGTATTTATAATGGAGATAGATGTCCATTTTGTTCTGGACATAGAATCGGAAATAAAAATAATTTATTAGCGATGTTTCCAAAACTATGCAATGAATGGGATTATGAAAATAATATTAAAAATCCGAGTGAATATCTTTTTAGTTCTCATTCAAAAGTATGGTGGTTATGCAAAAATTGTGGTGAAAAATGGAAGACATCCATAGATCATAGAACTCGCGTAAACAGTGGTTGTCCATATTGTTCCCCATATGGACACAATGTTGGAAAAACAAATTCTTTAGAATATTTGTTTCCAGAATTAGCGAGAGAATGGAATTATAATGAAAATCATTCTCTCTTGCCAAGCCAAGTTAGACCTGGAAGCAAACGAAAAGTTTTCTGGACTTGTACAAAATGCGGATGCGTTTGGAAAGCACCCATTAATAATAGGGTTCACCAAATATCTGGTTGTCAAAAATGCAATTATTCTTGTGGAGAATTAAAAATTGATACGTTATTGATGAATGCTGGTATTTCTTATTTTCCGCAATGGAAATTTGGGGATTGTAAATATATAAACGAACTCTCATACGATTTCTATCTTCCAGATTTTAATGCGGTAATAGAGTACGATGGAAAATACCATCACGAAGTAAAATATTATAATAATAGAACAAAAGAAGAATGTGAGAAAGAATTTGAATTAATAAAAATTAGAGATGCGGTAAAGGATAAATATTGTCAAGAAAAGGGGATAAATTTAATTCGTATACCCTACTGGGAATATGATAATATTGAAAATATTATTAAAGAAAAATTCTACTTGTAATTCCTTGTTTTAACAACAATTTAATTTAGATGATTTGAGTGCAGGCTGACCGCCCTGCGCTTTTTCGGTATCTTGGGGAATGTTTCCTCATAAAAATACATGGTCAATAGAAAAGGAGATTTAAAAATGTCGGCTTATACAACTAAACAAAAAAGGCTTGGACTTAATAACCAAAATGTCTATTGTCAGCGAGCCAAATTGGGTGACATGGTTTATGCTGCCGCTGCGGGTGGATATCCGGGCTCAGGATATCCTGGGGTTATTTTATATGTGGACAATATTCGAGGGTCTTCTTCAAACGACGGTCTAACCTGGGATACTCCCATGGATCAGATTAGTACTGCTGTGACAGCTTGGGAAGCAGTTCGAACCGCTTATGCTGCTGCTACAACGGGTAGCAACTACACGAGGGGCATCATCTATGTGCAGGGTACAAGTACTGCCTATACCGCCCTAACTGCTCTTCCGAACTATTGCGATATTGTGGGTATTGGGGCTGACCCTCGTGGTAATGGCACTGGTATTGCTTCTGTAACTGGTTCTTCAACTACAGATACCGTTTCCTCAACCGGTGTGCGTGGTTTAGGTGTTTATAATATGCAATTTACTGGTACTGGCGCGGCTTATGGTATGAATCTGGCTATTTGTTTCCGCTCTGATTTTGTAAACTGTGCTTTCATGAACCGCACTACTGGTGGATTAAATATTGCTACTGGTGGTGGCATCAATATTAGCCATTGTCTTTTTGGTGGCGATACAACCTATCCTGTTACTGCATTGACCGTTGGTACGGGTGGTTCTGGTGGTGGAAATTTCAATCAATGCTTGGTTGAGGATAGTGTTTTCTATGGTTCTACTACTGGTATTGTGGTATCGGCGTATCTATGCGATCAAACCGTATTTAAGAATAATGTTGTTTATGGTGGAACATATGGTATTCAAGATACCTGCTCGGATTCCAATTTGGCTTCCAATGCCTGGTATGCTGGCAACTTTATTTCGGCTGGTACGACTGCTCTTGCTCTTACTAACAATGCATCTAATCGTGCTATGGGCAACTTGGTAATTAACAATACTGCTGGTGCACATCAACTTCTCGGTACTTAGTATTTAGTAATATCTTCGAAAATAATTAATTCATTTCCAAAATAGGAGATGGGAATTAAACTCATCTCCTATAATAAATTCTCCGGAAGGAGGTATAAAAATTTGAAACTGTCACAAGAATTAAATGATGCTCTTAATGAACAAATCTTAAAAGAATATTTTAATAGTCTAGTTTATAAATCAATAGAATCTCGTTTTGAGGATATGCGTTTGTTAAACTTGGCAAAAATATTTCGAGAACAATCTATGCAAGAGCGAGAACATGGCGACAAATTTGTAGAATATGTTAATAGTAGAACAGGCGGAAAAGTAAATTTAGGTGAAGTTGATACCCCCAATCTTCCGGTAGAAACAATAGAAAATATCGCTGATACTTTCGTTTCGGCTGAGGAACAAACTACTGAAAGTATCGAGGCGTTGTATGAACTTGCTCTTTCAGAAAAGTCTTTTATTGATTTAGGGTTCTTACAGGAAATGTTGGTAGAACAAGTTGAAGAAGAAGACATGGCTACTACATTTGCTGATAATATAAAGATGACCAAGGATTTGGTATTGTTTGATGCCAGTTTTAAGGAGGATTAATGTCCTATATACTTAATCCTGAAGTATTACCACAAAACAAGTTGTTTCGGACAAATGAAATAATTGGCAAATATTTAATTACACATAAAATACCGGTTTTATCAATACAAGGAAAACAATATTTGTTTTCGTGCACCGATGCGTTAAAATTAGTATTGCAAAATTTGCCGTTTTATTTGAAGCCACTTGTGAAAATACCTGAATGTTTTAAATAATTACTGGACAGACAATATCGTTCTTGGCCGTACTACCACTATATTACGCTAAGAGATAATGCGATATTGTTTAGAACTGGGTGGATAGGCCGATCCCCGAATGGATGTGGAACTCTCTCGCCCGTCCGCTCCACCCAGTCTTAGACAAAAAGAGAGATGCGAAAGAGAGAAAATAAAATGATTAAATGGGATACGGAAAAGTTTAAAAATTATGTTAATGAATATGGAAATGGAGAATATAATGTTCTTGATAATTTTTATCGCATGGATAAAAAGTTAAACCTTTTTCATACCATATGTGGAAATATTTGGAGTACAACACCGGGAAACTTTGTATATAATGGAAACAGATGTAATTTTTGTTCCCCAACTAGAAGGTTTACCCATCAAGAATTTTTAGATAAGATGTTTTTAATAAATCCAAATATTAAAATTATAGGAACCTATAAAAATTCTGCAAGTAGAATATCATGTAAATGTGAAATAGATGATTATGAATGGTCGCCTTTGGCATATACATTATTGGACGGAGAAGGTTGTCCAAAATGTGCAATATATAAAAATCGTAAAATGAAATCTTCCGAAGAATTTGTTAAAGAACTCTTTAATATTAATCCAAATATTGAAATAATAGAAAGTTTATTTGGAACGCATAATAAAATAAAAGTCCGATGTTTAATAGACGGATATGAATGGAACGCAATTCCCGCTAATTTGTTAAGAGGTTCTGGATGCCCTAGATGTAAAAATGTTGAAAGATATACAACTCCTGTTTTTAAAGACAAATTGTTTAGAATTCATCCAGACATTAAAATATTGGGAGAATATGTCGATCATTATACAAAAATCAAAATTCAATGTTTGAATGATGGCTATATTTGGTTTTCTAGTCCTCATGTTTTATTTATGGGGTCTGGATGTCCCTGTTGTTGTAGTTCAAAGGGTGAAAAATATACATCTAATTTTCTTCTTAAAAACAATATTGAATATAAATCTCAATATTATTTTAATGATTTATTAAGTAATTTTGGGGTTCCATTAAGATTTGATTTCGCCATATTTAATAAAAACAATTTATATTGTCTTATAGAGATAGATGGAATTGGGCATAGAAAACCTGTTAAATTTAATGGTATGTCTGAACAAGATTCTATAAATAAATACGAATTAATAAAATATCATGATTTTCTAAAAAACGAATATTGTAAAAGCAATAATATTCAATTAATTAGAATTTATTATGATGGTAAAAATTTTAAAAATGTGCAACAAATTTTAGAGAGTGAATTATCTCCTCTCTTAGAAAGGAGGTAAATATAATTGGAACGAATTAATTTTGAGGTAGATAAAATAGAAAAGATATCCCCAGAGGAGCAAAATATAGAAAGCAGTTTTGCGGTTCTTTCGGTAGACTTTTTTTCATCGGGGCGTAACAAACATACCCTTTATATTTCCGATGACACATTAGAAAAAACAGCATCAACTATATATAACAAACCCATTTTGTTTCGTTACGATAAAAGAACCGATGATGCCGGAAGTCATGATCCAATGGAGCAACCTGTGGGCGTTATCCCGGAAGCAAGCAAGTTAACTAAAAAATCTTTGCCAGATGGACGTATTATGCTATGTGCCTCGCCAATTTTCATATGGAAAAGGTATGAATCCAAACTTATGGAAATTTTCGAGCGGGATAAATCGAAGTCGGTGTCCGTAGAACTCAGCGTTTATGCTACACAGGAAATGGAAAATGGAGATACGGAGTTAACTGATTTTGTTTATGAGGGAATTACGATCCTTGGTGATGATATAACTCCGGCAATCGAAGGGGCGCATATGGATGTTCTTCAATTTGCCAAAGAAGAGCGAAAGTTATTCGAAGCAGATTTTGAAAAACAATTTGGTCATAAATATGAAGAATTAAGTTTTTCCATTCCACAATCTGTAAAAGAAAATTGTGAAGAAGGATTGGCATTATATTCTTGTTATAAACGCGGTGGAAACTCGGTAAGTTTAGCATTTGCACATCACATGCTAAAGAACGATGTTGCTACTCCTGAAAAAGTCAGACAGGCCGCTAAGTTTCACGCTAATAAAAACCCAGATGATTTTCAGAAAACTACTCCGCCTAGTAATGGATATATTGGTCACTCTCTTTGGGGTGGAAAATCGGGACATTCGTGGAGCAAAAATTTATCGGAAAAACTCGATGAGATTGATAATCGTAAGAGGGCGTACTTTGATAAGCAAGGAGGTGATTTAATAACCATGCCATATAAATCAATGAAAGATGTAAATCCGGCCATAAAGGGGATTGATCCGGAGCCAAGTCTGGCACAGGCTAATGCTATTGCTGCACAGGCTGATGCTATTATTAAAGAAAATCCGAAAGCGAATGGTTGGCCCATGGCAATCGCCTCGTTCAAAAAGACCCATGTTGTGAAAGATGGCAAATGGGTCGAAAAAGCATCCATGTCAGATGAAGAATTTGCTGATAAGAGTGATTGGGGAAAAGGCGAATCTATCGAGGTAGATAAGAGCAAAGATGCTATGAGTACGTCTCCATGGGGAAACACAGACAAAACGGCTCTTATGCATAAAGTTCTCAATGCCAAGAACTATTCCAGTTTAGTGCATGATGTTTATGCTAAAGTTGATGAGGGATGGGAAGATCATCCAAGTTCTAGCCTGCACTATCCTATTATGAGTATTTCTGGTGGAAAGGCTGTCTACAATAGATATGGTTTGTCCTCCGCTTTGCAACGGGCTAAGGCTCAAGGTGAAAGCGGGGTTGTAAGTAAAGTTAATGGTTTATACGAAAAACTCGGTTTAAACGAAAAAGAAGAAATGGCTATATTCGGTGACGCCGAAGAAATTGAACAGAAGGAGGATAAAAAGCCAATGGGCGATAAAGAAAAACTGAAATTTGAGGAAGAGGAAGCCGCCAAAGCAAAAATGGCTGAGGAAGAGGCTGCCAAGGCTAGAATGGCTGAAGATGAAAAGAAAGGCAAAGAGGGTTCGCCTCAAGAAGAAAAAACTGAACCCCCCTCTGAGGCCAAAAAAGAGGGTGATGTAAAAGAAGCCAAGATGGATGATGACGACGATGATGAAGACGCAAAGAAATTTGCAAAAATGTTCGAGTGCCTTCCTGATGTAAAAGCATCCAAACTCATGGCTCTCTTGGACGCCGAAGAAGGCGCTAAGTTTGAGGACGAAGATGACGATGATGATGACGAGGAAGCCAAGGCTGGAAAGTATGCCAAGAAATTCGCTCGTAAATTCGATGAGGAAGAGGGCGATGCCCGTTTCTCAAAAGCCATCGGGGTTGTCTATAAGAAAATGTCCAAAATGGCTAGAAAAATGTCCAAGATGGCAGATGACAATAAGGCATACATGGCTGAGAATGAGGCTCTTCGCAAATTTAAGGCAGATGTAGAAGCCAGCAAATTCTCTTACGAAGTAAGCAAGACCATGGAAGAGATTAAGGCTGCTGTCGAATTGCCGGAAGAAAAAGAGAAAATTCTTATGGAAGACCTGAAGAAGTTCTCGTTGGAAACTCTGGATGGCTGGAAGAACGAAGTGAAAGCCGCTGCTTTTGATTGTGTCAAGAAGACTAAGAAGTCCGATAAGAAAGACGAAGTAAAGAAATTTGCTTTGGCTTGGGACACGATTGAAAAGAAAACTGGAGATTCCCTGTGGGGATAGGAGATAATCTATGACACATGCGATTGTTCGTTTTGATAAACCGCAATTTACCGATGTTGATGCTTTAACCCGGAGCGGTGTTTGCGCCTCTGATCTCGATAATGGTTGGGTTGCTCAATTGCTTACCCAGTCCAGTACAACCGGACAGGGAGAGGTTTGGACAGCCACAGTTCCTACTAGCGCAAATTCTGGACTTAAGAATCTATGGATGGCTGCTTCTCCAGAGGTGATCGAAGTTATTGCTGCTAACGGAAATGTTTATAAAGGGATTGATTCTGATCCCGCAAATTTCTATAGTGTTGCGGGAGAGATAATTGATTTTGTGAGGCTAGAACCGGGTGATTTAGTTACCCTGACAGCAGATGCTTTAACTGTTGGCGATCCGCTTGCCTCCACCTACGCCGTTGCCCATGATTCTTCTTGGAAACTGTATTGGTCTACGACTAATCCTGCTACTGGGTTGACACTTAAATATCTTGCTACTACGTTTATCAGCAAGGGTACGGCTGGGGCTATTTCTGAAACTCAACAGGTCGTAGCCTATAAGTTCCAAGTATATGCTACTGCATAAAAATAAAGGAGGAAAAATTAAATGAGTTACGGTGTTGTTGTTCCTAATAAAATTCGTGCTACTGACATTGACGCTCTTACTCGTGTAGCGGTTTGCGCCGCTGCGATTAATAACGGCTATGTTTTTGAACTTCTAACCCAAGTTTCTTCTGCTACTAACGCGGAACAGGGTGAGGTTTGGAATGCTACCCAAAGTGGTGGTACTATTACCAATATGTGGATGGCGTATAGCCCAGAAATTACTAAAATTGTTGCTGCCAACGGAAGTGTTTATAAGGGTCTTGATAATGATCCTCGCAATTTTCGTAGTGAAATTGGGGATTTGATTGATTGTTTCCGCCCAATGGTTGGAGACATTATTACCATTACCTCAGATTCATTATACGGCACAAAAGCTTCTGCTAGTTATACACATGTTGTTGCTACATCTGGTTACTATCAGTTGGTTTGGGCAACTGGTGCTGTTAGTGGTTTGTCTTTGGCTTGGATTTCTACTGGTACTCTTAGTATTCCTACTGGCACTATCTCGGATACTCAGCAAGTTACTGCTTATAAGTTCCAAGTTGTTGCTGTTAGTTAATTGAAATTATAAAGGAGGAAAAATAAATATTATGATTAATATTCCGTCTAATGTTCTAAGCTTCGCTACCGATTTGAGTCCTTATAAGATGTTTGTTGATTATTGGAGACATTATCTGGATTTCACCAAAACCGGTAAGGTAAAACGAGAATATCAGGAGCGCAATTCTAAAGGTGAATTACTGACGTTCTCTGAAAAAGAAGATATGATGAATAAGGCTCTGAAGGCAGAGATTGGTCGTCTTTCTGGTGTAAATTTTGATGCTGCCATTCCTGTCGAACAATGGGCTATGAATCCAATGGTATCATGGGCTACTTTTGCGGTAAGAAATTGCCCCTTACAATAGTGATATTGTATTTGAAGGAAACGAATTCGGTGAAAGCTGAAATGGCTAATACCGAGCTAATCTTTTAGATTACGAAAGGCTAAAAGACAGCGTAACGCATAGAAGTTGAATAAATAAAATACTTCCAAGAGCGTTTCCCATCTCAAAAGAGATGAATATATATGCTGAACTTATGAGAATAGAAATCATAAGAGTATAGGGATAAAAAGCCCTATAGGTAACAATTTGTGTTTCTGCCATGATTGATATGATTCTACCCGATGCTTTGATTGATGATATCGGACTTTATACTGCTATTTCTAACGGTGGTTTCGGGGATAGTTTTGCATTCCATATTAAGCCTCGTGATCTGTTTGTTATTTCACAGGGCGGACGTGCTCAGAAGTCTTCAGAAATTCACAAGCAGTTTGAAACGACTGTGACTATTGTACCTGTTGCTCATCAGATTACTGTTCAGGTTGCTTTATATAAGGTTCTTGCTGGTAAAGAGTCTCTTGCTGATTTTACGGCCAAAGCAGTAAAATCGATTGAAGCACAGATGGCTCGTGATGCATATACTGCATTCGCTGCCGCCATGGCCGCTTTAAATACTGTTAGTGGTGCTACTTATTCTTGGACAAAGGTTGCTGGTTTCACACAAGACAGCATGATTGCTTTAGCCCAGAGAGTGCAAGCGTGGAATGGTGGGTTAAAACCCATTCTCGCTGGAACTGCAAGAGCCTTAAGATATGTCTTACCGGATGACGGCGATTTATTTAATTGCCCCTTACAATAGTGATATTATAAGTGGAGAGGGTAAAATCGGTGAATTCTGAAACGAAAATACCGAGCCAAACTTTTTGGATAGCGAAAGGCCAAGAAGCGGTGTAACGCGTAGAGACTGAACAAATATAATGTCTCCAAGAGTATCCTCCATCTTATTTATAAGATGAAAATGTACGCTGGTCTTATGAGAATAAGAATCATAAGAATGTAAGGATAAAAAGCCTTACAGATAACAAAAAACGAATTACCGGTATGATATCGAGAGCGATGAAGTTAAAGTTGGTTATGTTCGCACAATTAACGGTTTTGACACCATGCTCCTCGATCAGTTTGCTGCATGGGATGTGCCGTTCACAACGGTTTTGAGTGATAGCAATGTATATGTTATTTCTCCCGGTGCCAATAAACTACTTCAGCTTTGTATTGAAGGCTCCACGCTTTCAAATGTGACGCAACCATTTGATAATAGCAACTTAACTCAGAACGCCACATTCATTAAGATGTGGAACGTGGCGGTAGCTACCAACGCTGTTGCTGGATTGATCACGGTTTCTTAACAAGACTTTTTTATAAGGGGTAGTATTTACTACCCCTTAAATTCTATATTATGAAAGGAAAAAATTTAATGTCACCAAGAATGAAAACTCCGTCTGTCCTAGAAGAGATTGATGGAGCAAAACCCGTAAAGAATATAAGGGTAATGAAAGAAAAGGCTAAAATAGTAGACCAAGGTACGATAGAGGATTTTGATGATGAGGAAATAGAAATAAGTCCTCAAAAATATATAAATGTTATTAGTCTTTGCCCTTATCAATTAAATCTTTCTACTCTTCCGGGGGGAAGGGGAAAGGTCTTTACTTTTAATGGGTTTGGAGAAACTAAGAGGATTATGTATCAACATCTCGTTGATGTTATGGAAGCATCCCCTAGATTTTTAGAAGAAGGTTGGTATTATGTTGCCGATAAGAAAGTAATCCGTCGCCATGGGTTGGTTCCCATTTATGATAAGTTATTAACAAAACAAGCAATTGAAGGTATCTTTAATAAAACATTGAGTCCAGATGAAGCCGCTGATTTATACAAAAGCGCAAATTCTTCTCAAAAAACATTTATTATTGATTTAATTGCCAGTAAAATGACAACAGGTGCCGATTTTGATATGAATTTGGTTTCCGCTATCTCCAAAGTTTCTGGTATTGATCTAGTAAAGAAAATAGAGGAGGGAAAGTTTTATACTCAAACTGGTCAACCGATGGCATAAATTATATCTTGACAAAATTATAGAATTGTGGTAAACTATTTTAGATGGATTACGAAAGGATCATAACCTGTCGGACAGGGCATCATCTCGAATGTCTTTCCATCAGTCTTTTTTTCGAGAAATTCTTGAACGAGAAAAGGAATAAAAATGGCTAGTGGAATTTATGTAATTGAAAATAATATAACGCATCATAAATATGTTGGACAAGGGGAAGACGCTGAAAAAAGAATGTGGTATTATCATCGAGGTTGTAAAGCTCTCTTAGATGCTTTTAAAGTATATGGCGAAGAAAATTTTACTCGCTATATTATAGAATATTGTTCAATAGACGATTTGGATGAAAGAGAAATATTCTGGATTAAAGAACTGCATTCTCATACCTCGGAGGGAGGATATAATCTTTCGTGGGGAGGCGATAGTTCCATGAGAGGATTACATCATACTGACGAATGGAAAAGAAAAATGAGCATCGCTAAATCTGGAGAAAACGCATACTGGTATGGAAAGCATTTTCCCGAAGAAACATTACGGAGAATGAGCGAATCCAGAATGGGAAATAAAAATCATAATTATGGAAAACCTAAATCAGAAAAAACTAAAAAATTGATGAGTGACGCTCAAAAAGGTGAAAAAGCCCATAATTATGGAAAATTTGGAAAAGAAAATGGGGCATTTGGAATGAAACATAAAAATTCGTCATCAAAATATTTTTCAGTATCCATTGCAAAAAAAACCAAAAGGAATTGCCAAATGGGTTAGTTCTTTTTGGCATGAGCATCTAAAAATATGGGTGGGAACTTTTAATACAGAAATTGAAGCGGCTTTAGCGTATGATAATTATGTTATAGAACATAATTTAGATAGACCCCTAAATTTTCCAAAATAAATATTTTTTAATATTAAATTTTTTTAGAAGGGAGGTAATATATATCTGTTTTTTATTTAACAGATGTTTAAATAAAAATGACCAATACGGTTTATACGGAAGTTTATGATTTATTCTCCCAACTAATATCGGATTATCGGCTTACCGGACTCTACTTAGATGACGTAACCAATAGTACCACCAATTTTGATACACTTGTAAATTCATGGTTCACTTTGGCGATTCCAGACTTTGAAGATATCTGTACTCAAAATTTGGAAGATCGAAATGATACAACGGGAGAATTCAATTATACTCTTACTACAGAAAATAAAACAATCCTTGCACAAATTATGGTAAAGTACTGGCTCCAGCGTGAAGTGAATGACATTCTTCAGATGCGGACAAAAATTCAGGACAGGGATTTTCATACATTTTCTGAACAACAAAATCTTACCGCAAAATCTAATCTTTTGACAAAAACAAAAGAAGAGATTTCTCAACGTTTAGTTGATTATGGCTACAAAAACGCCGATTGGACAACTTGGTATACTAACAATTTTATACCATCATAAGGAGGTGCTATGGGTTACAAATATATGCCTATTTCGTCCTCCATCGCTCCAAATCCTCAAGCAACTTTTATAGATGATTTTAATGCCAACGTTAATGATATGTTCAACGTTGCTTCGGATGCTTGGATAATCCAAGAAGAATCAACTCGTGGAACAGGAATTTGCGATCAAGACGTAAATGTTAGAATAACCAAAGCTGCAACCAATCTTATTGGAAATCAGCTGGGTGATGATTTCAAACAATTACTTTTTAATGGCCCCCATGATGTTACTCGCGGCTCTTATTTCAGTTTTGATTCGAATATATGGGTTTGCGTAAATACTAATAATATCAAATCTATATCATCTACATGTACAATTCGTCGCTGCAACAACGTTCTTCGCTGGATGGATGACAGTGGAGGATTACAGGAATGGTATTGCGCCATTGACTACGAAATAGCCAGAGCGAAAGACAATATTTCTTCTAGTGCGGGACTCGTATTGTTGGAAGGTCTAATCCATGTCTATCTCCAGTTAAATGACACTACCGCTACACTGGAAGCCAATCGACGTTTCCTCTTTGGAAATCCAACGAATTGGGTGGCGTACAGGATTACAGGCGGAGGGGTGAATTCATATCAGAACCTTCAAACTACCGATAACACTTCTTATGGTCTTCTAACCCTTATTATGAATGCTACTGAAAAAGATGCACAGAACGATGATTTCACTAATGGTATTGCCAACGCAAATAAATATACCTATACCATTACAGTATCTCCATCCTCTTTCTCTGGGGTAAAGAATGCTACGATTACACTTGTTCCTACCGTTACTCTAAATGGAGAAGTAGTGTCCAGAAATGTTATTTGGTCAAGTGATACTCCATCAAAAGTATCTGTGGATGCAACTACAGGATTGGTAACTTTATTGGCAACGGGAACAGCCAAAATCCGTTGTACCCTTGAAAACAATTCTACGGTTTACAGGGATACGACAATTACTGTTGCTGGAACTGCTCCAGCGGATACATTCTCAATTGAGATTGATCCTACAGATAATTCTATTCTGGTTGGCGATACTGAAACTTATACCGTCAATCTTTATAAAAATGGTACAGTAACCGCCGATACATTTACCTTTGCGGTAGATGCAACCAGTACTGCCCCGGTAAATTGTTATGATTTTACAACAATTGATGGTAATAATTTTAGTATTGAAAATATCACCATGTCCATCGGAAAACCAGTTGTTATTTTGGCAACCTCTGCAACTAGCCCTACTCATACCCAATTGTTTACGATCAATTTAAAAGGCGCATATTAATATGAGCGAATTTGAAAATATTGGGGCAACTGCCTATAATAAGTACGAAGGACTACCATTACTCGCCTATAAATGTATCACCCATCTTCTGGACGTAAATGAAACAATTTTCAAATTACTTTATTATGATTCTCCAGATGCCTTGGATAAAACAGATTTAAGCGCTGCAACAAAAAGAAGTCTCATCTTTCAAGGGCAGGAAAAAATGGAGGACTACAGGATATTCATGGATTCTGGTCAATCAGATGCCTGGACAACCGAAACAACGGTGCTTTGTATTTATCCTTTTGATATTAATCCATTGAATAGAACCATCGGAGTTACTACTTTAGCATTTGAGGTTTATTCTCACTACAAGATCAATCATCTCAATAATTATACCACTCGCATTGATACCATAATCCAGCAACTCATTTACGAGTTTAATGGCTGGATGGGATTGGGCGAGGTGGGCAGATTGGAATTTGATAATCGTATGGGTGGAATAGCACAGAAAATGAATTCCAAAGGTGTTACTCCCTATAAAGGCAAGTATATATTAATGGGAACAAAATCTGGAACAGGAATTAACGGAGGAAAATAATGTCAAAATATGACAGGTTTTATACTTTCGATGAACCTGTTCCTTATAAAACAATTAAATTATATCCAGTCAAGGTACGAGATTATTCCATATTTTACGGATGCACTCCTTGCTTGACTTTGGAAAAAAAGAGTATCGTAGATATTAGGATATTAAAAATGTCTTATCTTGAATATCTGTATACCCTGCATTACGAAAATAAAGAAATAGATTTTCTGTCTTTGCTGGATGGAATATTACGACTTTGTATGAGACTTCCTGACGCAAAAATAGAATATAAATTTATCAATAAAAAACCAGTGTTTATTATAAATGAGCAAATATTTGATTCGAGTGATTTCAATGAGATACGCGATATTATTTGCGAACAAAATATGGTTGAAGTTCCAGACGAATCCATTCAAAAAGAAATTCGAAATAAAATGGAGGAAGCCAGAAGGCTTAAGGCAAGAGAAAATGGGGCAAACAATAAACCGGCTTCTTTCGAAGACACCATGCTTTGTTTGGTTGCATCCACCGCCATGACATTCGAACAAGTGAATGAACTTACCTTGCGAAAATTCATAAGACTTTTGCAGAGAGTGGATGCCAAATTGCATTATCAAATTTATATGACTGCCGCCATGTCTGGAATGGTGGAATTTAAAGACAAATCTATTTTACGACACTGGATGTCTGATTTGGAAAGAGAAAATAAGAATGACGACGTATTACTTAGTTTCGACAAGGTGAAAGACCATGTTGAGATGAAAGATATAACGCCCCAAAAATAAAAAGGAGGTTCAAAATACATGAATAAATTTTTAACGAGTGTAGCTGATGCTTTTTTCTATGACTCCACTGGCAATTTGCTGTTTCTTGGCAAAGCCCTGTTAGATGACAGTATTGCAACAACTGTTGGCAAAACAGAAATCCGTGGTGGGAAAGGCAATCAGTTGGAATATGTCTACTATCATACTGCTGCAATGGCTATCAAAATAACCGATACCCAGTTCAATCTGGCTATGTTGGCAGCTACCACGGGTGGCACGATTACTACTGGTGCGGGTACAGATGTATATGCCGAGGAAACGGTTGCGTTTACCAGCGGCGTTGGTACCGTTATTGGAACGCCCATAACGGTGCAGGGTGGCATCTATGGCTGGGTGCAACTGCCTGATGTTGATTCGAGTGGCAATACTATTAGTACTACCAATGAGCGCGTAACATTTAGCACCAAGACAACCTCTCAGTTGGTTCTAAATCCCACTTATACTGGCAATGCTTGTGTGCGTTATTATGCCGAAAATACCGCCGCTACCGCCTTTACCATTCCCGCCAATATTATCCCGACAATTGGTAGATTGCTGTTGGATGCCCAGTTAGTTTCTTCTAATTCCAGTTCCGCCAATGTAATTGGTAAGGCCGAATTCCTTATTCCGTCCTGCCAGTTGGATGGTGCTTTTACCATTAACATGACTTCAGCGGGTGTTTCAACCACGCCTATCAGCGCAATTGCTCTTGCGGATACCAGTTTGAATACCGGTGCTTGCACAGATGTTCCTTTGTACTGCCGTGTAAGCGAGGTCTTGACCTCTGCTAATTGGTATGATAATGTCTATGCCCTTGCTATTGCGGGTGGTGATTTTTCCATGGGTAGCGCTACTTCTCCTCATACTGTTGCGGTTTATGCGCTTGCTCCTGGTGTGTCGCCATTTATGCCGCCTGTCGCAGATTTGACATTCTCTTCTGGTACTACAACAGTTGCGACATTTGTTGCGAGCGTATGTACAAAAGTCACTACTGGTTCTGCGCTCCTGCATGTTCATATTACTGCGGCTGCCAAAACTGGTATTGAGGATTCTTGTACCGTAACTGTTACCGCCTAATATCTCCCAATATTTAGGGGGATAAAAATATCCCCCTAAAATAAGGAATAATAATTATGGTAAAGAAAATTATTGAAGAAACGGAAGAAAATGGATTAGAAATAAAACAGGTTAAAAAAGAATCTAAAAAGAAGGCCTACAAAGTTGTTCTGGTTACTTCAACACTGGTAATATATGAGATTTCTCCAACCATTGGAAATTCGACCACTCCTAATATATGGGGTGATAAATTAAAGATAGGCGATATTATATATTTGCCAGAGGATTAAGTTATGGGGAACATATTGACATATCTTGATCCTTTTCAATGGACGTTGCTACTTGGTGCGGCAATTGCGTTTTTTATGTGCGGAAAATCTTTTCTAAAAACAAACGCAGATGATCGCCTTACCATGGGATTATTTACCTTTTTTAACTTTTATGTTATTCTGAAATATTTATTATTCATATATTTCAGGTTAGATTCTTTAGTATTAAGTAATAATGAAGAGGCTATAATACAATTTTTAACCAAAATCCTCCAGCTTTATGTAGTATTAATAACACTCTATGCATCTGGAGTTCTATTATTGGAAAATAGAAAATCCAAGAAGATGGGGAGGTAATATGATAATTATTATGGCTCCCCTATTGGACTCTGGTCTTTCTGTTGGAACGGGATTTTGGGATGTTGCTCTTCCCATAATTATATCTGCCATTACCGGTGTATTAGTTGCTGTTATCAGTAAACTTTTTGATAGAAAGAAAGCTGGCGCGGAAACAAATAAAATATCCGCTGAAACTGAAAAAGTAAAAGCAGAAACAGATAAAGTAAGTGGTGAAACACGAGCAGCAGAAAGCGCAGAATGGCAAAAATTATATGATGAAGAAAAGAATCAACGAGGAGAATTGAAAAAAGAATTGGATACCATAAAAACACAAGTTAGTATTCTCACCGATTTTCTTGAGATTCAAAAAGAAGAACAGGACGAATTGGAGAAAAAGTTAGAGATAGAAGTAACCGCTAGGAAAAAATTAGAATCGGTTATTAAAAAATTTCAACTATGGGCAATTCGCAATAGAGAGAAGCTGGAATCCGCCAAGATTGAGCCTGTCCCAGTATTGGATAATTATTAAAAAGGAGAAATTGTGTCTGATGTAAGTGTCGTAATCGGTATGCCGATTTTAGATAACATTAAAATGAGAACAGTGATGTCTTTAATTGGAATAACCACCAACACGAAACGGTCTTTAGAGGTGGTATTTGTAAAGAATAGTTATATCCACGAGGCGCGCAGAAGTATTGTATTAAAAGCAAAAGCGGTGGGGGCAAGTCATTTACTATTCTTGGATTCGGATATGAATGTGGAAGCTGATGTTTTAGAAAAACTATTGGCTCACAATAAAGAAATTGTTGGTATTAATTATAATACCAAAAGTATTCCTCCTCTCAGTACCGTAAAATTTAAAGATGAAAACGGCATAACAATTGCTGGTCATATTACCAAGCCCAATGAACTCTTTGAATGCGCGGGAGTCGCCACGGGCTGTATGCTCATAAATATGAACGTATTCGATATCATAGACAAACCGTGGTTCTTCTACGAGTATTCTGAAACCGATGAATTAACCGGTGAGGATATCTGGTTTTGTCAGCAAGCCCAAAAGAAGGGGATAAAAATTTGGTGCGATCCGACAATAAAGTGTTCCCACATCGGGGAGTACGAATATTAAAAAGTATGCATAAAAGTAAAGTTTTATCAATGTTTAACCGCCATATATAGGTATTAAAAATGCGAAGTGCTTATATATGGCGGTATAAAAATATAATTTTAAAAAGGATAAATGATGGATAAAAAAAGAATTAAATTTGAAGAACAAACTCCCGTTTCTGCGGGAACATATAATGGGGAAGAAATTAAGGTGTTACCCAGGATTGATCCAGCCACGCAAACGGTATTGATCAGACGATATTTAGATGACTATTTCAATCCAATAAACAATAGTCTACCAAGTTGTAGATATGGGTTTGTGGACGCTGAAAATCAATTAAAAATAGCATTGATTGAAAGTTTAACGGATATTGATTTAACAAACGTTGATTTTGTTGCTATGTTAGCGTCGGGGGTTTTTGAAAGGATTATAGCATCCGTAATTAATTTTGCTGAATTTAAAGCGTTATTATACGGATCGGTAAAAATTGTAGAACGAGAAAAGGAACTTCAGGAATCGGTTGGGGGAGTTGTTGCTGGATTGGTTTCTAAAGTAAGTGAATTTGTGGATAAATTAAATCAGATTTCACCAGAAGAAATGAAAAAGATTACACAAGATTCAACCGAACTGCTCAAGAAGGTAGAGGAAAGCCCTGTGTCCAAGTTATTTCGGGAGGCGGCGCAACACGAAGCAAGTAAGGCCGAGTGATGGATAGAATAGGAAAACTTGTAACGGTTCTTCGTGATAAATGCCCTGAATGCGGTAGTCGGCTACAAGTAAGGCAACAAGAAAGTAAATATGTTGGCAAAAGGGTGTTTTGCGTAGAAGAAATCTTGTGTCAAACTTGTGGATATTCTATCCCAAGCAAACCTGAAAAGAGGAGAAGACATCGCAACGAAGACGATGAGTTCGATTAGGAGGCGCAAATGGATATAGTCAACGATGAAATACTCAATCAAATTTTAATCTCCTCCGCGGAAAAAATTATATCTAGTGTCTCTGATAAAATATTGACTCAACTTCAAGACGATATAAAACGTGACATTTACACCCACGATTATTTTCCCAATAAATACTACGTGGCAGGGAGTGGCATACCCACTTTCGATTTCCTTCGTGCTTGGAAATGGGATGTTATAAGAACAGATATTATGACAACCACGAGGGAACTCTATTATGATTATTTAAGTATGGTTTATGATCCAGAAAATTTTATCCATGGAAATAGAACTATGGATAAAAGAGAGGAATTAGCCGATGACTTGAATGTTTCAGGAATAGCAAATAATTCAGATTTTGGAAGAAAGGAACGCGCACCATTTTGGTCGAATTTCCTTTATGAAATGTTAGAAGAAGGCCAATTAGAATCTTGGTTCGATGAAGAGTTCGAATCAATGGGATTTATAAAAATTTAGAAAAGGAGAAGATATGGATTTGACAGTTGTACTTAGTTTACTTGCTTCACTGGTTGGGCTTCCCGCCCTTATTTCGGTGGTAATTGATGCGCTCAAACAATACGGGATAATTACGGATTCTACCTCCGGTCAATGGAGTGCAGGGTTTAATCTGTTTTCTTTAGTGGCTGTTTTAGTAGCCGTTAACTTTTTCCCAAGCGTGAATATTACATCGTTGGATGGAAAATTGTTACAGGTTGCTCAATTGGCTGGATTGATGCTCAGTTATGTTGCCCAGATTTTTGTTTCAAAGGGTGTTCATGCGGCTCTTTCAAGTGTATTTCCAAAACTTTCATTTAGCAAGCAATTGATTGCTAAGGGATAAATAAATAATCGCTTTACATTAAGACTTCTAACTCTCACAAGAGGGTTAGAGGTCTTTTTGGTTCTTATATATAAGGAGCATACATGCATACATATTCCTTCGATCTCAGTTTGTCTAATACTGGGCTTGCGATATTTGATGAAAAAGAAAATGTTGTTTTTGTAGGAAGTGTTTCTACCAATTCAAAAGAAGAAACAAAAGATAGACTAGTAAAAATAGCAAATTATGTTTTAGATTTAAAATCTAAATATGAACCAGAAATAATCATTATGGAAAATTGTTTTACAAGATATAATAAGGCAACTCAAATGGTATATCGAGTTCATGGTCTTATTCAATATTTATTCGCAGAATATAATCAGATTTATATAACCCCAGCATCGGTTAAAAAATCTGTTACAGGTGGGGGTAAAGCAAGCAAAGAAGATGTACAGAAATATGTTCTTATGAAATATCCTAGTCTTGTATTCTCCAATGAGGATGAAAGCGACGCGGTAGGAATTGGACTAGCATATTTTCGTAGAAAGGATAGAGATGTCTAGTAATCAATTAGAAAAAATCCCAGATGTTTCAGATATCGAATGGGGAGAAGTAAATAAAGATAATCGAAAATTTGTAGAAGAATTTCTTGCACAAATGGTTCAACTTAGTCCACAAACATTGAAACAATATGAAAGTGGATTAAAAATATTTTTTAGATATGTTAAAGAAAATCTAAACAATAAACATTTTACAGAAATAAAGCCGCGAGATTTTTTAATGTATCAAAATTGGTTAATTGGGCTTCAACAATCTTCAGCGGCAATTAGACTTAAGAGAAGTTCTATTTCGTCTTTTAATCAATATATTGAATCCTTTTATCTTGATGAATTTCCTTCTTTTCGATCTTTTGTAACTAAGAAAGTTCCAGCCCCATTACAGGTTCTTGTAAATAAAAAAGAACCTTTAACCCTTGAGGAATATGAACATCTTTGTAGAGAGTTAGAAAAAAGAGAACTCTGGCAACAGTTAGCCTATCTTAAATTCTCTTTTTCTTCGGGTGCTAGAAGGGCTGAGGTTCGACAATTATTAAAAGAAGTTGTGACTTATGAACCAAAAGCATCATCTCAAAGCATCTCATATCTTAGCCACGAATTGCGTTGCAAGGGACGCGGAAAAATTGGGAAGATTAGAAAATTGCAATTTGATCAATTTTCTATGAATGCTATTAAAAAATGGCTAGAAGTTAGAGGGGAAGATAGTTGCCCATTCGTGTTTGTTTCGAAAGAAAAAGGTGAATATCGCCAAGTTGCACCTGAAACTCTCAATGGATGGTGTAAAAATTATTTTGAATCAATTGTCGGAAGAAGGGTTCATCCTCATTTATTTAGGGAAACACGAGCGACATCAATGGTTGTAGAACAAGGAAAAGACATAAAAACTGCTCAAAAATTATTGGGGCATAACTCATCTGTTACTACTGAAACATATGTTATACGACAAGATGAGGATGCATCTGATGATGCTTTTTCATAAATAAGATAATATTTCTCAATATTCATAAAATAAATCTTTTATAAACACCTCCTTATTTGGAGGGAAAAGGAGGTCAAATGCCAAATAACAATTATACGCTGTCCTTGTCCGCTCAAATTTCTGCGGCAGGACTTACTGCATTACAAACACAATTAAATGAATTCGCCAAATCATATACGCTCCAGATCAACGCGGCTGTTCAACAGGCACAACAAGCGACAACTGGGGCAGGCGCAACTGGAACCGCAGCGGGAGTCGGAGCGACTACTCCTGTTATACAGGCACAAACCGATGCATATGCAGCCATGCAAACAAGAATGGCCGATCTTACCGATGTAAGTCTTAAATATAATAATGTTACTGGACAAATTGTTCAAGCAACTGGTATGGAAACTAATGCTATGGGGAACGCAGTTAAAACTACCGTTACTATGAATAAGGGCATGACAGATTTTACCGATACATCTAAACAAGCAAGTGAGGGAGCAGAAACCCTTGGTGATAAAATTGATGCTATGGGGGCAAACATTGGCAATGCCATTGTAAAAATGGCATTATGGGCAATTGCGGCAGAAGTTCTTTTTGGAACTCTACATGCAATACAAGGTGGAATTCAATACGTCGAAGACCTAAATAAAGCAATGATAGAAGCCCAAATGATAACGGGTATGACCACGGAACGAACAAACGAATTGGCTCAAAGTTATCAGAGATTAGGAGAAAGTACCGCTACCTCAATACTTGATGTTGCTGCTGCTGGCGAAATATTCTTGCGACAAGGAAAATCAATGCAAGATAGCCTTGCTTTAACTCAAACAAGTTTGGAAATGGCAAAGATTGGAATGATGAATGTTACAGATGCTTCTGGTGATTTGACATCCATTTTAAATTCATTTAATTTGACATCATCT
>Ga0209777_10001721_pt1 | contig 30685 bp, 22 predicted proteins | sample FrelakmetHBP12HB_FD_187147 | JGI IMG/M metagenome (GOLD analysis project Ga0209777, IMG submission 187147) | Freshwater lake sediment microbial communities from the University of Notre Dame, USA, for methane emissions studies -HBP12 HB (SPAdes)... | ecosystem: Environmental > Aquatic >... | reverse complement strand
TCGATCCGGGACCGGGTGGTCCAGGGGGCGTTAAAGCTGATCCTGGAACCGATCTTTGAGGCAGACTTTCAACCGGGGTCGTTTGGCTACCGGCCGAAGAAGTCAGCGCACGCTGCCATCCGGCGCGTATCGGAGGCAATTCTGGAAGGCAAGACCTACGTCATCGATTTTGATTTGCGAGCCTACTTCGACACGGTGCGACATCATATCGTGTTGGAAAAGGTGACGCGGCGAGTCGATGACGAAGCGGTTTTGTGGCTCTTGAAGTTGCTGCTGGACGCATCGGGGAAGCAGGGAGTTCCGCAAGGCGGGGTGATTTCGCCGCTGCTCAGCAATCTGTACCTCACTGAGGTGGACAAGATGCTGGAGCGGGCGAAAGAAGTGACTCGGCACGAGCGGTGGACGGCAGTCGAATATGCCCGGTTCGCCGATGATCTGGTGATCCTGGTGGATTCGCAGCCGCGCCAGCAATGGCTTCGGCAGGCGGTGGAGAAGCGGCTACGGGAGGAGTTGGCCAAGCTGCAAGTGGAGGTGAATGAGGAAAAGAGCCGCAAGGTGGACCTACAGCAAGGCGAGAGCTTCGGATTTCTTGGATTTAAGTTCCGTCGTGTCCGGAGTCGCCGGGGACGATGGATGCCGCTGTTATTGCCAAAAGGTAAGAAACGGACGGCATTGCTCGGCAAGCTTAAAGAGATCTTCCGGGCCTCCCGTTCCCAGCCGGTGGGCGGGGTGATCGAGAAGATCAATCCGATCCTGCGTGGTTGGGTGAAATACTTCGCCATAGGCCACTCGAGTCGCTGTTTCTCATACATCCGAGACTGGGTAGAAAAGAAGATCCGGCGCCATCTGGCCAGGGCGTGCCAGCGTCGAGGCTTCGGCTGGAAGCGGTGGAGCAGGGAATGGCTGTACGGAACACCCGGACTCTTCTCGGGGTACCGAGTTACCTATGGGCAGCCCATCTCGGCAGTCGCTCCAGTTTGATAGGTCGCATAAACTTTGTCGTGAACTGTGCAGGAGCGCGTAGTGCGGGAAATCCGCACGCTACGTGCGATGTGGCGGGGGCTGGAAACCAGCTCACGGTCCGGATAGTGAGGCACTCCCAACGGAAACGGGGAGCAACGGATAGGCCGGACCTACGGAGCAACGGCGCCAGAATCGGGCGAACCGCCGTGAGCAGCTTACGCGCCGCCGGCCTTGCTTCGGTCCGCCTCTACATCCTCGTACAGCTCCGGGTAACTCTCGCGCATGTCCGCCGCAATCCGGTGCGCCGCCTCAATCCGCACCAGCGGCCCGGTGCCGATGCCCGGGCAATAGGCGGCCGTGGCCTGCCACTTGTCGCGATCTCCCACCAGTTCGGGCCAGAAAGGAAACGCCCGGCACTGCACCGGTTTCACAGGATGGATCGCGCATCCGCCCTGCCTCAGGAAGTGACACTCGGACCCCCACGGCTTCCGCAGGCGCAGCAGATGCTTCGTGCGGTAGACGTACTTCCGCTCGAACTCAGCCGGACGCATTCTGAGAAACTGCGCGATGGCCGCCAGGTCCCGCTGCGTAATGTATACAAAGCCCTTCTCATCGCAGCAGTTCGTGCACCCCGGCGTGCATGCGAAGCGAAAAGCGGCCATCACCCTGAGCATAGCGCGGCGCGCGAGCCGGCTCGGGCGCGACACGCGCGACGCGCCGGCGGGGCGATCGGCCCGTCGGTCTTGACGCCCCAGCCGCAGATCCCCCGGGCCGCCCATCGGAGCGTCTGTACCAAGTGGTCCGCATTCTTCGAGGCCCGCAACGATTCCCGTGGGGCGGCCCCCCTCGTCCGCAACCCCGGGTCGGCTCGGCCGGCTTTTGCGGGCAGGCCCCCTCGGTCCGCAGGGCAACCGGCTGGTCGTTCAACCGGGCGCCCGTCCCGAACGCGACGCTCCATCCGCCGCCCTGCCTTTTCCGGGGGTTGGCAAACCATTGAAAATGAGTTAGATTAGAGACATGAAGGCGCAGGTGCCCGCCATCTCGCGACCGGGCCTGTTTGGCTCCGACTAAGTTCCCTCCTATCTGCGGCATCCGTCCGTTTTCTCAAGCAAGGGATTAAGTCGAGGAGGGTTTCCATGCAGGCCAGAAGCGAAGCCGTCCGCCACGCTTTCCCCGAGATCCGGACTTCGCTGCCCGGCCCCCGCGCGCGTGCCGTGATCGAGAGGGACCAGTCGGTCCTGTCTCCTTCCTACACGCGCTGCTATCCGCTCGTGGCCGAGTGCGGCGAAGGCGCCATCGTCGTGGACGTGGACGGCAACAGGTTCCTGGATTTCAATGCCGGCATTGCGGTGTGCTCCACAGGCCACTGCCATCCGCGCATCGTAGCGGCGATTCAAAAACAGTCCGCCCGGCTCATCCATATGTCGGGCACCGATTTCTATTACGAGAATATGGTGGAGCTGGCCGAGAAGCTTGCGGCCACTCTGCCCGGCCCGCGCCGCGTCTACTTCGGCAACTCCGGCACCGAAGCCGTCGAGGCCGCCATGAAGCTGGCGCGCTACGCCACCGGCCGCGGCAAGTTCATCGCGTTCCTGGGCGGCTTTCACGGCCGCACTATGGGCTCGCTCTCCCTCACCGCGAGCAAGGCCGTGCAGCGCCGCGGCTTCGGCGCGCTCGTTCCCGGCGTTCACCACGCGCCTTACCCCGACCCTTACCGGCAGGGAGAAACGGCGTCCGTGGACGCCTCGCTCGAGGCAATCGATCGCCTGCTGCACACCGTGGCCTCGCCCGAAGAGGTCGCGGCCATCTTCGTCGAGCCCGTGCAGGGTGAGGGCGGCTACGTCATCCCGCCCCAGCGGTTCTTTGAAGAGCTGCGCAAGCTCGCGGATGCGCACGGCATCCTGCTCGTCTTCGATGAGGTGCAATGCGGCATGGGCCGGACCGGCAAGCTCTGGGCATGGGAGAACTTCGGCGTTGCGCCGGACATCATCACCACGGCCAAGGGCATCGCCAGCGGCATGCCCCTCGGCGCCATCATCGCCCGCGCCGATCTCATGCAATGGAAGCCGGGCGCGCACGCTTCTACTTTCGGCGGTAACCCCGTCGCGATCGCGGCGGCGCTCGAGACCCTGGACCTGCTCCAGACCGAGCTCATCGACAACGCCGCCCAGGTCGGCGCGCACATGATGGAGCGGCTGCGAAAGTGGCCCGAGCGCTTCCCGAACGTCGGGCAGGTGCGCGGTCTCGGGCTCATGATCGGCGTCGAGATCGTGCGCGACCAGAGGAGCAAGGAGCACGCGCAGGGCCTGCGCGACGACGTGATCCAGGGCGCGTTCGAGCGCGGCCTGCTCATCCTCGGCGCCGGCGAGAACACGCTCCGCCTCAGCCCGCCGCTCGTCATCACCCGCGAGCAGGCGGATTTCGCGGTGGATGTGCTCGAGGAGTGCCTGCACTCGCTCGGCCGGGGCAGCGAGTCCAAGCCGGCCTGTGTGACGGCCGCGTAAAGAAAAACCCCTCCGTCCGGAGCGACGGGGACTGACTACTCTGCCCCGAAGCGAAGCGCGGTGGGCAGAGCGGTCTGTCCCCATCGCATCTTTCTGCTCAAGGGCAACCCCTGCGCGACGTATGCAGTGCTATTGACGACAAGTACTTTTCAACATAAAGTAAAGTCTGTGCTCGCCCCGGACACACCATTCACCGCCCCGCTCCGTCACCTCTGGACCACCACTGCCATGTGCCGCCCACCGCGCCTCAATCGTGAGCTGCCTGCCAGCGGCGTCGAGCGCCGCTACGCGCTGCTGATCAACCCGTTCTATCCGAAGGACCCCCAGGGGAGCTTCGCGAAGCACGTTCTTACCCCGAGCCTCGCGTTGACCAGTGTCGCCGCGGCCACCCCCGATGGCTGGCGGGTGCGCATCTGGGACGAAAACCTGCTTCACGGCCGGCCGCCCTTCGACCCCATGCCCGAAGTCGTCGGCATCACGGCCCACCTGACGTTTGCCAGCCGAGCCTTCGAATTGGCGGAGTGGTATCGCCGGCGCGGCAGCAAGGTCGTCCTCGGCGGACTGCATGTTATGTCGTGCCCTGAGGAGTGCGTGTCCCACGCCGACGCGCTGGCGCTCGGGGAAGGCGTCCAGGTTTGGCCGCGCATTTTGGCTGACGTCGACGCCGGCCGGTTGCGGCCCCGCTATACGGCATCGTTCGCCGGCGATTACCGCCTGGATCCCGCGCCGCGGCGGTCCCTGCTGCCGCGCAGCAGTTTTCTCACCACTGCCAGCCTCATCGCGACGCGCGGCTGCCACAACCGGTGCGAGTTCTGCTACCTGGCGACAGACGGCCTGCGTATGCCCTGCCGCATGCGCGATCCGGCTCAGATCGCCGCAGAGTTCGATGCAAGCGGTGAACCCTGCGGAGTGTTCACGGATAATAATCTCGGATCGAATCGCGAGTATCTGCGTGCGCTCTGCCGGGCGCTGCGCCCCTTGGAAAAGATCTGGAGTGCGGCTGTGTCGATGGACGTCACGGATGAGCCCGGCCTGATCCGGGAGATGGCCCTCGCAGGGTGCACTGCGGTCTTCGTCGGTTTCGAGTCGCTCAGTGATGAGAACCTCGCGGAAGCGCGGAAGAAGACACCGAAGAGTTCCGACTATGCACGCCGCGTGCGTCTGCTGCACGATCATGGGATCCAGGTGAATGGCTCGTTCGTGCTGGGGTTCGACCACGACCGCAAAGACGTGTTTGTCCGCACGGCGGAATGGGTGGAGGAGCACCGCCTGGAGTGCGCCACGTTTCACGTCCTGACGCCGTATCCCGCCACGCCTCTGTTCAGGAAACTGGATGCCGAAGGGAGACTGCTGCATCGTGATTGGAGCCTTTACGACACCGGCCATGCGGTCTTCCGCCCGAAGCACATGAGCCCCGAGGAACTGGAACGCGGATACCAGTGGATCTACGAGCGGCTCTTCTCTCACGCATCCATCTGGCGGCGCCGCCCGGCGGACTGGCGAGCTGTCCCGGCGTATCTCGCGATGTCCTACCTCTACAAGCGGTCCAACCGCCTCTGGCACCTGCTCATCAAGTACGACCTCGTGCACGCGGTCTGGCGCCCGCTGGTTGAGCTGACCCGTATCCGGCACGTGCGGTTTCGCAGCCTTCTCGCGCAACGGCCCGAGCCCTTCCACGTACCGGGCAGCGTTGTGGCCGCGGGAGTGTAGGGCGTGGAGCGCAGGGCGAATCCTATTCCCAGCGCAGTCCGGCACGCCACAGGCGCGGGGCGCCGGTCATCGGTGTGGGCGTCAGGCCCGCAAGGTACTGGCGATCGAGCAGGTTCTCGACCTCGACGATGGCCGAGAGACGCGCCGCGATCCGGCGCTGCGCGTACGCCTGGATCGCGGCGAAGCCGGGCAGGAGAAGGCTTCGCAGGTTGCGCTCGTCTTCGAACTGAGCGCTGTAGCTGCGGATGCCGGCCGCAGCGAGCGTGCGCCCGTGGCTCCAGACTACGCGAGTCGAGCCCTGGTGCCGGGGCACCTGCGGGATCCGCGCGCCGGTGCCGAATCGCGAGTCGGCGAACAGGTAGCTGAACTCGGCGGAGAGCTCGCGCCAGCGCGGCCGCAGCTCCGCTTCGAAGCCGCGCGAAAGAGCGGAGGCCGCATTTTGCCTCTGGCGCACGATGAGATTCGGAGCGCTGCTGAGCGTCACGTTCGTGATGAGGTCCGTCAGAGAGTTGCGGAAACCCGTGACAGACGCGCGAAGGTTTTCGCCGCCGAAATCGAAACCCGCTTCCGCGCCGGTCAGCGTCTCGGGGCGCAGCACGGCGTTCGCCTGTGTCAGCGTGTTGCCCACGCGGAAGTTCCGATAGAGTTCGTTCAACGTGGGCGCGCGGAAGGAGCGGTAGACCGACGCCCGTGCGCGAGCCCGCCCGTGGCCCGCCGAAACGCCCGCCTTGGGGCTGAAGAACTTGCGGTCGCCCACCGTGAAATCGTGCCGTGCACCGGCATAGAACCGAGCCGGGCCCGCGGCCACGCTGCCCTGCGCGAACGCGCCGTGAGCGAAGATGTCGCCGCCCGTCACCCGCGCAGCCGCCCCGGGCGGCGCCTCGTGGTTCCAGCCTTCCACGCGGTTCGCGTCGGCTCCGGCCAGCAACTCGTACCTGCTGGTATGCCGCCCTGACATTCCCGCCCCGCCGGTGGCCTCGGCGGGCACGCGCTGGACGGACGTGAGGCGCTCGCTGTTGCGGTCCGCGGCAATCGCGGAGTACGTGCTGCGAAAGCTCTCGCGTGTGTGATAGGCCAGCGCGCTCAACGTGTTTGCCCCGAAGGCGGTGGTGTAGTGCGCCGCGAGCTGCCCGAGGCTGGTCGAGTTCTGCTGCAGCACCGTGCCGTTCCCGCGCTCTTCGGCCAGCGCGTCGAAGCGCAGAAACAGGCGCGACGCAGCGCCGAAGAAGTCCAGCCGCGCGCCGCCCGCAGCGAAACGCGACCACGCGGGCACATCCACGCCGCCTCTCACACTTCCCGGCACGATGAACCACCCGTCGGTCGTGAATGCCCGCGCGTCCGCCGAGGCAGCCCAGCGGCTCCACGCATTGGAGATGCCGCTCGATACCTCGTGCGTGCTGTGGTTGCCGCCCTCGTAGCGACCCGTTACGTGCAACTTCTCGGGCTCTCGGCTGAAGAACGAAACCACGCCGCCCATCGCGCGGTCTCCGAAGGCGCTCGTCGAAACGCCGCGCGACACCTCGATGCGTGCCACCTCACCGGGATCGATGCGATCCCAGTACACCCAGCCGCCGAACGCGTCATTCAGCGGCAGGCCGTCGAGCAGCACGAGCGTGCGGCTCGCGCCCGTCGAGCCGAGGCCGCGCAGAGAAACGCCCTGCGTCGTCGGGTTCGCCACCACGCTCGAAGTGCGCCGGAAGAGCGAAAAGCCCGCAATGTCGCGCAGCTTATCGTCCAGATCCGCGCCGGGCGTCTCTTCGAGTTGCTTGCCATCGATAACGGTGACGAGCGCCGGCGCTTCCGCGGTGATGCTGCCCGTGACGGTGACGGAGGTGTGCAGCGGCTCAAGCCCGGGCGTCTGCGGGCAGAGCGGGGCGGGGAAGATCGCGAGGACCGACAACGCGGCCCGGAATCCAGCCCGCTTCCGCCAGGGCCGTCTCTGTGGCGGTCGTGAACACCAGTTGATAGGATTCCTCATCCCCGGGAGCAATAAGCGGCCTGCCCGGCAACGGGCAGATGGTAGCCAGGTACCTGAGAACAGTATAAACGTCGCCTGTCTCCGGAATTGCCGCATCGAACTCCTGCGTGCGGAAGCGCATGCGCGCGCCGCGCTCGGCCCCGCGCCAGGCCAGAAACGCGCAGGCATTCACGGCGGTTTCGAACCAGTCTTCGTCCTTGACGTTCAGGTCGAAGAAGATCTCGAGCAGCCGGTCCTGCTCGCGTGCAAATTCGCGGACCTGCAGCTCGCCGGTGTGCGCGCTCGCTTTCCAGTCCACGTGCCGCGCGCTCTCGAGCGCCTCGTAGGGACGGATGCGGTAGAAATCGTGCCCGCGCCCGCGCACCTGCGTCTCCAGATCTCCGCGCACGGCCGCGAGCATGTCCTCGAAGCCCGCCTGCGGGTCGATCGGCGGGTACACCAGCACTTCGCGCCGCAGCGTCACGTCCGCACGCCGCTCCAGAAATCCGAACGGGAACGAGGTTGAGAACTGAAACCCGTTGTCGTGGTAGATGCCGCGCCTGCGAAAGCACACCTCCACCATTTCGTCGAAGACAGCCCGGGCGGGCAGCACGGCGAAATACAGCGTGGTCAGGAAATTCTCGTTCGACCCGCCGAGGTGGACGGAAAACGAAGGCACCAGCACCTTCGTGTTCCGCACGCAAATCCGGGCCGCCAGTTTGCGGCCGGCTGCGATGTGGTCCGGCAGGACGAAGTCCAGTTCCAGCCCGGCGAGCGAGAGCCGGCTGATGAAACCCGAGACCATCAGCGTGGAGAGCATGGCCGCGACGACGAGGAAAAGCAGGTTGTTCGCCGAGGCCGCCGCGGCCACGCCGACCAGCAGCATCGCAAGTGCGAAGAGCGCGCCGCCATACGTCACCCGCCGCCTGGCGTTGCGCTCGAAATACGATCTGAACCGGCCGGACACCCCTGCGGATCGCCTCTCTTCACTATGTCTCGCGCCATCCGGGTGCCGCGCCGCCGGGGAAACAGCCGGCACTGGAAAGGCGGGCGAGTAAGGGAGCCGAATACGTGCCTTGGCACCCCCGAGTGCATCATGTCACAATCAGGAGCTTATGGCTAGCGTTCAGGATGCCGCTCCGGGCCAGGGCCCGCGGCTCAAGCGAGCCCTCGGGCTTTGGGATCTGGTTCTCTACGGCATCATCGTCGTGCAGCCCACGGCGCCCATGCCGCTGTTCGGTGTTGTGATGGACAAGGCGCATGGCCACGCCGTCACCACCATCCTCATCGCCATGGTTGCCATGCTGTTCACGGCGATCAGCTACGGGAGGATGGCGGCGGCTTACCCCAGCGCCGGCTCCGCCTTCACGTACGTCGGCCGCGAGATCCATCCCGCGCTCGGCTACATCACCGGCTGGAGCATGGCGATGGACTACATGATCAACCCGCTGATCTGCACCATCTGGTGCAGCCAGGCGGTGCTCCAGGATCCGCTGCTCTCGCACATCCTGCCGGCCATTCCCTATCCGGTGTGGGCGCTGTTCTTCGCGCTGCTGTTCACCTGGCTGAACCTGCGCGGCATCAAACAGTCCGCGCGCACGAACTCGATCCTCGCGGCGTTCATGGGCGTGGTGATCGTGGTCTTCCTGCTCGCGGCCCTCCGGTACATCTTCGGGCTGCCCTCGCAGGCCGCCGCCTTCTACACGCGGCCGTTCTATAACCCGGCCACCTTCTCGACGCATGCGGTCCTCACCGGCACTTCGCTTGCCGCCCTTACCTACATGGGCTTCGATGGGATCTCGACCCTCTCCGAGGAGGTGCACGACCCGCGGAAGAACATTCTCCGCGCCACCGTCTTCACCTGCGTCATCACCGGCGTGCTTGCATCGGTGGAGGTCTATGCGGCGCAGCTCGTCTGGCCGGCCAGCCGCACTTTCGGCAGCCAGCCGGAAACCGCGTACGCGCAGGTGGGCGGGCTCATCTCCGGGCCGTGGCTGGCGACGCTGGTGAATCTCACGCTTCTGGTCGCCACGGTCGGCTCCGGCATGGGATCGCAGCTCGGCGCCGCGCGGCTGCTCTACGGCATGGGCCGCGGCAACGCGCTGCCGAAGAAGTTTTTCGCTGCCATCGATCGAAAGCACAGCATCCCGCGCAACAACATCCTGCTGGTCGGAGCAATTTGCTTTGGCGGATCCTTGCTGGTGAACTACGACCTCGGCGCGCAGATGCTGAACTTCGGCGCCTTCATCGCCTTCATGGGCGTGAATGCCGCGGCGTTCACGCGCTACTGGCTGCGGGGCGAACGCAACGTGAGGAATTTCATCCCGCCCGTGGTCGGCTTTCTCATCTGTCTGGTGATCTTCTTCAGCCTGCAGCCGCCGGCGAAGATCTGGGGCGGGCTCTGGATGACCATCGGCATCATCTACGGCGCGATAAAAACGCGCGGCTTCCGCAGCGAACTGGTGAGTTTCGAAGCGCCGGCCGACTAGCGGGTTCTCTCACCCGGTTCCGTCGTGAGGCGCAGGAGATGCCGCCATACGAGGCGCGCGAAGGGAGCCGCGTCCGGAGGCGTACTTGAACGGTACGTCGAGAACGGCGACCGCGAGGGGGACTGGCCGCTGTGTCCTGCTTTGAAGAGGACACTGCCGGCCTGTCACCCTCGCGCCGGGTCGCATGACGAACGCAGCCAGGTGGGCAGATCGTGCGTCGTAACAGACAGCGTGCGAGAGATGCGGACTAAGCGGCCTGATGCACCGGTTCATGATGCAGACGCATCAGTTGCTCTGCCTTGAGCGCGACCATGGCGTAGGTCCTTCCGCTATCGTCGGCGAACTCGACTTCGTACACACCTGGAGCCCAGTTCTCGACGACCGTGCCGACCTGGCCACGCACCAAGCCTCCGTCCGGAAGGTCGTCGAGCAGGGCAACGACTGAAAGGATTTCAATGCCGGCCATTTGACCACCGCCCTCTTCACAGTACATAACAACTCGTCAGCCGCGGCAAGTCCTCACCAACCCTTACAATCCACGTACTTCGGATTCTGACCGTTGCGCCCTTGCGGACGAGGTCAAAATCGACCACGTAACGCTGGTCGTGCGCCGTCGCTGTACCCAGCTGAGCGTCGGTTCCGGCCGCTGCCGCAAGGAGAGCTTTCCTTGGTTTCTCGGCGTTGGTGTCGCGAATCCCCACTGCGGCAAAAACCCGTGCCTTGTGGCGGCCGCGGGGATGCTGCGAATTCAAGCAGTATTCTGCGAGCTTGCGTACATCCACAATGGCCCGATCGCCATTGGGCAGCTTCATGAACACAATGATAGCGGCGCGCGATGCCGTGAACAATGCACCAGACCATGTATGAACTACCGGCCCCCGCACGGCAGGTCCTTTGTTATCCTCAGCCGGCACGGTCCCGAAATTGCTCCCTGTGCTGGTGGAGGAACTATGAACTGGGATCAGATCGAAGGAAAGTGGAAACAGCACAAGGGCCAGATCCGCCAAAAGTGGGGCAAGCTCACCGACGACGATCTTGACATGATCAACGGCCGCCGCGAGGAGCTCCTCGGCAGAATTCAGGAGCGCTACGGCATCACTCGCGAAGAAGCCCACCGCCAACTCGAAGAGTACCTGAACGCCCTCGGAAGCGGCAGCGAGAGGGCCCGCACTACGGGCGGCCACTGACGCATTGAAGCGGGCGCCACGCCGGCGCCCGCTATTCCCTCCCGTCCGAACGCAGGCGGGCACGCGCTTCGGGCGCGCGTGGTTCTTTCGGGACTGACGAACCCGTTCCAAGCGCAGAGCGTGGACGAATCCGTCAGTCCCGGGTCTTCGTTAGTGCGCTTAAAATGCCGTTTTCTGCACGCAAAACGGCCTTGTTTGTCGGTTTTCGCACGCCAAAACGGGCTTTTTTGACCCTTTTCGCGGCCGCGGCGGCCCGTCCGGGTGCCTGCCACGCCCGACTTCGCTGGCGCTAACTTAAGCGCCGCGAGCGGCGCCCTGGGCGGTTGCGCGATGCAGCCGGGGCGTTGCGGTGTGGCTACGAAGTCCAAGTGCGCGCCGGATCACATGGGATGACATGCAGGGCGACGCGGTGGACGAGAAACAATTGCCGATTCGAGGGTTGGTAGCGCTAACGGGAATCGAACCCGTTTCGAGTCATCCGAGCCAGTTTGATCCAGCCTTAAGTGGCTGATTACAAACAAATCATAACCGATCCAGGCCGCGCAGCAACCCCTACGACTCCAAACGGTGTGAGCAATGTGTGAGCAAACGGCCTCGACGTTCCAGCCTTTTCCCGAACGACAACGACTAGCGGCTGACCCGGATACTCAGCCATGGAATCTCATCGCGGAAAATTTCTTGTCCCGCGATTTCAGCATCGGGAAGCCTTGTAGGTTCGCAGCCGGGCTCAAGAAGATCGACGGCGATGCAGCCATGACGAGGCCCAAGCACCCCAGTTGGTACCTCCACGACGCCGGCAAAGGCCGAGGAATCACAGATTGCGCCTAGAGCGTCGGGGGCGTGCCCGGCGAACATTCCCAAACAGACCGAGCCATGGAAATCGCCCGTCAACGCCTGCTCCGCCCTTACAAGCATCTTCCTGTCATAGCTCTTGTGATGAAACCTGCCATCGAGATGATAGCTGGCATGCGGGTTCCAGCGCCCTTTGCCTCTAGGCACCATGACGAAGATCTCGCGGTTCGGGGCGCGGCGAACCCACAGCGTTAGCCAAAGATCGGAGCCCTTCCGGATCGCCACGGCGTATTTTTTGCCAGGAGCATTTTCAAGTTTCATCGATCCGACCTTGGGGGTCATTGCAGCGCGAGCCTTTGCTTCCTCGAAAGCGTGGCGCCATTCCTCCATCTCTTCGGGACTTGTTGGATTGGCGGCTTGATACTTCATCCACCCCTCAAAGGTGGAGAGATCGTCCTCGTCGATAAACTCGTCCAGAATAAGCCTCCAGTCGCTCCAACGTTATCCAAGGAGCGCGTGTATCTTCGCACGGACTTCGGCCAGTTGTTCCGGCGAGACGCGGCCCTTCGGTTTGGCTTCCCGACTGCGCCAGTCCAGGCTCTTCACCTGATCTGCTAGAACCGCATTCGGCGGCGTGCCGCCGATGAAAACCTCAAACGGATAATTCTTGATCTGCGTTGTCAGCGGACAGCAGAGCATCAAACTGGTCTTGCCGTTATATGCAGCCGGGCTGAGTACGAGTGCCGGGAGGTGCCCGGCCTGCTCATGACCGGCCTGCGGCGTGAAGTTGATCCAGACGATCTCGCCGGCGTCGGGCACGTACTGCTTTGCCATCACCAGACCTCTTTGCCTTCCGGAGATCCAAAATCAACCGCCTCATGCAGGTTTTTCGCGGTGATGCCTTTCAGCAGATCGTCCAGGACGTACGTTTTTTGCCGTACCGGTTCAATGACGATCCGGCCTTTCTCTTCACGCACCTCAACGACCTGGTCGAGATCAAGGTGCATGGCCTCCATCACGGAGGCCGGAATCCGCACCGCCGCACTGTTGCCCCACTTCTTTACCGTCGATTTCATGACCGCCTCCGCTGTATCAACCTTGTATATACATTATGACATCAGATCAGGCATGTGTCAACAATGTCGATACATGGCTGTTCCCGGCATCCCGCCCTGTGATCACTCAAGCCCCGGTTGCGTATTTACAGAATCTTAAACCTAAGGATGTACTCTGATTTCGAGGATGGGAAAGTGTCATGTCCGAGCCAGAGGAAGACGATTTCGACGCGCTACCTGAAGGCGAGCTGCTGACTCTGCCGGACGGGGCGATTCCGCCGGGATGGCTGACCGAATTCTTTGCGCGCCGGGCTGCCGCAGTCTACCAGCAGGACAGTAACGAGCTGGCGCTCGAACTCTCCGGTGATTCCAGCCTCCATCTGATGATCTTCCGCGATATGGACCCGAAGGAGAAGCGCCGCCGCAAGGAAGAAGAAGACCGCCGCCGGTTGCTGGCTGAACAGGAATTGCTGGAATACCGCGACCGCTCGGACCGCCTGCTGGCGCGGGTCGAGCAGGAGCAGCTCGTTGTCGAGAAACACCGGAAGGAGATCGAGGATAACGCGCTCAAGCTGCACGACGGCCGCCGCGTCTACGTGGACGGCAACCAGTACCGCGACGAGCAGGGCCGATTGCTGGAGGGCAGCGACCGGGACGAGGCCGCCGCGCTCCACAATCAGAAACCCAATGCGTCGACCTGGCAGGATAGGCAGAAAACCATCGAGGAAGCCGATGAACTCGCACGCCTGAAGCAGAAAGTCCTGAACGACCGGCAGGAGGCGGAGAGGGACGGGGGTGTGAGCGCCGCCACTGACCGGCTGTCAGGCTACGAAAAGGAATTCCAGAACAATCTTGAAACGACACGGACAGAAATCACCGCCAAGGTGCCGGCCGAGCTGGCGGCATCGTACAGCACCGATTACATGGCGGCCTACGGCGATGAATACACCATCTCGACCGTCCCGGCCTTCACTAAAGCGGCGGATGGGCAGACGCCTGCTGATCGGAAGGATACCGAGACCGACAATCCCCAGACGCAGAATGCGCCCCGGCCTGCCGGCCAGATCGCCCCGAAGATCTAAACCGTTTTGCAATCCGCTCCATTTTCCTCCAACGCAAAGCTGTCAGATCGGTCCTTGCCGTCAAGGGTTTCACGAGCGCAAAACCAGCGCCCTTGACTGGCGGCGGCCCGATCTGAAGAACCCCCTTGTCCTCATAAGAGGAAAATGGATGTTTTGAAAACGCTATATAAGGAAGGACAGAGCCGCCTCGTTGGGCAGCAAGACGCTTATGATCGTGGCTGACAGAAACTTTGAAGATCACCGTAACAGATTCATTCGAATCGGGTTATACTCAGTTATGAAGCTTTTCCTCGCTTTTTTCGTCCTGATGACGGCGCAGGCGATGAGCCTGAAAGACTTCAACACCAAACCCACGCATGACCAATCGGTTTACGTCGTCGATTTCATCGAGAAAATGACTGCGGACCTCGGCGCGAAGAACCCGCAGCTGGCGCAGGATATCCGCGGCTGGTTCTCAACCAAGCAGGAAGGCAAGCCGTTCTCGGCAGGACTTGAGCGGCTGTACGTCGAACTCGGCGCACTGGAGAGTCTGGCCCATGACGGGAAGGTGGATCTGACGAAGATCCAGGTCGAGGGCGTGATCGTCAAAGTGGTTAAGGACAAATTCCCGCCGCCGGCGCAGAAGTAGAAATTCCGCCGCGCGCGCCTGCCCTGCATCAACCAGAATTGATAAACTACTGGCTACGCAGGGAGGGCATGTGTCCAAGACCACCCGCATCGCCGCCGTTCTGGCATTCGTGTTCGTCTGTGTCCCCGCGCAGGCCTTGAGCCTCAAGGACTGGCTGGCGAAATCAAAAACCGACCAGGTTCAATATCTGAGCGGTGCCCTCGCCAGGATGGTTGTCGATGTTGGCAAGACCGACCAGCCGCTGGCGAAGAAGATCACGAGTTACTATGCCGACAAGGCGCCCGGCGCAGAATATCCCCCAGGCATGAACGATCTTTTCGCGCGGATTGGCAAGCTCGTTCGCGAGGCGGAGGCGGACAAGACCGTCGATCTGTCGAAGATTGAGTTTGAGCAAGTGGTTGTTCTCAACACCGCCGAAAAGTTCAAAATCCCGGTGCCCCCTGATTTCCAGCGAACTGGCGATCCGAGCGTGAAGCCGCGTCCCATTGCACCAAATCCTGCCCCGCGCCCGGCGGCACCGGTGGATGATGATCCGATCGGGCAGGGGGGCTTCATCACGCCGCCGACAGTGGCTGTGATGCAAATCTGCGTGTCGGCCGACTTCGCGCCGTCATGGGAGAATCCGTCCGGCCCCGAAATGGAGGCCTTCAGGAACCTCATCGGGACCTATGTCGTTGATAATGGCAAAGCCGGGGAGCAGTACAGGATCAAGAGCAACGCATACGAAACCTTTGAGAGCGCGCGGCGGGCGGCGTCCGCGTACACCCCGCTGCCAAGATTTCTGGTCGACGCCCTGCCTGCTGGGCAGCGCTGCCCGGCCACCGACCGCCTCTACAACGTGCAACGAAAACCGCCGGCAGCACGGCCAAAATGAAACCCTGCCGATTCTCTACCTCGTGTTTGCTGCTGTGCTGTTGCCCCGGCGACAGCCCGGCTATGGCATCATAATCAACATGGCCGACGATCCGGTCGATAAATTCCTCGCCGAGCAGAAGACGCTCGAAGCCCATCGCCACGAGCTGATAAAGGAAGTCCTTCGACAGAAGGAAGCCGCTATCAAGGCCTTCGATGAAAAGCTCGCCAAGCTGGGCTACGACGGCGAGCACGCCCCGAAACGCAGCCATCACAAAAACGACGACGACAAGAAGCCTGCATAGGGCGCCAGTCCGCAATACCCCGCGGTGAATTGTGTTACCGTTCCGGTTCTACCGGGACGTTCCCGGCATTGGTTGCCGGACGGGCCTTACGCGCTGCGCTCCCCGAGCCTTGGGCTCGGCCATCCGGTCACAGCCCCTGATGCCGGGAAAAACGGCTGCTTGCAGCTTCACCGATATGGTGTAATGTGGTGAATTACCAAGGGCTTATCCATGAAGAAAACGAGAGGCGCGAAGAGTGTGAAGCCGCAGAGCACGCCTGCGGTTCGGGCATCGATCAGTTTTCCGCCGGTACTTTACGAAACACTCGAAGATATTGCCAAGGAAAAGAAGGTTTCGCTGGCTTGGGTCGTGCGCGACGCCGCCGAGAAGTACGTCGCTGACCACGCTGCCGATGCGCGTAGACAAGGCCTTCAATGAAAAAACAAGATCTTAAGGCGAACCTCATCATCTCCGGTCCGCTCTTCCCGGAACCTGTCCAGGTCATGATGACGCACGACATGGGGCATCTCGTTAAGGTGATCGGCAAGGGTGTCCGCACCGACAAGTTCTACGATCCCATTCTGGACTCTGACCAGCTCAGTAACATCACCGCGTCTCCCGAGAAGGAGCCTTTCGACGGCGATCCTGTGCGCTTTCGGCTCGGCATCGAGGGAATGCGGCTCGGTCTTGCCTATGAATACGATCCTTACTTCGCGCTTTCGATCGCTCGCGTTGATCCGCTGCCCCACCAACTTGAGGCCGTCTACGATTATTTCCTGAAGCTTCCGCGTATCAGGTTTCTGCTGGCCGATGATCCCGGCGCGGGCAAGACGATCATGGCTGGGCTCCTCATCAAGGAGCTGAAGATTCGTGGTCTGGTGAAGCGCACTCTGATCGTCACTCCCGCCAATCTCTCATTCCAGTGGCAGCGCGAACTCAAAGACAAGTTCCGGGAGAATTTCGAAGTCATCCGAAGCGACGTTCTCCGGGCAAACTATGGACAAAACCCGTGGCAGGAAAAGAACCAGGTCATTACCTCGGTGTCGTGGGTTTCCCGCGTAGATGATGCAAAGGAATCCCTGCTACGCAGCCATTGGGACCTGATCATCGTCGATGAAGCTCACAAGATGTCGGCGTACAGCGCGGACAAGAAGACACTGGCTTACCAGTTGGGTGAGTCTCTCTCCGCGATGACCGATCACTATCTCCTGATGACGGCGACGCCGCATAAGGGGAACCCGGAAAACTTCTGCCTCTTCCTGTCGTTGCTGGACAAGGATGTTTATGGCGATGTGAAGAGCCTCGAAGAAGCGATGACCCGGCAGGATGCCCCATTCTATCTGCGTCGGGTTAAAGAGGCGCTTGTATCGTTCCCTGATCCGGAAACCGGGAAGGTGAAGGCGCTCTTCACGAAACGCATCGTGAAAACGAGCGAGTTCGCCATTGATACTGATGAATACGAACTCTACGACCAGCTCACCACCTATGTAGACAACCAGTCCATCCGTGCCGCCCGCGACGATAGTGCGCGGGGCCGGGCAGTAGGCTTCACTATGGCGATGCTGCAGAGGCGCTTCGCATCGAGTATCTACGCCGTTCGGCGCAGTCTGGAGCGGATGAAGGAAAAGCGTGAGCACATCCTTGAAGATCCGGAAAAATACAGGCAGGCGCAAATAGCCCGTCGGCTTCCCGAAGATTTCGAGGAGTTGCCCGAAGAAGAACAGCAGGAGATGATCGCGGAACTGGAAGACGTGGTCGTTTCCCACAGTCCGGAAGTCTTGCGCGAAGACATCGGAGAGTTGGGCGCTCTGATCCGTCAGGCAAAAGTCCTCGAAGAAAAAGAGCAGGAAGTTAAGGTTCGCCGCCTGAAGTCACTCCTTACCGAGTGCGGGGTTTTTGAAGACCCCAACATGAAACTGCTGATTTTCACCGAGCACAAGGACACTTTGGATTTCCTTGTTGGGGATGGCCGGGACGGACGGCCAATGGGGAAGCTGCGCGAGTGGAACCTGACGGTGACCCAGATACACGGGGGCATGAAGATAGGCGACCGGGATTCGCCTGGCACCCGGATTTACGCAGAACGCGAGTTCCGCGAAACCTGCCAAGTGCTCGTAGCGACCGAAGCCGCGGGCGAGGGCATAAACCTGCAATTCTGCTGGCTGATGGTGAACTACGACATCCCCTGGAACCCGGTGAGGCTTGAGCAACGCATGGGGCGTATCCATCGTTACGGCCAGGAGAAAGACTGCCTGATCTTCAATTTCGTGACGACGAACACCCGCGAGGGGCGCGTGTTGCAGAAACTCTTCGAGCGCATCGGTCAGATTGAGGACGATCTCGATCCGAATAGAACGGGCAAGGTGTTCAACGTACTGGGCGACGTGTTCCCAGGAAATCAACTCGAAAAGATGCTGCGCGATATGTACGCGCACAACAACATGACGGAAGAGCTGATCAAGCAGCGGATTGTCGAGCAGGTGGATACGGAGCGCTTTAAGGGCATAACCAATTCCACCCTGGAGGGACTGGCGAAACGGGAGCTGAACCTTTCGGCGATTCTGGGGAAATCGGCGGAGGCGCGTGAGCGTCGACTCGTGCCGGAGGTGATTCAGGATTTCTTCCTTCAGTCCGCACCCATTGCCGGAGTCACCCTGACGGAGCCGCACCGCGGCCAAAATGTGTTCCGCATTGGTCGAGTGCCGAGGAATCTATGGCCCATCGGAGAACGGCTGGAGCCTCGGTTTGGACGACTGGGCCGGGAATACAAACAGGTCGTCTTCGATAAAGAGAATCTGAAAAAGGAGCCTCTGGCTGAATGGGTAACGCCCGGTCATCCGTTGTTTGAAGCTGTTCGTGAGGATGTCCTGGAAAGCGTTCGCGACGACCTGGCCCGCGGCGCCGTATTTTTCGATCTGAATCGGGATAAGCCGGCGCGGCTAAGCGTTTTCGCAGCGTCCATACGCGATGGGCGCGGAAACGAGCTGCACAAACGTCTGTTCATAGTTCAGCAGAACGCCGACAGTTCGATGGACTTGAAGCAGCCGACTTATCTTCTCGATCTGATGGCGGCACCTCCGGGGACGGCTGTCCCGGATAATGTCGTACTGGACGACGCGGTCGCGGAACGATTCGTTGTAGGGGAGGCGCTTCAGCCTTTCCTTGCCGAAATCGTTAAGGAACGCACCAGGGAAATCGAAACGATAACGCGCCACATGGAAATCAGCCTTAACGAGCTGATTAACCGCCAGCAGTTGCGGATGGGTGATCTGTATGAGCAGCAGGGTAACGCCGACAGCAATTCGCCTGTCGCGGCCAACATCAAACAGGTCGAGGATCGCCTTGACGAGCTGAATGGCCGATTGGAGCGCCGGAGGCTAGAACTTGCTCAGGAGCGCCATTGCACGATCAGCGATATCCGCCGGGTCGGTGTCGCGTGGGTATTGCCGCATCCCGAGCGAAAGTCGCCAGGTGTCGCACCTTTTGTCCGTGACGATGAAATCGAGCGCAGAGCCGTTGACGCGGTGATTGCCCATGAGCGGGCGCGGGGTTGGGAAGTCACGAGCGTCGAGGCAGACAATCGCGGGTTCGACCTGATTTCTCGTCGCCCGCACCCGGAAGATCCACAGACCGCCATTGAAGTCCGGTTCATTGAGGTGAAGGGCAGGGTGGCCGTCGGGGAGGTGGCTCTCACTACCAACGAGTACCGGACGGCGCAGAGGCTAAGGAAGGACTACTGGCTCTATGTTGTCTTCAACTGCGGCACCAAACCAGAGGTCAACGTCGTTCAGGACCCGTCAACGCTCGACTGGGAGCCGCTCGTCAAGATTGAGCACTATCACGTCAATCCAAAAGCAATTTTGGACGCGGCATTGTAAGCAGGGAAAACGACCGAATGCATTCGTATCCAAAGCGCCTTATCGAAGTGGACCTGCCCATCAAGCAAATCTCTGCGCATGCGCGCAGGGAGAAGTCTATTCGACAAGGACACATCTCGACGCTCCATATCTGGTGGGCAAGACGTCCGCTGGCAGCCTGCCGCGCCGTAATCTGTGCGTCGTTATGGCCTGACCCGGCGGACCCGTTGTGCCCGCCGAAGTTCCGGGAGGAAGCTTGTCGGCTGATCAACGCCTTTGCGGCCAAAGCAGCTACGGATAAGACTCTCGCTGAGCATTGTTCTCACGACACCTGGAAGAAGTGGCAAGCATTGGCGAAGTCTGAGGGCGGCCTTGATTTCCGCCGAGAGGCGCACTGGAACGTCCTTCGTTTCGCTCTATTGGATTTCATTGCTGACTTCGCAAATTGGGACAATTCGAGCGTTGCCGAATACCTCCACACCAGCCGCGCGCTCACTCAGGTGGCCCACGAGGCACTTGGGGGGGCGCCCGGAACCCGTCCGCTAGTAGTGGACCCGTTCGCCGGCGGTGGCTCCATTCCTCTCGAAGCCCTGCGGACAGGTGCGGACGCCTTTGCCAGCGATCTCAACCCTATTCCAGTCCTGCTCAACAAAGTTGTACTCGAGTTCATTCCTAAATACGGCCGGCGTCTCGCCGATGAAGTTCGCAAATGGGGCGCGTGGATTAAGTGCGAAGCCGAGAAGGAACTGGGCGAGTTTTATCCCAATGACGCGGACGGCGCGACACCAATCGCCTATCTCTGGGCGCGCACGATTCAATGCGAAGGCCCAGGCTGCGGCGCGGAAGTGCCGCTTCTGCGTACGCTTTGGCTGTCCAAGAAACCGAAGCGTTCTGTTGCTCTTCAATTCGCGACTACATCGACCGCAAAACGTGTTGACTTCAGAATCATAATCAAGCAAGCCAACGGGTGGGTCACGCAAGATAACCATGAAACTAAGGTCGAGGACCCAAACTTCGACGGCACGATGAAGCGCGGCTCGGCAACATGTCCCTGCTGTGGTTATACAACTCCAATCGCTCGGGTCAAGGAGCAGCTCAAAGCCGTTCGCGGTGGCGTAAATCAAGCGAGACTTTTCTGTGTCGTAAGAACGAGACCCGACCAACCGGGGCGATCTTATCGCCTCCCAACGGAACGCGACCTGAAAGCGAATAAGGATGCCGCAACTCTCTTGGCTCAACAGATCCGAGACGATGAAGGGCCGCTAACTCTGGTTCCGCAAGAATCGACAGAAGGTTATCACGCCTTCGTAAACCGCGGCCCGCTATACGGCATCATTACGTGGGCTGACTTCTACACCTCAAGACAACTTCTTGCACTTTCCACTCTCGCTCGGCTAGTGCGTGAGGTTGATCTCGGCAACGACGCCTCGTTTGCTCAAGCTGTTCGAACGTTCCTAGCAATGGCCGTCAGCCGCTTGTCAGATCGGGGATGTAGTCTCTGCACTTGGAGGCCGCAGGCGGACCAGGAGAAGGTTGAGCACGTCTTCAGCCGACAGGCTTTGCCGATGACCTGGGATTTCGCGGAAGGGACCTTCTTGTCGGAGCGTACGGCCGGATGGAACGACGCCTACGAACCGCTGGCCGCGGCGATCGAGGAGATTGCCGAACTGGGAAATGCTCCTGGAATGGTTACACAAGCTTCGGCGACTTCTCATCCTCTGCCGGATGATTCGGCGCAGGCCATAGTTACCGATCCGCCATATTACTACTCGGTTCAATATGCAGACCTTGCGGATTTCTTCTATGTTTGGCTCAGAAGAATGTTGATTCGCGAGTATCCCGGCCTTTTTTCAACACCCCTCATTCAGAAGGACGAGGAAATTATCGTTCAATCGCCTGGTCACGAGTTTGCGTCGTCCGGCAAGAATAATCTTTTCTACGAAACCAAAATGCGGGCGGCAATGTCTGAGGCACGACGTGTTCTTGACCCTCTCGGCATTGGAGTTGTGGTCTTCGCTCACAAGTCAACGTCGGGCTGGGAAGCGCAACTTCAGTCGATGGTAGATGCGGGTTGGATTATCACCGCGTCATGGCCAATAGACACTGAGATGAGCACGCGTCTTTTAGCGCAAAATAGGGCGGTGCTGGCTTCGTCCGTGCATCTGGTTTGTCGCCCACGCGAAAAGCGAACCACGACGCCTGCGGACGAAATCGGTGACTGGCGCGACGTATTGCAGGAGTTGCCACGCCGTATTCACGATTGGATGCCTCGTCTGGCCGCTGAAGGCGTTGTCGGTGCGGACGCTATCTTCGCTTGTCTGGGCCCGGCCCTCGAAATCTTTTCTCGCTATGAACGCGTGGAGAAAGCTAGCGGTGATATTGTCCCGCTCAAGGAATACCTGGAACAGGTCTGGGCCGCCGTAGCGAAGGAGGCTCTCGCAATGATCTTCACGGGCGCAGACACCAGCGGGTTCGAAGAAGACGCCCGTCTTACGGCCATGTGGCTCTGGACGATGAATGCGGGGAAAACCGACACAACGAATACCGACAGTGTCGATGAAGAGGAGTCTGACGACGACTCCGAGGGCGGAGTAAAAAAAGGAAAGACCACCGGATTTGTACTCGAATACGACGCCGCCCGAAAAATCGCGCAGGGGCTCGGTGCTCACTTGGAAGACTTGCGTAGCCTCGTTGAAGTGTCGGGTGAACAAGCTCGACTGCTGCCAGTCGGAGAGCGCGCCCGCCACCTGTTCGGCAAGGACGAAGGCAATGTCACGACAACCAATAAGAAGAAAAAAATACCACAGCTCGATTTGTTCAAAGTGCTCGAAGAAGTCGACGGAGAAGAAACGGTTTCAGGCGAGGCGATAATCGAGCGCCACGGCAAGACCGTCCTCGACCGCATTCACCAAAGCATGATTCTATTTGCTGCCGGTCGCAGCGAGGCTCTGAAGAGGTTTCTGGTCGAAGAAGGTGTGGGGCGCGACCAGCGCTTCTGGAGTCTGGCCCAGGCTCTCTCCGCCCTCTATCCGATACAAACCAGCGAAAAGCGGTGGATCGATGGCGTGTTGGCGAGAAAGAAAGGCCTCGGTTTCTGATGTTGCGGATGTTAACAATAGCGAGAACAAAGTGAGATCCCGGAATGCCACTTAAGCCTTGGTACAAGACTGCAACGCCGCGGGAAGACCTGCGGGACGACAAACCACTCGATGCTTCCGAGTTCGCGGTTCATCTGGACCAGGTACGGGACAAGCGCGCGCCGGAGGTGTACCAAAACCCGGCGCGCTTCTTCGAACGAACATTCCTGACCCAAAGCCTGTCAGGGCTTGCGGTTGAGGTCCTACGACGTTTGTCTGGTATCAAAACCGAAACTTCCGCCGTTTTCAATATGACGACGCAGTTTGGCGGCGGGAAGACGCACTCGCTCTTGCTGCTATACCACCTCGCGTCGAACGGGGATACCGCTCGCGAGTGGCAGGGCGTGAGCAGATTGCGGGATTTGGCTGGCGTTAAGTCGATACCACAGGCCAAGGTCGCAGTCTTCGTCGGTACTGAATTCGACCCGATCAGTGGGCGCGGGGGAAGCGATGGCACTCCACTCCGCCAAACGCCATGGGGAGAGATTGCTTATCAGCTCGGTGGCGAAGAGGCTCTGGCCGTGCTGAAGGAGCACGAAAAGCAAGGCATTGCCCCGGGGGGAGACGTCATTCGAAAGTTTCTCCCGGTCGATGCGCCAGTGCTGATCTTGATGGACGAGCTGATGAACTTTGTTAGCCGTAGCCGCAAGAGCGGCATGGCCGCGCAGCTCTACAGCTTTCTGCACAACCTCTCCGAAGAAGCCCGCGGACGGGACAATATGGTGCTGGCCGTGTCGATCCCGGCGTCCGAGCTGGAAATGAGTGCCGAGGATTTCTCGGACTATGATCGCTTGAAGAAATTACTGGATCGTGTCGGCAAAGCCGTGATGATGTCGGCGGAATCAGAAACGTCTGAGATCATTCGCCGCCGCCTTTTCGAATGGGATGAGAGCCAGCTGACCCCTGATGGCCGGATCATGCTGACACGGGACGCCGTCGCGACCTGTAAGGCTTATGGCGCCTGGGTTCGGGAGCATCGGCAGCAGATACCAGATTGGTTCGACATCGACTCCGCTGAGGACGCGTTCGCGGCGACGTATCCCTTTCACCCGACAGTGATGTCCGTGTTCGAGAGGAAATGGCAGGCACTACCGCGCTTCCAGCAGACGAGGGGGATTTTGCGCTTGCTGGCGCTTTGGGTTGCCAAGACCTATCAAGCCGGTTTCAAGGGCGCCCATCGGGATGCATTAATCGGCCTCGGGACAGCGCCTCTCGACGATCCGCAATTCCGCGCGGCACTTTTCGAACAGTTGGGAGAGCATCGACTGGAGGCCGCCGTGACGACGGACATTTGTGGGAAAAAGGATAGCCACGCCGTTCGCCTTGATAGCGAAGCAACGGAAGACATATCCAAAGGGCGGGTCCATCGGAAAGTGGCTACATCGATATTCTTTGAATCGAACGGCGGGATCGCGAAAGCGGATGCCTCGGCCCCGGAGATTCGACTCGACGTTGCGGAGCCAGATATGGATATCGGCAACATCGAGACAGCTCTCGAAGCACTGGCCGACGCGTGTTACTACCTCACCGTTGAGCGGAATCGGTATCACTTCAGCTTTAGGGAGAATCTGAACAAACGATACGCGGATCGCCGGGCCAACATCAAGCCTGAGACCATCGATGAGCGGGTTCGTACAGAGGTCGCAAAAGTCTTTTCCGGTCAATCCCCTCTTGAGAGGGTATTTTTTCCGGACCGTAGCAACCAAGTGCCGGATCGCGCTGTACTGTCCTTGATCGTGTTGTCTCCAGAGAAGTCTTTGGAGGAAGACAAAAAAACCAGGGCGCTTGTAGAATCGATCATCCGTGAGAGTGGTACATCGGGGCGAACGTTCAAGAGTGCTCTGCTTTTTGCGGTCCCGCAGGGTCCGGCTCAAATCAGGGAAGATGCGCGCCGCTTGCTCGCGTGGGAGGAAATCCAGACCGAGTTGCCGGGAATAAGTGTGGATGATGCGCAGCGAAACCAACTCGTGGATAACCTCAAGAAGGCGCAACGTGATCTGAAAGAGGCTGTTTGGCGAACGTACAAGAACATCATGCTGCTTGGCAAAGACAACCAGATACACACCATTGATCTCGGATTGGCCCACAGCAGTGCTGCGGAATCCTTGACTCAGTTCATCGTAAATCAGCTACGTCAGGCGGACGAAATCCAGACCAGTATCAGTCCTGGCTTCCTCGTTCGGAACTGGTCCCCGGCGTTCAAAGAATGGAGCACACGCGCAATCAGGGATGCGTTCTACGCTTCTCCTGTATTCCCGAGGCTTCTAAACGCGGAATCCATCAAGCAAACAATAGTGCGAGGTATACAAGACGGGTTGTTGGGCTACGTGAGCAAAGGTGCGGATGGGAAATACTTAACGTTCGCATTCGAGCGCAGCCTCGAACCACCGGACATAGAGATCTCTGACGAGACTTTCATTGTCACTAGAGAGACCGCCCTTGCTTACCGGGAAGCGCAGACGAAGCCCACCGTCGCCGATCTTCCGGTTCCTGTCGGAGGTCCTCCGTCTGCAACCCCTGGAGTTCCCCAGCCGGATTCGCCATCGGCCTCGCAGACAGAATCGTCGGTCAAATCTAAACCCGTTGCGGGCGGTCTCCGATCTCTGCGATGGAGCGGAGAAATCCCCTCCCAGAAGTGGATGAACTTCTACACGCGTGTCCTTTCTAAGTTCGCGACCGGAAGTGGTCTTCGGGTCACCGTGAAGGTAGAAATCGCGCCCGAGGGCGGTGTTTCCGAACAGAAGGTTGAAGAAACGAGGAGCGCTCTAAGGGAACTGGGGCTTAACGACATGTTGGATAAAGATACATAGCTGCATGAAATTCATCGTGCAGGTTGAAATGCGGACAGGGTAATATCGCGAGAACCATGATCTTTGACGACGACACAATCACGCGTCTTCTAGGAAGCATTGAAGCAAACCATCTTGTTTTGCTCTGTGGCGCCGGCCTGTCTATTCCTTCACCAAGCAATCTTATGTCTGCAGTTGGAGTATCTAGGGCTTGCTACGACAAGTATCAACATACCAAGGTTCTTCCGCCAGCAATGCGCGATGGCATTGATCAGCTCGCCGGCCATTTTCACGGGACTCATGAATTCGACAGCGTCTTCATCGACAGCTTGGTGCCCTGGGACGATCTCGTCGGAGAGCCGAATGCGGGCCACGCCGCGGTATCGGACTTATTGATTAGTAGGGCGGCAGACGCCGCTCTGTCCGCAAACTTCGATCCGCTGATTGAACATTGGGCATCCAGCAAGAAGATCGCCATGCAGGGTGCCCTTGATGGCCAGGAAGCAATGGATTTCACGAAGCATACGAGCCCCCTTGTCAAATTTCATGGGTGTATGGTGCGTGGACGCAAGGAAACTTTGTGGACCGAAGCGCAACTTGCCGAGGCAAAAACATCGCAGCGCGTCAAAGCGTGTTCAGATTGGATGAAGCTGAAGCTGCCAGGAAAGGATCTGCTCATCATCGGTTTCTGGACCGACTGGGGTTATCTAAACGATGTGCTGGCGGATTCATTGAGCGCCACAGCCTTCGGATCGGTAACGGTTGTTGATCCTGCCACTTCCGCCGATCTGCAGACAAAGGCTCCAAAACTTTGGGCGACACTGGCGGGTGGCACTACGACCTTTCGCCATGTGCAAGCTTCCGGTGCCGATGCGCTCGTAGAACTTCGAACTGCGTTTTCAAAAGTATGGCTTAAAAAATTCTATGCACTTGCTGAACCGCTACTTAAGGCTGAGGGCAAGCCATATGCACCGATTGATCCTGCACTCAGCTGCGAAGAGCTATATGACTGTCGCCGTGATGCGGAAGGCATACCCTATAATCGGGCGGCTCGACTGAAAGAACCGTCCCATGAAGCGGCGCAAGCCTCTTATTTTCATCATTTGCTTATTCAGGCCAAGGCAACGACGGACGGTGCCTGGTATAAGCATGGTGGGAAACGAGTCCGAGTAATCCAGGGCGCGGGGCAGGGCTTGAATTCGGTGCGAGATCGATACAAAGAACCGCCGGCGTTGCCTCAAGCGGACATCGTCGTCTGCGCCGGCTCGTTGGATCTGGGCGCGCCCGGTAGCCTCATTGGTCCTGGCGTCGGTGCAAGTATTGTGCGGTCAACCGGCGGAGGAGGAGCCCAATGGATGACGCTTGACCAGGCGCGGGGGGTAATGGCGATATGACGGACCTGAAATCATCCCTGCAGGTGGTGCTGCAGGATGCTGGCTATCAAACATGGCTGGTTTCGCTTGACGATCTCGAAGCGATCGGATTTGAGGATGATGCGGCCATGGGCTTTGCCTACGTCTTTGAAGACGCGGCTTCGATGCTCACACGGTGGAGAGATCTCGAAACCCGATTGTTGACACGGCATGCACCTTCACTTCAAAGGGCTGGCGAGAAAACCTGGAATATCTATTCCGTATTCTTGTGCACGGAATTGGCGACAACTGACCAGTTGAGAGAGGTTCGATGGATCGAGGAAGATCTTGAACGGACCCGGAAGATCACAGGTTGCGGCTTGACTAGTAACAGCGATGTCGTGACAGCCCTGTTACCCCTCCTTCCACTCCAATACCAGCCTTCGCTTGACAGCGAAGACTTCGATTTGACTCAACGGCTGCTAAAGCGCATCGCTAATATCGCGCCGGCAGCCACGGATGCCGCCCTCGACTCGGAAATCTTGCCTTCTGAGGTCGTCCGGTTACTCGGAGCTGAGCAATGAAATTGCAATTCGTAGAAATGGCGGGATTCAGAGGGTTTCGTGACAAAACCAGATTCGACCTCCCCGGTGGGTTCATAGTCCTCAGCGGACGCAACGGGACTGGCAAAAGCACGTTGCTGGACGCTATCGACTTTGCGATTACCGGGACCATCAATAAGTTTTCGGTAAAGGAGGCGCGGGGCGGCGGACTCGATGAGCACATCTGGTGGGTGGGGGAAGGAAAGCCAGAAGCGCACTATGTGTCGATCGGTTTCATCGCCGACGACGGAAAGCAGTTTGTCATCAGCCGGAGCCGGGAACGGGGATGTGACACACAACCTCCGGAAATATTGAATCGGCTAACGAACAGCAAACTAACATCGCGGCCCTCCGTAGAAACGCTGATGCAGACGACCCTCATTCGAGATGAACTCATTGCTGGGTTGAGCCTGGATCTTCCGGAGCAAGCACGGTTTGCGGCAGTGCGGGCGGCAATAGGTGGCATGGTGGGGCCGGACTATTCGGCACGAACCGAGGCGATTCTTGCAGCTGCCAACACTGCAAAAACCAGACATAACGACCGTGTGAAGGAGACTCAAAACGATCTCGGACGCGTATTAGGCGAGGTCACCGAGGCCAGAAGCAACGCAGAAAAGTCTGCTGGGATTTCTGAAGCTCTCCGGTTGATTGAGACCCTCGCACCATCGCTCCCGTCAGGACTGGTCGAAAAGACCGATGCCCTTAGGAAAATGATCGCCGAAAGGCGTCTGGTATTGCGAGATCTTGAAAGCGCGCGCCTCTCCGTCGAGGAGAGGCACGCTGAGCTAACATTCTTTGATTCACCAGAGTCTCAACAAGAGATCGAATTAGCACGGGTGGCGCAAGAAGCGGCGCTCCGCGAGAAATCCCAGGCTGACGAACGGTTGGCACTAGCCGTTCGCTTGGATGCAGCAGAACGGGCAACCGATGAATACGCAACGCACATGGCAGCGATTCTAGAGCATGGCGCCGCTCTCGGCCTGCACGATGGACATTGTCCTTTGTGCAACGCCGCCCGAACCGACAAAGAATTCGGTGACGCCATCGCAGCCGCCCAAGAGAGGCTTGCAGATCACGGCGTAAAACTGGCGAATGCGGCTGAGGCATTGGCTCGGGCGCGGTCTGCGGCGGCCGAAGCAGAGCGTATCCTGACATCTGCGCAAAGTCGCTACGCTGCCTTCCAAAGCCGCCGAGAGGCCGTGCAACAGAAATTGAAAGAAGTGCAAGAGACGTATGATCACCACGGATTTCAGGCGTCTGCGAACGATGCCAAGCTTGCGCAGACACTGCTTTTCACGGAGCGGGAAAACCTCGTTCGGCTGGAGCGGGCTCTTTCTGTACTTGAAGCCTCCAATGCAATCGACCGGGTGAAAACCTTGGAAGCAAGAATCATCACGCTGCGAGAGCGCAATGACCAGGAAGCCGCAAAACTTGTCGCAGCAGAGAAAGCCGTTGAAGCCGCTCGCCAGATTGACGCTAGCGCCAAGACGGTGGCGAATCAGATTCTGACTGAACAGTTTGATACTGTCATGCCGCTGCTCAAAGAGCTGTACCGCCGACTGCGTCCCCACGCAAATTGGGCGGAGATTGAATCTGATTTTGGTGGCAAAGTTCGTGGTTCCTTGAATTTCACGGTAGGTGGACATAACCCCCAATTCTTGTTCAGCAGCGGGCAGCGCAGGGCCGCAGGCTTGGCCTTCCTTCTTGCGGTGCATCTGTCACGACCGTGGTGCAGCTGGCGTTCGCTGTTAATGGACGATCCGGTCCAGCATATCGATGATTACCGTGCCCTGAACCTTGTGGAAGTCCTGACCGCAATTCGCCGGACGGGCAGACAGGTGATTGTTGCGGTTGAAGACGTAGCCTTGGCCAACGTTTTGTGTCGAAGATTGCGAAGCGCGAGTGGAGATAGCGGGCGACATTTCCAGCTCCGTACGTCGAAAACCGGAACGGCAGAAATTTCTGACTTTCAAGATGTCTATCCGATGCCGCGGCTGGTACTGCGTCCGGCGCAAGCCTCGTAGTCCGAATGCCGGTGCAGACTAGCTATACTTTAGAGCCCACAACTGGAAAATGAGCTTGCAACGTGTATGACCTCCATAGTCTCGGCTGGCATAGCTTCCAGCAATTGTGCCTCACCATTGCGCGTGAGATCCTCGGCCAGACGGTAGAGTCTTTCCTGGACTCGTCTGACGCCGGAAGAGACGGTGCGTTTGCTGGGACGTGGGCGCCCACAGCGGGCGAGGCGTTGAGCGGCCGTTTTGTTATTCAGTGCAAGTTCACGAGCAAGCGCGACAAGAATCTAAGCCTGTCCGATCTAACGGACGAAGTAGACAAGGTCAGAAAGCTTGTGCAGGATGGCCGCTGTGACTGCTACATCCTAATGACGAACGCGGGCCTCTCAGGTACAATTTGCGAGGATGTGGAAAAGCTCTTTAAGGATGCTGGCGTTAAGCAGGTTCTGACGTTCGGTTCAACATGGCTTTGCCAGAAAATCCAAGAGAGCAAGCGGCTTCGTATGTTGGTGCCCCGCGTATACGGGCTCGGCGATCTAAGCCAAATTCTGGACGACCGCGCCTATAGACAGGCAAAAGCGCTGCTTTCTTCGTTGAGAGAGGATCTATCGAAAGTAGTCCTTACGGGCGCATATCGACGGGCTGCGGAAGCCTTGAATCAGCACGGTTTCGTACTCCTGATCGGAGAACCAGCAGCCGGGAAGACTACCATCGCGTCCATGCTCTCAATCGGTGCTCTGGACCAGTGGGGGGCATCAACCCTCAAGCTGGACAATGCCGAGAAAGTGACTGAGCACTGGAACCCGGACGAGCCATCCCAGTTTTTCTGGATCGATGACGCCTTCGGCGTTCAACAATATGAATCTTTTCTGGTTCACGGTTGGAACCACGCGCTCCCTACCGTCAGAACGATGCTCCGGACGGACGCCAAAATTGTGATGACGTCACGGGATTATATTTACAGGCGCGCAAGAAACGATCTCAAGGAAGGCGCATTCCCGCTCCTTCGCGAGAGCCAGGTCGTCATCGATGTGCGTGATCTCACATCGGAGGAAAAGCAGCAGATCCTTTACAACCACATGAAGCTGGGCAAGCAGGAGAGACCGTTCCGGACTGCAATCAAACCGCACCTGCCGTCCATCGCCAGTCACCCCCGCTTCATACCTGAAACCGCGCGGCGCCTTGCCGATCCGCTATTCACTAAAGGGTTGTACCTCCATCGATACTATCTCAATGAATTCGTTGAGAAACAGGAACTCTTTTTGCAAGAAGTTCTCCAGGGCCTCGACGCAGACAGCAAAGCTGTCAAGGGCGGAGTGAAAGGGAACCGCCGGGGCGGAGCAAAAGGGGACCACTCTTCGTTGTCCACTGCTGGCCTTGTGATTCCCTACATTCGCTTGGGGGTTAATCGACGGGCAGGCGCTACTGCT
>Ga0209777_10001720_pt1 | contig 30691 bp, 78 predicted proteins | sample FrelakmetHBP12HB_FD_187147 | JGI IMG/M metagenome (GOLD analysis project Ga0209777, IMG submission 187147) | Freshwater lake sediment microbial communities from the University of Notre Dame, USA, for methane emissions studies -HBP12 HB (SPAdes)... | ecosystem: Environmental > Aquatic >... | reverse complement strand
CGATACTGCTTGGAATTGGCGGTGTTTTAGTACTTGGACTTGTAATGTATATAGATGATTGGTTGTGGTTTAATGTTCCAACTTACCGAAAATATACAAATTTGCTTAGCAAGAGGTTGTTTAAATGAGTGAGTATCCGGATTGGTTGCCTGCTGATGAAGTTAGGATGAAAGAGACTGTTAAATTTATGAATGGCGGTGCTGGGAGAATTTTAGATATAGGTATGAAATATGGCTTTACTTTAGAAGCTGTCTTCGGGCTTGAGAAAGTAGGAATTGATACAAATCCGGTTTATTTGGAAACGGTTAAAAAACGAGGCATTATAAAAGATGCTAGACTTTGTGATGTTCATAAAATGCCGTTTGAAGACAAGATATTTGACTGCATAATATTTACGGAAGTACTAGAACACATTGAAAAGCCAGATGAAGCAATTGCGGAAATAAGTAGAGTATGCAGAGGGCGGTTAATATTATCCACACCTAATAATTGTTGGGCTAGGAGAGTTAAACATTTCCTCTTAAGAAAGCCTAATTTCATCTCACCGCAGCATGTAAGAGAATACAGCTGGAAAGAAGTAAAAGTTATGGTAGAGAGACACGGATTTAAATTGACAAGGTTTAGAGGGCTGGGTTTCTTCTTAACTTACAGACCTTATCCGTTTTGGGAACCGTTTGGAAGGCTATTTCCGTGGTTGTCAGCTGATATGTTAATGGAGTTTGAAAAGGATGTTTAAAAAAAGTTACGCAGAAAAGGAAGAAATAGAAAAATCATATGACGAGCAAACAGAGAAGACATTGTATAATAAAGTGTATGAATATATATTTCGGAGGCGACCAAAATGAGAAAGAAAATACATTGTGAAGAAGTTAATAAAAAAGGATTTGATGAACTGCCTATAAAAGCAATTAGAGAAATGATTGGGTTTATCGAACCAATGCATCATAACAAAAAGCCAATTTTGACATGGGAAGTAACAATGTGCCAAGATGGAAGTGGATATACAGCAAGAACGCAGTTTGAAGCAACAGTTATAGCAAGCTTAGAGGAAATAAAAGCTTTACTAATGAAAAAAGTGAGATAAATGAAATGTAAACACTGCGGGCAGAAAGCTGATGGAAAAGATGACCCAATGCATAGGGGTTGTAGATTGAAAGCTGCTTTTCCGGATTGTATTGATGTTAAAAAATCTGAAAAAATATCAAAAGATTTCGGTCAAGAATTGGTTGTTTTTGATGTTGAGAAAATATTTAAGAAAATAGATAAGAAGTGATAAAATGCAAACATTACGCGATAAACGAATTAAAAGCAGATTTGTTATTCAAGTTCGAACAGTAGACATTCATGGTAAACCAATTAAGACAACTGCATTTACTGTTGAATCTAAAAAAATAACTACTTCTAAAAAATTAGCAGAAGAGCTTAAAGAATATTGTGTAAATATGGTGGATTAAATGGCAAATTATCTTAAGTTAATGGTAGTAGGAGAATCAGATTGGGATGAGTTTAGACAAGCAGTTGAAGCAATTATAAAACTAGGATATGTCGCAATTGTTTCAGAAAATGGGACTGTTTGCTTTGAAATAATATCAAAACATGAGGTAAGTTAATGAGCACAAATCTAAAATTATGGTTGGCATTTTTGATACTAGCGCTTTTAACTCAATATTCCGGAGTGTTTTGGGTGCCTGCGATAATTGTATTACTAGTAGCGCTTTTTACATCGTGATTTAATGGAAGAGCCAAAAAAACGCCCGTTTGTAGCACATGGGATTACGACAGAGATACCGCTTAGCTGCGGCAATTTTTACTTTACTATTAACGATTTCGGCGATGGACCAATGGAAGTATTTTGTCATAAAGGAAGAAGCGGCTCATGTGCTGGGTGTTTGCTGGAAGGTTTAGGGAGAATGACAAGTTTAGCTCTTAGAAGCGGTATACCGGTAGAGAAAGTGGCTAAACAACTTACTAATATGCGCTGTAGCGAAGTTACCTTTACTGAAGCTGGAACATTTTTTAGTTGCGCTGATGCAATCGGCAAACTTTTAAAAGAATATAAGAAAAAAGAGGTTGAGAAAAATGACAAAGTTATGGTTTGAAGGAGTACCACATAAGGATTTTATCTTTACGGACGAAGATATAAAAGTCGTTCTAAACTTGCTTGACCAAAGACGAGATTCTGAAAATAAAAATGAATTCAGCAGAGTGTTTAACAGAATAATGATACAATGGAGATAAGAGGTGGTTGAATGGCTAGTATGTATGATAGATTCGAACCTAATTGTCCTTACAAAGACAGTTGTAAATCAAAAGGAACAAAATGTGGATTTTGCAGACATAATAAAGGTAAAAAAGACTACTACGAACCGGATATAGTGCCATTTAGACCTTGGAATCCTTCTCCGCCAATAATGTTATGTACTTTCCAATCAAAAACACTTGAAAAGCTATTTAGAGGTGGTAAAAAATGATAATCCAATGTAAGAGCAATCCGGAAAATTTTGAGAAAGAAAAAAGCGGAAACAAAGCTAACACAATTAGAACGCTTGATGGTTCGGATGTAATTCAAATATCAAACTCAGTGACTGGAGAGACAATAAAAAGACAAATAAGTGATATCAGTGTCTGGAAAGGAACAATCATAATAAGCTTTGTGCCAGAAAAACAGTGAATTAAATGAGAGAGACAAACGGAATAGTAACAGGAAGGATAGATAAAATAATGACTATTCTTAAAAATGGACCAGCTAGCTTAACGGATATTACAAAAGAGATGTGCGGAGCTGAAAAATACTATACAGAATATGTCTTAGAGATGAATAAAATTCGCTATGCTTTGCTTGTCCTTATTAAGAAGAAGAAAATTAAAATGGAAGCGGTCGGTTCAAGCGGCGGCTATCCAAAGAAAAAAATGTATAGTTTGGTAGGTGATGGGGTTGTTGTATCAGGAAGTACCGAGAAAAGTGGTTAAGAAAGACTTAGCGGTTGAATATCTCCGCATTGATTACGACCGATTTAAAAGGAAGCAATTTCAAGATGCGAATGATGCGACTAAAGAAATCCAAGCTGGCGTAGAGCATGAAAAATATCTAAAAGGTTTGAAAAATGGGCAGATTTAAGAAAACTAAACTTGCGCAAATAAAAGTTAAGGAAATGAGTGAGATATACGCTGAATGGAATTGTGGATTTTCGGTCGCTTCTATTGCTAAAAAACATGAAGTTAGTACGATTATAGTAAAGCAAGTGATTGACAAGGTGAGAAAGAATGAACAAGAAAGAATTGCAAACAATAAGAAATAAAAATTGGCGTCGTTACCATAATCCGGGCTGCGGGGCGTATATGCCAAGAAAACAGAATGCTATATTTTTTAGCATATCAAATGGTAAGGCGCATGAAATGAAAAAAGCTGAAGTTGCTTACGAGTTGTTAAAGGAAGGAAAGATGTTTATTACAGAAGCGGTGAGCAATAAAGATAATCGGAGAGTTGATGTAGTTGATTTAGATACAGGACAAGAAATTGAAGTAGTTGACCAATGTCTCACTGATAAGACAAAAGAAGCAATTCAAAAAGGAGATGTTGATATAAAGGTTGTATATACAGATAATAGTAAACTTGGAGGAGATAAAAATGAAAACATTAATTGATTTGCCGAATATGGTACTGGATGAACTACAAAAGAAACATGAATCATCTGTTTGCGTCCAAGATTGTACCGATGCTCTAAAAATACTCGGATTAGAGTGGATAAAGGAGCTTGATAACGGGCATGATGTGGTTCTTCCGACACATGTAGATGATAAAACATTTATCTTGTCTGCAACGGAAAAATTTGCTGTAATTAGTTGGATAAAAACTGTATTTTGTTTGGATGGTGTTTAAATGGATTTTGATAAGATAGCAGAAACAGCAGAAAATTGGTTTCCTACACTTATTTTATTTGCTGGATTAATTATGCAATTTTATGGCGCAGTAGAGAATAGCATATCTTTACTGCTTTCTGGAGTTGCAATGTGTTGGACTAGCGTGATTATGCTCTGGATTAGAATACAAAACTCAAGAACTCGTATTTTAATGTATCAAATGCAAATGCAAACGTTAAAAGAATTTCGAAATGTTTACATGATTGCTGCAGGTAAAAAGGTGAAGAAATGAGTGGCGGAAATCATGGATATCAGGAAGATGGAATTGTGGAAAAGGCTCAAACATTTGCGGAGTTTATAGAGCAGATTTGTAGTCCGGCTTTTTGGGTTGAGTTAGGAGTATCTGTTGTTGAGTCTTTAGCAATGGGAGCTGTTAGTCTTTATCTAATTCTGCTTTTGATTGAGGTGATGGCGAAATGACTTATATGCAAACAATCTATTGTAGTCAATGTGGTATAAGCGAATTTTTTCCTTTTGAGTTAGAATGGAGAGTAGTTGAATCAAGCTGTAATAAATGTGGCGCGGATACAAGTCATTATGTTAAAAGGTGGTTTTGTAGTTGGATATGTTTATTTAACTGGGTGAATGCAAATGTTAATCACAAAGAGCATGAATTTGAACCTAGCCCTTTTATGCCGTCAAGAAGTTTTTGTAAAATATGTGGTGAAGAGAAGTGAGTTCATTATCGCAAAGTGTGGTTGATGACAGCGTAAGCTCTAAATTGAAACCTACTTTGGAACCGGATTTCTTATCCCAGAAACAATCGCTAATTGCTGGAGAGGTAAAGAAATCGATTAGTCAAATAAAAGATGCTGATTTAGCTCTTGTGGAGATTAAAGAAGGAACGCCGCATTGTAAGATTCATGGAGCGATGAACAAACTGACGAAAGATGGTATTTGGCGTTGTGTTTCAACTTACAAACGAATAGAGAAAGATGGGAAGGTAGTAGTTCAAGATAACGCTTGTAAAGCGGGGTGTTTGTATTGAAATGCATCTGGTGCGGAAAATTTACGATAAATAAACGCTGTTGCCATAAACACTGTGACCAGATGAGATTAGCTCAAGATTGTCGTATGAAAGGATGGAAAGTAATTAGGAAGGATGTAAGGTGTTAGAATGCAAATTAAAATTAATTTGAAGGAGATTTTAAACTTCAAATTTATTTGTATATTTATCTTGTTAGTTGCTATTTTACTAGGATTCCAAGCAATGGATTATTTTTGGGCTGGATTCCATAACGTAGATATTGGCTATAACATAGGTAACATGGAGAGATATACAAACTTAACTTTGAGAGATACAGGTTCAGATTTGGTTGATAGAAGCGGTGGTGATTTATATTCACTTGGGTTGAATCAAATGTTTAAAGGATTTTACCAGTTAGGACTTGCAGCTTTAATGGGCGGAATAGCTCTTGGTGGATTGGTATGCAAATAATAGATGAGTATATCGCTGCTATGAAAGAATGGTGGAGAACAGGCACAGGTTACGACTTAACACTAATAACTAAGGTTGAAGAAAGGAATGAAGAACTTGAAAAAGGTATTATAAATGAGTAAAAGATGGAGTGACAAAGTTGATAAAGAGGTTTTAAACTTAGCTATTAAAATTCATAATGATATAGATAAACAACTTGTCAAAAAAGGTATTAAATTCCGTCCTCAACCATTTGATAGTATGAGTCGTTACTACAAAGATAGTTTTTTAATTCTGGCTTCGAGAGTATTGTATGAGAGGCGAAAGAAATGATATGCTCTAAATGTGGAAACAGCATTGGTGACTTCACTACATTTACTTGGGATGTCCGTGATAAGACAACTGGTAAATTAATTAGAAGAGAATCAGAAACAGTTTGCAGCGATTGCGTTTTAACTAGCGGATATAATCGAGTACGTAGAATCTAAGTGATAAGATGAGAGGTTATTTTAAAGGAACTGATATTCCTGTTAGAAAAGATAAATATATGTCTGCAGAAGCTAAGTTGAAAATTGGTTTAGCTAGCAAAGGAAGAATTTATAGCGATGAAAATAACGGCAAAACAGTTTGTAAAGATTGTCATAGAATTGAAAATAAAATATCGAAACAATTGGAATTTGGCGAGAATAATGGATAAAGTGACATGGGAGCAGGTTGAAAAAGGAGTTGCTCATATAGCTGAATGGACGCCTAGTTACATCAATTCTATTTTTGGAATTAAGCGTGGCGGATATGTGCCCAGCGTGATTTTAAGTCATGCTCTAAATTTACCTTTAGTTGATAAGCCAGATAAAAACACAATTATAATCGACGACATTTCAGACAGCGGTAAAACTCTAACCAAATACAAAGAGTATTTTACAGCAACTTTGTATTTTAGAAAGGGAAGTTTGGTTGAGCCAAATATTTGGGTTTATGAAAAGAGAGAAGGATGGCTGCTATTTCCTTGGGAGAATGCTAAAATGGTTGAAAAAGATGAAGCTGGATACAAAGCGAAAAGGAATTAAAATGGGACAAAATAAATACAATCAACTAGATGAAGAAGGAAATAAAATAGTATTTGATAGAGCTACAAATGTACAGAAAAATGCTTACACTAAAACGAAAAGATTTGGCTTTCCAGCAAAAGAAGAAACTAAAAAAAGAAATGTTTGTGCTAAATGTAAAAAACTAAAACATAACAATGATATACTTCCGGCTTTCCAAAGGTTTAACAGACATTTGTTTGAAAAGCCGCATGCTAATTGGAGTTGATTGAATGGGTTGTAGTTTAATAGATTGTCCTTATGAAACTTGGGTTTGTCCGCGATGTAAAAGAGCTCATGGACTTAGAAAAGACGGCAAGTATAAAGAGAGCAAATGTTACTGTGGCGAGCCGTTTCCGAAGGTGGTAAAATGATAGGAAAAATACTATGTTTAATTGGTCATCATGATTTTAGCGAAGGTTTTGTTAAATGGAAATACAAAGGAGAACATAAAGGTCTAGTTTGCAAGAGAAGATGTGGATATCATATTGAGGTAGTAGGATTATGACACACACTAAACTAAGTAGTAGAGGTATTAATCCTGCTTGGTCAATTCCGCCTTATAGAGTTGAATGTCCTAAATGCAGTTGGCTCCAACGCACAAATAGTAAAACAACTGTTACGTGCTTCAAATGCGGATGCAGTTATGCTATATTTCCACGAAGGAAACAGTCAAGAATAAAATTTAAATAAAAAGTTAGAAAATGAACACTAGCTTAAAGCAGGCAAGCAATGGTGGTTTGGATGCTATGCTGAAGGGCGCATATTCCCTTACTTCCGTTTCCGCTTGCAAGCGAGCATAAGTGATTGAATGGAAAAAATGAAAGTGATTGTGACAGATATTACGCCAAAGAGAATCTACATGAAATGTTTGCCACAAAACCATACAATGAGCTACGATAAAATTAGCAAGAAACTAAATTGCGAGTGCTTGGCTTGTGGTGCTTTTAATTTACCGCTTTGCAAACACCTAAAAGAAGCTATTCGTCAAGTAAAATTAATACCTGAAGAGTTTAGAGATGAGCTAAATGACAGTTAAAGAGGAATTGGAAAAGCTAGAGTTTAAAAAGCTGTTTACACTTGAAATAATGAAGCTTGAAATTTATGCTAGAGATGATATGAGAGTTATTTACAATCCGAAGACAGATGAGCTTAAAAGAAAATATGTGATTTGATGTATAAAAGAATTAGAATTATGGACGGGCAAACAAGATGTAAGGTTTGTGGTAAGCTTTGCGCTGGACCTAGAAAGAATTGCTGCTCTAAAAAATGCAAGTTAAAAAGAATGAAAATGATAAGAGATAATTGGAGGCGAGTGCATGGATATTAGACAGTGTCAAAAATGCGATGATAGTGATATTGAAATGGACGGAAATAGAGTTGAATGTTGTAAATGTCTTTACGGGCGCGAGGCGTATCCAAAAATTTGTCCTAAATTGCAAGGTCTAAGCAGGCGAAGTTAATGGTTCCAAAAATATGGGTTTGTAAAAGATGTCGCAAGAGAAAGAAGATGGGTAATAATGGACTGCCAAGCGGCTGGGAACAAACTAACAAAGGCAACTTTTGTGAGAAGTGTAAAAAGTATATACTGTAGTAAATATGTGTTTAAGTATCAGTAACAATAATTAAGATTACCGATTATTAACCGAGAGTGGTATTGATTGATATGATAAGTCCTGGCATAGCTAAAAGGTTTATCGGAAAGCGAGTTTCTATTTCTTGTGATGGTAGTCATTTCTTTAGAGGAGTTGTTACAAAAGTTACTCAAGCTGAATTACTACTAGATTTTAGCGGCGTTGAGCAAGTGTATGAGTTAGATAAAATTATTTTAATTCAAGGTGTTCCTGATGTCGCTAAGTAGATTATGGTGAAAATGATGGTAGGTAAATGGGCTGTAGAAAAAAGAGGTTTATCGCCTGGTGAAATGAGAAAACGAAGACTAGATGAAATTGATGATATGATAGCAGAACATCAAAATCCTCCATTGCCTTTATTTAAAATACTTTCTTTTATCATGGAAAAATATGGTTCAACTAGAGGGACTGCAAAAGATTATGTATTTTCATTAGTTATGTTTGGAAAAGTTGAAATTCTTAATGATGATTGTAAAACCGTTATTTGGAAATACACACATACAGAGGTATAAACGATTATATGTATGTCTCTCTATATAAAGTAGAAACTGTAACTAACCTAAAATTTATCTGTCTCTCTACCCCTGTTATAAATTTTCTATAAATCGGGGTACAGAGGTATAAACGATTATATGTATGTCTATGTGTAAAATATATATTATATCTATATTTGGGCTTAGATATATATAGAGAGAGACGGATTTATTTTAATATATTTACATTTTAATTTCACATAGAGAGACAAAGGTATAAACGATTATACCTCCATATGTGTTTATATGTATCACAATTTAATTATTAGAAGGTGATAATATGCCAAACGCATTACAGAAAAGACAAATTAATATTCAAACAGCTTTAAAAATTGTTGAAAATGAAAAAATAATTTCTGTTGATAATTTACTAGCTAAAGTCCAAGAAGCAACCGGAGCATCGACAGAAAAAGCGAGAGAATATATTGAAACGCTTGAAAGGATGAATAAAATACAAATTGAAAAAAGCATGGCATTTATTAAAATTGAAAAAAAGAATGTTAATTGATGTATATACTCAAGAATATAAACGTTTATATATCTAATACGATAATTATTTAGAATGCGACAACTGCGAGAAGAAAATCCAAATTTTATTAAAATTTTAAATTTTTTAAAAAATAATCCTAAGAAGTCTTTTCAAGTAAGTACCATAGCAGACGAACTTAAAATGAATTATACAACAGCTTTAAATTGGATTATGTTTTTAGTGGCATCTAAAAAAGTGTCAATGGAATTTACAGGATATATCAAGCTTTTCAAATATCAAGAATGTGGGGTTGATGGCAATGGTTTATAGAAAAACAGTAGAACATAAAATAAATTTATCACAATCTCATCAAGGAATAAAACATACAGAAGCGACAAAAGAGAAAATTAGCGAAATACAAAAAAATCTTCTAGAGAATGGTAGAGGTACTAGAAAAAATAAACATTATGGAGATATACCTAAGTTTAGAAAAATGATTTTTGAGCATTTTGAAAATAAATGCTCAAGATGTGGCGGAACAAACCGTTTATGTATTCACCACAAAACTTACGAAAATTATGATAATAATGTTGATAATTATCTGCTCCTTTGTACGAGTTGTCATACAAAACTTCATAACAAATTAAAATCAGAAACTGGAAAATTTGTAGGAAGTACGACAATTATGCATGGTGTAAGCCAAATTTTAGAAGGGCTTCATGTTGATAGGAATGATGAGAACTTCAAGAATACACCTGCAAGGGTAGCTAGGTCTTATGCAGAATTATTTGAAGGACTAAATATAAAAAACGAAGATATTGAAACGCTTCTTAAAACAAGGTACAAAACTGACAATGATGAAATGATTACTTTCAGAAATTTCAAATGTTTTAGTATGTGTCCACATCATTTGTTGCCTGTAATCTACACAGTTCATTTTGGATATATACCTAATAAATACGCTCTTGGGTTAGATAAGATACCTATGCTAATTGAAATGATTTGTAAAAAGCCAACACTCCAAGAAAATGTAACAACTGAGATAATTAAAAAATTCCAGAAGTTTGTAGAGCCAAAAGGAGCAATTATAGTGTTGATAGGAGACCATTTATGCATGCAAATGAGAAATACAAAACAAAAAGACGCACAGACAATTACGTCAGAAGTAACTGGAATATTTAAAACAGATGCTTCAGCGAAGGCAGAATTTTTCGAGAAACTGAAACTTAATGGGTGATACTATGGCTGAATTTTGGGACAAGCGACAAGCGACAGGATTTTATGAACCAAAGATGTATCAAGTGACCAAATCGCCCGATTCTAAACACGAGTTACTTTGGGTTAATTGGTATGTCGCAGCTGTTTTGATGGTTTTAACATTTATAATAGGACATGCGGTGGGTTAAATGGCAAAAGATGAAGGTTGGCTAAAATATTTTCATGCTTGGCATTTAGTTTTAGTAGCGATAATTTCTTACTGCTATACATGGATGTATTACTATCCTCAATTACCGCTTACTATAAATATGTTTATGAGCTTAATTGAACTTATGTGTACTGTTTACGCACTAGAGTTAGTATGGAAAATATTTGAGATGATACAAGAAAGTGGTTAAAATGGATAAAAGAAAAATTTGTAAAATGGCTTACAGGAAGAAAGGGCTTTGTTATACAGACATGTGTGCTTTCAGAGATAATTGTATAAGATGGCGACAGAGATGTGATTTGTGTGGAGATGGGTTTAAACCTAAGAAAGGCGAGAGAATTTGCTTTTTATGTAGGCTTTATTTCAAGAAGCTAAAACAACAATACAAGGTGAAATTATGAATAACAAAGTAGTTGCGGTAATCAGCGGCGGATTAGACTCGACGACAATGTTGCATCAACTTAAAGCTAAAGGAAAAGAAATTTATGCGCTTAGCTTTGACTACTCACAAAAACATTCAGTCCAAGAGTTAAACTGCGCAGAATATTGGGGAGAAAAACTTTGTAAGGAATGGAAACTTATTAACCTTGATTTCATGAAGGAAATAGCTGGCAATTCAGCTTTACTTAATAATAATCCGATACCACATGGGCACTATGCGGAAGAGAATCAAAAGCAAACCGTTGTGCCATTTAGAAATGGTGTTATGTTAGCAATTGCGGTAGCTTGGGCGGAGAATATTGGCGCTGATGCTGTTTACTTTGGAGCCCACGCCGGGGACTTTACAATTTATCCAGATTGCCGAAAGACATTTGTAGCGGCTATTAACACAGCTGCTAAACAAGGCACATATAACAAAGTTAAAATAAAAGCGCCATTCTCTAAAATAAACAAGACTCAAATAGTCACTTTAGGAAATAAGCTTGGTGTTGATTTCAGTAAGACATGGAGTTGTTATGAAGGCAAAGAAAAACATTGCGGGCTGTGTGGAAGTTGCAGTGAACGGCGCGAATCCTTTAAACAAGCTAATGTAACAGACCCAACAGAATATGAGGCGAGATAATGGAAAATGATAATTTTAGTATAGGTAATTTTATCCTATCTATATTTCTATTATGTACGGAGAAGGATGATTAAATGAGAATGGTTTGTGTAACTTGCGGCAAAAACTTTACTGGAAATGCTGATAACGAAACCGGTGACGGGTATAAATGTGATAAATGTAGAGAGAATTGTTATGCCAATGCCTAAAGATACAATGAAAGCTAATCAATACAGACAAATTATGTCACGAATAGTTAAAGAAAGATGTCAAAATAAAGAATATAAAATCAAAATTAGCATGTCGCAAAAAGGACACGAAGTTTCGGAAGAAACACGTAAAAAAATTGGTTTTGCCAATTCAATAATTCTTAGAGGAAGAAAATTATCTGAAGAAACAAAGAAGAAAATGAGCTTATCTCGTAAAGGAGTACCAAATTTGAAATTAAGAGGAATAAAAAGACAACCTTTTTCAGAAGAAACTAAATTAAAAATAAGTTTAGCAAAAAAAGGTAAATATCCAACAGATGAAACCAAAAAAAATATGAGTTTATCTCATTTAGGAAAGAAACTATCAGAAGAGCATAAGAAAAAAATCAGATTATTTTTTAAAGATAAAACTTATGAAGAAATTTATGGCAATGAAGCAGAATTACAAAAATTAAAACGAAGCGAAGCGCATAGAAAGCGATGGGAAGGAAAAACAAAAGCTTCTGAATTACGACCATATCAAGGATGCGGATTTGAATACAAAGATTGGCGAACTGCAGTATTTAAACGTGATAGCTATACATGTCAAAGATGTGGAGCTAAAGGTTATATTGAAGCACATCATATCAAACGATGGGCGAAGTATCCAAATTTACGATATGATGTAAATAATGGTAAAACAGTTTGTAAAAATTGTCATAGAATTGAAAATAAAATATCGAAACAATTGGAGAAGGTAGTTAGATAATGAATAAAATTTGTACTAGATGTAAAAAAGATTATGTTTATGATGAACATAAAGAATTTTGCAAAAAATGTGAGATTTATATGAATGATATGAAAGCGTTTATTGGTAGGTGATTAAATGGATGATTTATTTTATACAATAGGAGCTATTTTAGTAATTTTTGTTATAGCAGCAGTCGTTTTTTTAGCTTTAGCTGCCAATACAGGAAGCAATACAGATGGAACGGCTATTGATACAATTGCGAGAGTAAGCTCCGGTGGCTGGGTGTGGCAAACATGGAGAGTTGAATTGACCAATGACCATCCTATTAGCGACGGAAGTGGTGGATATATAGCTCAACAATATGCGATTAATAAAAACAGCAAAGAGCTAATTGATATGCTCCAGAAAGCAGCTGATAGCGGCAAAAAGGTTAAAATTTACTACCACAGTTACTTTATTACATGGAAATGGGATTATTGTGACGCTGATGTGATATATAAAGTTGAGGTGATATGATGGGATTAGGGTTTATGCATACTCGACAAGAATCAAACGAAATAGCTGAAAAATTAGTTAAAGTAATGGAAGGAACACAAGAGGAAATACAAATGCTTACTAAAAGAGTTGAATTTTTATACGATGCTGTGACTGAATTAGCATCAACTCAAGCAACACACAAAATTATTATAATGAATCTAGCTAAACAAGTTGGCGTGACACCGGATATTTTATTAGAGATGAAGAAACTTGAAAAGTTAAAAGCTGAGGCTAAAAAATGAAGTTTGAAATAGAAACAAAGACACTCGAGCATCTCCTTAGAATTACATCCGCATTTTCAGAGGAAGGAACTAAACATTTTGCAGATGGAACAGCAGGATTTCAATAGGTGATAAAATGAATGCAAAAGAATTTGTGTATATTGTATACGGAATTTGTTTACTTGTCGGTTGGTTTGATTTTGTAATTTCACCACATACAATAACTGGAATGAGTGTGGTCCAAGGATTTGATTGGCTAGAAATCTTATCTGTTTGGGTAGCATTTGTTTGGTGTGCGAGGTGAGTAAATGGCATTGACAAAATTAGGAAGTAATACAAAATATATATTTGACAGACCAGATGCTGATATACTTGAGACATTTGAAAATAAACACGCCAATCAATATGTAATCGATTTTAAGTGTCCTGAATTTAGTAGCCTTTGTCCTAAAACCGGTCAACCCGATTTTGCTACAATTTACATAAGATATATTCCAGACGACGAGTGTATTGAATCCAAATCATTGAAGCTTTACTTATTTGCTTTTAGAAACTTTGGCGAATTTCATGAAGATTGTGTTAATAGGATTTTAGCGGATTGTGTGGAAGTTACAGACCCAATCTATATGAGAGTTATTGGAGATTTTAGACCAAGAGGCGGGATTAGTATAAATCCGGTAGCTGAATACATTAAAAAAGACGCTGTTATACCGGATTACATAAGAAAAATGCCTAAGTTGCATAGGCATAACGTTGGATGATTTGATGTTACAAAATGGATTCAAAGTTCTAAGACTTTGGGAAAATGAAATTAATAATATGAATGTAGACGAATTTAATCAAAAATTAATTGAGGTAAGTTAAATGGACTGTTGCTATTTCCCAGCCATAAACGGATTTTTCGCGGAGAAGTTCGGTCATTGCTTTCCTCAAGCATTAGTATGTTATCATTATGCTAAAGATATACCTAACTTAAGAGATTATTTAAAAGGAGAAATTGAAATTGATTCAGGTGGGTTCCAACTTGTAAGCGGGAAAGTTGACATACATCCCCTTTCTCCGTTAAGATATGCAGAATCAGTAAATGCAAATATTGTTTTCGCTTTAGACCGCCCTCCTTATGAAAATTGGGGAAATAAATTCCCACCTGAGCTATTTAATAGAGCAATGGAATTTACTGCCCGAAATGGTGAAGCTATGATTGAAAACCGTGAAGTTCCAAGTGTTAAAATCTTTGGCGTGGTTCAAGGACAAACGCTGGATGAAATTGACCGATGGTATAAACTTGTTAGCAAAAATCATAAATTTGATGGCTATTCACTCAGCCCTAAACCATCTAGCGACAAAAATATGATAGCTAATTATCTAAGCTACGCGATTAGAAATATTGATGCTCCGGTTCATATACTACAAATAGGTGGGATGGGCGTATTACCACTTATTTGCTATGCTCAAACCAAATTTAAGCACCGTATTACTTTCGACTCATCTAGTTATTCACAAGGAGCTCAAAACAGGCAATATTTTAGTAACTATTCCTACTCGCTAGACCCAATGCAAATAAAAGGAGACAGCCAAATTGATATGAAAAAATTATGTGACTGTCAATTTTGTCAAAGGAATACAGACTTAACTATTAACGATTCAAACTTGCTTTTAGGGATGCATAACTGGCTTAATTACAAAAATAGAGTGAGCTTTTTCCAAGAAATAATAGCTAAGAAACAATATGAAGTACTGCCAGCAGAGACGCTTGAGTGGTTTGATAAGCTGGATAAAATGGTGGCTGGAAATGTTTAAAGGAAAACTTAACCCAAGACTTTTATGGGACTTAAACTTCTTACAATTTCTCTGTAATGACTTGACAATAGTAATCACGCCAGAAGGATTTAGTATGAAAATGATTGATACAGCTAGTACAATGGTGGTACAATGGAAACTATCAAAATGGGCAATTAAAGACATGACGCTAGATAAGCCAGTTCAGTTTGTCACTATTAAAGAACTACTAAAATTCTTCGAACTTGTTTATAGGTTTGTAGAAGAGCCTGAAATTACACTGGAAATAACCGATGATAAACTCACTATCGAATCAAATAATCAAAGAAAAATAAGCATGAAAATCTATTCGGAAGACAAAACGCCCACAGTTGAACTTAAAGACATTCCAAACACCGGTTGGGTCGAATTAAACACAAATAAATTCTATGAACTAGTAAACGATATAAAACAAGTAATGTCTAACACAATCGAACTGGAATTGGTAAATAAAACTCTGAGCATAAAGAATCAAAAAAGTGAAATATTTGTCCCATATGAATCTCAAACTAAAATAGGGCGGATTATGATGCTAGCAAACGGAACAATTGAAAAAAGCACTTATGATGTCTCTAAAATTCTTCAAGTAATAGTGGCAATTTCGGAAGGAGTAAAGATTAGCGCTGGAAAATTTACTCCGCTGACAGTGGAATACAACAAAGAAAATGTTGAATTAAAAATTGTAGTTTCCGCTGTGATTTCTGACAACATGTAGATTCATAGGGTAAATTCTTAATCTACACCCTATACCTTTAAGTATCTATGGATATTAATATTGATATGGATAACAACATAGAGAAGACAATGATGAGCACCAACAAGTCTTCCTATAAAGAGGTGAAAAATATGACAGCAGAAATAAAAAAGCCGGCGCAAGAAATAGCGGAATTAAATAAACAAATCCGCGAACTTGAAGCGGAAAGGGTGTATTAAAATGCCAGAAAAATACTTCCTTCACTATATAGGAAAAGGACTTTACACCAAAGAACAGTTTATAGAAGAGTGTAAAAAGGTTGGTGTAAACAGAGCACTTCCGCCACAAAAGCTCAAGCATATGAAATTCGGAGACACAATTCTCCTAGCACAATATGAACCATTTCCAAAAGAGCCTGATAAAGAATCGTTTGGAAAAGCAGTTGTATTCGGCTACTACACAATCAGCGGCTTGAATTTTGTATGCCCGAAGCAAGAAGAGTTCATGGAAAAGCTGAGTAAAACCTTGACCATAACATCCGAAGACCACACAGTTAGAAAGGTGGTTAGACAATGCGGGACATATATCTTAGCAAACTCTTATGTAGTTACCGACGAAATAACAGATATTTTGACAACGGTAATGAAATTGGAGAAAGAAATGCAAGTTAAAGTAAAGTGTTTCGCATCAGGTAAGTTTACTTCGCTTGCAAATAAGGAAATAGCTCCGCTTAAATTCACTTTGGGCGGACGAGTAATTGAACTTGACCAGAAAATAAACTCAGAAGCTATAAAAGACAAACAAATTGGCTTTTTCAGCGACTACAACCAGCGCCTATACTTACTGAAAAACGAAAAGGTGATTGCATGAATAAAATAGAACTTACAAAAGAAGTAAAAAAGCTTGTAGATGATATGTCAGAAGAAGAAATACTAGCTTTGAATTGGGCAATAGGAGACATACCTTTTGATTTCAAGCGTTTGGATGATAAGCTTGAGATTTTCCGAACTGCGCTTAATGAAAAAATGAAATCATGGAGCTCTGGGAAAATCATGTTTGTTGCTGACAGTTTAAATAGTGAAAGAATAGCCCACGCAAGCAGCATGTTAGAACAATCTCAAAGATGGGCTGATGAAGAAAAATGCAAGAAAAAATGATGTTATGAAACATACAAAATCAAGAAAATCAGCTCGCCACCTAACCACACTTGAAGGATTGCTAATGATAGCACTAGTAGCCGTTTCTTTAATTTGGTTTATAACAGATTCAGCACTAAATACTCAAATAACCGCTATGAATGCGACAATTCAATCACAAGAAAAAACAAATTTAGACCTGCGGCTTAGAATGAGAACCCAGCAAGATGAAATAGAAAACCTCCACAATGAAAACGTTGGTTTAAATGCTCAATCAAGAATGTTATACGCTGAGCTACAAAATGAGCTAGATTATCAACCATCATACATAAATATAGCAAAAAGCATAGCAAACGCTAATATTTGGGAAGATGGAAAATATGTCTGCACTGACTTTTCAAGAGATTTAGTACTAGCATTAGAAAGAGCAGGTTATTCAGCACACATACAAGATGGCTACTATAATCCTGATGGGCAACAGTGTACAGGAATTAGTAAGGATAAATACAATTGCCGTCATGAATGGGTGATGCTTGAAATCCCAATCGAAGCAACAAACGGACAAATAATCTCACCTAGCGACTATTCTTCCAGCTACACGCCTATAGCTGGGCGTTGGGGCGGATAACATGAAAATCCAAAATATCAAAAAACTCATATACCAAAACACCAATACGTTTAAGTATCTTTGGGCATTAATATTAATATGGATATCCACAGACAGTGCGGAGCGAAATCAAGTCTGCAGAATATACCGGAGGTAATAAATATGAATGAAATTGATAGGAAAATCGAAGAGATGAAAAAGCAGTTAGCAAGTTTGGAGGAAGAGAGAAAGCAAGAAAATCAAAACAATCAACTTCTTCAAAGTGCTATCAAGCTACTGGAAGAGAACGGATACCAAGTATCCAAGAAAGGAGAAGCCAAAATAATAATCTGCAAATCTCATAAATTTGGTTCTCGTTCCAGAACAAACCATTCAAAAATAGAACGAGTTGAAGAGGTGTTTAAGACACAAACAGGAGTAATTAAACAAAAACAACTTCTCAAATCTATTGGAATGCACCCTTGTATAAGCAGTTACACCAAAAATAAACTTGCTGCTATAGCGGCTAAATACGGCTGGCAGAAAAACGACAAAGGCAAAGGAAGCCCTATTTCATACACCAAAATAACTCAATCTACCATAAAATCCGAACCTAAAAATTCAAAGATGGCTGACAGAAGGCAAGCTGCAATTAACTGGTTGCAAACGGTAAGAATAAACAAGCCTCTAACTCTAAACACCATAAAAGACAAAGCAAAGTTTTGGGGAATTAAGCCAGTTATGCTAAGAGATAACGGCTGGGCTACTATAAATAGGGGTAAAGTGACTTACTACTACCCAATCGGAAGGTCGGAAACAAGCGATTATAGAAGTAAATCATTTGTTGTGCCCAATCTACCAGTCTTGCAAACAGAAATTACTCGCTTGCTACAAAATATAAAATATGCTAAGAGAGCTAATCTCATGTTGGTTGCTTGGAATAACACATCAAGCCAAAATGCTACAACCATTTTCCGCTTGTCTAGAATGATGAGCAAGAAAAACTATGATGCAATGAATATGATGTGTGATGAAACAGCTAGAAAAGCTGGCTTCATAAGAGAAGTGAAACCTGAACTCCACAGCACTTACAAAATAAACGCAGTAGTTTATGTGAAAAAGTGATTGGATGACAGACATAAATGATAGGCACTTTAAGGAACGACCGGATGCTTGGATAACTAGAGAGAATCCCAGAGACATCGAGCCGGAGTGTGATGATATGTTTGTCAAACTAATCCTAGTGAGCAATACACCAGAAAGTCTTAAAAAACTAACCAATGAAGTGGAAAAAATGATAGGTGATGGAGCATGAAATATTGTATTGTAAATTCAATAGCAAGAATAGGAACATTTAGCGAAAAGGCTGATGCGCAAGCTGCTTTAAAGTATGTTGAAGCTGGCATCATAAAAGAAATGAACCTAAAAGAAGAAAGCTTTGTAAAGATTAGAACAGATGAAAGAACTGGGTGCTGGATTTGAGAATGATAAATAATTATTGCGGCGAAGTTTACGACCACAAATGTCCTACGCCTAACCTTGATTGTAAAGATTGCTCAGAGTTTAAAAGTAAGCATCCAGATGTGCTAAAAGAATCAAATAAAACGCTAACAAGGACCAGTAAGAGACAGAGGAAATGGGGCACTTTTACCGCTCGACAAGGACTTAAATTAGCTTTTGAAGACGCTAAAGGTGAATTAAGCTGTTTAAAAGACGAAATGGAAACTTGGAATGATAACCTACAAGATAATGAAGGTTTAAGCCAAACAAATAAAGCTCAAATGGTATCTGATGCGTTTGATTCGCTAGATGAAGCTTGGCAGGAATTAGAAGATGCAGAGACTCCGGAATCGATAGCTCATATTTTGATTCAATTTAATGAGATTAAAAAGGAAAGGTATCCAAGATGGGTCAGATGCTCGAATATTGTTTCAATTTTAAATGCGATTGTTGAAGCAATTAAAGCTGATAGTACCGACAAAGAAGGATTAGAAGAGTTTAAAAGCGCTTGTGAAAATGCATCCAGCTCTTTAGAGTGTGTGGATTTTCCGAGCATGTTTGGGTGATAAAATGACACAATCAAGAGCTTGGGAAGTTGTAATACCTGATTTAACCGCAGATGCAGAGTATTTTGAAACAAGAAAAGAAGCAAGTGAGAGAGTAAAGCAACTAAGAAGTCGTATATTTGTTCAGAAACATAGTGGTGGATTTTAATGAGAATAAAAATTTGTGGAGAAAACAGCGCTTGGGACTGCGAGAATTTTGTCGCTGAAGTAAATAAAGGAAACAAAGTGGCAGTGGAAAAAGAACACAATCAAATATTCCTGAAAATTGAAGTTGAAAAGGAGGCGTTTGAATGAAATTTGATATCAAGCTCAAGAAGCACGGTGTATTTAATGTAACTTGTGGTAAGTATCATAGGTTCTGTGACTCGCCATGCGAACTAGCTGGTTATATTGAAACTATGATAGAAGGTAATCATAATTTTCCAACAAATAACAGTGATGGAATGAAGTTATTCTGGCAAACAACTGTCGGAAAGAACCAAAAAAGGATACTTGATTTATTTGAGAAGCCATTTAAACCGGAACGAGAAGCGGTCTTGTTTAAAAAGTTTGTAAGATTATACAAAGTTGAATATCCGGTTAGAAGCTATGCTAAGAAAATGTTTTTCCAATCATTTTCCGCTTTGATTAAGCGGAAATTTATTAAAAAAATTAGCACCGGTTATTACAGTACAATGAGAAATGATTGAGGTGAAATGTATGCCAAGTAATGTAGCAGTAGTGAGAAGGAACGGCGAGATGCCAGCATTCCTTGTTAGATTTTGGGATGTAAGCAAGCCGAAACTAGTAGCGAGAGGGCATGATGTATCAACACATGGACTAAGTAGAAGGTTCGCAAAACACTATTTCGCAGGAGAGATTCAACATCTCCAAACAGGCGATGAAAGAATCTTCCATAGTGTAGCTGAGTTTCATGCTTTCGTAGAGAAGCATAGAGTTTGAGGTGAAAAATATGGTAAGTTGGAAATTTGGAGATAAATGCTATTGGAGAGGACACAAAGCAGTTGTAATCGCTAAAGGAAAAGACTGGGTTGATATAGCTTACTATGACCCGAAAGATGAGTTCTGCTGGCAAACGGTTGAGGATATTAGCCCAAAAGCAATAAAATGGAAGGATGATAAGTGGTGCAATGGGTGATGCTATGCCAAAAAGAAGGTCAGATGGAAGAACAGAAGAAGAAATTCAATATATAAAGGAACTAAGAGAACAAGGAGTAGCTTGGAAAGATATACCTATACCATTTGAAACTAAATTTGGAAAACGCCGGAACCAATCAGCTCTATTTGTCAGCTATAAAAGAGCAGTGGCAAGACAAGAAAAAACTAAATCAGCTAAAATTAACAAAATATTTAAAGACTTTTTCAAGACAGCAGCAATAGGCATGTTTGTCATTCAAGCGGTCTTATACCTGACAATCTCCAATCAAATAATAGCTGAAAGCCCAATTTCATTACCATTAACAATGGTTATTTATTTCACCATAACCATATTTGGACTTGGAATGTGTTACATAGTCGGATATGCAACTAGAATAATTGGATGGTGGCTGAAATGGTAGAGTATGAAAGGATTAAACATCTCAAGCTAAAAGGGCTCTGTGTAAAGCACATGGAGAAGTTTGCCAAAGAAGGAATGATAAGCGAAGGAGACATAGTAGTTGATAAGCGAGACTGCGACGAATGCCTTCACTTCCTAACAGTTGGCTGTAAAAATCCTAACGAAAAACAGATAAATTTAAAGGTGGTAAAATGAAAAAGAAAAATGACAACATATCGTTTGTCAGAGAGAAGTGTACTTGCCCAACATGCGGAACGGTACATGTTAAAAAGAAAATAAAAGACAAAGTGACACAATGAGTCTAAAGCGTGCAAGCGGTTACCTTCATGGGCAATCATCCAACACTATGTCCACTCCTATCATGCTTCGCTTGCAAGCGGACATTTCAAAGTGAGATAATGCACCACAAAAATCTAATATGGCGGAGACCTGCCCATACAATTGAATTTATAAAGAACGCATCAGCGGGTGAGTAAATGGAACCAGAAGTAGTACAACAAATATTGGATAAAATAAAGACAAAAGCGTTCATTCAAGACGACAAGCTCAGAACGCCCGCGGAACTAGACTTACAAATACCTATAAAGCCAATAACATCTGGTAAGCTAACAATCAGAAATGATTTGGTTGTTGCGGTCTTTAAATATGTATCTGAAGATAGTATAGCTAATATTGAAGTGCGAAAATCAGGCGAAATAAACATACAAAAAATTTGAGGTGGTAAAATGAATAATGAAATGGGTGCGATTGAAGCTGTATCTGAAAAGGAAAACAAATATGGGATTTTGATTAGAGGAAAGTGGTTTAATGGACTGGGAAAACTGCCTATGTTTGCTAAAAAAGGAACTATGGTGACAATAAAATATTTTATCGATGACAAACAAATCAACTGCATTCGTGATATAAGAGTAACTGAGCCAGCAATTAAGCCAATAGATTCTAAGACACAAGAGAGCATAATCCGGTCGGTGAGCCTTAAATGTGCTGCTCAAATAGCTCCGCCAAACACTACGCCAGAACAGTTAATTGAACTAGCGAAAAGATTGGAAAATTATCTTAGGGGTGTTTAGAATGGTAGAGTTTTGTGAATCGTTCGCTAGTATCCAAGGAGAAGGAATTAATGCAGGAATTGTTTGTATATTTGTGAGATTTGCCAAATGCAATATGCACTGTACAAAAGCAACAGTTGGATTTGATTGCGATACCCCTTATTCATTTACCGGAATTGAAAAGCCAATAGAGCAAGTATGTGAAGATGTTGGGAAATTATGTAAAGAAAATAAGTGTAAACACATTTGCATAACAGGGGGAGAGCCTCTCTTAAATCAAGACGCGATGATAGCTTTAATAAATTATCTCAAAAATAATAAGCTAGCATATTATTTTGAGGTAGAAACTAATGGAACTATCTTGCCGAATAAGAAATTAACTTCGGTTGTTAATCTTTGGAATGTAAGTCCTAAAAAAGACTTTCTAGAAGTGGTTAAAAATTGGGATAGAAATGTATCTGGACAAGTATTCTTCAAATTTGTAATTGAATCTCCAGAGAAATTAGAATTACTAAAGGATATTAAAAGCCATACACATTATTGGGTTGGGTTCATGCCTGAAGGCTATGACAGAGAAACTTCAATTAAAAATAGTATTTGGCTTGTTGAAGAATGCAAAAAACTAAATATTCGATTTTGCCCAAGGCTTCAAATCATACTCTATGGAAATAAAAGGGCGGTCTAATTGCTTCAAGGATATTATAAAGGAACTAATATTCCGGTTAGATTAGGTAAACCAAGCCCAAATAAAGGAAAAAATATGTCGCAATTAAATGAAAATGATTTGAAAGATGAGAATAAATTAAAACAGAAAATAGATAAGTTTGAAAGAGGTGTTTGAATGTATAAAATAGGAACTGAGATGGAATTTGCAGGTGCTCATAAACTTAAGCTTAGTTACAAAAGTAAGTGCCAAGGAGTTCACGGGCACAATTGGAAGTGCTACATAACATTGGAGAGTAATAAGCTAAATAAAAATGGAATGATAATTGATTTTAGCGCTCTCAAAGAAATGGTGAATACATTTGACCATAAAAATATAAATGATATTGTATCCCAGCCAACAGCGGAAAACATAGCATTTACAATTTACAATCTTGCTAAACAGTTAGTGCCTATTCAGTTACATGCAAAAATTGTAGTTAGAATATACGAAACAGAGAAAAACTGGGCGGAGTATACAGAGTAAAGCGAAAGTGTAGAAAGAGGTTCGCAGCTCCAGACTTAATATGATGGGGTAAAAAAAGCTAGAGTAATTTCTAGTTAGGCAAAAAGCTAAAACAGTTCACAGCCAACATTAACACCTCTGCTACACCGCTAAATGAACATACTAACAGATAAAGATTTTAGGACTATAGAGCTAGTACGACTGAACCGAGATGGTAAAGTAATAGGACGAATTGTTGAATACAAAAAACATTTCTACTATCTAAGCCCAAGAACAGATGAACATTTCTTTATAAAATTTAGAGGATTCGGGGTTGATAGAGCTTTACTTTGGACTTTAATTACTAAAAAGATTTGCATTGGAAATTCTTACTATTACATAGATGGGATTATTATTCACTACAAAGGACGAACTCAACAAAGATTTTTATTTGCTTCGCTCGATACATGGTATAACAAAGGGGAAATGTACGGAACATCTAAAGAAGTTGATGGCGAAATACTCACTTATGGTGACCAGAAAATTTTAGCTCAATCAAAAATGGATGTATTTGGATATGAAATTACCGATTCTGAAGTACAAAAGTCCTTGAAAAGATAGTTTGTGACATATATTCTGAAGTATATATAATGTTTAAGTATTAGGAAACTTAGTGTTAATAAGCGATACTTGTGACAGAGAATTTAAAAACACTCCGTAAGGCACAACTAGTTAAGAATGATAAATCATATCAAATTACAATTACAAAAGAATCAGTTGCTTGTAAGTGGAATCTTAAAACAAACTTAAAAATAGAATGTGATGGAAAGAAAATAATAATTGAGGCGGTAGTTTGAAGCATAATGTCACTATTTCCGGACAAATTTCTTTAGAGTTATTGGAAAAAATAGAAGAGAAATTTCCAGAGCTTAAAGATGCTAGTCCAACAACATTGATTAATGAAGTTTTTGCTGCAGCTTTAAATAGTAAAGAGCCAATTGAAACATCTAAGAAGAAAAAGGAGGTTGAGAAAGTGGACCCAGATGAAGAGGTAGAATCAGAGGAAGAAGAAGCAGAAGAAGTTGAAGAAAAACAAGACGAAGAAGACGAATTTGGTGATTAAATGGAAATACCTGATATATTGTTTGATGTGATACTTTATTTAGCTGGAATTATAACTGTTTTAGGATACCAGCATCTAGGTAAATATAATGAACTTAAAAGAAAGGTGAAACAGTGAAAATAATTCCTTTGTTTTTTATTCTTATCTTTTTGCCAATACCGGCTTTTGCATTAGATGTTTCTGTCAACTCAAATTCAATCTCTATCTTATCAGATACGCCAACAAATATTAGTTTGTTTAGTAGCTTTTATGTGCCTGTAACCTTTTCCGAGAACAATTTCATAATACAAAATGGAACTACTAAAATAGTTAATTATTCCTTTGCTCAAAATGTAAATAGCGGGCAGTATAATGGCGCTTTCTTTGCAGTTTGGGATAACGGTGTGATTAGAAAAGACTTTACAACAGTAATTCCAAATAATACAAATTTTAACATCACTTTCCCACAATCAGTAATAAATGTGACTTTGACTAATGGCGAAGTTTACTACAATATTTCAAACACCGGAAACACGCTTTTTAATCCTATCGTTATTAGTTCTTGTGGTTGGATTTCCAATATGAATCAAATAATCAGTCCTTTTACTTCAAGTACAGGATTCTTAACTTATAAAATAAATAAAACCCAGCCTAATTACACTTGTTCAGTTAACTTTAGCGCTGGAAACGTGACTACATTTCAAAACCTAACTTTTTATGTGACAGATGACCAAGCTCCTATAATAAATTCAGTAAGACTACTACCAGATAATCAAGAAGCTGGGCATTTTGTAATTTTTGAAGTAAACACAACAGATAATTTTAATGTGACAAGAGTTCAAGCGACAGTAACGGGAACATATGTGACAACTACATTTGATATTAATTTGACAGATGATGGAATTTGGCGAGGTAGATGGACGCCTTGGGTTCCTGATTCTTATGATGTTTCAATCTCCGTTCAAGATGCTGCTAACAACGGCGTTACTATGACAAAATATCTAACTGTGACACCAATTACAAGCACAATAATAGAGCATAATCAAATAAACTTCTATACAAAGAAATTCGATAATACTTACTCAAAAGACATGATTACCTTTACAGAACCTTATCAGATAAACATAACGCTCTCTCAGCTTAAACTATCAAACACAACGCCGGTTGATTTCACTTATACAGTCACGACGCCAATGGAAATAATAAGCAATATACCTTTCGGAAATTCAACATACTTACAGCCATTTACAGGGACAGCGACACTTTCAGTTTATTCAACCGGATTTGTAGATTATGATGGAATATTTTATGTAGAACATCCTAGCATTTTAAACATCTCAAACCAAATTGAATTTGTTGGCAGATTTTCTAATTACACCTTTACAGAACCAACATCTCTCCAGCTAGCTAACACTAATATGGATTGTAAGACAAATGATGCTCAAAGTAAATATGTCTGTACACTTGAATATCCGCCTGATGTTGAATTATCTCAGTTACTTGTGCCGTTGACTAAAGAACAGTATGATGGAATGCTTGGTATTTTTAATGTTCAACATACAACCGACCAAAATGAAATCAATTCAACTAGAAATTGGGAATATTTCTTTTTTGCAGTGCTTATATTAAGTTGGGTTGGGTTCATTGTGATTAAAGAAATACTTCCTAAAGTGAGGTTCAAATCGGGGTGAGATATATGGCAAAAAAATATCCATTTTTTTATGACTTCAAAACAGGTGCTGTTGGAAGTTATGTAGACCAGACCACTGAAGGCTATCCGAAACCGGGCTGTTTTCATGTTAAATTTATTCCGCTTAATGATATTTTTGGTAGAGTGAAAATTCTTCCAAATGTATCTATGATTACGCCCACTTTCCATTCTAAGTATAGCGAAACAGCAGGAGTACAACAAGAAGGTTATGTTTTCGCAAATGTTGGAGTAGAGACAAATGAAAGTATTGTCGGGCAGATAAAAGAGTTTCAAATACTAAATATAGATACTTTGCACAAGACAGTGACACAAGCTCAAATAGAATCTGCTGTTAAAGATGCTATGATTAAAAAATCAACCGAAGGAGTTAAAGGCGCATTATCTGAAATGAATGAAAATCAAAAACTAATTTCGGGAGCTAAAAGAACAGGAAGGTTCCCACAAGAAGGTGAGTAAAATGTCGGACATTGAACAAGAAACAGAGGAAATAAAAGGATTTATCGAAGATGTAAAAAAGATGGAAGTGGACCAATTAAACTTCGAAGTTTTGTATGATAAGGTAAATAATAAGTATTCAAGCATTCAAACTCAAGTTAATGGTTTAATTCACGACTTCAATCTACTTGATGATGACGTAGCTGCTCAAGAAGCTGAGTTCAAAAAACTAGGATTTGTAATACCTGCTCCGCTAGATAAGTATGTAACTGACCTAAAAAAAGAACAAGATATCTTAATAAGCATTAAAGAACTAGCAACTTTAAGAGCGGTAATGTTTAAAGAACTAGTTCTAAAAGCAAACAGTGTTGTAGCAAGCTTTAAAGGGCTTAACATATCAAAAGAAATAATAACCCAAACAACAAATCTAGCTGAGAAAATGATTAAAGATACCAAAGATGTCACAGCACAAGGGCAAACACTACAATCAGCTTACTATGACAGAGCACTTAATACAATAACAGCAAAGATGGACCAGTTTAACGAAACATCAAAACAATTTGTAAAAATATTGGAAATGCTAGCTGAAAAAGAAGTGATAGCTAAAGGAGAAGCAGAAAAATTAGAGAAACTAATACAATCTGTGAAAACAGGGACTGTTAAGAAAGAAATAATCTGTCCAAAATGTTTAACACAAGACAAAGAGGCGATATTTAATGACATCGAATCATTCAAACGACATTGGAAAGACGAGCACTCAAAACCAAAGCCAGCTTAAATATTTCCTAGCTGGATTTTTGGTCATATTTGTAGTAATTACTTGGGCATTTTTCACTTTAAATTCTACGCCACAAACTCCTATTGATGAAAACTTTGTCAGTTGTTTAAAACAAACTAATTTAGCTCTAATGTATTATGATGATAACCAATCGCCTGCTTGTAGAATGGAATTAGATTACTTGAAGTCTTATTCTCAGTATATGGGCGGATTTAATTGCTCTGATAATAGAAATGCTCAAATTTGCGGGCAATATAATTATTTTCCAATATACATGACGAAAATTGATATGGGAAATAATACAATGTGGAAACCTTTAGGCGATGGAGTTAAAAATACGACAGAAATTATGCAACTCTTAAATTGTACGGTGTAAATATGGCAAAACACTATTCTTATAATAAAAAAGAATATAGAGGAAAACAACATTTAATTCATCTAGGAAAGAAACATTCTGTTGAAACTAAATTAAAAATTGGTTTATCAAAATTAGGAAACAAAAATATGTTAGGAAAACATCCATCAAAAGAAACAAAATTAAAAATAAGCTTAGCTCTTAAAGGTAAAGTTGGATACTGGAAAGGAAAATGTCATAAACATTCTGAAGAAAGCAAACAAAAAATAAGAGGAGATAAAAATCCCGCGGAAAGACTGGAAGTAAGAGCTAAAATTAGTCAAGCATTAAAAGGTAAACCAAGCGGAATGAAAGGTAAGAATCATTCAAAAGAAACTAAAAAAATTATAAGCGAACATCATAAAAAAATGATTAAAGAAGGTTTATTTAATCCTCTTTCAAATCAACATAAATATCCAAATAAACCTGAATTAAAATTTATACAAATTTGTAATCAATTCAACTTACCATTCAAATATGTTGGTGATGGTAAGTTTTGGATTGAAGGTATAAACCCAGATTTTGTAAATTGTAATGGACAGAAAATTTGTGTTGAAATTTGGGGAGATTATTGGCACAATCGTCCAGACGAAAGGTTAAAAGACATTAAGAAATTAGAAATTTTAAATAAATATGGTTGGAAACGAATTGAAATTTGGGAACATGAGTTGGATAATATCGAATTAATTAGACAGAAGATGATTTTATGTATCTTGTAGTAGAACAAAGTGTTAGATTGATTAGCGGACAAGGATTCATAACTAATAAAAAGGTACTTAGTAAATTGCCGCTTGTATGCGAAGATGAGAGAGACATGGAAGGTTGGTGTGAATATATTCAATCTCAAGGGCTTAGCGGGAAATTTTATGTTTTTAGAACGACTTCATGCGGTTCGGTTAATTTATTTGGTCCAAAAAATTTCATTGAGGTTTAGTTATGTTTATTAGCTTTACGCGTTTATTTCTTGTCTATTTTATAGGAATAATTTTAGTCATAGTAGCGGGATTTTTAGCTGGGATGCTTATAGAAAGAAAATTATCAACAATTGTAATGTTCCAGTTGTTAGTGGCTGGGTTGTATGCTATTCTTATTAAAATAATCCTTCAACTTGTCGGTGTTACTGTATGAATAAATACCTTCAGATAGCAATGGCAGTTTCAGGAGTTATATTTATTGCTATGATGATTCTTTGGGTGTTTATGGGATGGTCGGGAATCGAACCCATTCAATTCTTTTCGGTTGCAGTTGTCTTTCTAGCATCTCTCGGGATTTACATCTACGGAATTATTACTAAAAAAATGAATTCAAGCTCAACGCATCTGAAAATGATGTATTCGGCAATGCAATGGTGGGAAGATTATACAAAAGGAATTTATGGAGATGACAAATCCGGTTCAGGAGAGAAGCTAGTTTTTGATGGGAGTATAAGTGATAGTAGAAGATATGATGATATAAATAAATCTTACAAAGCATTCTATTTTAAACGACAATCAAACATGAATCCAATCATAATAATTTGGTGTGTTGAAGATAATGATGTAGCTAGACACTTTGCAGACCCGGCAACAGAACAATATCTAGACCCGTTTGCTTCCTTCAAACCTTGCGAACCCAAAAAATACAAACCACCTAAAGAATTTACCGGAAGCATACCGGTTGGAGTGACTGCAAAAGAAGACGAAACGACCGAATTGGATAAACCGCCTGCTTAAGTCTCTTCATTATGGTAAGATAAAGGCGCTGGAACTTTTATTATGTAATACTTCTTTGTGTTACGGTCAATCCACATCCACTCTCTTTGCTTCATCCGCGAAATTATCTTGTTCATATAACCGTAAATGCTGTCTTCCCTAGTCCATATTTGCGCTTGCTTTAAAATAAATTTATACGCTTCTGGGTCTAGGTTCCAAGGAATAAATATATACCTGCAAAGTCCAAACATTTTTTCATCCAAATCTTGTATATCTTGTGTAATTACATTGAAATTAATTCCGAATTGCCTTCCTACTTTAATCCAGAATAAGATTTCATCTTTAGAGCATGGGTTTCCTTCTTGCGGTATAAATTGGTGAGCTTCATCAATCCAGAAGAATAATTTCTTTTTAAGAGCTTGCGATTCTTTTGCTTTTGATAATTTTCTAACTATTATGCTCATATAAACTTGTGTATATCTAACGCCCATATCTCTGTAATTAACCAAATAAATTGAAGGGACATTACTTTCCACTTCTTTTATAAAATCAACCGGATATTTATCCCCTATTACGCCGTAACTAACTATATTTTTAAGACATCTAAGCAAAAATATTCTTGTCTTACCATTATAAGTCTTTTTAACATATTGTACAATCTCAACCATCGAAACTAAACTACCACTTCTAATCCTTGAGTGAATAGAGCGAATTATGTTGCATTTCTCTTCATCGGAACTTAAGTTTTCATCTAAACCAAATAAAGTAATAAAATCTTTAAGTTCGAAATCTTTTAAGTTAAATTGAAATGGCGTCGTGTTTTCCGGTTGTCTTTCGTTATATTTGACAAGGTAGTAAGGAACAAAGCTTTTAAAAGGTGTGGCTTCTGGGAATTCAACTGGTCTTAATTTATTAGCAAACTTTTCTTGAACTGGCGCTTGAGTTACATATTCTCCTTTTGTATCAGTTAAAATAAAGCAATGGTTTTCTGCTTTTAGTCTGTCAATTACTCCGCGTTCTCTAAAAGATTTTCCACTGCCCGGCGCTCCAACACTTAAAGTTCTATCACTTGTGCTTGTGTTAATAAATAATTCTGTGTTATCTCTTTTGCTCCATCCAATAAAATACTGATTTGAGTAAAAAATATTTTTCCTCTGTATAGGATTAAAAATATTTTTAAAATATGATTTTTTATTTATTTTTCCAATTTCACTTAACATATCTTGCATTAAATTCGCCAATTTTTTTCTTAAGTTTATTTTCGTCTTTCAAATCATTTTCATTCAACGACAATGTACTAAA
>Ga0209777_10001719_pt1 | contig 30702 bp, 32 predicted proteins | sample FrelakmetHBP12HB_FD_187147 | JGI IMG/M metagenome (GOLD analysis project Ga0209777, IMG submission 187147) | Freshwater lake sediment microbial communities from the University of Notre Dame, USA, for methane emissions studies -HBP12 HB (SPAdes)... | ecosystem: Environmental > Aquatic >... | reverse complement strand
CCCGTTTGATTTACTGATTGGCCCCTCTGTCATCGCCTCAAGTCCGGTTGTTACCCCTAGCTGAATAGTGGTCTCTCTTTTTTGTGCATTCCCGTTTCTGAAACCTATGTCAAAAACGCCTGAAATAGCGTTACCATATTCTGCCGGCCAGGCCGCGGTGAAGAAATCGGAACTCTTCAGCATGTTGGTGTTTAAGGCACTAACAGCGCCTCCTGTAGTCCCAATGGACGCAAAATGGTTGGGATTAGTTGCATCCATGCCGTCGATACGCCACAAGACTCCTGCAGGAGAATTACCGCGGATGACAATATCATTCCTGCTGTCGTCGGTGGCGCTTACGCCGGCAAAATTCGCGGCCAGCCGTGCCGGATCGCTTCGCCCCCCGGCAAACCGGTTCACCTCTTCCATCGAAAAGGTGCGTGCGCTGATCGTAGACAGACTGTTTATGGTTTTGTCTTTGCTGTTGGCTGTTATCACGACCTCGTTCAGGGATTTTATATCCTCTTCCATCGCAATATCCAGGATGGTTTCTTTTCCCGAAGTAACCACTACACTGGAGACAAATACATCCTTGTAGCCAAGGAAAGAGATTTTTAGTTCATACCTGCCCGGTGGCACATTTGCGAGGACATATTTCCCCTTTTCATCCGTACTTGTTCCTTTATTTTCTGTTTTACTTACTATTTGAACGCTTGCACCTGGCAAGGTTGTTTGAGAGAGCTTATCAGTAACAATACCCCTTATATTTTGCTTATTGTTTTGGGCATAGGATAAATGTGCTGTTAACAGAGAAATAAGCATGAGGTATTTTATCATGTTCGTTATTTAATATCTCTTACAAGACGTACAAAGTTTAACACCCTTTCTTCTCCCTGGCCTGTTCCTGCTGTCTTCTTGTCGAAACGCACAGCGCCGGCGCCGTGCAGGTCTTCACCATTCCCATCTTCCGCCCTTCCAAAAGCCACATACCATGCAGAAGGATAGCTGCCATTTGCAATAGACATAGCCGAGGTACTTGTCCAATAATATGGGTAGTCAGCCTTCCCGCCATCGTTTAGAATACCGGTACAGCTGAACAGGGCATTTATTGCCGGACCGACATTGGCTGAGTTTGTTGCATAAGGCGAACGCGTGTAATCGACCAAACTTTGAAGTTCTTTTGAATTTGGTAATCGCCAATCGTTGTGACCAAGATAATTTGAGTTATTTTGTGTTTGTGCATAAGCCAATGCATGTTCCCAATCAATTCCCGAACCGTTGTCGGATTGTTGCCACATTAAGCCGGTAGCTAAATCAGAAACAGTTCCATCGTTATTTTTTTGAAATAAATTTACACCATACGCAAGATTGCCGCGTACACAACGAACAAAGTGTTTTGGGCCTACACTGATAGTATACGCTTTAATATGTCCGGTGCCGAAATTTACACCGAAGGCAAGTTCTGCGCCGGGTGTATCGCCGCTAATATTACCCAATACTCCGGTATATTTGTCGCTGCTCCAGAATATTGCGTGACTAAGGTCTTGTTCATCTGTATATATAATGTCAAAATAGTTTGTATTAATATAAGGCCAACCTACACTTGCATTCCATAAAGAGTAAAGTTCCTTGATGGTCGGCACGCGCCAGTCGTTAAAGCCCCCATATTTTTGATTGTTCAGATTGTCAACTTCAGTTTGAGTTTCGGCCCAGTAATACATGCCTCCGGAAGTTGGTTTTTCATAGGTTTTTTGCCATGTTAAACCGGTAACTTCATCTTTAACAGTAAGCCCATCAATGCTTTTAGTGTAAACGGGAGTTATATGTTCAAACTGGGAATCCTGCCCAAAAAAGGCTTCTCCCAAAGCAGGGGTGATAATGTTGCCGGCGCTGTCCCAGCATTTGGCCTGGCTTGTACCTATTACCTTATAACAGCCTGCGTAGGCCGGTTCACGCGGAACGACCTGCAAATCTCCTGTAGTTGTAGTTGTTGAAGAATCATCTTTTTTACACCCGCAGGAGGTGAAAATAATTCCGGCGATCATGATTATGGTGGTAAAACCGGGAAACGATTTCGATTTTTTCATTGCTTTTTTTTTATTTATTATGGAGCAAAAGTATTGTGCGGGAAATCTTTGAGGAAATGGAATCACCAGACAGGATGGTTGTGTCACCCAATAATGGTTTATTGTCACTGAATGGTTTTGGAAAATGGGTGCCTTTGGATGACACCCTGAAAAGCAGAAGAATTGAGTATGGATTTTCTTATCAATCCAGGAGCCTGGTGCTCCCTGGTTCAATATTGAACGCTTCGCCTTTCATCTTGATGAAGACATTGATCGAACTCAGATTTGTAACCATGCTTTTATCAAGTGTGAATTTCAGGTTTTTAAAAGCATTGATATAGTCGACCAGGCCTATTTGTGTGGTGTAAAATATATCAGGATTCCTGGAAACCAGTTTAAAGAAATTCTCCATTTCAGTCCATCTGTCTCCTGCACCGTCGTTCTCCCAGCTATGTCCCCAAACATCCAGCAGCGCTAAACTATCTGTTTTAAGAAAATGATTTACGACCTGGTAGAAACCCGCTAATTCTTTTTTATCATTTTCCGGGTTATCAGGAGTGAAATAAGCCTTGCCAAATTGATGAATGGTAGGGTGCCATTTAAGAAATTCATTGGGTATTCCAAACGAATAAGTGTCTTTAACGGTCCTTGCATACTCGATGCCAAGACTGTTGATTATTCCAATAACAGAATCATTGTAATTACCAAAAGGATATGCCATCCCCCTTACAAGAGTACCCGATAAGCGTTCCAGTTCTCTTCGGTCTTCACCCACTTCGTACAGGACCTCTGCCCTGGAAATATTAGTAAGATTGGGGTGATTAGCAGTGTGTGCAGATACTTCGTGACCTTTATAAACAACTTTAATTTCTTCCTTTGTGAGATAATCTTTAGTGCCAAGTTTATTTGAATTGAGATGAAAAGTTCCGATCAGGCCGTATTCGTTCATTAGTTTTACAAGCCTTCTGTCGGCGACCATCCCGTCATCGAAGCTCAAAATCAGTGCCTTTGTTTTGCCTCCGGGGAAAAGCATTTCTACTTTTTCCCGACTGCTTATTACGCCATTCTTGCTGGCAATGGCGGCATTAGTTTGTGCATTCCCGTAATTGATAACATTAACCAATGCGAGGATAACAATAATTAATCTTGTTTCGCTTTTCATCTGACAATAATTTGATTTCAATGGTCGCATGGAATATCCATTTGAACATGGTGGTTTCTCACCAACCGGTTTAAACAGATGCCTATTCTTTTATTAACTTTTTAACTTCAAAAGTATTACCATTTTGAAGTTTTAGCAAATAAACCCCGTGTACAAGGCTAGTCATTTGTATAACGGTTTTTTCAATAAAACTGCCGTTTTGCACAGTTTGGCCGATGGAATTTAAGAGCTCAAAGTTTACCTTTTCTCTGTCTCCTCTCATTTCGATCGTAAGTTCGTCGGAAACGGGGTTTGGATAAACATTAAACAGATGATTGTCTTTGTTTTCATTTATTCCGGTTGAAGATCCATTTCTTACCAAACGCACATAATTGTATATCCTGACGGCATCGCCCTGAGGAGCATTAGCATTGTAATATCCATTTCCATTATGTGTGTATCCGGTAAAACTTCTGGGTTTAGGATCGCTTCGCTGACATCCGGCACCATGTATATCAGTCCACCCTAAACCGGGGAAATAGCCCATGGCTCTTCCGAAGCACACATAGCAGGCGCTTGCACCTTTTGTCTGCGCTTGCGAAGAAAACGTAGTGCTGCTCCAGTACCATGGATAATCTGCGATACCTCCTTCATTGGTAATCCGGGTGCAGTTGAATATCGGGTCTATTGCAGCAGAACCGGTTGTTGCCGGAGAACGGGTATAATCAACTATGCTTTGTAATTCTTTGACATCGGGTAATCGCCAATCAGAATATCCTGCATAGGTTAAATTTTCAGCATAACTTAATGCGTCCTTCCATAAAACACCTGTCCCGTTATCGTTTTGCATCCACATCAGCCCGGTAGCGCTATCGGTAATTGTTCCGTTTCCGTTGTCAACGAATTGATTTGTTCCATATGCTGTATTGCCGCGAACATATAATACATAGAAATGCTTTGATTGTCCGTCTTCCGGAACGGGGGAAGTGGTTGGATATCCTTTAATACGTCCATCAATAAAATTGAACCCGAACAAAGTTTCCTGCCCATTCATGGTTGTGCTTACATATTTCGTAGAGGATGCAATTTGACCATCAATGATCCTTTCAGTTCCAAGGTCGCCGTGTGCCAGTGAGTTTACGTCACCGAAACCGACAGAGAAATAAGTCGTATCAATATATTTTATACAATTAGACGGTGGTGGGCCTGGTTCTGCTCCAAAAAACATGGCAATGGAATATAGCTCTTTAATAGTAGGTAAACGCCAATCATGATAACCGCCAGTGTTACATGTTGCCGCGCTATCCACTGCCTCATAATACTTCAGTTTATCATAGAAATTAATTATTCCGTCACCGTTTCTGTCCTCGGTCTGCTGCCACATCAGCCCGGTTAAATTGTCGGTTACAGTGCCATTACCATTGTTGGTATAAGATCGCAAGTTTCCGGGATGATTCGAATTCTGTCCATAGAATGTCTGCCCTGAAATGGGCATTGTTATTGCCACCGCTGTGTCATAAGATATTGTCTGACCTGTTCCAACAACTGGATAAGTATTGGTTTGGCTAAATCCAATAAAGTTTGTCATTGTTACCATACAAATGGTTGCAATAACATTGACCGTGAAGGATTTATTTGATGATTTTTTCATGGCTGAATTATTTACTTATTGTGAGAGCAAAAGTATCATACCTGAAATCCTTCAAGAAATGGAATCACCATAAACAATGGATTCGTCACCCAATTCAGGTTTTCTGTCACTGAATGGTTTTGAGAATTTGGGGCTGACACCTTGCTGTTCGGCATTCAAATTTGTAAGCGAATACGGTATCTAACAGTCAATTCGTCATCGATTTTGCGAAAGTGCTTGATTTTATTGAGGAAATGGATGGTCTGATAAGAAATAACATCTCTTTTCCTAATACCTTTCTTCGGATCATCACAGCATTATCAGCAACTTCGTCAATATTGACATAACCACCAGGGAAAGCCCAGCGATCCTTAAACGGTTCATGCGCTCTACGAATCAGCAAAACGCTTAAACATGCATCGTCTTTGGAAAATAAGACTGTATCTACAGTTAATGCGAAGTGCGGATAATCATATATATAGCTCTTTTTTTATAAAGTTATTGAAGACAAAGCTATCAACATTTGACCTGTTAACATGAAAAAGCCTACCCCCATTTTTTGAGAGGTTTATTCGTTTTAAAGAATTCAGATGCTAGTAAGTCTGCTCAGCAGGAGCATTTGGCTCAACTGGAGCAGATTCATGATAATTCAAAATGCACACGTCTGGTCGCTAAACGCAGCAAAAGTGCGACTTTCATTGTTTCTGCCTTTGTTACTGAGTGTAGATTAAAAATGCCAGATTAAGGTAGCCCCCACCCCGGTAGAACTTACCGGAATTATCTGCAGCTTCTTGTTGGCATTAAAATAGACCATGCTGCCAACTGCAAATCCCAATGCTGAGCCAAATAATACATCCGAAGCCCAATGATCGTTCATCGCCAGCCGGTAAAGTGCCGTACAACCAGCCAGTCCGAAGCAGATAATAGGGACCCATTTTGTATCCCAGTATTCAAGAGCTATTACCGTTGCGATTGAAAAAACCGTCGAAGAATGACCCGAAGGAAATGAATTATACCCGAACGTACCATAGTCCCCGCCCCAACTGAATGGCCCATCCCAATTATAGGGATTAGGCGGATCATCCTGATAAGGACGGTGCCTGTGTGAAATCTGTTTAATTGCCTGCGTTAAAACAACTGTAATAACATATGCTTCCAATCCTTTTAACCCTGTTTCTTTTGCTTTTTTATTCTTCCATATTACCCCGCAGGCATAAAAAATACCCAATGTGGGAATATCATAAAGGCCACTTCCCAGCGGACTAAAAAAGTAATAAGAGGTTTTGCTGATGAATACGGAACTATTTCGATAATAAAATTGTTGTATGGGTTTATCTCCCCATGCGATCAACCCTATTGTTCCTGCAACCACTGCTGCTGCCGCTATGATCTGACCAGTTTTCCAGTGGAATGGGTTGGTAAAAACAGATTTAGTATCTGTCCAGTAAGACTTTGCATAGGCGTGTCCGAATGAACTTGTAGGAGTAATGTTCTGAGGTTCCTTTGTGATAATCACGGTATCCATTTTTTTATAAGGGTATCAACTTGCTGAGGAGTCAAGCTGTCAATTTTCTGAGGAGTAAGGCTATCCTTCTTTTCCTGTGCATTAACATTGAATGCTATACAAAAAGAAAGAAAAAGAAATACTATACGGAGAACCATAATTGGATTTCAAGTTTTTGGGTAAGTTAAACTATCAACGAAGGTAATTTGCTTTATGCCGGAAATAATTATATAATATTGGGAATAATTTACATAATTCACACCATGGTGGACAGGCCGCCATCAGTGACCACTTTCTGCCGATTTTTATTGACCCCATTACCATATTAGCAATCAATAAAATGAGATGGTTAAGTCGTTCCGGCGAAGGCTGGTCAAAGCAAGTGTTTTTTCGATAAAAGGAAATGTGCAAGGTGCAAAATATTACACTTTGCACCTTGCACTTTGCATTTGTCGCGGTACACTGCTCTGACGAAATATCTAACCGCCAGTTTATTGCATATTTTGCGAAATTGGTTGATTTTATTGGGGGAGGAATATAATTGAGGTCAGGCCACTTTCAATTTCATCACTTCAGGTTCAGCACCTTTTAACAGACCTTCCGATCCTCTTTTCAGGACTTCTCCGGTGGTTTGTTCATCCAGATAATAATGCTCACACACATCACAAATATGTGCAGGAACCTCCTTGATCAGAATGATGGATCCATTCTTTTCAAGGGTAACAGTTACCTTTCCCTCGTACATATTTCCTGCTTTACAAATGACGCATTCCATATTATCGGTTTTTTGTTTTAAAATCAGGTGACCATACATTTTTATCTGGTTCATAAGCGGTGACCATGACACAATTTCCCGTTTCCGAATCTTTGGCGACGAGAAGATGCAACGGACGGTGATCAATAAATCCAAGTATCAAAAAACTTGGATATGGTTATCATTTGAATATTCTCGAATAACTTCACCAATATTCAAAATAATTTTCATTCTTGTCCAGACCTGGCTTGGGAAAACCAGATCATTTGTATTGTCAATCTAGCTTAAAAACAAGCTCCTATATTGTAATGGAGTATATTCAGTGATTGCTTTAAATGTCTTATTGAAATAGGAGATATTTCCAAAGCCACATTCAAAACAAATTTCATTCACAGATTTTTCAGAGTTTCTAAGTAATTGGCAGGCTTGATTGATTCTAAATTCTGTAACTATTTTCACCAGTGTTTTACGGGTTACATTCTTAAAATAACGACAAAACGCAGTTGGAGTCAGATTCGCAATTTTAGCAACTGTTCTAAGGCTGACTTCCTGCTGATAATTCCCGATCAGGTAACTAAAAACCTTTTGAAAACGTTCAGTTTCAGCTGGTGATGCCGTATGCCCGGAAAAATGATGATTGATAAGTTCAGTTTCTTCGGAATTGGCAATAAGATCAAGTATTTCCAGGAATTGCAAAAGCCTGTATAATCCATCTTTAGCAGAACATTGCTTTATTTTGGAGATAATTTTTGCCTTCGTATTTCCAGTAATTAATACTCCGGCAATAGCTTTTTCAAACAGACTTTTAACTTTGATTAACTCAGGAAGTTCTAAAAAGGCCCTTCCCGCAAAATTTGGGTGAAACTGAATAACGATAGCCTGGGCATTGTCAGGTATCGCTTCGTTCATACTGTGCCAGCAATGTGGGACATTAGCTCCCACTAAAACCAAATCGCCGGGTTTATAATCTGAAACGCTGCCACCCACATAACGCTTCCCTGTACTTTTTCGAATCCACGTAAGTTCTAATTCCGGATGAAAATGATAGGGCCCATTAAAAGAGGTCATATTTAAATCGATGATTGATATAGAGTTTTCAATCCCTGTGGTAAGTTGTTCAAAAAATGCTTTCATTTTGTCTTTATTATCATAAAAATCAACCATCATTCAATGATGATGGTAATATTACACAAATTCTTGTCAATTCAGACAAATAAAAACTTCTGAAAATTGAGAAAATTTGTCATGTAATAACAGATTCACACAAATGAAGTCTTCCCTTTTAGCTTTTTTTATCGCTTTTACAACAATAGTAAGTGCGCAAAACAATATTCAATACGTAAATGTTTTTATCGGTACTGACGGAACCGGGCATACATTTCCTGGTCCATCAATGCCTTTTGGGATGGTCCAGCCTGGACCGGATAACCGTGATCAGGGATGGAACCATACTTGCGGATACCAGTATCAGGACAGTATTATTCTGGGTTTCTCGCAAACCCGTTTCAGCGGAACCGGTATTAACGAAATGGGTGATGTGTTGCTGCTTCCATTTGCAGGTAATCCGAATGAAGTTCTGAAAAACAGGTATTATAAAGATTCTGAGAAAGCCAGTGTTGGTTATTATTCCCTTGTGAAGAAAGACGGGGTAAAAGTTGAACTGACCTGTTCAGAACGGGTGGCGATTCATCGTTATACATTCCCTGCCGGGGAAGCCAAAGTATTTGCCAATTTTCAACATGGTCTCCGTTTTCTGACAGACAGCCTGGTATTGGAATCAGAAGTGAAAATTGAAGATCAACAAACCATTTCAGGATATTGTCATACAAAAAACTGGGTGGAACGGAAGTATTTCTTTGTGATTAAATTTGATAAACCATTCATAAAATCTGAACAACTGGTAAAAGGGCCGAAAGAAAATGCACCGAAATATATCCTGACCTTTAACCTGGGCAAAAATAAAACGCTGCAGGCAAAAATTGCTTTATCCACCGTGGATGTGGCCGGGGCAAAACTCAACATGCAAACAGAAATACCAGGCTGGGATTTCGAAAAGGTAAAACAAAACGCCAAAAATACCTGGAACCAATACCTGGGCAGGATTGAAATTGAGGCCGAAACCAGGCAAAAAGAAATTTTCTATACTTCTCTTTATCACCTGTTTTTACAGCCCTCGAATATAGCAGATGTCGATGGGAAATACCGTGGTGCTGATGATAAAATTTCGCAGGCACCCACTAAAGAATATTATTCCACTCTTTCGATATGGGATGTGTATCGCGGTGCTTTCCCGCTGCTGCAGATTATTGCTCCAGAAAAAATTAATGGCATCGTCAATACCTTGCTCCTTCATTATAAAGCTGCCGGGTTTCTTCCTATCTGGACTGCCTGGGGACAGGATAACTATTGCATGATAGGCAACCATTCCATCCCTATGATTCTTTCGGCATACAATAAAGGCTTCGCCGGATTTGATAAAAATGAAGCGCTGAAAGCCATGGTGGAAACTTCAACGAAAAACCATATCAATTCCGATTGGGAATTATACAACCATTACGGCTATTATCCATTTGACAAGTTAGATAACGAAGCTGTTTCACGCACACTCGAAAGCGCTTACGACGATTGGTGCGTTGCCGAAATGGCATCAAAACTCGGCGATAAGTCTACGGCTGAAACCTTTTACAAAAGGACTGCCTGTTACAAAAACCTGTTCGATCCGGAAACTAAAATGTTTCGTGGTAAAGATACCAAAGGCAAATGGCGAACACCTTTTGATCCTCTGGCAGCTACTTCGCCAATGAATAATCCCGGCGATTATACCGAAGCTAATGCCTGGCAATATTTCTGGACTCCTGCCCAGTTCGACATCGATGGCATGAAAAAACTTTTAGGTGGGGATGACGCATTTACAAAGCAGTTGAACGATTTCTTCACCATCGAAGCGAGGAATGCCAACAAATTTCTTGGCCAGGAAGCCATGATCGGGCAATATGCACATGGAAATGAACCCAGCCATCATATAGTTTATTTGTACGCTTATTCCAGCACGCCTAAGACCGGTCAGAAATATATTCACCGTATTATCAATGAATTTCACAACAATACGACCAACGGGATGATTGGTAACGACGACTGCGGACAAATGTCAGCCTGGTATATTCTGTCATGCCTGGGATTTTACCCTGTGAATCCGGCCGGAAATGAGTTTGTTTTTGGGTCTCCACAATTTAAAAAAGCTACTCTTAACTTGTCAAAAGGAAAACAATTTGTAATTGAAAGCAGGAATTTCTCAGAAACATCATTTTATAACGACACCAGGATTTTAAACGGAATTCAAATCAAAAAACCATTCATTACTTATAAAGAGATAATGGATGGAGGAAGTCTGAAATTTATAATGACTAAAAACTAATTTACTATGAAAACAATAACACCAGCCATCATTAAATTTCTTGAGAAACAGTTCCTCTGGTGTTGGCAGCAAATTATTGACATTTAAAACGGAAATTATAATGGAGAAAAAACCAGCTCAGAACAAAACCCTGGTTGCCGTAATTGCGACTATTGCCGCAACCGGCGGACTGCTTTTCGGTTTTGATACCGGAGTAATTTCAGGTGCTATTCCTTATTTTCAGAAAAACTTTGCCCTTGACAATGACTGGATAGAACTTATAACTACAGCAGGGCTTGCAGGTGCAGTGTTTGGCGCAATTTCATCGGGCCGGATTACTGATATTGTTGGTCGGAAAAAAGTGATTATGGCATCAGCTCTCATTTTTGCCATAGGAGCATTTTGGTCGGGTTCTGCTACTGGTGCAGGGAATTTAATGGTTGCCCGTTTCTTTTTAGGTATAGGTATTGGGATATCTTCATTTGCCGTGCCTTTGTATATAGCTGAAATTTCACCGGCTAAGAGCAGGGGTACCTTTGTGTCCCTTTTTCAGCTTCTTATTACGATTGGCATTTTTGTTTCATATTTCTCTGACCTTGCATTCGCCCTTCCGGAGGGCGCTCCAGGCTATACGGATTGCTGGCGTCCAATGCTTTATGCAGGTATTATTCCTGCAGCCATTATGCTGGCGGGTATGATATTTTTGCCGGAAACACCGCGCTGGCTGATTAGCAAGGGCTTCGAAGATAAAAGCCGCGAAGTATTAATGAAAGTGGAAGACCCTGAACTGGTTGAGGAGACAATTTCACGTATGAAGGAAGAAATTGAAATTGACAAGCATAACAAAACCGGCTGGAACGAACTAGTTAAGCCATGGCTCCGTACTCCTTTGATAATCGCAATCGGAATTATGTTTGTACAACAATTCACCGGGATCAATACGATTATTTACTACAGTCCGAAAATATTCCTGATGGCAGGATTTGAGGGGGCACGGGCAGCTATTTTGGCCTCGGTAAGTGTTGGTGCTGTATGTGTGTTGTCTTCAATTATAGCATTATCTGTTGTTGACAAATTAGGCCGGCGTAAGTTATATATGATCGGGTTAAGTGGCATGGTGGTTTCACTTTTCGCTCTGGGCATGTGTTTTGCATTGCAATCATCACTGGGCGATTCGGTAAAGCAAATAACCGTTGCCTTAGTTTGGATTTATATTGCATTTTTCGCAGTAAGCCTCGGACCTTTAGGTTGGGTTATAGTTTCAGAAATCTTCCCGTTAAAAGTACGCGGTATCGGCGCAAGCATTGGTTCGCTTTCTAACTGGCTTTTCAACGGAGTGGTGGCTTTTACTTTTTTTAAAATTGTGAAAGGGCTTACCGTGCAAGGAACTGACATTACAATTAACAATGAAAACCTCGGCAATCCGGCAGGCGCTTTCTGGTTGTATGCCCTCGTTGGAATTGCAGGCTTGATCTGGGGCTACTTTTATATTCCCGAAACTAAAGGGAAATCACTCGAAATGATTGAAGATCACTGGCGGCAAGGTAAAGCTCCAAGAGAATTGTAAAATCGCATGCATTTACAGAAATTCAATATTCCAAGCCAATCAATCGAAATAAACCGGGCTGAAATTTATGCAGTGCTTGGCGTATCTGCGGAAGCACAGGCATTGGTTGATGAATTTATTAAAGAGGTTTTTATGAATGGCCCGGAACTTCTTCAGGCTACCGGTGGATATCTGATTGCCGAAGATGTAAAAACGGATTCGAAGTTGAAACAGATCCTTGTTAACGGAATTCCATTCAATATTAAAAAGAATATTTTTCAACGACTTAAGGCAAGTGAAAAGATTGCCGTTTTCGCATGTACAATTGGGGATGCGGTGTTTGAAAAATCACGTACACTGATGAAAAATAATGAAATGTTGCATGGCTATATTTATGATATATATGGAAGCCTTGCCGTCGAGAATGCCATGGAACAGGTTCAGGCCAATTTAAAGCTTGAAATGGCTAAAACAGGTTCAGGGATTTCAAACCGTTACAGCCCCGGATATTGCGGATGGATGGTTGCTGAACAAAAAAAGCTGTTCAGCCTTCTCCCTCCCGGGTTCTGTGGAATTTCGCTTTCCGATTCATGCCTCATGCAACCCATAAAATCAATCAGCGGTTTTATAGGTATCGGACCTGAGATTCGCCCAAAAGGATATACCTGCGAAGTTTGCGATTCAGCCCAATGCCTTTACCGCAACTTAAAACACAATATCTAATCATGTTCAAACTCTTATATTAATAATTGAAGCACATGAACAAAAAACAGCAATTCGATAAATTACTTTCTGGTGAACTTCATTCGAGTGTGCTATTCAAGCCGATATTGATGCACTTTGCAGCCCGTTTTAATAAAACAACCTATGGGAAGTTTGCTTCGGATTACAAAGTACTGGTTGAGTCGAACATACGTTGTATGGAATACTTCGACCTTGATATGGTAAGCCTGATCAGTGATCCTTACCGCGAAACTTCTGCTTTTGGGGCCCGAATTGAATTTATACCTGAAGGGGTTCCAAAATGCTTGAACATAGTGATTCAAAATGAGGATGACGCCAAATATTTAGCAATTCCTGACATTTATCAATGTGAACGAACACGCGACAGGATTTCAGGAGCGGCCTACTATCAGAAACTGCTGAAAGGGACGGTCCCGGTGGGAGGATGGATTGAAGGTCCGCTGGCTGAAGCATGCGATTTGGCGGGTTTAAGCGAGATGCTGATGAATCTTATGTGCGATCCTGATTATTCAAATATAATCATGGATAAATGTATGATAGTGGCCAGGGAGTTTGCCAAAGCACAAATAAATGAAGGCTGCGACTATATTGGAATTGGTGACGCAATTTGTTCGCAGATTGATGCAGCCACCTATGATCTTTATGTTAAAGAAAGGCACAAAGAACTTGTTGATCATATTCATTCGCTGGGGGCCAAAGCCAAACTGCATATCTGCGGGAATATCAACCATTTATTACCTTCCATTAGCAATCTGAATTTGGATATTATTGATTTTGACTGGCAGGTTGATTTACAGGAAGCACGAAAAATATTGGGTGATAATGTTGTAATCAAAGGAAATATTAACCCTGTTTTGATTCAGGAAGCAGACTCTCAGCACCTTGAAATCCTGGCCAATGAACTTGTTCAACAAATGCAGGGCCAGAAATTTATTCTCTCAGGCGGATGCGAAATCGGCGTCAATACTCCTATAGCAAATCTTATGAAATTGGCTGAAATTTCAACAAAAACTAAAACAAATTAATCCCTGAAACCTCCTTTTATGAAAATGAATATGACAGAATGGAAAAATTCCATTCTTGCACATCCCGAAAAAATAGCTGTGCCTGTTATGACATATCCCGGGCTTCAGCTTATCGGCAAGTCGGTTATGGACATGGTCACAATAGGAGAAGTTCAATATCACTGTGTGAAAGCCTTATCTGCAAAATATCCTGCAATTGGGGCAACAACTTTAATCATGGATTTGTCAGTCGAAGCAGAAGCATTTGGCAGTTTTATTAACTTCAGTGAAAACGAGATCCCCACAGTTTCAAAAAGACTGATAGACTCATTTGAGCAAGTAGTTAACCTTAAAATTCCTGCGATAGGTGACGGAAGAACAAAAAGCCATTTAACCGCAGCCCGGTTAGCTGCAGATAATACCACAGCCCTCCCGGTATTTGGCGGTATCATCGGCCCCTATTCCTTAGCCGGCCGTCTTTACGATATTACCGAAATGATGACAGCAATACTCATTGAACCCGAAGGCGCTCATGATCTTTTGAACATTTGCACTTCATTTTTAAAAGAGTATGCGCTCGCTTTTAAAAAAGCAGGCTGTAATGGAATTGTGATAGCAGAACCGGCTGCCGGATTGCTTGCCGATTATCAATGTGAGGAATTTTCATCCCGGTATGTAAAACAGATTGTTGATTTTGTGCAGGATGACAACTTTATAGTGGTTTTGCATAATTGCGGAAATACAGTCAGCCTGGTTGAATCAATGCTGGGAACAGGGGCGGCAGGATTTCATTTTGGCAATGCTGTTGATATGTGTGAGATTCTGCCTCAGGTTCCTTCAAACAGACTTGTGTTCGGTAATTTAGATCCTGCGGGAGTTATAAAAAATGGCAGTCCTGAAATCATTAAAGTAAAAACGAAAGAACTTTTAACAAGAACATCACAATACAACAATTTTGTAATTTCCTCCGGTTGCGACATACCTCCAGGAACAAAAATTGAAAACATTGATGCCTTTTTCGAAGCCATTGCTGAGTATAATAAAGGCTGATTCATTAATATCAAATCCCATAAACGATTTAGCGTCATGAATGAAATAATAGAGAAACTGACAACTTGTATCGAGTTTGGCAAAATCAATCAAAAATCACCTTTCCCTCCTTCAATGCGGGGGGAGGTTGGTGCAGATGAATTAACAAGACAAGCGTTGGAGGCAGGCATAAAACCTGTCGAAATCCTTGAACAAGGATTAATACCAGGCATGAATGCTGTTGGACTGAAATTCAGCCAGGGTAAAGTGTTTGTTCCGGAAATGCTGATGGCGGCCAAAGCTATGGGTACGGCACTGGTCCACTTGAAACCCTATTTCATGTCGGGTGAAGTAAAACGCAAAGGCACGTTCATAATAGGCACTGTTTTCGGCGATTTACATGACATTGGTAAAAACCTGGTCGCCATGACCGTAGAAGGAGCCGGATGGGAAGTAATTGATTTAGGAGTAGATGTTAAAATCGAATCTTTTCTGGATACGCTTGAAAAGTACCCCAATGGTGCGGTTGGAATTTCCGCCTTGTTAACCACTACTATGAGTAACATGGAATCGGTAGTAAAATTGGTGAAAGAAAGATATCCATTAACAAAGGTTTTAGTCGGTGGTGCACCTCTCAATACTGAATTCAGCAATAAGATCGGTGCCGATTTTTACAGCCGCGACCCCCAGGGTGCAGTGGCATATCTGAACAATTTGCAAAATTGCTGAATGAACAGTGTAAGATTAATTAATTGAATTATTTAAAGTAAAGACAGTGATCTTTTATGCCAGTTAGAAAAAAAATAAAAATGATCTTATCGATAAAAATGATAACTGTTTCGCTTTTTATCTCCCCTTTTGTTATGAATGCACAGGATAAAATGGTGTCAGAAAAATACCAGAGTCTGCCTTTCGGAAGCATAAAACCTTTGGGATGGCTGAAGGTGCAAATGCAAAAAGACATGGCCGGGTTTGTTGGCAACCTGGACCGGCTGGTTCCTGATTTGATGAACGACCCCATCTATAGTACAGGGCGGTTGCACAAACAAAGCAAAGCAAAAGATCTGGGGAATCTTAAATCGGGTGATGCCGGAGGCGACGATCAATATAAATGGTGGAACTCCGAAACCCAGTCGAACTGGTGGGATGGATATATCCGGAATGCTTTTCTGCTTGATGATCAACAGGCGATTGAAAAAGTAAAAATCTACATCACTCGGATTCTGGCTACGCAGGACGCAGATGGTTATATTGGAATTTATGACAAAGAATTACGCTATAAATTTACCAGCGAAAATGGCGAATTGTGGTCAAAAACAACCTTGTACCGCGGATTGCTGGCATATTACGAATGCACTCGCGACGAAAATGTTTGGAACGCACTGGTCAGGGCGGTTGACAATGTGATGCAAAATTACCCGGTTAACAAATCGCAGCCTTTTTTTGCAGGAAAAGATTTTTCAGGAGGCGTGGCTCATGGATTAACATTTACCGATGTATTGGACCGGATGCATCAACTCACCGGCGACCAGAAATATTCGGATTATGCAGCTTTTTTATACCTGAATTTCTCCGAAAACTATTCTTCAGAAAAAGATGCCCAACTCCATAATATTTTAGACCCAAACTTTAAGATGCAATCGCATGGAGCACATACCTATGAACATTTGCGACCGTTGATCGTGGCTGCGTATGCTAAGGGGACTACAGAATTGAATAACGCTTTGCGAATTTATCTTGAGCGGATTAAAGTTTGCACCACCCCAACAGGCGGCGCTATTGGCGATGAGTGGATTGGCGGACGACAGGCAGATGCCACGCACACCGGATACGAATATTGTTCGCTGCATGAACTCATGGATAGTTACTCTGCATTATTTCAGAAAAATGGCGATATCAAGGCTGCTGAGGCAATAGAAACCATTTTTTACAATGCCGCGCAGGGAAGCAGAAATCCTGATCATTCGTGTATTGCCTATCTGAAAACGGATAATTCGTTTGAAATGACAGGTACCCGAAATGGTGAAGTGGAACCCGGTCGAAAACAAACGCGGTATAAATACTCACCTGTCCATCAGGACGTGGCTGTTTGTTGTGTTCCTAATGCCGGCCGAATTTCGCCATATTTCCTGCAGTGCTGTTGGTTTAAAGAAAGCGAGAACACTCTGTTAACTGGGGTTTTAGGCCCGAATATTCTGGAAACAACCATTCAAAATGTTCCGGTTAAAATTGAAGAAATAACAGAATATCCCTACCAGAATCACTTTATTTTCAGAATAAAAACCGGGAAAGCCGTTTCATTTCGACTAAAGATCAGAAAACCGGAATGGGCCACATCCATACAAACCAAAGAAAATTACCAACTTGAAGATGGATATCTTGTTTTTGACAGGAAATACCTAACGAATGATCAGATCGAACTGGAATTTAAGGCTGATGTTCAGGTCAAAGAGGATTTGAATCACGAAAAATACTTCAGCTACGGAGCTTTGATTTATGCTAAACCCAATAAAGCCATCGAGCATACAGGAAAAGTTTATGCTCCCGGATTCATAGACTTGACTTATTCTCCTACTGATTCGAGCAGGTATGAGTTTATCATAAATCATCAGGCTCGCTTTCAGGATGGGAAAATCAGTATTTATCTGAAAAACAAAACCACAAAAAAAACGGAAAAAATTGAATTGATTCCTTTGGGAAAAACTATTTTGAGACAAGTATCCTTTTGATAATGGACGAACTGTTTATTTAAGACTAAAATACCGATAAGAATGATTTCAATACCAACCCTCTCTCAATTTATTGTTTCCGGTAAGGTTCTTATTCTGGACGGAGCCACCGGTTCCCGGTTGATTGCTTCCGGATTGCAGCCCGGTTATTGTCCCGAACTATGGAATATTGAGCAGCCCGATAAGGTTAAAAATGTTGCCAGGACCTATTTTGAAGCCGGTTCCGATGCTGTGCTAACCAATACTTTTGGCGGTTCCCTGCTTAAACTCAGGGATTATGGCCTTGAAGGCCGGGTGAATGAACTTAATGCAGCAGCTGCAGAGCTGGCTTTATCAGTGAAGCCGTCAGGGAGGTTTGTACTTGCTTCCATGGGCCCATGCGGGAAATTCATGGAACCTTTCGGCGAAGTTACGAGGGATCAGATGACCCGGTCCTTTGCTGCACAGGTAAAGTCGCTGTCAGGTTCCGGCATCGATGGTTTCATGCTTGAAACCTTTATCGCGCTGGATGAATTGCTGTGCGCCATACAGGCCATAAGGGAGCATAGCAGCCTTCCATTTTTTGCATCCATGACTTTTGAATATTCATCCCTGGGCTTCAATACCATCATGGGAACTTCACTGGCGGAAGCAGCGGAAGAACTCTCCCGGGCAGGTGCTTTGGCCGTGGGTTCAAATTGCGGAAATGGTCTGGAGAAGATGATCAATGTCGGAAAAGAATTCCGCTCACTGAGCAAGGATCTGCATATCCTTATCAAATCCAATGCAGGGGAACCAGCCTATACAGATGGATGTACAATTTACCCGGAAGATTCAGGATTCCTGGAAGCCCATGCCGATGAACTGTTCTCTTTCCGGCCTTCAGTGCTGGGAGGATGCTGCGGTACTGACCCTGAATATATCAGGTGCCTGAGAAGGCTCATTGACTTGAAAAAACGTTCATTTTAATCAGCATTCGCCGGAAAAATATGAACACCCCAGTTTATAGATTGCCAATAGGTTAAGGTGGTCAGATTCTCCGCTTTGTCCAATTTGAATACCTATAAAATCTCTTTTTATGTACTCGTTTGGGACCCGAAAAAACAAAAGCCCTCATTCCACTGCGGTTTGAGAGCTTTTTGAGTACACTACTCTGGCGAAATATCTAACTTTTTATTCAGACGGGATTATATGAAAGTGCTTGATTTTGTGAGTATTATGGAAGTATTGTAAAATTTTTATCCTTTTAAACTATAAAACATGAAAAAAGCCTACCCGAATTGGATAGGCTCTTTTAAGCAATTGTAAATTCACTTATTCCTTTGTTTCCTCAACTGCAGGGGCAATCGGTTCAACGGGATTACTTTCAATCGTTGACGTCACTTCAGGAGATTTCTTCGTTGTCGGCTTACTAAGTTTCGCTGATGTCGCCATCTCATCAATTCTCTGTTTTTCAATGGATTTTTTCTTAACGACCTTCGTCACTACTTTTTTAGGTGCTTTGGTAAGTAAAGATGTTACGACTGACTCAACTGCTGTAGAGGCTTTTGCATCTGGTTTCTTTTCCACAATAACCTTAGCTTTGGTAGCGACTTTTTTCGATTTATTCTCAACAATCTTCTTCTCCTCTTTCTTCACAGGTTTTTTCTTAGCTACTTTCTTAACCGCTTTTTTGGGAGCTACTTTAACTTCTGGTGTGGGTTTAGCTTCTGTATTAACTGGTGATTTCTTTTTCGGAGCTGTCTTTTTAATGGCTTTCTTCCCAGCTTTAACCTTCTTCTCAGGTTTAGGTTCAGGAACAATCTCCAGAGTGGGTACCATTATTTTTGGTTTTCTGCCACGTTTCTTAGGCTCTGCCTTCGGTTTAGATACTTTTACTTTCGGTTTTGGGCCACGTTTTTTATACACTTTAATTTCAACCGGTTCTTCCTTTTGTGATTTCTCACGAACTCCTAATTTATTCAGGATTTCAATTATCTGATCAACATATTCCTTTGCCTGTGCAAGTTCATCCTGATATTGTTCCCGTAAAAATTCGAGTTCTTTTTCACTAAATTTAATTGCTTTCATAAATTTATATTAATTGTTATCTATTTTCAGTCCGCTAAATTACAGATTTTCACAATGGATACAAAATGATTGTAAGGGTTTATATCTCTATCCATTCTCTTTTTCCTAGAAATTAAGGGTAATTGAAATGAAATATTTACTTATCGATTTTTTGGTAGTCGTGATTTTGTATCATCTCAATTCCTCATAACATTTCATCATAAGACATACACACATCTCTGTCTGTCAATATATTATATTATATTTATATTTGCGTTATATTTAATTTATTATGATTTAATGTCAAATACCGACGACCAATTAAAATCTTGTTCACAATTTTATTCAATCTTTTGTTCATAATTTTTTCTTTAAACATTTTCATGTTCACTTTCTTGTTCTATTTTAGTAACAGAAAAATTTACAGAAAATGAAAATACAACTTGAACAAATAAAAGTTAACCCAATTCATGATCAAATTTATACTTCAAATGACATTGAAGATTTAAAGATATCAATGGAAAAGTATGGTTTATTGGAACCAATTATTGTATCCCCTGAGTATATTATTATCAGTGGACATAGAAGGTATCTTACTGCAAAGAGTCTTGAGTGGGAAGATATAGAAGTAATTGAAAAAAATGTTGTTCAAGATGAAATGGAATACCTAATCATCTCTGCAAATCAACACCGACACAAAAAAACCATTGAAACTATCAATGAAATCAACCGTTTATATGATTACTACGGTAGACATAGAGGACAACGAAATGATTTAACTTTGGGTCATGCGAACCAAAGTTATCAAACTCACACTCGGGAAAAAATAGCTAAACTTCTCGGTATTTCACCAACCGGTATCACCAAACTACTTAATATCCAAAAAAACAATCCGGAGTTTCTATCACTGATTGATAAAGGTGAAATGACTATTAACTTCGCCAATAGATTGACAAATAGGATTAAAAAACTTACAACTGATAAAAAGGTTATTTCCGATTTTGAATTGGACCATTCTATGAATGATAACTGTAAGATTTTTAATAAATCATCCCATGATATGTCGGAATTACCCGATGGTTCAATACAGTGTATCTTCACATCTCCTCCATTTTTTTTCAAACGTTCATATGGTAATGGTATCGATGAAATTGGATTAGAAAAGACACCTGAGGAATATATTGAAAGGGTGGTAGGTCATTTAACCGATTGCTGGAGAGTGTTAAAAACGGAAGGTTCATTCTTCTTAAATCTCGGTGATACTTTTGTTAATGGTTCATTGCAAAGTATTCCCCACCGAATTATTCTTCTGCTAATGAATGATGGGTGGATAATCAGAAACACCATCATCTGGCAAAAGATAAATCCATATCCCACTGCAACCACAAATAATTTAACACCATCCTACGAATTCGTTTTTCATTTAGTAAAGGATTTGAATTACTATTATGACCCAGTAAGAGTCCCCAACATCTATGAAAAACGTGTTTCTTATCCTTTTCATAAGGATACTACCGGCAAACCACCTAAAACCATATCACCCTATTACCCAGTAATGGATAATAAAAAACTGAATGATTTTTGGAATGATGATGTTATTAAAACTGTTGTTGCTCAACAACATTTCGGCGATTTTTTGAAAAATGTCGAACATCCGGCACCCTTTCCTGCCGAACTTGTTATTCTTCCCGTTTTGATGACAACCAAACCCGGGGATTGGGTATTGGATAATTTTTTAGGAAGTGGGACCACCGGTGTCGTTAGTCTGGGATTAAACCGAAGATTCGTGGGATATGACATCAATCATGATTTTTGTAAGATTGCCGCTACCAGATTATCTCAGTTTAAGAAGTTAATCTTAAAGGAAAAAGCTGCTTAGTATTATCCTACACTGAGTGTAATTTTTCCATCTTAATCAATTTCGAATTGTAGAAAACACCATTATTTCAGTTAAATCATTTTTTACAATAGTGTTTTCATCCGTTGGGGTAATTCCCACTTTTTCTAATACAATAGGAAGGAATTCTTTAAGTAAATCTTTGTGGGAATGCCCATCTAAACTCATACAAACAGTTTCTTCACCCACAAAATGAAACTCTCCCCAATTATTATGGGTTACAAACTCACACAATTTTTTAAAATCAACATACACTTCTGTTTTCATATTTTTTGTTTTTTGTTCAGTTATCACAATAAATACATATCCAATCCATCAGTTTAGAATTGCACCAAACACTATAATTTGACTTAAATCATCACATATCAAAGTATTATCATCAGTAACAATTATATTTTTTTCTTCTTCTAAAACAGTTGGGAGAAATTCTTTGATAAAACCTTCGTGACTTCTTCCTTCTAAACTAATGAGGAAGGAATAATCCATCCCATCAAATCGAACTTCTCCACTGTCATCATTGGTTTCAAACTCACACATCTTTTTAAAATCAACATACACATCTGTTTTCATATTCTAAATTTTTTGTTCAGTTATCACAATCTTTATCTTCCTTTCCAATTTGATACGGATTTGGTATACCTAATTGAATTCTTAGGTGATGTTTCCATCTGATTTGAGGATTTTCACACCATCGTAAGTAAATCGAATACATAAAATCATAGTCATTCATCCATTTCAATAATTCATCCGATCTCCGTTTTGTTTCTTCGTCTTTCCACCCATTAACAGATAATCGTTGTTTCAAAAAATTTGCTCTACCAACCCAAAGTGTTTCTGTTACGAAAGGAAGTAATGTGGATATTAATTCATCTGGCACGGGATCCAGTAACGGCTCGCACGAAACGCTCGTCTGAAACCCTAAATTGAAAGCAAGTTTTAACGATTCAAACCTTTCAGAAAATGAAGTGGCGGATGGTTCCCAAAACTTTAATACTTCATCATTTTTTGAACCAATGGTAAATCTGAACAAAATCTGACTTTTATATTCTTCAAATTCCTTACAAATTGTCTCAATACAATGTAAATGGGGTTTTGTAACGATTAACACATTGTTTTTTGACATCAGAATTTTCCTTAAGAAATATATGTTCTGATGAAGATGGATAGGATGAATGTCATGCACAGAAGGGAACATGATAAGTTTTTTACTCCTACCTACTTTCGATGTAAGTTTATCAAACCTTATTTGTTCACATGCCCATTGACATTTTGGGGTTTTGTTAAATCTATCTGCCTTACTGTAACAGTATCGACAGTTATGTCGACATCCGAAAATCAGATTCAGACTTTTACCTGCCCAATCCCTTATTACCTTTTTTTTCTTCTTATGTTTTTTATATGTGTTCATATCCTTTTTGTTTAATTTTTGTTGAAATGACTTTTTCAACAATTGGAAGGTGTTGAAAATTGACACTTTTCAATTGTTTTCACTTTTTCATACCATTATAATATTTTCTAATTTTTCGGTTATATCATAGATAGAATCAATGTTCTTATAAATCCATTCATAAAACGAATAAAGTATTTCTTCATCATTTTTATAAATATTACCGTTTAGTGCTTTTTCGAAAAATCCTATATAAAGGAAATCTGAGGTTCGATAGGTATTTATTATCTGTAAATTCTTAAGTGTTTTTTCGAATTTACTTCTTTGAATGTCTTTGGAAGTCATACAATTTACAATCGACTTAAAAGATTCAATAATTACAAAACCTAATGGTTTTTTCCAATCAGATAATTTATTCACCCAATATGAAGTGTTACTATTCAAATTATATGATTGGGATTGACATTTTCCATTATGTCTAAACCTAAAACGATACGAATACCCATTAAAATAAATATTTCTACAAATAGGTTTATAGATTTCCTTTTTGATTTGTGGAGAAGGTTCAACCACAGTTTTTCTGTTTTTTGAATTTGTTGTTATCATAAGGTAACTTTTTTATTTTTTACGTTTATTTTCAAAGATTTAAGGAATAATGGGGTCTCATTATTGACACCCCATCAATCCAATCTTTGATTACGAAGCCATTTTTAATTCGGTTTCCGAAGTCGATTCTTCAGTATCAATCTTCAGATTACCTTTTTTCAGTAACCGTATCTGATTAAGTCTTTCCAAACTTATCCTTTGATAAAGTTCATTTATTTCAAATCCGACAAATTTTCTTTGGTTATCCAAACAAACAACACCTACGGTTGATACACCACAGAATGGGTCTAATACAGTATCCCCAACATCAGTGGTATCTAAAATCAGTGGAATCGGAATGGTATCGACAAAGGGACATGGATGGTAAAAGTTTTCAATCAAATTTCCTTTGATCTCTTTTCTATTGACAGAAGTTTGAACAAAATCTTCACTTACCCAATATTTTTCCCATTCTACACCTTTATTAGTCTTATATAAAATGTTACCTTCTTCATTATCATCATCACAAATCACATTGGTTATCTTTGTCTTTCTTAACCCTTTGTTTTTAAAATCTGTGGATTTGGTAAGATGAAAAATATATTCAAAGGATGGTGTATAAATGGTATGGTTTCCGATGGGACGTGGATTCGTCTTTTTCCAAATAATTGTTTCGATACATAAAAATCCAATTTCCTTCAGTTTGTTCAACATTCTGTGTGGAATATCCAATTCAACACCATCTTCACTACGACTATCACCGATATTCAGAAAGAAACTTCCACTGTTTTTCAATACTTTGAAACAGTTTTTAAATATTGGATAAAGTTTATCCAAATATTCTTCGACTGTCTTTTCCCATCCAATTTCCATATTCCCATTCTTATCATAATGAATCAAATGGTAGTAAGGAACCGAAGTCACACAACAATCAATACTTTCTTTAGATAAGAAATCTAACATATTTTCAGATGAAGTGTTGTATACCAAAGGTTTAACATCGTAGTTTTTAGTCCTAAGTTTCCCCAATAATTCATTATCTTCTTTTTCCTTCTTTTCTTTGTTCATTTCGGAAAAAACGTTATTGGTTTTAACTTCGACATTATCAATCTTTTTAAGGTAGGAAGGATTAAATCTGTAGATTTCTTCCAATTGATACATTACACCCTTTGATACCTTCAACATTTTACTTATTTTTGTTTGAGTATCATCATTCCGTTTCCTTTTTTCAACTACACCTTTTTCGGTGTAAGTGTATTCTACATCATTTCGACCCTGACGTTTACCATAGTATTCATACAAATATTTTATTTCATTGTGAATTTCTTCGCCCGTTTTCTTACGATGTAGGTTAGAAGAAATCATAGTAAAAATCATTTCCGATTCTTCGACATCCCTAATAACCACATCGAAATATTCAATTCCCCTAAGTCTCCCACAATTAAATCTTTCTTCACCGTCTATAATCACAAAATCCTTTGTAACTAATAGTGGGGTGTGTATTACATCACCATTTTCTTCAATGTTTATCAACAATTCATCATTAAGTTCGTTGGTGTAGATTTTTTTCTTAATCGGATTCTGTTTAAGTGTTTCCCACCAAACCCTTTGTATTTGGGGAATGGTATTGTCATCAGATTTACCTTCCACCGATGTTACTTCAGTGGGTTTAGTTGAATCTTCCATTGAAGTCTCAACTGTTGTGTCAGTTGTTTCACCGACTTCTTTTGTAACTTTTATTTCCATTTGATTAGTTTTTTTATAATCAATTTTTATTTGTGATTCTTTGTTCACACCGATTTTATCAGTGGTATCAATGGTTGAATTATTAAAGGATACTTCCTTATTGGTATCCTTATCTGTTGTAGTAATATTTGTATCCATAATATTTTGATTTTTAATGTTATTAACTGAATTTGAATTACTTAAATCATTTTGGTTGATTTCACAACCGTTACCATTTTCGGTAATTGTTATTTCTGAATTATTATTTATATTTTTCATATTTTTATATTTTAACAGTTTGATATATAATTGTTTACTGTAGTTTGATTTCGTTTCGGAAAGGGTGTATTTTCCCCATTAACACAGTAAAGTGTTTTTAAATGTTAGTGTAATTCAATAGGTATGGGGAAGGTGGTTAGATTTTAACCGTCATCAATCCACTTAACAATGTGGGATGGTATTATCGTTTTTGGTTTCTGATTAACTTTCATACCAATTTGGTATTTATCGGTATGATGATAGAATGGATGTATAAGAAATATCCTTCCATTATTTTTTATCCATTCAATATAGTAATAGATACATCGGTTAAACTTAACATACCACTTTGAAATCTTTGGATAAAAATCCTTAGTGTTGAATTTTGATTCTTCCATTTGGAAAATGTTCCCTTTTGAATATCCAATGATTCCATTGTGTGGAATAAATAGTATAATATCATCTTCATTTTCTTCAGTGTTGTTATCCTTCTGATGATTGAATAACCACTTTCCGAAGGATTTGGTTTTACGGATTAACACCATTATATATATATATAGGTGATGAAGATTAGATACGGTGTTGTTTCTTATTTGAAACATTTTTTTATTGTTTACAATGTATAACATATATTTTCCTTTTATAATCTGATACAAAGATATGTAATATCTACGACATAAAAAAATAAGAGAGACACAAATTTTAATGCCACATTGTAATAAGCGAACAATCAACATTATGCGATTTTTATATTTTTATTGATTATTTTATTTTATCGTCTATTATATGTATCTTTGTATCTCATAATACATAAACTGATATTAAAATGAAAACCAACATTGAAACAACACCTCAGATTTTTACTTCTAATGGGATAGAGTATATCACTTTACCAGCTGCGTTGAAATATACCGGCATAGAAAGAAGTACTTTACATCAAAGAATTACAAGAAAGGTGATACCAAATATTATTCAGCAGTATCGGTATGTGTTTATCCCGTTTGAATATTGCTCTGCAATTCGTAAGGAGAGGGAGAAGCTTAACTTATTGAAAAAAATGGAACGGCTACAACTATCGGAAATACCGTTTGAGGAGATTGAAAAGTTGATTGAAACAAAAAGCAATAAGATGAACCATGAAAAATAAAAATTTTTAAGTGATATAAGAAGATGTGTATCTGAATAGACACACTAAATATTGGTTAGTCTGTATATTATATTTACTTTTGTCACTAATTAGCATTAATCCATATTGATATGGAAAACGATAACAAAAAAAACCCTCGCATATTTACTTCGGATGGGATTAAGTATCTCACCCTGCCTGCAGCAATTGAATACACTGGATTGAATAGATCCACGATTCATCAAAGAATAACCCGAAAGTTAATTCCAAACATAATTCAGGAGGATCGTTACGTATTCATTCCTTTGGATTACTGTGAAAGAGAGAAAATTGATGCGGGAAAGGTAAAAGTCGTACATAGGATTCAGTCACTGAAAGTTAATTTCCCCTATGACAAATTAATCAAATTCATTGACGAAAACACGGCAGAAAAGTAGAATTCCAAGAAAAAATAATAACTACTTCAAAAACATCGTAAAACCCAAATCACGGGCGGGTTTGAAATTTTCTAATACTGAGTTAAAAATTTCTTCTAATCGATCAAATGGATTTCCATCGGTGATAGCGTAAAATCTGGTTAGAAACGCTAGATTTACGATCGTGCTTTCGAGAAAGCCTACATCAGTAGATGAATATCCGAATACGCCAAGGGTACCACTCGATCCAAGGATATCCTGCCCGAAATTTTCACCTTGTTCGCCGTGAAAGATCCCACACCCACTGAAAAATATGATATTGGGGTAGCTATCAAATCCCTTAAATGCATCCATGAGCCCATCCTTTCGGATTATATCCAGTGTGGGTAAGAGACTTGTGGATCCACCGTGTGCAGCAATATTTAAAACTTGGGAGCCAAAGTAATTCTGGTCTGTAAACAATTTACCTTCTGGAAACCTCGTATAATATCTCAAACCTCTTACACTATCGAAGTGTCGATAACCAACTTTGATTTGCTGTTTATTACTTAGGAATGTAGAGATGTTCGATAAAAAAGGGAAAACGCTGATAGAATTGAACATATTTTCGGTGTCCCAGTTACTTTCCAGAATCATCATTTTTCTTTCAAAGTAAAATCCTGATATGTCTTGATGTATTCCTAATGGATCTTCAATGAAATTGGTTTCGTATTTTTTCAAAGTTGTTATCATAATGTGAAGGGTTTTGTTTCATATATATTTAACTTTCAAAATGGTTTTTTGATTATTGCATACACCGAATTCGGTGTAAGCCTCAAAGAAAATTTTTCTCTGGTGGAATTTTTTTCACCTTTGCAGTATATAAAAATCTATAAAAACACTGAAAACTATGACCAAAGCAGAAATCGTAGATCAGATCACCATAAAAACAGGAATCGAAAAAGTGATGGTGGTCGGTGTGGTGGAATCCTTATTGGATACCATTAAAAGTACAATGGTGAAAGGGGAAAATATTTATGTGAGGGGATTTGGGAGCTTTGTTTTGAAGAAACGAGCCAAAAAGGTGGGAAGGAATATCACAAAGAAAACTTCTGTGAATATTCCGGCTCATATGATCCCTTCCATTAAATTCTCTAACGAATTTATGGAAGAAGTAGCAGCCAAAGTGAAGGTATAATGAGTTTAGAAAGATTTCTGAAAATCGTTGATGGGAAAGCGGTTCTGCTAAATGTTTTTGGCAATAAAGTCAGGACCTATTATATCAAGGGTGACGCTGTTCGTGTGGATTGGTATAACCAGAAAGATGAAACTGTTTTAGTCCAATTATCTTCGGGGAAGAGTTTGATAATGAATAAGAACGGTGGGATTGTGAGGACTTTATAGTCCATTATCCACACCATCCTCCACTCAAAGATGAGTAGTCAAACAATGGTATTTTCAACTTCCTATTGAATTATTGAGATATAGCAAATCTTCCTTTAAAAAATTGGTATCTGGAAGCGTTTATCATTTTCTGCTTTTAAGATTATCACTCATCCCCTTTTCGATTTTCTTCTTCTCCCTTTCCAAACTTTTTCTGATATCCCGGTCAATTTCATCGAAAAACTGTTTATGTTGCTCATAGTTCTTCAGAATATCGCACAATTCTTTTACTCGTTTGTTGATTCCTTGCCGTTTCATGGTGATTTTTATTACTTAATCCGGTAAAGAAGAAAAAGTGATACGGAAAATTGAAATATTTTTTATGAAATGATATAAATCGTTGATTTTCAGCAACAATAATTTTTAAATGCTTGGGAATATTTCCGATTGATAATCAAGATTCTCAAACCTATCTCTACTTAATCTCAAGATCCTCAATGATTTTTTTCACCTTTAATTCGGTATTCCGGAGCTTATCATTACAGAATTTCAATAGCTCGGCTGCCCGTTCAACTTTTTTCTCAAGATCGTCGATAGCCACATGATCACCTTCCATATAAGAAAGGATTTCATCCAATTCAGTCATAGCTGCATCGTAGGACTTTAATTCTTTTTCACTCATAATGGTCAACTTTTTTTACAGTACTTTCAATTAACAACTTTGATGTTTTGGTTAATATGGTGTCTCCTAATTTAACATCTGCGTATTCCTTAATAACTTTTCTGGCTTTCTTTGTGATGCTATATCCACGTTTTAGGGTGTTCAATGGACTTAATAGTTCTAATTTTTTAGAATCAACTTTAATCCTGTTATTCTCAAATTTCATTGTGTTTGAAATATTTATTCTGAGCCTTTCATTCTGGTTCAGAAGTTTGCCGGGTTCCAATGAATAATTCCGTATTGATAATGATTGTAAAGAATTTCGTTTTATCCTAAGTCTTTGTGAGGAAGATTGCGTTTGAAAAGATATTATTCCTTTTATTTTTTCCAAAGAAACTGATAACAGGTTTCTTTGCCGCTGGATCAATCTCAAAGTTAAATTCTCACAGGTATTGGAGTTATCTTTTAATAAATTGTCGTTAAATTGAAGAATCTCGGATAGTTTTGAAAAGAAAGATTGTTTCGAAAGGCCTATTTTATTACTATGTTCCCCAATTATTCCTGTCACCAATGCTTTAAAAAGTCCAGAATTATTAAGTATTCTTTCTTTTGAAAATGAAAGTTTCCGTTGGGCCCGGATTAAAACATCCTTGGTTTTCTTTTCCATCCTAGCAGAAAAGTCTCCAGCTCTGACAATAACAAAATCAGCGACAGCAGTGGGGGTTTTGACATTAATATTTGAGACAAGATCAGCCACAGAAACATCCGATTCATGTCCGATGCCAGTGATTACAGGTAATCTACAGTTAGCAATAGTTTCACAAAGTGAAAAATTATTGAAAATATCCAGATCCAGCTTACTACCACCACCACGAATTAATGCGATAATATCAAAATCATATAATTGTGCCATTCTGATACCAGAAATAATTTCTGAAACCGCATTATCACCCTGAACTGTAGCAGAAAAAAGCTGATGAAGAAATCTAAACCTATAAGGATTATTGTCCAAATGATCCAAAACATCTTTGTATCCTGAAGTATTGGGTGATCCAACGATCGCTAATTTCTGAATGATTATAGGGAGCTTGATCCTTTTGTTTTTTTCAATCAACCCCAAATCTTGGAGTTTTTTAATTGTTTCTGCCCTTCTTTTTTCAATGTCTCCATAGGTGTAAGATGGATCAACATTTTTAATATCCAACCTCAGCCCGTGTACTTCCTTAAATGTAACTTCAACTTGGACAAGAACTTTATTCCCTTTCTTGATTATCTTGTCGGTTTCTTCTTTGTATTGACTGGAAATTCGTTGGTAAGTACTTCTCCAGATTATACCCGAAGCTTTTGCCGTGGTCTCATTATCATGGGTATCAACCAACTCTAAAAAACGATGTCCGTTTTTTTCATTGATGCCGGATATCTCACATGTCACCCAGAAATATTTTTCATAAAGCGATCTCTCAATTAAATTCTTGATTGAGGTGCACAATTGAGTGAGAGTATATGTCTTTGGTTCAGACATCAGATAAGCAGTAATGCTGGAGATTTTAGTAAAAGTAAGAAGAAAACATCTGATCTGATTCCTAATGTTAGATTTTACATTCTATTATTGGGAATAATAATTCAAATCTCAAATACAAACGATCATATCTGATTGTAGGATAACCGTACCGGTTTGATCAGTCGGCCAGAAAGTTTGATCTGGCTCAAGTCAAGGTAATCTATACCCCCGGATCG
>Ga0209777_10001718_pt1 | contig 30717 bp, 27 predicted proteins | sample FrelakmetHBP12HB_FD_187147 | JGI IMG/M metagenome (GOLD analysis project Ga0209777, IMG submission 187147) | Freshwater lake sediment microbial communities from the University of Notre Dame, USA, for methane emissions studies -HBP12 HB (SPAdes)... | ecosystem: Environmental > Aquatic >... | reverse complement strand
CCCCGCGCGGCCTCAAGACTAGGCCTACGTCTGAGAAAGTGAGGGAGGCGCTCTTTGACATCCTCGGCGGACGCGTCGAGGGGAGCGTCTTTCTGGACCTGTACGCCGGGACCGGCGCCGTCGGCCTGGAGGCCTTGAGCCGCGGAGCTCGCGAGACGGTGTTCATTGAAGCCGAAGGTCAGACTGTGGCGGTGCTCAAAGAAAACCTGCGGGCGCTGGGCCTCGAGGAGAGGGCGAGCGTCTTGGTTCTGCCCGCGGAGAGGGCGCTGCGGGTCCTTCGTGACGGAGGAGGGGAGCTGGATTTGGCCTTCTGTGACCCGCCCTACGCCGATCCCCTATGGCCGGACCTTCTGGCGCATCTCGGAGAGGCGCTCCCCCTGTGCTCGGGCGGGCTTCTCGTCCTCGAGCACGCGGCTAGGACGGTGCCCGCCACGCCGGAAGGATTCGAGCGGGTGAGAAATTACAAGTACGGAGACACCGGGCTGGTAGTGATGAGAAAAGTGAGGAGTGAGGAGTGAAGAGTAAGGAGTTGAACAAGGCACAAGGACAGCTATCCGCTTATTGGCCCTGTTATTTTCTCCTCACTCCTACCTCCTAACTCCTTGCTGTCTCTCCAGAAGGGCACCATTCTCATGCGGGATGTTGTAGTAGGAACCGCGGGGCACATCGATCACGGGAAAACCCTCCTCGTTAAAGCCATGACGGGGATGGACGCCGACCGCCTCGACGAGGAAAAGCGCCGGGGTATCACGCTGGATGTGGGCTTTGCCACGCTTCGGACGGAGAGGGGCACACTGCACTTCGTGGACCTCCCGGGCCACGAGCGGTTCGTCAAGAACATGTTGGCGGGAGCTACGGGGATCGACCTCTGCCTCCTCGTCGTGGCGGCCGACGAATCCGTCATGCCCCAGACCGTAGAACACGCAGATATCTTGTCCCTCTTGGGCGTGACACGCGGCGTGGTTGCCCTCAACAAGGTGGACCTCGTGGGCCAGGAGACGAGGGAGATGGGGCTACTGGAGCTCGGAGAGTTCCTATGGGCGCACGGCCTGGGACACCTCCCGGTGCTCGAGGTGAGCGCCGCCACGGGGGAGGGCGTGCAAGCCCTGATAGAGGCCCTCTATGAGCAGGTGCGCTCGTGTCCGGTTCCGGCGGCGGACAGGCCCTTCCGATTGCCCATTGATAGGGTCTTTCCCGTAAGAGGGTTCGGCACGGTGGTGACGGGTACCTGCATAGACGGGCGCTTGGCCGCTGGGGAGCAGGTCCAGCTTTACCCCGACGGGGGCTCGAGCCGAGTGCGGGGGTTGCAGATTTTCTCCCAGGACGTGAACGCCGTCTCGGCTGGCCAGCGCTCGGCGTTGAATCTGGCGGACCTCAGGCACACGGACATCCGCAGGGGCCACCTGGCGGCCATGGCCGGGAGCTGTTGGCCCACGCGCCTCCTGGACGTTAGGCTGAGGGTCCTGCCTTCCGCCGTAGTGGCCATCCGCTCGGGGAGCACGTGTTCGCTCCACGTGCATACTCAGGAAGTGGAGGCGCACGTCCACTTGCAAGGGACAATGTCCCTCGGGCCGGGGGAATCGGCCCTGGCACAGCTCCGCATGGCCGAGCCCGTGACGTGCTGGCCCGGCGACAGGTTCATCCTGAGGATGCCGTCCCCCGCGAGGACCGTTGCCGGAGGGGAAGTCCTTCTGGTGGCACGGCGAAAGGTGCGATGGACCCGCGCAAAGGACGCTAGCCTGGCCCGTGCTCTGGAAGTGGGCAATGCGCTGGAAGGCCTCCTCGTGGAGGCGGGTGCCGCGGGTCTTTCTCCGGAGGAGGCGTCGGGCCGCTTGGGGATTTCGCAGGCGAACCTCGAAGCCCTCGCGCGCTCCTCGGAGGAGGCCGGCCGTCTCAAGAGGTGGGGATCGGGCCGCTGGTGGCTGGAGGTATCCGAAGCGCGTGCGTGGCAGGAGAGGGCCGAAGCTTGGCTCGAATCCAAGCACCGCGGCCCGCCGCCTGTGGCCTCGCTTCCCCGCCAGGAGCTGTTGGGCCGTTGGCTGAGGGTCCTGGGTGCAGCGCGGGGAGAGGAGTTGATAGACGCGCTCGTGGAGGAGGGCCACATCGAGGCGGAGGGAGATCGGGTGCGGGTCCGCGGTCACTCGGTCCAGCTCGCGCCGGCCCAGCTCGCGGCGCAGGGGGCCGTCCTGGCCGCCCTCGCCGGGCCGGGCTTTGTCGCCCGTGCCGGTCGGGAGCTGGAGGCGCTGGCCGGCCCCGAAACCAGGCAGATCCTCCCGTATCTCGTCGCGTCGGGCCGCCTCGTCCGTTTCGGGGGGGACCACTTCGCCACGCCGGACTCCCTCCGGTCGGTGAAGGAGGCGCTCCTCGCGTGGGCCTCCCGGCGCGGGCCCTTCATCTCCATTCCCGACTTCAAGGAGGCCCTCGGTATCACTCGCCGGTACGCCATGCCCCTGCTGGAGTACCTGGACGACTTGAAGTGGACGCGGCGGGAAGGGGACGGGAGGCGCATTCTCTTGAAACCAGGGGATTGAGTAGCCGGGATTCCGTCCCCGATTATGGGTTAGACTATATAGACAGAGAAGGGAGAGGACGACATGGCCCTAGACCCCAACATGACGCCCGTCGAGGTGCTCAGGCTGGCCCTGGAGAAAGAAAAGCAGGCCCTGGCTTTCTACATGGAGGCGGCGGAGCACTGCCACCATCCCGCAACGAGAGCGACCTTCCTCGAGATGGCGGAAGAAGAAAAGAGCCACATGCGCCGCATCGAAGAGGACCTTGACAGATACTTCTATCAGGACAATTGACGCGCCGGCTCCTGCGGTGCGTCATCCCGTGGGCTCCTTCGAAGGGCCCCTTACACGGGATCCCGTTGGGCAAAGACCGCGCGAGTGCTTAAAGGCGAGATTCCGTGTCAGAAGATTCTTCGCAAGGCAAGTCACGGAATGACGGTCTAGGTGGGGACGTCCCAAGCGGAGGATTCAGGAAGATGCAGAATTGTGAGGCGAATCGTGGCCATAGGTCCTAAAGCCTCTGGGAAATAGAGACCCTTCATTGAAGGGAGCGAAGAGTTGAAGCTGCCTTCGGGCCGAATCTACCTCGACCACAATGCCACGACCCCCCTAGACCCGCGAGTGGCGCGGGTTCACGATGCGGCCCAGGCGCGCCTTTTCGGCAACGCCTCCAGCGCGCATCGCGAGGGACGCGAAGCCAAAGCGGCGCTCGAGGAAGCTCGCGAGAAAATTGCGGCCTTCGCCGGTTGCAAGGTCAGGGAGGTTGTATTCACGGGCTCTGGAACGGAGGCCAATCACTTGGCTCTCCGGTCGGCGGCCCTGGCCCGGCCCGAGAGGCTGCGCGTCCTGCTCTCCAGCGTGGAGCACCCGTCGGTCTCGGCCCAGAAGGAGTTCCTGGAAGCCTCGGGCCTCACGGTCGAGGAGATCCCCGTTCTCCGTTCTGGCGCCCTGGATCTGGGCTGGCTGGAAAAGGCCGGGGGTTCGGACATAGCCGTGGTCTGTGTGATGGCGGCTCACAACGAGACGGGGGTTTTGATGGACGTCGAGGCCGTGGGTCGGTTCTGCCAGCAGCACGGCGCCTACTTCCACACGGACGCCGTCCAGGCCGCGGGAAAAGTGCCCCTCCCGTGGTCCTCGGCATCACCTCACTATCTGGCCCTGGCGGGCCACAAGATCTACGGGCCCAAGGGCGTGGGCGTGCTGATCGTCCGGGAGGGCGCGCCCGTGATCCCCCTCCTCGTGGGAGGCGGCCAGGAGGGCGGGCGGCGCGCTTCAACCGAGGCCGTCCCACTCGCCATGGCCTTCGGGGCGGCCTGTGAACTCGCGGCCGCGGCGGTCGAGGATGCGGCCCGGATCCGCAAGCTCAGAGACGGCATGGAGCTGGAAATCAAGAAGCGGAGGCACGCGGTGGTGCACGGCGAGGCCTCAGCCCGGCTGCCCAACACCTCGTTTTTCAGCCTGCCTGGGCCGCCCGCGTCCTCGGTGGTGAAAAGGCTCGACGAAGCCGGCATCGCCGTCTCGACAGGCTCGGCGTGCCACAGCGGCGGCGGGGAGTCCCCCGCGGTCCTCTCCAAGATGGGCGTCGCGGGCTTGCCCGAGGGCCTCACCCTCAGGGTGAGCCTGGGGAGAGGGACCTGTGAGGCCGACGTGGTTGCCTTTCTCAGCGCGCTGGCGGGGGTTCTGGAGGGATCGGACAGCTTGACATGACCACCAAAAGCGCCCAACCTACTCGTCGGATCTACGTCTTGGTCTGCAACGGGGAAAGCTGCGAGCAAAAGGGGAACCCAGAAAAGATCCGGGTCGCGCTCAAGCAGGCCGCCAGAAGCTTCCCCGCCAAGAGCGTGAAGGTGTCCTACGTCTCGTGCCTGGGCCTGTGCGGCGAGGGACCGAACGTCCTGGTGTTCGAGGGAGGCACGGCATTTACCCGGTGCGGCGCCGAAAAGCTGGACGAGATCGTGAGGTCGGTGGGGGAGAAACTTGCCGAGCATCATGCCTGATCCGAACATGGTCAAGCTCCTCGACGCCATAACCGACGGCGTCATCATCACCGACGCCGAGCGGAAGATCGTCTTCATCAACGAAGCGGCGCGGAACATCCTCGGGTATTCGAACGGGGAAGCCCTGGGGAAGCGCTGCAAGATGATCACGCAAACCTCCGAATGCGAGTACAACTGCCCCCAGGCGCGCGCCATCCAGATGAATCAGGACCTCCAGGGCGTTTCCATGTGGTACCGGGCGAAGTCTGGCCAGCTCCTCAAGTGCCGGACCAGCGTCACCCTGCTTCGGGACGAGCAGGGCCGCATCATCGGGGGCGTGGAGATATTCGCCGACACGACCCAGATCTACCAGCTCCAGGAAGCGGCGGAGGAGCGCTTTTCCTTCGCGAACATCATCGGGCGCAACGACTCCATGCAGGAGGTCTTCGAACTCATCAAGATGGTTTCGGAGACCGACTCCACGGTCCTCATAACGGGCGAGAGCGGCACGGGCAAGGAGCTCGTAGCCAACGCCATCCACTTCAACTCCATCAGGAAGAACCGAGTCTTCGTGAAGGTGAACTGCGCGGCCCTGAACGAAGGCGTCCTGGAGAGCGAGCTGTTCGGCCACGTCCGCGGCGCCTTCACGGGAGCCATAGCGGACAAGCTGGGGCGATTCGAGATGGCCCACGGCGGCACCATTTTCCTGGACGAGATCGCCGAAATCCCGCCCGCGACCCAAGTGAAGCTGCTGCGGGTGTTGCAGGAAGGCGAGATGGAGCGGGTCGGCTCCTCCAAGACGACGCGGGTGGACACGCGCGTCATCGCCGCCACCAACCGGGACCTCCAGCAGGCCCTGCAAGGGGGACAGTTCAGGCAGGACCTCTTTTACCGCCTCAACGTGTTCCGGATAAACCTCCCGCCCTTGAGGGGCCGGAAAGAAGACATTCCCCTTCTGGTGGACCACTTCATGAAGAAGATCGCCGCGAAAATGCCCTCCAAGCGGGTGGAGAGCATCGAGGCGGAAGCCGTCGAACGGCTGATGGAGTATGACTTTCCGGGCAACATCCGGGAGCTGGAGAACCTCATCGAGCACGCGGCCATCCGCTGCAAGGACGGGACGATCCGCTCGAGGGACCTGCCTCTCCCCAGCCAGGTGCAGGAAGAGGAGCAGTCCGAGCTGTTCCAGATCCACTCACCCCTCGAGACCCTGGAGAGGAATCTCATCGTGAAGATGCTGGACGCCAACGATTGGAGGATCAATCGGACCGCCCAGCGGCTCGGCATCAGCCGCGTCACTCTGTGGCGGAAAATGAAAGAGTACGGGGTCCAGAAACCCCAGGCCGCGTCCCATTCGGGCTAAGGAGAATCGGCTCCTCTCACGGATTTTTGCAAGGAGAACATCGAGGCAGGCCGCCTGGACGCCCTTGGCGCCAGGTTCTGGGCGAGGGACGGCGATTCGGAAAGTCCCTCGTTTCAGTCATTCTGAGGGCTGCTCACAAAGGGCAGCCCTGGAAGAATCTCAGCGCTTCGTGAAGCTGGACTTTCCACCTCGCCGCCACATCTCGCCCAGAGGCCCTTTGGGCCCTCTGGCCTGCCTGAGCGTTCAGGCCATGACTCCAACCCCCTCCCGTTAAGCGCCGGCGGCGTCGGACCACCTGCTTTGTCAGCCTTCTCGGCCCGGCGCGCTTTACGTACATTCGAGTACGCGTCGGCCCCGGGCCGCTCGGCTTTCGCGCATCTGGCCCAACGGCGCCGGGACGCGCCTTCCTCCCTTCGTTCGGAAGGCAGTCCAACCAAACGGCTGTTGCACAGATTCTCACGAGGAGCCAGAGAAGCTGTCAGCTATCAACCAATAGCCAATAGCCAAAAGCCAATAGCCAAAAGCCAACAGCTATCAGCCATCGACCCTTTGCGCTGGCGAGAGCGTGCACGCCAGCGTGACGGTGGCGCCTTTGGCGGGGACCGAGAGAAGCAGGTAGGGTCCTGGTTCTAGGGTGAGGTTCTCCAGGGGGACGGGGTCCGAGACCACCCCTCCGGAATCCCTGTAGTAGACGACCACGGTGTCGCCGCCACGCCGAATGGAAAACCCCGCCAGGGGCTCCCTCTTGCCGCCCGAACACGGTTCGCCGGACGTGAGGGACCGGATCCTGAACTGGGCCGCCTTGTGTCCCGCTGGCACCGTGAAGGAACTGGGCTTGGGATCGCATCCGAGGCCGCACGACGCGGAAAGCACCAGTTCTTGGGGATTGGAAACGAGGCTCGCTCCACATAGGAGCCAGGCCGAGAAAAACAACGTGACGCGCTTGCCCACCGGGCACCTCGCGGGATCGAGCATAGCACCGCCATCGGCTTTTTAGAAGGCACCAGAGCCGATCTCAAGAATAAGACGAGGTCGCGACGGAGGCCAGCCGGGATGCATGGGGCGAAAGCGAGCGAAGGCCGATGCGGTGCCATCGGACGAGCGAGCTGACAATGCCAGGCGCCCGGATGGCCCCGTCCCTTCGGGCGCGGGCGGCGGGCTTCGCATGACTGTGTTGGCCTCCCTAGAAAGGCGTCCAGCCTTACTTCGGTCGGCCGTCTTGTCCTGCTAGCCCGGCGCCACGCGCGCGGCCCCGCCCTATTTTGAGATAGGCTCTGATGTTCCACGTGGAACATGACCTGCGAGGAAGGCCAGCTGCGCCTTCGGGACGAGGCTCCACTCGACCTCCAAGCCCAGGTCCGCCATCCAGGATCGGTACTGCTCGGCCCTGGTTCCCGCAGCCCAGACGAGCAGGACGCCACCCGGCTTGAGAGATTTCGCAAGCTTCCGCACGAAGCCTTTTCTGAGATGCACGCCCCTTACCGTAATGGCGTCCCAGGTTTTGGCTTCAACTGCGAGGAGCGATTCGGCCATCTTCGCCTCCACCCGGTATCCGAGACCGAGCGCGCGTGCTGTTTCACCAAGAAAAACCGCTTTGGGATTGGACGGCTCAGCGAGGACGAGTTCCAAGTCCGGCCTGGCCACAGCCAGGGGGATCGCCGGGAATCCGCCACCGCTGCCCACGTCCAGGACTCGCGCCCCTTGAGGCAGGTGCGGCGCCGCGAGGAGCGATGGCGCCACGCCGATCGCCAGGGCCTCCTGGCGGTCCGAAAAGGCCGTCAGGGCGAAGGTCTTGTTCCACTTGAAAAGCAAGTCCAGGTAGGCCTCAATCTTGGGGTCCACGCCGTCTCCTTCGCTCCAAGGCCAGCCTCAGGAGGGTCAGGGCGGCCGAAGTCACGCCTGAGATGCGTGATGCCTGATCGAGGGTGGCCGGCCTCACGGCCGCGAAGCGCTCCAGCATTTCGGCGTTGAGCCCGCCCACCTCTCCGTACGGGAAATCCGGGGGGATCTTCATCTCCCTGACTTTGCGCGTTTTTTCGACTTGAAGCTTCTCGCGCTCCCGGTAGCCCTCGCACTTGACTTCCGCCTCCACGTAGAGGGCCGTGAAACGGTCCAGGGCCGGAAGGGCGGCGTCTAAGCCCGCCAGGTTTTCCCAGTGAGACTCGGGGCGTGAGAGGACCTGGCGGAGGCTTACGGCCTCTGGGCCGCTTTGGACCCGGACCCCGCCCAACCTGCGCAGTGTGTCCGAGACGCGCTGCTCTCTCTGGTGGATGGCTCTCAGGGTGGCTTCGTCGAGGAGGCCATCCTCCTGAACTTTCCGAGAGAGCCTCCGGTACGCCGAATGCCTGTCCAGGATCAGCCTGAACTCGGCCCTGGAGGTGAACATCCTGTAAGGCTCCGCCACACCGCGGGTGACGAGGTCATCCACCAAGACGCCCAGGTAGGACTCGTGACGCCCGAGGAGGAATGGCGGCTCGCTCTTGAGCTTTCGCGCGGCGTTGAGGCCCGCCCAGAAACCGAGGGCCGCCGCCTCCTCATACCCCGTGGTCCCGTTCACCTGTCCCGCCAGGTAGAGCCGCTCCATCTTCTTGCACTCCAGGGTGGGAGACAGAGCGCGCGGATCCACGTAATCGTACTCCACGGCGTAGCCGTACCTCAGAATCTTCGCTCCCTCCAAGCCTGGGATGGTGTGAACGAGGATCTCCTGCACGTCCTTGGGCAGGGAGGTCGAGATGCCGTTCGGGTAAACCTCCCGGGACTCCACACCGTCGGGCTCCAGAAAGACCTGGTGCGTTTCATTGTGCGGAAAACGCACAACCTTGTCCTCGATGGAGGGGCAGTACCGGGGGCCTCGGCCCTTGATCTGGCCCGAGTACATGGGGGAGCGCGGGAGGTTGGCCTGTATGACGCGCGCCGTCTCGGCCGTGGTGCGCGCGAGGTGGCACTTCACCTGACGGAGGTTGGGGAAGGGGGAGCTGAATAGTGAGAAGGGCTCTGGCTCTTCGTCCCCGGTTTGTTCCTTGAGGGCGGACCAGTCGACACTCGCCGCGTCGAGCCTCGGAGGCGTCCCCGTCTTGAACCTCCCCAACGGGAGCCCCAGTCCTTCGAGGCAGCGGCTGAGCGAGACCGATGCAAATTCCCCGTGGCGCCCTCCGGGACTCTTCTCATCGCCGATGTGCATGAGGCCGTCGAGGAACGTTCCCGCCGCAATGACCACAGCCCTAGACACGATCTTCCTGCCGTCTTCCAGTTCGACGCCTGCGGCCGCTCCAGCCTTTTCGAGGACCCGGGCCGCCCGGCCTTCCACGCATTGAAGGCCGGCTGTCTCGGTCAGCAGGCCCAGGAGCGCCCGATGGTAAGCCTCCCTGTCATTTTGGGACCTCAGTCCCTGGACGGATGGTCCTTTGCTCGCGTTGAGGAGCCGGAAATGAATGCCCGTGGCATCGGCGGCCTTGGCCATGAGGCCCCCCAGGGCATCCAGTTCGCGCACGATGTGGCCTTTCCCCACCCCCCCTATGGATGGGTTGCACGAAAGGCGGCCCACGGAGGCCAGGCTTTCCGTCACGAGGATTGTGCGCAGCCCCTTCCGGGCTAGGACGTGAGCGGCTTCCGCCCCCGCGTGCCCCGCCCCCACCACCACCGCGTCACAATCCAATCCCATGGGTACCTCAAGTCCAGCCCGCAAGGATTTCACCACAAAGACACGAAGAGCACAAAGTAGTAACAACTCTCACGGGAGAAACCAAGAATCTGTCTTTGCTTGTCTTTGTATTCCTTCGTGTCCTTTGTGCCTTTGTGGTGGAGTTTCTTTACTTCCCGATGCAGAAGGAGGCGAAGATGCGGTCGTAGAGGTCCTCGGGAGAGCCCCCCGTCAGAAGCTCCTCCAGGGCGCGCTGCGCGTCAGCGATCCCCTGAAGGGCCACTTCCTCGGTGAGGCCTTCTGAAAGGGCCTCGCGAGCTCTCAGGCACCCGTGGAGCGACGACGATGCCGCGGCTATCTGGCGCTCGGATACGAGGAGGTGCGCTCCAGGCGGCGGCGCCTGGAGTTCGACCCACTCCTGGAGCCTGCAAACCACGCGGTCCAGCCCGTCCCCCGTCAAGGTGCTTGTCGCGAAGGCGCCCCGGTAGACCTCCGCCTGCGGAGCCAAGTCGCACTTGTTGGCGAGGATTGCGACGGGGGGCTTCGGCAGGCACCCCAGTACCTCTTGCTCCTCGCTCCCCCATCCCGTGCTCACGTCGTACACGAGGAGGGTGCCGTCCGCCGTCCTTGCCGCCTCCAATCCCCTCTCCATGCCCATGGCCTCGACGGGGTCCGCCGCGGTCCGGATCCCCGCCACATCCAGAAGGACGAGCGCGTGCCCCCCGAGTTGAATGGCCTCCTCCAGCACGTCCCGCGTGGTCCCGGGATGGGGGGTCACGAGGGCCCGCTCCCGCTTCAGGACGGCGTTGAAAAGGGATGACTTGCCGGAATTCACGGGCCCCACGATGGCCACTCGCCACCCTTCCCGGAACTGGCGCAGGGCGCGGGAGTCCTCCACGAAAACCTTCAGGCGTCCAATGAGTGTGCCCAGATCCTTCAGGCAGGCCCCTTCCGGCCCCGCCGGGACCTCTTCAGGAAAGTCGAGGCGGGCCTCCCAGGAGGCCCTGAGATTTAGAAGCCCCTCTCTGAGCGCCTTGAATTCGATTTCCCGTGGTCCAGTACGCCCGCCGCCCAGGCCCACGGCCTGGGCCGCCGTCTCGGCGGCAACAAGGGCGTTCACGGCCTCCGCTTCCATGACGCTCATTTTTCCGTTGAGCACCGCGCGGTACGAGAACTCACCGGGCAGGGCCTGCCTGACGCCTCGGGCCGAGAGGGCGTCCATGAGGCCCCGCACGGCACCGGGTGAGCCGTGCAGATGGAACTCGGCCACATCCTGGCCCGTCAGGGAATCGGGGCTGGGGAAAAAGACGGCCAGAGCCCTATCCAGCGTGCCGCAGACACCCTGGACTTCGCCGAGGCACAGGGTCCTAGGTTTCTCCATAGGGCGCGGGCCCCGGGCGCTAAACAGCGCCTCGATGGCCACCCGGACGCCGGGGCCGCTGACGCGCACGACCCGCAGGCTGCCTCTCCCCGGCGGCGTGGCCTCTGCGGCGATGGTGTCGTGAAGCTGGGGCATGTCAGGAGGGCCTAGATGGCCCCTTCGGCGTGGACTTCCTCAGCTTCGCGGCGGCTTCCTGCCGCTGGACGACCTTCCGGTTGATGAGGGCCTGCTGGCCCATGGTGAGGAGGTTGTTGGTGAACCAGTAGAGCGTGAGTCCCGCCGGCGCCCACAGGCAGAACCACGTGAACATGACGGGCATGAACCAGAGCATCATCTTCTGGGCCCCCTCCATCCCCTGTGTCGACGTCATCTTGGTGGAGAACACCATGGAGATGCCCATGAGGATGGGCGTCACGTAGTACGGGTCGGGAATTGAGAGGTCCTGAATCCACCCGAAGAAGGGGGCGCCCCGCAAGTCCATGGCCCTCGGCAGGAGCTGGAACAGCGCGAAGAAAATGGGCATCTGCAGGAGCATCGGGAGGCACCCGCTCATCCCGCCCAGCGGGTTGATACCCTCCCTCTTGTAGAGGTCCATCGTCTCCTCGTTCATCTTGGAGCGCGTCTCCATGCCCTTGCCCATTTTCTTGTACTTGGCTTTGATTCGGTCTATCTGCGGTTTGAGCTTCTTCATGGCCTCGCCCATTTCCTTCATTTTCACCATGGAGCGCTGGGTGAGGGGAAAAAAGCCGAGCTTGATGATGAAGGTGAGGAGGATGATGGCGATCCCGTAGTTGTGGGAGAAAGCGTAGAGCTTCTTGAGCCCCCACAGGAGGATGGCGCAGATGGGCTCCAGGATGGTGTTCCCGAAATCCGATGATCCCCAGTCGAGGAGCCGGTGGTAGCTGTCACCCATGCCCTTCAGGCTTTCGTAGACCTTCGGGCCGATGAAGAGGCGCCCCGAACCTGGGTAGCCCACGAGGAGGGTAATGTCCGCTTCCGCGGGGTGGACCTTCATCTCTTCGGGGGTCAAGGTCCGCGTGACGACCCTGGCCCACGGCATGGGGGTGTCGGGCTTGAAGAGCGCCGCGAAGTAACCGTTCGTGATGGCCGCCCAAACAACGGGTCCACCGGCTCCGTAAGCGTCCGTAGTCTCGGGCTTGTCCGCCTTAACCCTGGAGCGCTGGATTTTCTTGAAGGCCCCCGCCTCAAGGAGGCCTATGTACTCCTGCTGGTAGTACCGGCTCTTCGCCTGCGCTGCCAAAAGCCGCCCAAGCCCGGGTCCCCACGAGATGGGCACGGGAGAAAGGGGCGCGCCAGCCTTCGAGACGGAGACCGAGAAGTCCAATTCGTAACCGGTCCTGGGAAGGCCGAAACTCTTCGTCACGGCGTTCCCCATCTCGTCGGCCCACGAAAGCCGCACGGCAGCGCCGCCGCCCTTCCTGTCCGACTGTTCCACGTGGAACAGGGCTCCATTGACCAAGTCGTCGAAGGTTTTATCCCCCGTGGCGACGGCCAGCGGGTGGTTTCCCGAAACCTGGGCCAGAGGGGAGACCAGGTCGTCCTTCTCGCCCCCCTTCTGGCCGTATTTCTGCAGGACGACCTTATGCAGGACGGCGCCCCGGTTTGAGACCTCGATCCACACCTCGTCGTTCTTGAGCGTGAGGGCCGTCTCTTCCTGGGCCTGGAGGGGCTGAGCGGCCTCGGGGGGAGCCGCCACCGATTCCGGAGGCCGGACCTCGGCCGGCGGCTGCGTTTGCGGCTGGGACGGGAGCGCGGCGCTTTGCTGCGAAGCCGGCTTGGCGGGCGGTGGCTGAGCCTGTTTGGGTCTTACGAAAAAAGCCCAAATGCCGAAGATGACGGCAAGCGCGAGCGTGGCCCAAATGAGCCGCTGCGTGGCCTTGGGGTCTTCCCCGCCCAGCTGTTCCATTAAGGGCTCCCCACCACGTCCCTGCCGGGGACGGGATCGTACCCTCCCTGGCAGAAGGGATGGCACCTGAGGATCCTCTTAGTTCCCATCCATGCGCCCTTCAGGAAGCCGTGGCTTTCCACAGCCTGGTAGGCGTACTCGGAGCACGAGGGAAAAAAGCGGCACGCCGGCCCCAGGAGCGGGCTGAGCGTCCACTGGTAGAGACGGATGAGCCCTAAGGTCAGGCGGCGCACGGCGGGTATCCCTCGCTCTCAAGCCTCCCTGCTATGCCTGCGAAAGCGCGCATCGCCGAGGCGAACGTCAGGCATGCGGCGGACCTCTTGGCGCTCACCACCAGAGTGCATCCCTCGGGCAAGGAAGTCCGACTCAACCGGAAAGCCTCCCGCAAAAGCCTCTTCACGCGATTGCGTAGTACGGCTCCCCCCACTTTTCTGGAGACGGTGCATCCCAGGCGGCGCCGTCCCGACGGCCCAGGACAGGCATAAAATACGAGGTGTTCCGTATGCATGGGCGTGCACCGCCTGTAGATGGATTGGTATTCCGACCGCCTGAGGATCCTGTCTTCACTCCTGAAGGGGCCGGTCCTGGGGATCAAGCGGGCGTGAGGCGCCATCTCCCCTTGGCGCGCCGGCGGGCCAGCACCTCCCGTCCCGACTTGGTGGACATGCGGGCGCGGAATCCGTGTGTCTTTGCCCTGCGGTGCCTATTGGGTTGGTAGGTTCTCTTCATGATCTCATCCTGTCAGTTCATCGTTTCAGTGGGGCAGCGGAGCCGCTTTGGCCGCAACTTGCAGCCTGACCAGCGCGTGCTGCAGGGCGATCTGGGCCTGCAGGAAATTCGCGTCTGGGCTTTTCAGCTTCTTCTCCGCCCTTTCCTTTTCCGACTTGGCCTCTTCGACGTCGATCTCCTCCGCTTTCTCGGCGACGTCGGCCAGGACAGTCACCCGGTGCGGCAGGATCTCCACAAAGCCCCAGGAGACCGCGAGGTAACGCCAAGTGCCACCCAGCCGGTACTTAATCTCACCAATCTTGAGAGATGTCAAGAGCGGCGTGTGCCCGGGCAGGGCCCCGAGGTACCCCTCAACGCCCGGCAGGACCACCTCGTCCACCTCCTCGGAGACGAGGCTCCTTTCGGGGGTCACGATCCTGAGGCTGATCTTTTTGGGCAGTTCAAGTATGGCCATTTTTATGCCTGGGCCGCCAGCTTGTCCGCCTTTTCCACGGCTTCCTCGATTGTCCCCACGTTGAAGAAGGCCTGTTCGGGCAGGTCGTCGTGCTTGCCGTCGAGGATCTCCTTGAACCCCCTGATGGTGTCCGCCACCTTGACGTACTTGCCCGTGACGCCCGTGAACTGCTCGGCCACGTGGAAGGGCTGGCTCAAGAAGCGCTGGAGTTTCCTGGCCCGGGCCACGGTGAGCTTGTCGTCTTCCGAAAGCTCGTCGATGCCCAGGATGGCGATGATGTCCTGAAGGTCTTTGTACCTCTGGAGGACGCTCTGGACACTGCGCGCTACACCGTAGTGCTCCTCCCCCAGGATCCTCGGGTCAAGGATCCGCGAGGTGGAGGCCAGGGGGTCCACGGCGGGGTAGATGCCGATCTCGGTCAGCGCCCTGGAGAGCACCGTGGTGGCGTCCAGGTGCGCGAAGGCCGCCGCCGGGGCCGGGTCCGTGAGGTCGTCCGCCGGCACGTAGATGGCCTGCACCGACGTGATGGAGCCTTTTTTCGTGGAGGTGATCCGCTCTTGCAGCTCCCCCATCTCGGTGGCCAGGTTCGGCTGGTAGCCGACCGCGGACGGCATTCGGCCCAGTGTGGCGGACACCTCGGAGCCCGCCTGCGTGAAACGGAAGATGTTGTCGATGAAGAGGAGCACGTCCTGCCCCTCGACGTCGCGGAAGTATTCCGCCGCCGTGAGCCCGGTGAGGCCCACGCGCAGCCTCGCACCCGGGGGTTCGGTCATTTGCCCGTAGACGAGCGCCGCCTTGGACTTTTCCCAGCTGTCGGGGTTGATGACCCCCGCCTCGATCATTTCGAGCCAGAGGTCGTTCCCTTCTCGGGTGCGCTCGCCCACACCGGCGAAGACAGACACGCCGCCGTGGTGCATGGCTACGTTGTTGATGAGCTCCATGATGATGACGGTCTTGCCCACGCCGGCGCCGCCGAAAAGGCCTGTCTTTCCGCCCTTGCTGTAGGGCTCCAGGAGGTCCACCACCTTGATGCCCGTCTCGAACATCTCGGTGCTCCTGGCCTGGTCCTCGAAAGAGGGGGCCTCGCGGTGGATCGGAAATTTCTGGGAGGTCACGACGGGCCCCCGTTCGTCCACGGGCTTGCCCAGGACGTTGAGAATCCGGCCCAGGGTCTCCTTGCCCACGGGAATTTCGATGGGGGCGCCCGTGTCCGCGGCCACCATCCCCCGGACCATGCCGTCCGTGGGCTCCATGGCCACGCAGCGCACGCGCCCTTCGCCCAGGTGCTGGGCGATCTCCGCCGTGACGTCCACGGGGACGGCGTCGGAGGGCTCCGAGGTGATGTGGACCGCGTGGTAGATCTGCGGGATGTGGTCGATGGGGAACTGGACATCCACCACCGGGCCGATGATTGATACGACTTTGCCTTCGACTGCCATCTGCGACTCCCGTCCTTGGCTAGCCCAGGGCCTGGGCCCCGCTGACCACTTCGATGATTTCCTTGGTAATGGCGGCCTGGCGCACGCGGTTCGCGTAGAGCGTCAGGTGGTCGATCATGTCCCGTGCGTTGTTCGTGGCGCTGTCCATGGCTGTCATGCGCGCGCCGTGCTCCGCGGCTACAGATTCCAGGATGGCTCTGAAGACCTGGAAGGTCACGTGCCTCGGGAGGAGGGTCTCGAAAAGCTCCTGCTGGGTCGGCTCATACAGGTAGTCCGGGCCCAGCTCCGGGTCCGATGCCGGAAGGCGCTGTATGGGGAGCACGGCCTCTTCCATCAGGTTCTGCGCGATGATGCTCTTGAACTGGTTGTAAATCATGTAAATGGCGTCACACTGTTTGGACGCGTACAGGCCGATGAGGTGCGAGGCGATCTTGTCCGCGTCCTCGTACTTGACCTTCGTGAACAGGCCAACCCAGTGCGACTCCACGGCATAGTCGCGGCGCTTGAAATAGTCCCACGCCTTGCGCCCCACCGCGTGGAGGGCGACGCTCTTCCCCTCCCCCTTCAGGCGCTCGAGGAAGTGCCCCGCGTGGCGGAGGATGTTGGTGTTGAAGGCGGCGCACAGACCGCGGTCCGCCGTCACTACGACCACGTGGACGATCTTCTCGGGCCTAACCTCGAGCAGCGGGTGTTGGGTCTGGTCCGCACGGCACGCGAGGGAGTTGAGGACCTCCAGCATCTTCTCGGCGTAAGGCCTGGCCGCGAACATGCTCTCCTGTGAACGGCGCAGCTTGGCCGCCGAGACCATCTTCATGGCCTTGGTGATCTGCTGGGTGCTCTGCACCGAGCGTATGCGCCGCCGGATGTCCTTCAGGTTCGCCATTGGCTTCCCTCAAACGGGGAGGGCCATTCCCTCCCCTCTCTCCGGACGGGCGAAGCCCGATCCTTCGAGTCCTGCCCTTCAGGGCCCCGCTCCACCGGCAAAGCCGGATGGAGCCTCACCCCTCCCTTGGTACCACCTTGGCCGGTCTAAGCCCGGCCTCGGAGGCCACGCGAATTCCGTGGCTCCGACGGAGGTCCTCCCCAACGGCCCGGTCCAGCCCAATTGGCCTGACCGACCAACACAGTAGAAAATTCGCGTTCACGAGGCCCCCTGTTCGGTGACGAACTGGTGCTTGTATTCCTTGAGCATGTTTTCGAGGTTCACCGTGAGGCCGTCGTCCAGTACCTTTTTCTCCACGAGCGCGTCGATCCACTCCTGGCCGTTGAGGTCCAGGTAGTTGTAGAGCCCCTTCTCGAAGGGCCGGCACTGAGCTACCGCCAGGTCGTCCAGGTAGCCGCGGGTGCCCGCGTAGATGGCGGCGACCTGCTTGGCCACGTGGAGGGGCTGGTACTGGTCCTGTTTCAGGATTTCGGTGAGCCGGGCGCCCCTGTTGAGTTGGGCCTGCGTGGCCTTGTCCAGGTCCGATCCGAACTGCGCGAAGGCGGCCATCTCGCGGTACTGGGCCAGGTCCAGGCGCATTGTCCCCGCCACGCTCTTCATGGCCTTGATCTGGGCGTTGCCGCCCACGCGGCTCACGCTGATGCCCGCGTTCACGGCGGGCCGGATGCCCTGGTAGAAAAGGTCCGACTCCAAGTAGATCTGCCCATCGGTGATCGAAATGACGTTCGTCGGGATGTAGGCCGACACGTCGCTGGCTTGCGTTTCGATGACCGGCAGAGCGGTCAGCGAACCACCGCCGTGCTTCTCGCTCAGCTTGGCGGCCCGCTCCAGCAGGCGGCTGTGGAGGTAGAAGACGTCGCCCGGGTAAGCCTCCCGGCCCGGAGGGCGCCTTAAGAGCAGGGAAATCTCGCGGTACGAGGCGGCGTGCTTGGAGAGGTCGTCGTAGATGCAGAGGGCGTGCCCGCCCTTGTGCATGAAGTATTCGCCGATGGCGCACCCCGCGTAGGGGGCGATGTACTGGAGGGAGGCGGGTTCGGAGGCGGAGGCCGAGACGACGATGGTATGCCCCATGGCGTCGAAATCCGTCAGGGTCTGCACCACCTGCGCTATGGTGGAGCGTTTCTGTCCGATGGCCACGTAGATGCAGATGACCCCCGCGCCTTTCTGGTTGATGATAGTGTCCACAGCGATGGCCGTCTTGCCCGTCTGCCGGTCCCCGATGATCAGCTCGCGCTGTCCCCGGCCGATGGGGATCATGGCGTCGATGGACTTGATCCCCGTCTGGAGGGGCTGCTTCACGGGTTCGCGCTGGACGATGCCGGGAGCGATGCGCTCGATGGGGTAACGCTCGGAGGATTCGATGGGGCCCTTTCCGTCCTCGGGCAGCCCGAGGGGGTTGACAACCCGGCCGACCATGGCCTCGGTCACCGGGACCGACATGATTTTCTTTGTCCGGCGGACCTCGCCGCCCTCGCCGATCTTGTCGGTCTCCCCCATGAGGATGGCGCCCACGCTGTCCTCTTCGAGGTTCAAGGCCATGCCGAAAACGTCGTTGGGGAAAGCCAAAAGCTCCCCGGCCATGACTTTGTCCAGGCCGTAGATGCGGGCGATGCCGTCGCCCACTGAAGTGACGTAGCCCACCTCCGCCACGTCGAGCCGGCTCTCGTAGCCCTCCAACTGGGCTTTAAGCAGCTTGCTGATCTCGTCCGTTCTGATCATGATTTCTTACCCCTTCACGAGGGACTCGTGCAGGGACTTGAGCGCCCCCACCACTGACCCGTCATAGACCGTCGAGCCCAAATACAGCTGAAGGCCGCCCAGGAGGGCTTCAGAAACGGCCGTCTCCACTTCCACCGGTTTTCCAAGGATCTCGGCCAGCCGGGATTGCAGCTCGGCCCGCCTCGCTTCACCCATGGGGCGAGCGCTCACGACTTTGGCCCTCTGGATGCCGAGCCGCTGGTCGCACAGGACACGGAAGGCCTCCACGAATTCTTCCCATTGGCGGACCCGCTTGTTCGTCACGGCCAGAAGGACGAACCGAATGGAAATCTCCGCAAAACCGGCTTGTTTGGCTACCTCCCTGACGATTTCCGCTTTGCGTGAAAAGGGGATACCCGGGTTTTCGATGGTGATCCTCAGCTCCGGGATCGCCTTCAGCCAGCCGCCGAAAGAGGCCAGGTCTTCAAGGACCTTGTCGGGTCGCTCCTCGCCCAGGGCCAACACCAGCGCTTCCGCGTAACGCTTACCCACGCCGCTCATGCTCGTCCTTTTCCATCATTTTGAGGAAACGGGCCTGGAGGCCCTTCTCATCCTCCTCGGTGATGCGCGCCGACGCCAGTTCCCTGGCCATTTTCACCGCTAGGTCAGCGGCGTAGACCCTCAGGTCCCGCCGCGCTTCTTTTACGCGGCGCTCCATTTCCTGGGCGGCCTCCGTGCGGATGCGCTCTCTGGAGTTCTCTGCCTCGGCCTGGACCTTCTGGCGGTCCGCTTCAGCGGCTTCTTTCGCCGACTGGTCAATGGCCGCGATCTCATCCCCGAGTTTGGCCATCTTGCCCTCGACCTCCTTGAGGCGGGCCAGGGCCTCTTCCTTGTCCTTGAAGGCCTTTTCGAAAAGCCCCAGGATTTCCTTGGCGCGGCCTTGGAAGAACTGGGGGGCGGGCCGCTTCAGCAGGAAGATGAAGAGGACGACAACGACGGCCAGGTTGGCGATTTGCCAATAGATCGTAGGGACATGCCAGATTTCTGTCATCCAGCCTTCGTCCCCGGCATGGCTCCCTTGGGTCTCGGCAGTCTGCTGCGCAAGGAAAGCCAGGGCCGGAAGAAGAAGGAGGGAAACGGTGGCCACAGCCCGCCTCATAAGGCCACCTCCCGCCCCAGCATCTTGGCTACGAGGCTCCTCGCGAACTCGGGCATCTGGACCTGGATCTCTTTCTGAATGGCCTCCAAGTCGCCCCTCAGGACTCCGTCGGTCTTGGCCATTTCGGCGTCCATCTCGGCTTTCACTTGGGAGAGGATGCTGGTGCGGTATGCGTACGCCTGGTTGCGGGCTTCTTCCTTGAGGTGGGTCCCCTTGCGGTGCGCCTCAAGGACGGCCCTCTCATACTCCTCGAAGCGCCGCTTGAGTTCCTCCCGGGAGTGCTGGGAGAGCTGGTCCGACTCCCTGATCTGCTCCTTCCGCTCTCTCAGGATTTTCTGAACCGGGCAGAAGAGCGCCCTGTTCAAGAGGAAGGCGTAGATGAAAACCAGACCCATGATGGCAGGGATGTGCCACCAGATTTTCAAGAACTCCCTCAGCAGTTGGTCCACTTCTCAGGCCCTCGAAGTCGGACGGGGTCTAGAGCGAATCGCTAAGCTAGCAAATTTCGAGAGGAGGGTCAAGTTTTTCAGGGATTTCCGCTTGGTGCGGCACCTCATCTTGAGCCAGCCGGCCGTTTGACCGCTCCCCGCCCCTCCGATAGACTGCCTCCGGGGCGGTTAGCTCAGCGGGAGAGCGCTTGCCTTACACGCAGGATGCCGCTGGTTCGAACCCAGCACCGCCCACCAGAATATTGGCCCTCCGGCGGTGAAAGCGCCCGAGTGGGAGTGTATCCCTCAAACGAAAGTCCAGAGACTACTTGCCGGCGAGGGTCCGGGCTTGTTTTTGGAGGGCTTCGATCTCGGCCTCGGTGGGGCCGGAGGCGAGAGCGAATGGGGACCCGGGGTGGAGGCGCTCGAGGGCCCTCTTTGCGGACATTTTGGCCTCCTGCACCCTCCCCAGTTTCAGAAGGGCCTCGGCACGGCGGAGCGAGACGTCGGGGAAGGGTGGCTCTTTTTCCGCGGCGGCGAAGGAGGCTTCGGCCGACGCGTACTCTCCCCGCCTCATGGCCGCGTGTCCGCAGACGTAAGCCCTGATCGCCGCGGGCGCCCCCGCGACTCTCTCGCACGCGTTCGCGGGCAGCCCCGGTGAAGATCCCGGGGACAGGCCTGATAGGTAGGCTACAAAGGTCAGAAGGTCCGTCTGGGAGGGGTCCGCCGCGAGACCCTTGTCCAAAGCTTCCTTCGCGTCCCCCAGCGTGATGCCGCCGCCAGACAGCGGCCCCTTCTGCCCCGGCTCCCTCAACAGCCGCGCCGCCGCGAGGTACCACAGGCCGCTGGTGCAGCCTTCGGCGGACTCACCGAAGGACCTTCGGGCCGATTGGATGTAGAGTTCCCCTTCTTTTGCAAGATACGAGATGCGGATATCCGATAGAACCTTCCGGGCTATCTGACCGCAGTCCTTGGGAGCCTGCGGGGTCTGCGCACAGGCGCAGAGAACCCACTGGAGAGGCGCCAGGAATAGCGTGGCACGAAATAGGATTCGGGAAGTTGACGGGGTCCTTTTGTCCTTCTCCGGCTCTCCGGTTCCCCCGATCTCCGGCTCCATCCCTACCCGCCTCCGACGAATTGAACCACCTCAAGGCGGTCCCCTGCGGCGAGGAGTGTGCCTTCGTATTTCGTCTTGGCTACGATGTCCCCGTTGCGCTCGACGGCAACTCGGCCCTTTGTCACCCCGAGCTGATTCAAGAGCGCGGCGACTGTGGAGCCGTCCAGGATTTCTCGCTCCTGGCCGTTGATGAAGAGCCTCAAGGCTTGCTCTTTTTGCCGATGGGGAGCTTGAACTGCTGGTTTCCTCGCTCGTGAGTGACGTCCAGGAGGAGAGAAGCCCTCTCGGCACTGGGAGGGATCGTGAACGAAGCGGTGCACTGGCCCTTGTCGTCCGTCTCACCGAGAAAGAGATCCCTCGCCGTGCCGCCCTGAGTGGCCAGGCGGACGGACACGTTCGCAAGGGGGAGCGGGACCTTTGTCACCTCGGTGAGGGCCTTCATCTTGATCCAGCCCTTCTCGCCCGCCGCGAAATCGGACTGGCCGGTAATCTCCGCCGAGAGCTTCTCGCCCTGGCTTTCGTTCGTGAGGTACTCCAGGATCACCTCGTCCAGGCTCTTGGACGAGACAATCCCCTCCCCGAATTGGCTCTCGGGTTCCTTTGCATACTTGCCCAGCTTGATGTCCACCACCACGCGGCGGTGCTGTTGCTCCAAAAGCGCCGCTATCTTGGCTTCGTCATAGCCTTCTTCGAGGAGGGGTTCGTAGGAGCTCCTCTTGGAGGCCAAGATTTCCCCCCCCACGTAGATGAGGGTTTCGATTACCGGATTCCCTTTGCCCCTGTCCTCCGTCTGGACGTGGTACACCTTGCCCTTATAGGCCACGTCTTGGTTGAATCCGGTGATCATTTTCCGCGGAACCTCCGTCCCTCAAGCCCTTAGGATAATGGAACCGTCCTCATGCCTCAAGGGCGCGGCCTAGTCCAGGGGCGCCAGCCTCGCCGTGAAGTGCCTCAGAAAGGGGGGCTCCTCAACGATGCGGAACCCCTTGAAACTCTTTCTGTCCGCGGCCACCGTTCCCGCCACTTCCGCCACATAGCCCAGATGGTTGTCGGTGTAGACGCGCCTTGGGACGGCGAGGCGCACGAGCTCCATGGCTGCCGGGACAAACCCGCCGTCCTTGTCTTTTTTCCCGAACATGAGGGAGCCGATCTCGACCCCCCGCACGCCCCCCTCCAGGTAGAGCGCCACGGTGAGGCTCTGGGCGGGCAGCTCGTGGGCCGGGATATGCGGCAGCACCCCCTTCGCATCCACATAGACCGCGTGGCCGCCGGTCGGCTCCAGGATGGGGACGCCGTTCTCCTTCAGCGCCTCGCCGAAGCGACGCACCTGGCCGATCCGGGAGGCGAGGTAGGCCTCGTCTTGGACCTCCTCGAATCCAGCCGCCAGGGCCTCCAGGTCCCGCCCGGCCAAGCCCCCGTAAGTGGGAAAACCCTCCTTGAGGATGAGCATGCTCTTGAGCTTCGCCGCGAGCTCCCCGTCCCGGAGGGCCAGGAAACCCCCGATGTTGCCGAGGCCGTCCTTCTTGGCGCTCATGGTGGCCCCGTCGGCGCAGTCGAACATGGCTCTGGCGATTGCCGGAATGCCCATCCCCTTGCAGGCCTCTTCGCGCTGCTTGATGAAGTAAGCGTTCTCGGCGAACCGGCAGCAGTCCAGGAAGAGCGGGATGCCGTGCCTGTGGCAGAGGACGCCCGTTTCCCGGATGTTTTCGAGCGAGACAGGCTGGCCGCCCCCGGTGTTGTTCGTGACCGTGAGCATGCAGAGCGGGACTTTCTCCCGCTTCTCCTTGAACAGCCGCTCAAGTTTGTCCAGGTCCATGTTCCCCTTGAAGGGGTGGAGGGAACGGATGTCGCGCCCCTCCTCGATGACGAGGTCCAGGGCTTCGGCCCCGAAAAACTCCACGTTGGCGCGGGTCGTGTCGAAGTGATTGTTGCTGGGAATGATGCGCCCCGGCTTGGAGACTTCGGAGAAAAGGAGGTTCTCGGCGGCGCGCCCCTGGTGGCACGGCAGGACGTTCTCCATGCCCGTGATCTTTTTCACTGCGTCGTAAAAGCGGAACCAGGAGCGGGCCTGAGCGTAAGACTCGTCGCCTCTCATGAGGGCCGACCATTGCTTGTCGCTCATGGCTCCCGTGCCCGAGTCCGTGAGAAGGTCTACGAAGACCGCCTCCGCAGGAACCATGAAAATGTTGTATCCCGCCTCTTTCAGGAGACGTTCCCGCTCCGCCCGCTCGGGCAGGCGAATCGCCTCCACCATCTTAATCCGGTACGGCTCGGGCCAGTACGCCATGGGATCCCCCCAAAATCCGCCTCAGGTAAAAGCCCGTGGGTGACTGCTCGACCTTGGCCACCTCTTCGGGCGTCCCCAACGCCATGATCTCCCCGCCCCCGTCGCCTCCCTCGGGCCCCAGCTCGAGGAGCACGTCCGCACATTTAATCACATCCAGGTTGTGTTCGATGACCACCACCGTGTTCCCCGTGTCCACGAGGCGCTGCAGCACGGCCAAGAGGTGCTTCACGTCCTCGAAGTGCAGGCCCGTGGTGGGCTCGTCCAAGACGTAGAGCGTGTTGCCCGTGGCCCTGCGGGACAGCTCCCGGGCCAGCTTGATGCGCTGGGCTTCCCCCCCCGAGAGCGTCGTGGCCTGCTGGCCGAGGTGGACATAGCCGAGGCCGACGTCTTCGAGAGTCCGCAGCTTCTTGCGCACCAGTGGAACCTTCTCGAAGAACTCGAGGGCCTCGTGGACGGTCATGTCCAGGATTTCCGCGATGTGCTTTCCCTTGTACCGAACCTCGAGGGTTTCCCGGTTGTAGCGCTTGCCTTTGCACGTGTCGCACGTTACGTACACATCGGGCAGGAAATGCATGGTGATCTTCAGGACCCCGTCCCCCTGGCAGGCTTCGCAGCGGCCGCCTTTGACGTTGAAGGAAAAACGTCCCGGGCGGTAGCCCCGGGCCCGGGACTCCGGCACCTCGGCGAAGAGCTCCCGGATGGGTGTGAAGAGGCCCGTGTACGTGGCCGGGTTGCTCCTGGGCGTGCGCCCGATGGGGGCCTGGTCAATCTCGATGACCTTGTCCATTCGCTCCCAGGCCTCGATGCCGCGGTGGGCTCCGGGCCTCTCGATGCTGTAGTAGATCTTCCGCATGAGCCCCTTGTAGAGCACGTCGTGGACCAGGGTGGACTTTCCGGAACCGGAGACTCCGGCCACGACGGTGAAGACGCCCAGAGAGATGGGGACGTCGATGCCCTTCAGGTTGTGCTCGGTGGCGCCGCGCACCCAGAGCGTGCCCGTGGGCTTCCTACGGGCTTGGGGGAGGGGGATGGAGCGCCGGCCCGAGAGGTAGGCCCCCGTGATGGATCGCTTGGAGGCCTCGATGTCAGACACGCGGCCCTGGGCGACCACTTCACCGCCGTGCACGCCGGCTCCGGGGCCAAGGTCCAGGACGTGGTCCGCCGTCCGGATGGTCTCCTCGTCGTGCTCCACCACCACCACGGTGTTCCCAAGGTCCCGCATGGCGCTGAGCGTGTCCAGCAGCTTCCTGTTGTCCCTTTGGTGGAGGCCGATGGAGGGTTCGTCCAAGACGTACAAAACTCCCGTTAGCTGGCTTCCGACCTGCGTCGCAAGGCGGATGCGCTGGCTCTCGCCGCCTGAGAGGGTCGTGGCTGACCGGGAGAGCGTGAGGTAGCCGAGGCCCACGTTGTCCAAGAAGGAGAGTCGGGAACGGATTTCCTTCAGGACCATGCGGGCGATCTCTCTCTCCCTAGGGCTGAGATCGAAAGACTCGAGCCTGCTCTGGGCCGCCTTGACGGAGAGGTCCGTGAGGTCGGCGATGGTGGTGTCCCCTATCTTCACCGAGAGGGCTTCCACCTTGAGGCGCCTCCCGCCGCAGGCGGGGCACGGGGAGGTGGACATGTAGGCCTCGATCTCCCCCCGTGACATCTCCGACTTGGTTTCCTTGTAGCGCCTCGTCAGGTTGGCAATGATCCCCTCGAAGGCGTGCTCGAACTGGTACCGGCTCTTGTCCCGCTTGACGTCGTAGGCGATTGTGCGCCCTTCGCTTCCATAAAAAATGGCCTGCTTAGCCTCTTCTGGCAGTCTGGAAAAAGGCGTAGTCATGGAGAATCCGAGGTCTCTCGCGAGGCCTTCCAGAAGCTCGCGGTACCAGAAGCCCCCCTCGATAGGCCACGGCGCGAGGGCACCCTGGGCCAGAGACAGGGAGGGGTTGGGGACGATCTTGCCGGGGTCCAGCTCCATCTTGACGCCGAGGCCGGTGCACTCCGGGCAGGCGCCGTGGGGGCTGTTGAAGGAGAAGAGCCTGGGCTCCAGCTCCGGCAGGGCCGTGCCGCACATCGGACAGGAGAGCCTTTCGGAGAAGAGCTGGTCGCTCGCGTCCGAGAGGCGGTGGAGGAGCATGAGCCCCTCGCCTTTCTGCAGGGCGAGCTCCACGGACTCCGTGAGCCGGCCCTTGATCCCCGGCTTGATCACCAGCCGGTCCACGATCACCTCGATGGTGTGGGCTTTGTAGCGTTCCAGATCCCCGCTCTCCTGGATGTCCAGCACCTTCCCGTCCACCCGGGCCCTGACGAAACCTTCCTTGAGGAGATCGCCGAAGAGTTTTCGGTACTCGCCCTTTCTGCCGCGCACAACGGGGGCCAGGATGTAGATTCTCTCCCCTTCGGGGAGCGAGAGGACCTGATCCACCACCTGTTGGACGGTCCGGCTCTCGATGGGGCGGGAGCAGATCGGGCAGTAGGGCCGGCCCACCCGGGCGTAGAGGACGCGGAGGTAGTCGTAGATCTCCGTCACGGTGCCCACGGTGGACCGGGGGTTGTGAGACGTGGATCTCTGCTCGATGGAGATGGCCGGGGAGAGTCCCTCGATGGAATCCACGTCAGGCTTTTCCATGAGATCCAGGAACTGGCGGGCGTAGGCCGAGAGCGACTCCACGTAGCGGCGCTGTCCCTCGGCGTACAGCGTGTCGAAGGCCAAAGAGGACTTCCCCGAACCTGAAAGCCCCGTGATGACCACAAGCTTGTTCTTGGGCAGCGTGACGTCCAGGTTCTTGAGGTTGTGCTCGCGCGCGCCTTTGATGCGGATGACATCCATCCTACGGTCCTTCCGAACTTTCCTTTTTATCACGAACATGCGCGCCTGCCAAGGAGCCGTAGGAGAGGCTTCCGGGGAGTTCCGAGAGGCTTCAACGGCGAAGGGCGGAGGGTTGTTCCAACGAAAACCCGGGGGCAGCCGTGGCCGCCCCCGGGCGTGCAGGGGGAGAGGGGGTACTACTTGGAAACTAGAATATCTATGTGCCCGTTGACGGTCTCCACGGTGAGGGTTTGTCCCCCGCCGTTCGCGTCGCCGTGGATGGAGTGCTTGGAGACCGCGAGGCCTGGAAAAGAGCTCTTGACCGAGCCGTTTACGTTTTCGGCCTCAAGGGAAAATGAGGCGGTTGCGGGAAACGAGAGCGCGATGCCCCCGTTTACGGTCTCGACGTGGCCCTTCCCGGGCTTGAGCGACAGAAGCTCGCCTTCGATCCCACCGTTGGTGGTGCTGACCTCGCCCACACCGTCGGCCTTGAAATGGATCGCACCATTCACCGTCGCCGCCTCAAGGAGCCCCGCTCCAGACACCTGAACACCGCCGTTGGTGGTCTCGCAATTCACGTCGCAGCCGGGTGTGTCCAGTTTCACGGCCCCGTTCACGGTGGTCAGCTTCAGCTTGCTGCCGGGGGGTACCTCCACGGTGTAGGCCACGCTCCCCGAACCCACCCCCGAGAAAAACGACTGGGAGGATTTGGGGTACTTGGTCTCCACCTTCACGCCTTCGGCATCGGTCGTGATGGCCACTTCCATCTTGCCGAGGTACTCCCTGGCCTTCTCTTCATCGAAGGCCTTGGCTACCTTTTCCGCCACGATGTGCACTTCTCCCTCGGCCCCGAGGTTCACGGTCAGAGACCCGTTGACGTTCTCGAGGGTGAAGGTGCCGCCCTTGGGAAGGGGGAGCCTCTTCTCGACGCGTTCGTTCGCCGACGCCCCCAGGATGGCCTGCGTGCAGCCGATCAGTCCGACGGCCAGGAGCCCCAACAGCGGGACGACGATCACTTTTTTCATGGTTCACCTCCTCGGTCCTGCCACAGAGTTAAACGAGACAGGCCGCGGAAGGTTTCAAGGGCGTGGGGAGCGTAGAACCCGCGCCCCGAATCCTTCGTGGATTTAACGCGGAGGAGTCATTACGGAAAAAGAAGTTCCACGGCTTCCACGAGGGAGCGGACCGGCTCCGGGGTCGCGCCCTCGGGAGGCTTGTCCAGCCGCTCCCGGTCCGAGGCGGGCAGCAGGCACCGCGCGAACCCCAGGGCCGCCGCCTCCTGGAGGCGCACAGTTGGGGAACCCGCGCCCCGGACCTCGCCGGCCAAACCGACCTCCCCGAAGGCCGCCAGGTCCGCCGGGAGGGCCCTGCCCCTGTAAGCTGATGCCACAGCCAGGCAGAGGGGAAGGTCCAAAGCCGGGTCATCCACCTCCACGCCTCCCACCACGTTCACGAAAAGGTCCTTGTCGCCGAGCGTGATGCGCATGGCCCGCTCGAGGACCGCGGTGAGGAGCTGGACCCGGTTCCGGTCGAGGCCCACGCTCATCCGTTTGGCGAGGCCGAAGGCGGAGGGAGCGGTGAGTGCCTGAATCTCGAAGAGAAACGGGCGCGTGCCTTGGAGGGCCACGCCGATACAGGAGCCCGGCACGCCCCTCGGCCGGTCAGCCAGGAGCGCCGCGGAGGGGTTCTCCACGGCGCGCAAGCCCTCCGAGGTCATCTCGAGAAGGGCCATCTCGAAGGTTGCGCCGTAGCGGTTCTTCTGGGCTCTCAGGACCTTCAGGTGGCGGTAGCGCTCCCCTTCTAGGTAGAGGACCGTGTCCACCATGTGCTCGAGGGCCTTCGGTCCGGCGATCATCCCATCCTTCGTGATGTGTCCCACGAAGAAGACGGGCACCGCGCGCCCCTTGGCCGCCTCGATATAACGGGCCGCGGACTCTCGCACCTGCGAGAGTGAACCGGCCGCCGAAACCAGGGCCGAGGTGGAGGCGGTCTGGATGGAGTCCACCGCGAGGGCCGCAGGTGAAAGGCGCTCCACCTCCGAGAGCACCGACTCAACAGAGGTCTCGGCCATGAGGTGCAGGCCCGCGGACGCTGCTCGCAGCCGCCTGGAGCGGGACGCGACCTGGGCCAGGGACTCTTCTCCGCTCGCGTATAGGACCGGCCTCTCTTTTCCGACGTGGCCGAAAAGCTGCATGAGGAGGGTGGACTTCCCCACCCCCGGGTCGCCCCCGAGGAGGGTCACCGCCCCAGGGAAGAGTCCTCCCCCCAGAACCCTGTCCACCTCGGGGATGCCGGTCAGGAGGCGCTCGCCCTGGTCCTCGCCCACTTCCGAAATGGGAACCGCCGCCCTGGCCCCCGCACTGACACCTCCCCTCGAGGGCTCTCGTAAGGGTTCTTCGACGAGGGTGTTCCACTCCCCGCACCCGGGGCAGCGCCCCAGCCACTTGGGCGCCCGCGTGCCGCAATCCTGGCAGATGAAGACCGTTGCCGCTTTCACTTTCAGGCTACCGGGTGGAGCTTCCCGGCGATGACGACGGCGGTGACGCAGCCCTTGAGCTTCATCCCGATGAAGGGGCTGTTCTTGCTCAGCGACTTCACGCCCTCCGCCCGGAGGCAGAACTCCTTCCTCAAGGAGAAGAGCGTGAGGTCCGCATCCATCCCGGGCTCGATCTTCCCCTTTCTCTCCAGCCCCAAGATTCGGGCCGGCGAGGAGGAGAAGGCGTCCACCATGCGCTTGAGGGAGATTCGGTCGGTCCTTACGAGGCGGTCTAGGGCTAGCGGGACGGCCGTCTGGAGGCCGATGACCCCATTGGGCGCACGGTCGAACTCGACGAGTTTCTCTTCGTAAGCGTGCGGCGCGTGGTCCGTGGCGATGGCGTCGATGGTCCCGTCGGCCAGCCCCTCGATCACGGCGTCCACGTCGTCCTGCGTCCTCAAAGGCGGGTTCATCTTCGTGCTCGTGTCGAAGGTGGCGCACGCCTCGTCGGTGAGCGTGAAGTGATGGGGCGTGGCCTCCGCCGTTACCGAAATGCGCTTCTTCTTGGCGGCGCGGATGGCATCAACGGCTCGCCGGGTAGAAACGTGAGCAACGTGGAGGCGTTGTCCGGTGAGCCTGGCGAGTGCCAGGTTCCTGCGGACGGGCAAGTACTCCGCGTCCGCCGGGATGCCCCGCAGCCCGAGCCTTGCCGAGACGGCGCCCTCGTGCATAACCCCCCCGTCCGCTAGGTCTTTGTCCTCGCAGTGTTCGATGACGAGGAGGCCCAGGGAGCCCGCGTACTCCAGGGCTCGCCGCATGACCGACGGTCTCGCGACGGGCTGGCCGTCGTCCGAGACCGCGAGCACTCCGGCCTCCCTCAGCTCGGCGTAGGGCGCCAATTCCTCACCCCTGGAGCCCTTGGTGGTGGCGCCCACGGGGTACACAGCCACGGGGCTCGAGGCCTTCGCCTGGTCTAGGATGTACCGAGTGACTGAGGCACTATCGTTCACGGGGTCCGTGTTGGGCATGCAGCACACTCCTGTGAAGCCCCCGGCGATGGCGGCGGCAAGGCCCGAGGCGATGGTCTCCTTCCGCTCAAAACCCGGCTCTCTCAGGTGCACGTGGAGGTCGATGAAGCCGGGGGCCACAATGAGGCCGGTGGCGTCGAAGAGGTCCGCGCCCTTCTCCTGGATCCTCTTGTCCACCCTCGCTATGAGGCCGTCCTCGATGAGGACGTCCAAGGTCTCGTCGGTCCCCGTGTGGGGATCCACCACGCGCCCGTTTTTAATGAGCCGCTTCATCTTCGCCCCCGCCCAAGAGGAGGTAGAGCACGGCCATGCGCACGGAGACGCCGTTTTCCACCTGGTCCAGGATGACGGAGTATGGCCCGTCGGCCACCTCGGACGCTATCTCCACGCCCCGGTTCATGGGACCCGGGTGCATGACGATAACCTCCTTGTCCGCCATCATGAGTTTCTCCTCGGTGAGCCCGTAGGTCTTGTAGTACTCGAGGAGCGACGGAAAAAGTCCCCGCTGCTGGCGCTCGAGCTGGACGCGGAGCATCATGACCACGTCCTTGCCCCGGAGCGCTTCTTCGAAGTCCGACGTGACCCTCACGCCGAGGCTGTCGAAGTGCGGCGGGATGAGCGTCGCAGGCCCGCACACGGTCACCTTGGCGCCGAGCTTGTTGAGCAAATGGACGTTCGAGCGGACGACGCGGGAATGGGAGATGTCCCCGCAGATAAGGACTTGAAGCCCCTTGAAGGACCCCTTTCTCTGGCGGATCGTCATGGCGTCCAGTAGAGCTTGCGTGGGGTGCTCATGGGCTCCGTCACCGGCATTTACGACCGCGGCGCCGGTGAAGCGCTTGATGAGCTGGCAGGCGCCCGGGCTCGCATGGCGCATGACATAGCAATCAGGCTGCATCCGGTCTATGTTCAGGACCGTGTCGACGAGGCTCTCTCCTTTCTGTACTGCGGAGGTGCTCGCGGAGAAGTTGAGGGTGTCGGCGGAGAGCCTCTTTTCGGCAATCTCAAAGGAACTCCGGGTGCGCGTGCTGTTTTCGAAGAAAAGATTCACCACGAGCTTGCCCCTCAGCGCGGGCACCTTCTTGAGGGGGCGGCGGGAAACCTCGGCCATCTTCTCGGCGGTGTCCAATATGTACGTGATGTCCCCCGCGCTCAGCTCTGCGATGCCTAGGAGATCCTTGTGGTGGAAGCTCATCCTCCCCTCCTCTTGGCCCTCTTGGCCTGGGCCGGCATCGGCGTTTCCAGAATCAGCGCGTCCTCTCCATCGGTCTCCTTGAGGCGAAGCTCCACGTGGTCCTCGCGCCTGGTGTTCAAGGAGAGGCCCACATAGTCCGCCTGGATCGGCAGCTCCCTGTGCCCCCGGTCCAC
>Ga0209777_10001717_pt1 | contig 30720 bp, 18 predicted proteins | sample FrelakmetHBP12HB_FD_187147 | JGI IMG/M metagenome (GOLD analysis project Ga0209777, IMG submission 187147) | Freshwater lake sediment microbial communities from the University of Notre Dame, USA, for methane emissions studies -HBP12 HB (SPAdes)... | ecosystem: Environmental > Aquatic >... | reverse complement strand
CGTGGCATTATCGTTGTTGGCCACGCCGTGCAGCGCCTCGTTCCAGTAGTTGTAGGCCGGCAAGCCGAGCCTCGGGATTCCCGGCGCTTCGTTACGCAACTGGGCCACCTTCTCGGCCAGCGACATACGACGGATCAGATCGCTCGCCCGGGTCCGCAGCGGCAGCGAGGCATCACGCCAGACGGACGGATCAGAGATATCGGGGACGCGACTGGCAGCGGCTGAGAACGGGTCGGCCAACTCTGAAGCACTGAAGGCGACGACGGACTCGCCCGCGGCGTTCTTCACCTCGACGGTATTGAACTTGGCGGTGTTCTTGCGGGCCTCGAAAGAGATCGTCAATGGCCCATGGACCGAGTCATCCAGATGCTCGACCACTTGGGTGAGGGTGCAGACCTTCCGTGGACTGGCTGCCGCGGCAACGATGTCGAAGTTCGTGGCCAGCGTGGCGGACTCGAAGGTCACGTCAAACAACCTCTCGTTCGGCTCACTCACCAGCGTCTCGGCTTCACCGATCGTGATCGTGTACTTGCCCGCGGGCAAATGCGAGATGCTGACCGTGAAGGCCTTTCCTGTGATTTCCTCGCGAAACGCCGCGGCGTTGTCAGCCGCGCCCTCGATGGTGACTGACGCATTGTCCTTGCGATGCGTGAAGTCCCCCTTGATGCTTACCTGGTATTTGCAGGAAGCGCAGCCTTCTTCAGCCGCAGATGCAGAAGAAGTGCCAAGCCGCAGACTCGCGAGAGAGACCAGGGAGACGATCGCCAGTGCCAGGGAAGTACTTGACTTGTTCATGGGTTGATCCTCTGCACGAGTAGGTTCATGGGTCCAGATCGCGGGTCCTATTTGACGCCGAAGGCCATATACGAGTGCGACAGCACGGTGAATGTGAAGGAGGTGCGCGGCGCCGGGCCGGCCTGACCACGCCCGCGGAATCCACCAAAGCCGCGACCGGCTGCCGGTGCGGGTGCGATGTCTTCGCCGGTGAGCAGGTTGTGAATCTGGGTCGCTGTACCGGTGACGGAGACCGTGACCTCTGCCGGCGTGGGCAGGTAGTTCTGCACGCTGAACGTGTTGTTGTCGTATCGGAACAAGGCGACCTGCGCCGGCGAGCTGTCGATGCGGATGGGCTCGGCCGAGCCCACAGTGGCACGGATGACCGACAGAACGGTGGTCGGCAACGCATAGAGGTCGGCGGGATCGTTCGGGATGGTCAGGACGTGGAGTTTGCCCTTGGAGTAGTCGCAGGAAAGGACGATGGGGTAGGTCGTCCCGCCTGGCGAGATGCCTAGGGCGTCGCCCCAGGCGTCATGGGTCAGGACATTGAGGTACTTGATCTCTGGAATGAGGATGTCACGCGAGGCTTCGAAGGGGTCAGGCTCACCCTCACGCCTCGCAGCGCCACGCCCACCCCGGAATGGTGCACCGGGGCCGCCGGCGAAGGTGAAACGCCGCACTGGCACGGTCTCGCCGGTGCCTTCGAGTTCGCAGATGTCTTCAATGCCCTTGCCCTTCATGGCACGCACGAAGCCCGAGGTCACACACACGGATTTGCCGGCTTCGAGCTGGGCTTGGATCTTGCGAATGATGTCGGGATCCCATTTCGCCTGCTCGGTAAGAAGGACCATGCCGGCATCGGTGGGGAACTGCGGGAAGATGTCCATGGGCAGGCCGATCATGCCCAGGTAATCGTGGAGGAACTCCTCGCCCGTGGCGTGATAGGGCGTGTAGGTCTTTATGCCGACGGGCTTGCCGACGTTGACCAGTACCTTGTCGACCTGGCCGAGGGTGTAGGCGGCGATATCGGCGAAGGTGGGATTGCCGCCATTGGGGTCGAGGGTCTTCTGAACCTCAGCGAGGTTGAGGCTGGTGGGCTGGTCGGCCCAGGTTCGGTTGGTCATGGCGCTGGGCCGGATGGCGCCGCTGATCATGGCGGAGTAGTTGAAGCAGCACATCTCGGGACAGCGTGCAAAGACGGTGTCCAGGAGCTGCTCGGAGTAGCGATCGATCGGGTTGGATCCGCCCTGGTCGACCCAGCCGCCTTTGTTCACGCCGGGCCTGAGGTTGTCCATGAATCGCATGATGTCATAGCTGAGGTAGGGCTGGAGGTGCTGTTCCTGTCCGACCCAAAGACGGGATTCCGTGCCGGAGAACATGCCGTCGCAGATGAGCGGGACCTTCTCGGTGTCATTGCCCATGCCGGCGTATTGATCGTACCAGTTGGCCATCTTGATGATGACCTTGCACTTGGGGTTGACGGCCTTGGCGGGTTTGACGATGAGGTTTTCCGTGACGTCTCGCATGGCCTCGAGGCGGTACTGCGTCCAGGACTTGTTGCCCTTGGCCTTGATGTCGTAGTCGGTCTTGCGGTCAAAGAAGTAGTAATCATCGAGCAGGATCTCATCGAAATGGCGGGCGACCATCTCCATGGCCTTCTGGGCGAATTCACGGTTCTCCGGATCTGCGTAGTCGAAGCCTTGGTAGCCGTTGGATTCGCTGATGCTGTAGGCCAGACCGCCGCAGACCTGCACGCCCTGGTCCTGGAAGAACTTCTTGAGTTTCTCCAGACCGGCTTCATCGACGAGCGTGTGGTTGCGCATGACCTCGAGGTAGATCTTGTCGATCTTGAGGTTGCGAGTGAGGACAGCCCAGGATTGTGCAGGGTCGGGATTGCCGTTCATGAGGCCCTGCACAGTTCCCTGGATCACATACGTGGAGACGACAAAGCTCTTGTAGTGCCCCTGGGCCTGAGCAGGGGAGGCCCATGTTCCGAATGCCAGAAGGACTGACAGTGCTTGCACGTGATTCTTCATGCTCGCCTTTCAGGTAGAGGGGCTCTGTCTTGGTGCGACCTCACGCTGCCTCAGCCTCGACGATGTGGAAACCGATGGCGACCGTGTCTCATTCAACTGCCTTCCACTTGAACTCAGCGCCGCTCCTACGGGCGGCGGTGGGGCCGGTGGAGGTCACCGTGACCGGGCCGTGGCTGTTGGGTTTGGTGGCGAGGTACTGATGGTTCGTCAGAGACATGAGCATCGTGTCGCCGCGCATAAGGTTCACCCACTGGAACGATTCGGCGTCGCCGGGCTTGGCTCCGGCGAAGTCCTTGAGAACTACGCCCTCAGCGCCTGCGGCGGACAGGACCCTACCATTGGTGGCCTTGATCGCCACGCGGCCCAAGCCCACGTCGATGACCTGGAACTTCGCATTCTGGGGCGCTGCGCCGCCCGCGTCGGCTGCCACATTCACCAGCTTGTTGTTCTGCGTGTCGGCGGCCAGGAAGCTGCCGTCGGCGCCGCTGGTCAGCGTGATGGTCTTGCCCATGGGAATCTCACGTTCGATGCCCCTCGCCCGCGGCTCGTCCACGGTGTAGTTGTCGAAGTCGACATAGCCGCCGCTCTGGCCGGACGTGTTGTAGTTGAACAGGGCGGGACGAACGCCCTGGAAGGTCGTCAACTGGAAGGTCATGGTGAAGGGATTGCCCAGAGGCGTGAATTCCTTGCCATCGGCGCTCCAACTGAAGATGGCCTGGTCATTGTCGAAATTGCAGTGGACGCGGAGCCAGAGACGCTTGGGGGGATTGGCCGGGCCCATCGTGGGGGGGGTGGCCGGGGTAGCGGCGGCGCCTCGGCGTCGACCGCCGCTGCCGGCGTTGTCGTACATCTGCAGCGTCACGCCCTCGGCGGACTTCACCACGCCGATCCAGGCGTAGGGAGAACTCAAGAGCGCCAGACCCGCCGTGTCTCCCGCGACCATGCCCGACGTGTCCAGTTCGACGGTCATGATAGATTCGAGCGATGGCGGCCGCTGGCAGATGCTGTTGCGGGCGGCATAGAAATCACTGGCCGGCAGCGAATGGAGGCGCAGCACGCCGGGCTTCTCGGTGATGGACCACTTGGTGTCATTGGGGACGTGGTTCCACTGCCAGTGCGGATTGAGCTTGCCGCTGTCGAAGTGGTCGTCATGGATGAACGACGGCTTGGGATCCTGGGTATAGCCGGTGTTGGGCTTGATCCAGGTATTGGGTGCCTTCCGAAGATTGCCGGGCAGGCCGATGAGGGGGAAACCGTTGTCCCAGGTGATGGGGACGAGGGCGACCATGCGGCCGGCGCTGCCGTGGTCCGACATGATGATGCTCCACCACTCGCCGGAGGGGGTGTCGCACATGCCGCCCTGGTGCAAGGTCAGGCTGCGGTCACGGTCGGTGACGCGAGCGGGCGCCACGGTGGGCACGCCCAGAGACTCGCCCTGCACCATGCGCTCAACCGTCCAGGGGCCGTCGATGGAGTCAGCGCGGGCGACCATCTGATCGACGGTTCCGCCGGGGATAGCCGAAATGTCATAGTACTTGCCATTGATCTTGTAGAGATGGTGGCCTTCGCCCATCCTGCCATCCAGTTGGTGGCGGACGCCGGGGACGAAGGACTTGAGGTCCGGTACGATCTCTTCGATAGGATAGGGACTACGGGCGCCGGAGATGATGTAGATCTTGCCGTCGTCATCGAAGAGGACCGACAGGTCGTGCCTTCCGGGGAGCTGGTTTCGCTCCCAAGGACCTTTGATCGACTTGGAGCGGAAGACCTGGAGGCCGGCGCCGTTGACGTTGGAGAATACGTAGAACATGCCATCGTGGTACCGGATGCAGGGCGCCCAGATACCCCTGCCGTAGATGCCTCTGCCGTCTTCCAGGCGGTAGGCCGGGCCAAGATCGAGCCTATCTGTGCAGTAGCCAACGAGTTCCCAGTTCACCAGGTCCTTGGAGTGCATCACCATGACGCAGGGGTTCATGTGCATGGTGGTGCCGGCGAGGTAGTAGTCTTCACCCACGCGAATGATATCGGGGTCCTCGAATTCCTCGTAGAACAACGGGTTGGAGTAAGTGCCATTGCCGTTGTCGGCGGTCCAATGTTTTGCCGCGTCAGCGGAGGTCTCGGAAGAAGACGGCGCCGCGGTTGTACTCATGCAGCCGGCCAGCCAGACCAGACTCACGAATCCCAGAAGATGTTGAAGGCGTTGCATGGCAATACTCCTTAAGTTAGGTTACTGCTTCAGTGTCGCCGGCTCATCCTTGGCCCGAATGCAGCGGAAGGAGTTCCTTCGGTCCAGCGATCAGATGAACTCCCATTCATGACCCCAGGCGGAATGCCCTTGCTGCTGAACGCTTTAGTAAGGACGACACTCTAGTGGAGCTTATTCTACAGGGACCCATGAACCACGCAATCCTGCCCCGTCAGCGGGCGGCCTCTACCTGGACTATGGCGGCCGGCTCCAGGAAAGGATCACCGAAGAGGATCCAGGAATAGTCCGCCCGGCCAGAGCAGGAGCTGACCAGCGTCAGGAATCGCGTCCGGGCGGGGATCGGTAGGTCCACCTTCTCGACGACGTGCCGATCTGGAGGATAGCGCAGGTGAAGACGAACGGCGCCATCCAGAAGAACCCAAACATCGGCGGAACTGAATTGAGTCTGGGGCAGGTCCTTTGGGATGCTGCACGCGGCGGTGAACCGGTCAATCTGGATGTCCGGATTGTCCTGCCGAATCTGGTTCAAGTCGAAGGTAATGCCTGCGTTGGGATGGAGGGTCAGGGCTGGGTGGCTGGATGTGCCGTAGGTGATGCCGTTGAGCCTGGGCGTGTAGAACTGCTTGCTGGGAAGGTCATAGAACTTGCCGCTGTTCACTGGGCCACCGTAGTAGCTTCCCAGTGTCCGAGGACATCCGGAAAAGGTCAATCCGGTGGAACTGATCACTAGCAGGCCAGAGGCTCCGCCGGGTATGAATACGCCGTTAATGCCACGCAGTTGCGGCGTGGGCTGGAACGCGTTTTGTCGGGTCTCCCGAATTGCAGTAACAGGGCTGCTGAATGCCTGACCAGTCCCCAAGTCGATGCCCTGATCCAGTGTGCCGGTACCGCAACCATTGCCTCCACCCACGATGTCCGCCAGATTCACCCGTCTCGCCGGACTGGCGGGCTGGCTGGAGGACGGCAACTGAAGAAGGACGAGGAAAAGATCCGCCCTGGCAGCCAGCCCGCCTCGAATAGTCCGTCCGTTCGGATCTACCGCTGCGGCTAGTCCCTCATTCACAACGAGCGACGTTGGTCGAGCCGTTGTATTGGGGTCGAGGGCCACGCTGACGTGACCTTTCAGAACATGGGCCTCGGTACTTCCGTCGGAACGCGCAATCACCCCAAACTCCGTACCCAAGTCCGTAATGAGGGCCGTGGGTGTCCGTACTCGGAATCCTCTTGCCTGCGGAGGGACGATGGCGGTGAGCGTACCCTTCCTCAGGGTCACTTCCTCAATACTCCTGAGTTCGATTTGGCAGGGAGCTTCGAGCAGCAGGCTTGTGCCTTGGCCCAGTTCCATCTTTGCCAGACCATCACGTAGATTGTATGCACCAAGATGCAGCGGTTTGCCCGGACGCGGACGAGCCCCTTCCCATTGAGCCTCGTATGCGCCCGCCAGCGTGCCAATCGCCGGGCCTTGAGCCCCGTGACGAAATAGGCTCAGAGATACGAAAGCCAGGACGCCAAGTATCAGGATCGCGGCAATCACACAGAAGCGTCGTCCAATGCCTCTGGAGCCGCCCTGAGTCTGGCTGTCTGAGAGCGCCTGGATCAGATCGGACTCGGTCAGCTCCCCGGTCACTTGGCTAGAGCGGCGGATCACCCCACAGGTGTATAGGCTATCCACATAGTACTCCCGCACTCGGGGATCCTCACGCATCGCCTTCTGAAGACGGGCCATCTCCTCAGGTTCAATCTGATCATCCAGCAGACGCTGCAAGAGTTCATCCATATCCGGGAAAGGAGGAGTACTCATATCGAATGGCTTCCTTGTGCCAAGGTCCTACGCATGCATCGCAGCAGCACATTGTTGATCTGGCCGAGAACGTGATAGACGTGACGGCGAGATACCTTCAGGTACGAGGCAATCTCCTCGATCGATGTGTTGTGCTCATATCGCATCTTGAGGAGCCGTTTAGCCCGATCGTCCAGGAGGGCCTGGCACTTGCGCAGGGCCTCTATGCGGGCAGCCGCCTCGTCCTGAAGCGTGGGGATGTGGTCCATCAATGCCTCGAACAACGAATCCTCCATCAAGACTCGCTTGCCGCGAGCCGCGTTTCGACGGTATTCCAGAATCTGATAGCGCATGATTTGGACAGCCCAGGCCGCGAAGTTCGTGCCTGGCTTGAATTGGTCGAACTTCCGCCACATCACGGTCATCCCGTCCTGGAACAGATCGTCCGCGTCATGCACGTGAGGCACCAAGGTCAGGACATACGCGTATATCTCCTGCTGGTGCCGCATCAGGAGCCTCACAAAGTCCAGGGTGCGTTTGTCCTGATCCATACCTAGTCCATGCTGTCCTGTCTCTTATCCTATAACCGGCAGACACGGTGGGATGAGATATGAAAAATGCCCAAAAAGGTAAAAAAACCATGCTCGAGTCCATGACAATCCCCCAGCCGTCTTCGAATTGCACCTGCCTGTTCCCATGAGGGAGTCCATTCCGCGACCGTTCGCAGTGGATGTGCCTTCTTGAGTCGGCAGACCGCCGTTTCACAGGTTGTACCCGCATACTTCGGCGTCAGCGGCATGAAAAACCTTGCCGGTATTCCGTTTTTCATCTCACTTCTGACGTTTCTGCGCAGTTTATTCAAGTAGATATGGGTCTTGGAGTGCTTTCGCGAGTGGCGGGAGCGTGGCCGTGCAAGTCCTGAGTCAGAGTCTGAAGAAGGAGGTCTACTGATGTGTAGAAGACTGAATCATCTGTTGTGTGTTGCACTAGCGATGTGCCTGGCAGGATTGGTTCAGGCGCAGAGCCCCGCCATTCCTGAGTCTCCTGTTACCCTGGAGGCCTATGACCTGCCGGGGTATTTCATGACGGCTACGACCTCTACCGGAGCCGTTCGGATGATTCAGGGTGGCAATGACACCCCTGCAGCGCAATGGAACCTGCTGCCAGGCCTCGCCAACGCGGATGGCATCTCATTCGAGTCCGTATTGCTGCCAAACAACATCATGAGGCACAGGAGTTTCGTGTTCTACACAGACCCTCGTGCGACTGACAACCTCTTCCTGAATGACACCACCCTTTTGCCACGACCGGGCTTGGCAGACCCGACGTGTGTGTCCTTTGAATCGAACAACTACCGCGGGTACTATCTTGTACGCAACGCATCGTTTGGGCTTGCACTTGTATCCGCCCCTTCAGATCTGGGAGCAGCGACGTTTAGGTTTCCCGTGGCTCACAAAGAACTGGCCAAGGATCCAGTCCCGGCTGATCGCGCAGTCGATGTGCCTCGTGACGTGATCCTTGGCTGGACAGCCGGCAAGTACGCCCAGACGCACGACGTGTGCTTCGGAACCAGCTTTGAGGATGTCAACAATGCCGGCAGGGCCAATCCGATGGGTGTGCAGGTCAGTCAGGGCCAGACGGCCGCGACCTATGATCCGACCGGCCTGCTTGACTTTGGCCAGACCTACTACTGGCGGGTCGATGAGGTCAATGCCACACCGGATTCCAGCATCTTCAAGGGCGACACCTGGAGCTTCACGGTCGAGACCTATGGCTATCAGATCACATCGATCAAGGCCACCGCGTCCAGCCAGCTCAACGCACTGACAGGGCCGGAGAAGACGATCGACGGGTCCGGACTCGACGCCCTTGATGAGCACTCAACGTCCTCCTCGCAGCAGTGGCTCAGCAAGAAGAACGTGACGCCGGTCTGGATCCAATATCAATTCGATGCCGTGTACAAGCTGTACCAGATGTGGGTGTGGAACTCTAATCAGGCGGTTGAGCCGGATGTCGGCTTTGGGGCCGAGGACGTGACGATCGAGACCTCCTTGGACGGGACCACCTGGACGGTCCTGGCCAATGTCCCGGAGTTTGCCCAGGGCACCGGCGAGCCGAACTACGTGCACAATACGACCGTGGATTTCGCCGGTGCACAGGCCAAGTACGTCAAGCTGACCATCAACACCAACTGGGCCGGCACAAGCAGACAGTCCGGTCTCAGTGAGGTTCGGTTCTTCTACGTGCCCGGAAAGGCCTACCAGCCTACGCCTGCCTCGGGGGCCACTGGAGTGGCCATAGACGCGGTCGTGAATTGGCGACCGGGCCGAGAGGCGGCCAAGCACCAGGTGTACCTCGGCACCGATCCGAACGCCCTGTCTCTGACCAAGACCGTCACCAGTCACAGGCTGGATCTGGGTCCGCTTGGCCTCCAGTACGGCACGACCTATTACTGGAGGGTCAATGAGGTCAACGACGCGGCGACGCCCGCGTCGTGGGAAGGGGACGTGTGGAGCTTCTCCATACCCGACTACTTCGTCGTCGATGACTTTGAGGGGTACAACGACAGGTGTAACCGGGTCTTCTTTGCCTGGGCGGATGGGTATGGGTACTCTGCCTCTTCGGACTGCGGTGTGGAAGGCTCTACGGGCAACGGCACCGGTTCGACCGTGGGGAACGCCAGTCCGCCATTTGCCGAGCGGACGATCGTCCATGGGGGTCAGCAAGCCATGCCGATGGCCTACGACAACACCTCTGGCAAGGGCTACTCCGAGGCCATTCGGACCTTCGACGTAGCGCAGGACTGGACCAAGGGCGGCGTGAAGACCCTGGTTCTGTGGTTCTACGGCGCGTCGGACAATGGAGCCGGGCAGTTGTATGTGAAGATCAACAACGTGCGGGTGGACTACAAGGGCGCTGCGGCCGCCATCACGCTGCCGATGTGGAGGCAGTGGAATGTCGACCTGACGTCCGTCAGCAGTCTGCAGGCGGTCAAGACGTTGACGATTGGGGTGTCCGGCTCAGGCAAGGGTGTCCTGTACATCGACGACATCCTGCTGTATCGGGTGGCCCCCGTTGTGGTCGTAGCGGCTGATCCAGGCACGGCCAGTCTCGCGGCATACTACCCGCTTGATGGCAGCGTCAATGACGCCTCCGGCCATGGGTATCAGGGCACGGCGATGGGCAACCAAACCTACGTGGCCGCACCGGCCGGTCGTGGTCAGGCGATCCAGCTCAACGGCACCAATGACTACGTGGATTTGCCGACCCTGGGCACGCTGATCAGTACGCTGAGCAGTGCCACCGTGACCGCGTGGGTGAACTGCTCCTACGCCGGCACTCAGTACGAGCGGGTTTTTGACTTTGGCACCGGCACAACCAACTACATGTTCCTGTCGGCTCGTCAGGTCGGAACCACTCCGGAGGTCTTTGGCATCCTCAAGGCTGGAGGCACTGAGGTACGATGCACTGCCCCCAGGCCAATGGGTACGGGTTGGCACCATCTGGCAATCGCGATAGACAGCGTGACCATGACCATGTCACTCTACCTGGATGGCACGGCGGTTGCCACGAACACCACGACGACGTTGCCCAAGGATCTGGGCAAGACCACCCAGAACTGGCTTGGCCGTTCGCAGTGGACCGGTGACAGCTACTACGCCGGCCTGCTGGATGAGGTCCGCATCTACAACCGCGCGTTGACAGCGGGCGAGGTCCGTTACCTTGTAGGTGAGCGGCCATAGTTGGAGTTGTAGTCTTGAAGCATCAGGGGGCCCGTACCGGGTGGTACGGACCCCATCACTGGATCCTCGGCGCGTGGCCGGGACTTCTTGTAGTGAATCGTTCTGGAGAAGGAGGAACACCATGTGGCGGCGGGTACTTTGTTCAATCTGTCTCATCGTGGCGTGGGTCCTGATCCAAGGGGACTTGGCCTATGCCTTCAATCCTGACAAGGATTCCAGTCTCGTGGGGTGCTGGAAGCTGGACGAGACCTCCGGCACCGTTGCGCACGACTCCTCGGGCAACGGCAATGACGGCACTGTCTTGGGCAATCCCCAGTGGACCACCGGGAAGGTCAAGGGAACTCTCGACCTAGACGGCGCCGGCGACTACATCGACTGCGGCAATGCACCGATCTTGACCTTCACTGATGCCATCACGGTCTCCGTCTGGGTGAATATCCGCACTGTTTCCAGCGCGTGGATGGCCGCAGTGGCCAAGGGCGAGAATGCCTGGAGGATCTCCTGTAACAATACGAGTCAGACGTTCCACTTTGGCATCACGTACTACACGAATGCCAACTACTCAGCCAACGGAACGATTCAGGTTGGCCTCAATGAGTGGCACCACGTCACAGGGACCTACGAGAACTCGACGATCAAGCTGTACGTGGACGGAGTGCTGGACACCACGACCACGGGCGCGTCGCCCATGGGTAAGAGCACGACGAGTCTGCTCATCGGCGAGAATCCGGAGGCCACAGGGCGCTACTGGAACGGTCTGATCGACGACGTTCGCCTATACCGCAAGGCCTTGTCGGCCTCGGATATCAGCGTGATCATGAGCGGCCTCTGGGCTCCGGTTGCCGAGAACCCCAGTCCCGCGGACAAGGGAATCGACGTACCCCGAGATGCCGTGCTCACTTGGACGCCGGGACCCTTTGCCAAGACCCATGACGTGTACTTCGGGACCGATTCTGAGGATGTCAACGCCGCCACCAGGACCGATTCGAAGGGATTGCTGGTCGGTGAGAGCCAGGACGCCAATACTTATGACCCACCCGGTCTGCTCGCCTTCGGCCAGACCTACTACTGGCGGGTCGACGAGGTCAATGCCGCGCCGGACTTCACCATCTTCAAGGGCGAGACCTGGAGCTTCACGGCCGAGACCTACGGGTACGCAGTCAAGCCCATCAAGGCTACGGCGTCCAGCTCAATGTCCGCCACCATGGGGCCGGACAAGACGATCGACGGGTCCGGGCTCGACGCCTTGGATCAGCACGGGACCTCTGCCACTCAGATGTGGACCAGCAAGAAGGGCCAGTCGCCGATCTGGATCCAGTATGAGTTCGACAAGGCCTACAAGCTCCACCAAATGTGGGTGTGGAACTCCAATCAGGCCATTGAGGAGATCATCGGCTTTGGGGCCGAGGATGTGACGATCGAGACCTCCTTGGATGGGACGACCTGGACGGCCCTGGACGGCGTCCCGGAGTTCGCCCAGGCCACCGGTGAGCCGAATTACGTCCACAATACCACCGTGGATTTCGGGGGTATACAGGCCAAGTACGTCAAGCTGACCATCAACAGCAACTGGGCGGGCAACAGCAAGCAGGCCAGTCTCAGCGAGGTGCGATTCTTCTACGTGCCGGTCAAGGCCTTCTCGCCCAGCCCCGCCTCCGGGGCAACGGGGGTGGCGATCGACGCGACCCTGAATTGGCGACCCGGCCGTGAGGCGGTCAGGCATGAGGTGTACCTCGGCACCGATCCGAACGCCCTGACCCTGACCAAGGCCGTCCCCAGTCACAGGCTGGATCTGGGTCCCCTTGGCCTTCTGTACGGCACGACCTATTACTGGAAGGTCAATGAGGTCAATGAAGCGGCAAGCCCCAACCTCTGGGAAGGGGACGTGTGGAGCTTCTCTATACCCAGCTACGCCGTGGTGGACGACTTTGAGTCGTACAACGATCAGTGCAACCGGATCTTCTTTGCCTGGGCGGACGGGTATGGGTACTCAGCCTCTTCGGGCTGCGGCGTGGAAGGCTCCACGGGCAACGGCAGCGGTTCGACGGTGGGCAACGCCAGTCCGCCATTTGCCGAGCGGACGATCGTGCACGGGGGTCAGCAGGCCATGCCGATGGGCTACGACAACACCTCTGGCAAGGGCTACTCCGAGGCCACTCGGACCTTTGACGTGGCGCGGGATTGGACCAGGGGCGGAGCAAAGACCCTGGTGTTGTGGTTCCACGGGGATTTGGGCAATGGTGCCGGGCAGTTGTATGTGAAGATCAACAACGTGCGGGTCGACTACAACGGCAGTACGACCGCCCTCGGGCTGTCGATGTGGAAGCAGTGGAATATCGACCTGACGTCGGTCAGCGGTCTACAGGCGGTCAAGACGTTGACGATAGGGGTATCCGGCTCGGGCAAGGGTGTGCTGTACATCGATGACATCCTGCTATACCGGGTAGCCCCGGCTGCGGTCGTTCCGGCAGACCCAGGCGCGGCCAGCCTGCAGGCGTACTACCCCTTCGATGGCAGCACCAATGACAGCTCCGCCCATGGGTACAACGGCGCGGCGATGGGCAACCAGGCCTATGCGGATGCCCTGACCGGCCACGGCAAGGCGATCCAGCTCAACGGGACCGACGACTACGTGGACCTGCCGATTGGTACGTTGGTCAGCACGCTGACCAGCACCACGGTAGCCTCGTGGGTGAACTTCTCCAACACCGGCGCTGGGTGGGAACGGATCTTTGACTTTGGCACGGGCACAACGGATTACATGTTCCTGACGCCCCGTCAGGGCACGACCGGCGCGCTGACCTTCGCCATCCTGGCCACCGGCGGGACGGAGAAACGATTCGCTGCCCTGCGGACCCTGGGCACGGGCTGGCACCACGTAGCGGTGGTGATGGACAGCGGGACGATGAACGTGAACGTATACGTGGATGGCGACGTCGTTGCGAGTGACACGACGACGGTCTTGCCCAAGGACCTGGGCAAGACGACTCAGAACTGGCTGGGCCGTTCGCAGTTCACCGCGGACGCGTACTTCGGCGGCCTTCTGGACGAGTTCCGCATCTACAACCGCGCTCTGACCGCAGGTGAGGTCCGGTACCTTGCTGGCGATCGATGACAAGATCCTCCTTCTTAGACAGGTATTTCTACAGTGGACAGGGGCCTGTGCCAAAGGCGCACAGGCCCCGTCCATTGCGCGATGCCTTCCCATGCTCTGGCCAGTCGATGGAAGCTGGACCACGGATAGGTCAGTGTGTGAGAGGTCTTGCAGGCAGCAGGAAGTCACGTAGAATGTGGGAACTCATAGGCCAAGCACCGACAGTCCAATATGAAGGGCAGGAGCATCATGAGACACAACCTTGCAGTATGGGTGATGGTTCCGGTTCTCTGGGGCCAGGCTTGTTGGGCGCAGCAGCCAGCACCGCCTGCGGAGCCAAACGAGTGGAAGCCCTCGACCCTGAACCAGCCCGGCCAGCAGTACCCGCAGGTCAACTCGCAACGCCTCGCGCGCTTCCGCATCGTGGCGCCCCAAGCCCAAAGCGTCAGCATGGGCCTGGGCGGACGCGGGGGCACCACCCTCACGAAGGATGCGAACGGCGTCTGGGTGGGCACCACGGCAGCACCGCTGGATGCAGGCTTCCACTACTACCATCTCGCGGTTGATGGGGGGACATTTAACGATCCCGGCACCTTGAACTTCTACGGCTCTACTCGTTGGGAAAGCGGCATCGAGATCCCCGCTCATGACCAGGACTTCTACGCCCTCAAGGATGTCCCCCACGGCCGAGTGCAGCAGATTCTCTTCCCCTCGAAGAGCACCAACACGTCACGCCGCGCTTTTGTCTACACGCCGCCTGACTACGACAAGGACCAGACCCATCGCTATCCGGTGCTCTACCTGCAGCACGGCTGGGGCGAGGATGAAACTGCCTGGAGCAACCAGGGCCATGCCAATCTGATCATGGACAACCTGATCGCCGAAGGCAAGACGAAGCCCTTCATCATCGTGATGACCTACGGCATGACCAACGACATCCCGTTTGGCGGCGGACGTGGCAGGGGCGATGCGGCACCCGCGGGACGCGGACCCGGCGCCGCTGCTGCAGGCGAACCGAATCAGGCACGCGGAGCAGGGGCAGGCGAGCGAGGTGCACGCAGGGGTGGCGGCCTCGCCAATTTCAACATCAGTCCATTCCAGACGGTTCTCGTCGAGGAGTTGATCCCCTACGTCGATGCCAACTTCCGCACGCTCTCCGATCAGCCCCATCGTGGCATGGCGGGGCTCTCCATGGGCGGAATGGAGACCAAGTCGATCACCCTGAAGAATCTCGACAAGTTCTCCCACATCGGTCTCTTCAGCGGCGGCACCATCACCCCGGCGGATGTCAACAGCACGCCCGGTTTCAGGGAGAAAGTCAAGGTCGTGTTCTGCAGTTGCGGCAGCCGTGAGAACGCTGCCGGCATCCAGGCTAATCACGAGGCCCTCGATAAGATAGGCATCAAGAACACCGCGTATGTGTCGCCGGATACGGCTCACGAGTTCCTGACCTGGCGCCGCAGCCTGCATGAGTTTGCCGCACTTCTGTTCAAGGAGGACCTTGGCACCTCATCCACTCTTCCTGCAGTGCAGGCCCAGTCATCCGCCCCTGCTGTCGCACCCGAGGCTTCCAAGAAGTTCGTGCTGCGAGTCGACTGCGGGGCCTCTGCGCCATACAAGGACAAGCTCGGCAACACCTGGGCCGCCGACCAGGAGTTGGGCGCAGGCAAGACCTGGGGCGCGGATGACGGCTCGACCATGGACCGCGAGGGCGTGGGGATCACAGGCACCGATATGGCGAGGATCTACGAGACCGAGCGATACAGCATGGGCTCGTACAAGTTCACTGTTCCCAATGGCAAGTACACCGTGCGTCTGCACTTTGCGGAGACCTTCGATGGCATCACGGGAGCGGGGGAGAGGGTCTTTTCAGTCAGTGTGGCGGGCCGGGAGAGGCTGAAAGACCTCGACGTGTTCAAGGCTGTTGGGTCGCTCAAGCCGCTGGTCAAGGAATACAGGGGCGTGTCCGTGGAGAACGGCCAGTTGGTGATCGGCTTTACACCCAATGTCGAGAACCCACAGATCTGCGGGATCGAAATCCTGGCAGAGTGATGAGTAGATGGCCGTCCTGCCGAGTCCAAGCGGCGAGGCGGACTGCAAAGAGGTTGGAACGGAGCAGGCAATGAGAACAAGACAGACAATCACGATGGTGAGCCTGGTGGTCCTGTGGGCGGGCGCGGTTTCATGCCTGGCCGGGCAGGATGTGCCCGCGCTGAAGGACGTATTCAAGGACTGTTTCCTGATCGGCGGGGCCTTGAATCGAGGCGCAGTCACAGGGCAGGATCCCAATGCGGCCGCGATCGCCGAGAAGCACTTCAGTACGGCAACGCCGGAGAACGATCTGAAGTGGGAGAGGATTCATCCTCAGCCCAACCAGTACGACTGGGCGCCGGCTGACAGCTACGTGGCCTTCTGCGAGAAGAACAAGATGGTCGTCATCGGCCACACGCTCGTCTGGCACGCCCAGACACCCAACTGGGTCTTCCAGGGGACGGGGCCGGCACCTGCCCCCACCACGGACGTGGCTGGGCCGAACACGCCCGGCCGTGGCAGACGTGGCCGCGGTTTCACCGGCCCCCGGGCGACCCGCGAAGAGCTGCTCCAGCGGATGCATGATCACATTCACACCGTCGTCGGCCACTACAAAGGCCGCATCAAGGGCTGGGACGTGGTGAACGAGGCCCTTGCGGATAACGGCGCGATGCGAAACGACAGCCTGTGGTTCCAGATCATCGGTCAAGGGGACCCCAACAAGAAATACGATCACATCGAGAACGCCTTTCGGTTCGCCCACGAAGCCGACCCCGACGCCGAGCTCTACTACAATGACTACAACCTTGACACGTCGAAGGCCAAGGCCGACGCGGCAGCCGCCATCGTCAAGGACCTCAAGTCCAAGGGCCTGCGGATCGACGGCGTCGGGATCCAACTGCACGGCGGCCTGACGTACCCCAAGCCTGAGAGTCTCGACTACGCCATCACGACACTGGCCGCCACGGGCGTGAAGGTCATGGTGACGGAGCTGGACATCAGGACGCAGACTCGCGGCCCTCGTGGTGCGGACATCAGCCAGGTCAACCGGGAGAGCACGAACGATCCGAACGCCGTCGCGGCGGAGACCCAGAAGAAACTAGCGGACAAGTACGCCGAGATCTTCTCCATCCTGCTCAGGCACAAGAAGGAGGTCGGCCGCGTCACGTTCTGGGGCGTCTATGACAAGACCTCCTGGATCGGCGGCGCTCCGTTGCTGTTCGACCGAAACTACCAGCCTAAGGAGGCCTTCTTCGCTGTGGTCAAGACGGCCCAGGAGGGACACTAGAACTGAGGTGATGGAGTACCCCCATGAAGACGACTCTCTGTGCACCTGTGTGGATCTCCATTTCTCTTCAAGGACTAGGCGGGTGTGGGATTTGAGTCGCTGTGACGAGCAGATAGGACAAAACCAAACGCTTTAGGAGGTCATCCGATGAGTCACAGGCTTGCAGGCATTCTGTTGGCGGGCGTCATAGCAGGTGGAATCTGTCTGGCGCAGGCAGGTCCGTCTGGGGACGCGAACGAGTGGAAGCCCTCGTCCATCAACCAGCCTGGAAAGCAGTATCCCCAGGTCACCTCTGACGGCCGGGTCCGCACCCGTATCTCCGCGCCCCAGGCCCAGAAGGTCGAGCTCGACATCGGAGCGGCAAGATACCCCCTGACCAAGGACGCAAATGGCATCTGGACCGGCGGCGAATCAAAGCCCCAAGACGGAGGTTTCCACTATTACCAGATCTGGGTCGACGGGGCTGCAGTTCCGGATCCCGGCAGCCTGTTCTTCTACGGCGCCAGTCGCTGGGGCAGTGGTGTTGAATGCCCCGCCAAGGATCAGGACTTCTACGCCGTCAAGAACGTCGCCCACGGACAAATACGCCAGAACCTCTTCTTCTCCAACGTCACCAACAGTACGCGGCAGGTCTTCGTCTACACGCCGCCGGATTATGACAAGAATGCAACGACCCGCTACGCCGTGCTATACCTCCAGCACGGCGGCGGCGAGGATGAGACCGGCTGGCCCAATCAGGGGCACACCGGCCTGATCATGGACAACCTGATTGCCGAGGGGAAGGCCAAGCCCTTCATCATCGTCATGGCCAGTGGCAACGTCGGCGGGGGCGGTCCCCGCGGCGGCGGACGGGGCGCTGGACCCGCAGGACGTGGACCGGGTGCACCCGCCGCAGGCGAGCCGAATCAGGCGCGCGGAGCAGCCGCAGGCCTGAGAGGCGGACGCGACATGGGCAGTTTTGACGTCGCCTCTGGCTACCGACGGATCATGACCGAGGAACTGATCCCCTTCATCGATTCCAGCTACCGCACCCTGGCCGATCAGCCGCATCGGGCCATGGCCGGACTCTCCATGGGTGGCATGCAGACCCGGCAGATCACCATGTCCAACCTCGACAAGTTCTCGCACATCGGCATCTTCAGCGGCGGCAGCATCGCACCCACCGACGTCAACGACATGGCCGCCTTCAAGCAGAAGGTCAAGCTGGTATTCGTCAGCTACGGCAGCCGCGAGCTCGATCCAGCCAACCGCAGAGGAGGAGGCCGCGGCGGCTTCGGCGGCGACCCCAAGGCGAACGCTGAGGCGTTGAAACAAGCCGGGGTCAACTGTGTCTTCTACGTCTCCCCGAATACCGCTCACGAATGGCAGTCCTGGCGGCGCAGCCTGCACGAATTCGCCCCCTTGCTCTTCAAGGAAGACGCTTCCACCTCGGCCACTCCGGCTGCGGCGGCCCAGCCGGCCCCTGCACGCGGCGACTCGGCCTCGTCAGGCGATCGCAGAGGCGGAGGACGAGGCGGATTCGGCGGACCGATCGAGCTGGGTCCGGACGACAAGCCCGCCTTCGACGATCCGTCTGCCGGGTTCAATGCCAGGCGTGAGAATGTCCCTCACGGCGAGCTGACGATGGTTGAGTATGACTCCAAGACGGTCGGAACGCGTCGAAAGATGCTCGTCTACACGCCGCCCGACTATTCAACCGACCGCAAATACCCGGTGCTCTACCTCCTGCACGGCATTGGCGGCGACGAGACGGAATGGCGGCGCCTTTGCCGCCCGGAAAACATCATCGATAACCTGCTGGCCGAGGGCAAGATTCAACCGATGGTCGTGGTTATGCCCAACGGCCGGGCGCAGACCAACGACCGGCCCGAGGGGAACATCTACGCCGCCTCAGCCGCCTTCGCCAACTTCGAAAACGATCTGCTCAAGGACGTGATTCCAGCTATCGAGAGCAAGTACTCCGTATACACGAACCGCGAGAACAGGGCCCTGGCGGGACTATCGATGGGTGGCGGCCAGTCCCTGAACTTCGGCCTCGCCCACCTGGACACCTTCGCCTGGGTCGGCGGGTTCTCCTCGGCCCCGAACACCAAACCTCCGGCCGAGCTCGTGCCCGATCCGGCAGCCGCCAAGGAGAAACTGAAGCTGCTGTGGCTCGCTTGCGGCAACAAGGACAGCCTGATCCGCATCAGCCAGGGCGTCCACAACTATTTCAAGGAGAAGAACGTGCCGCACGTCTGGCACGTCGACTCCAATGCCCACGACGCCACCGAATGGGCCAACAACCTGTATCTCTTCGCCCAGCGGATCTTCAAGTAGTCCAAAGGAATCTTGCCTGTTTTCCGTTTTTTATCTCACTCCTGACACCTCTGCACGGTTTATTTACGATGGAAGTCGGGTGTGCCGAATGCCTCTGATGCCGGGGTGGCCGTGACACAGAACGTTGCTGCCGGGCCAACAAGCTGGCCTGACAAGCCTCTCTTCAATACCAGACCCAACGAATAGAAGTGACCGCCCAAGCAGAGTGGCGGCCGATCAGCGGCAAATCATGAGAAACTATCATTAGTGAAGGCTTTTGTTAATGACTGTAGATGGTGGAAAGGAGTAGACATGAAGCTCGGAAGATTGGTTATCGAAGGATGTATGGTCGTGGGACTGCTGGTGGCAGGATGCAATCAGTCTGATTCATCCGTGGCACGGGGGCCGACGACACAGAAGGCGTCTTCGCAGCCTCAGACAGTCAAGACGGTTGAGGCAACCAAGCCTTCTGCCCCTCCTGCTGCGACCCCAGAACCTGCCAAGAAGTTCGTGCTGCGGGTCGACTGCGGAGCCTCTGCACCGTACAAGGACAAGCTCGGCAATACCTGGGCCGCTGACCAGGAGTTGGACGCAAGCAAGACCTGGGGGGCGGACGACGGCTCGACCATGGACCGCGAGGGAGTGGGAATCACAGGCACAGATATGCCGCGTATCTACGAGACTGAGCGATACAGCATGGGCTCGTACAAGTTCACTGTGCCCAACGGCAAGTACACCGTGCGCCTGCACTTTGCAGAGACCTTCGACGGCATCACTGGACCGGGGGAGAGGGTCTTCTCTGTCAGCGTGGTGGGCCAGGTGGTGCTGAAGGACCTCGACCTGTTCAAGACCGTTGGGGCACTCAAGCCCCTGGTCAAGGAGTGCACGGGCGTGTCCGTGGAGAACGGCCAGTTGGTGATCGGCTTTACGCCCAACGTCGAGAACCCAGAGATCTGCGGCATCGAGATCCTGGCAGAGTGAGGTCGGTCTTATGAGGAGAGTCAACCCCGTATTCCTGGTGATCATTCTAGGCGTCTCCTGTGCCGTAGTCGCAGCCCAGCCGCAGGTCGGGCCGTTGAGTCTGTGGTACCGCCAGCCCGCCAAACAATGGGTCGAGGCCTTGGCTGTGGGCAATGGTCGGCTCGGGGCGATGGTCTTCGGCGGCATCGCCCAGGAGCGGATCCAGTTGAATGAAGATACGCTCTGGGCGGGTGGACCGTATGACCCAGCCAACCCCGATGCGATCGAGGCACTCCCCAAGGTGCGGGAGTTGATCTTCGCCGGCCGATACAGGGAAGCCCAGAATCTGATCAGTCAGAAGATGATGGCCAAGCCCTTCGAGGCATTGCTCAAGGATCACGCCGCTGCCCACCGGAGGCTGTTTCGTCGAGTCACGCTCAATCTCGGCACAACGGCTGCCGCCAGCCGACCGACGAGCGAATCCGCGATCCCAACAAGGCGGACGATCCGCAACTGGCGGCCCTCTACCTCCAGTTCGGCCGGTATCTGCTGATCAGCAACTCGCGGCCAGTCCGACAGAAGACAGCCCGCCATGCAAAGACGCCGTGGTGAATGAGACGAGGTCTACTTTACCCATGCTTCACCTTCCGGCGTACGCCGCCACGCAAAATAGGCATTCAGACTCTTGAGCGATTCGGCGCTGGGCACCGGCCCCGTGTGCGGCGTCTGGCCGAAGACCATCACTACAGGGTTGGCGTCGCCGAAGGCCGGCCACGCAGGGACCCCTTCGCCGTTGGGATCGCCGCGCTTGGCGAAGTTCGTCCAATAGGTGGCCATGGCCTCCGAGATCTCCAGGTCTGCCTTCGTAATTTGCGGATTCGAGGTATTGAGATGTTGGAAGACGTAGGCCACATCCGCGCCGTGCGGTGCGCCGTACCCGGCCCGGGGCGAGCCCTCCGGATACTCCGGATGCTGATCGAAGTAGTAATAGAAGGCCTTGGATTTGCCATTCTTCGCCTGAAGCCGCGCCCAGATCCACGTGTGCCAGCCGAACGCCGAATCGCGGGCCAGGTCGCGCGAGGTCTTCGCAACCGTCCCGAAGCCGGGGGGATAGGCCTTCAGAAGACTCTCCGCGTGGGGGCCGTAGCGGGTCTTAACGTTGGCGATATAATCCTCCGGCGTTTTCGGGGGCGAGAAGCTCTCGCCCTCGTCCGAGTTGTAGCCGACCAGAATCGACGTATCATTGAACCGGCCCGCCTCGTAGAGCGTGTATTGGTCGTCAGGGATGACCCATCCATCGATAATCGGCCATGACAGGCCCAGGCCCCGGCCCCCTGGGAGTTTGTCGGCAGCAATCTTCCGTAATTCCGCGATGGACGAAACCCCCGCGTTCTTGGCGTAAGTTTCCCCGGCGTGCTCCGCATCGGGGAGGCGTTTCAGGTTCTCACCAGGAAAGGTCGTGGGCCGCGGAGGCCCGAACGAGCCGCCGCTTTGCGAGATCGCGCCATGGAACAGCCCTTTGGCCAGTGGCGACGCGCACAGCATGCTGACCGCGATTCCACCGGCCGATTCGCCGAAGATCGTCACCTTATGCGGGTCGCCACCGAATGCGGCGATGTTCTTCTGCACCCATTGCAGACCCGCGATCATATCCAGCAGGCCGTAGTTGCCCGAGACGTGATTCGGGGTCTCGGCGCTCAACTCCGGATGCGCCAGAAACCCGAGTTGGCCGACGCGATAGGCGATGCTGACCAGTACTACGCCCTTCTTGGCCAGATTCTCTCCGCTGTAATTTCGTTCGGAGGTGGCCCCTCCGCCGAATCCGCCGCCGTAGATCCAGACGAGCACGGGGATGCGGTCACTCGCGGATGTCGCCGGCGTCCAGACGTTCAAGTACAGGCAGTCCTCGCTCTTTCCGGAGGGGGGGCTCCCGCCCTGCATGGGTCCGGGAGCGAACTTGGTGGCCTGCAGCACGCCCTCCCATTTCGCGGCGGGCTGAGGCGTGCGCCATCGGAGGTCGCCGACGGGCGGCGCGGCAAACGGAATGCCTCTGTAGACCGTCAACCCGTCTTCTGACGTCCCCTGCACCAATCCGCCCTCAACCGTGACCGGCGCGGGCTGCTGCGCGATGCCAAGCCCGGCGGCAAACATCACAACCAGAAAAGTCCCCTTCATCTTGGAAATACCTCCCTTCATTCAGCGCTAGTTCTTCCGCCACAGGTTCGGCAGAAAGGGATGAGATTCTCGGTGTTCTTCTGCGGGTTGTAGTCCAGGTTGACGTTGGCCTGTTGCGCCCAGGTAAGAGCCGGCGCCAGCAGGCACGAAATAGCGAGACAAGCGCGAATCGTCATTTTGGCCTCGATGTTCGAGATTTGAATTATCTTGACATCGGGTTTGGGTGGCGTCAAGAGTCCTGTTGTCGGAATCGCCGGCTGGCTTTGGTGCGGTGCTTGGCCAGGCCGATGAGTTTGGCTTCGTCTGGGCAAGAGCTATGGGAGGCTTTGAGTTCGTTCTCCAAGTTGCGCAACTCGTGCGCCCAGCAATGCTGGTGGACCGTGTGCAAGCCATGCCACCGGACTCTGTTGCGACAGAGCCTGCCGACGGAGAGTCCCAGTATTTCGCATCAAAACAGGGCGTGACCGAATTGTTCAAGAGACTCGCAACTCCTGCAGATAGTGTTCCAGACGAAGTATCAGGCCATCCATCATTGGCTGCATCTGGGCCCCAGCATGCCACACCTGGGAAAGGAGTAACCGCTCACGGGAATTGGTCGTCACGGCAGGAGAGACGGGGCGGCCTCTTGTCGGAGATGGGCATTGATGGCGTTGCAGAAGAACTCGAAGACGCGGCGGGTCTGCTGGCGGCAGGTCGAAAGCACGGTCCAAACGCGTTCGGACCAACGTTGTCCACGTGAGCCACGAGTCCCCTGCGTGATGTGACGGTCGATCACCACGTGCCGAATCGCCTGTTCCGTCTGGTTGTTCGTCGGCTCGATCCCCGGCATCGTCAGAAAGCGAAAGTAGTTGTCCGCCTCCTGCCCTCGAAACCGTTCGGACAATGTCTGGGCCTCCGAGCGGCACGGCGGACGCCGGACCGCCTTGAGAAATCCTCGCCGAATCCGATCCATCGAATGGGCAAACCCCGCTTGGGTCATCTGCCCGGCGTGATGCCAGGTCTCAAACAGCTTCCGGACCCAGGGCAGAAGCTTGTTGCCCCAGATCTGAAGCGACCGGTCGGTGTGTTCAGCCAGAAAGCGAATGTCCCGGATCAAATGAGCCCAGCAGAACTGAACCAGCACCCCACAATCGGCCATGTACTTGTGATAACCCGAGAAATAGTCCGATCCGACGATGCCTCCAAAGGTCTCAGTCAGGATCGCCTTGAGCACCCGCGAGCCACGCGATGGGTCGATGTGAAAGACCGTGAATCTCGATGCCCGGAAACACCAAGTCCAGAGCCCCTGGCCACAGTCTTTGTGTCCAGACTCATCCGAGCCGACATAGGGTTCCTGGACCAGGGCCCGACGAAGCTGGGCATAGGGCTCGGCGAAGGCCACCGAGGCCTTCTGGACGACGTTGACCAGTTGCGAGCAGCTGATCGGAAGGCCCAGGACCTCCTGCCAGAACTGTTGGATCGTGGTGTAGGACATGTGGCAGGCCCCCTTCTAGTAGGCGGCCAGGGCCGAGAGCCGGGGGCCCACCAGGCCGGCCGCCTTGATGGCCTCCGGCAAAGGGGCCATCACGATACGCCCGGTTCGGGGATTCAGATACTTGCGGGCACGATGTTCGGTAACCATGTAGACCTTGTCGGCGAGGTCCACCTGTTGCCGCACGAACCGCTCCTCCAAGGGGACCAGGCCCTTTGACTGTGCAGCGGACAACTCATGCCGGATGGTTCGATCAATGTCCTCGGGTGCAAACGGGAGACGTTCGTGCCGAGGATGGCCATTCTGGCCGCCGATCGTGCGTTTTCGTTTTCCGGAGGACGATTCACTCTTCTTCGGCTTGACGATGTCGCTGGAAGGCGGCTTGGAGGAGTTGGAGGAGTCTCGCTTGAGGCGAGCGATCTGATCCTCGAGTTGCTGGTTGTCTGCCTGCAATTGCCGGATCTGGCTTTGGAGCTGGGCAACGGTCCGTTGGAGCACGAGCACCTGGGACTGAAGCAGGTCACTCTGCAGAACCAACTGCGATATCGTGACATCCTTGTCTACCATGGACAAGGATATACCCTCTTACCCAGAATCGCGCCAGTCCAAAATCAACACTTCCGCAGATTTTTCTGCTGCTTCTCGTGAACGGTTACCATTACTGGAGAGTCGATGAGGTCAACGATGCCGCCACGCCGAAGTCATGGGCAGGCGACACGTGGAGCTTCTCGACACAAGGGTACGGCATCGTGGACGACTTTGAGTCCTACGACAACAAGTGCAACCGGATCTTCTTCAGTTGGATCGACGGCTACGGCCACAACGGCTCGACCGACTGCGGCGTGGCGCCTTCCAGCGGCAATGGCAGCGGCTCTACTGTAGGCAATACTAATCCTCCCTTTGCCGAGCAAACGGTCGTTCACGGCGGAAAGCAGTCCATGCCGCTGGCCTATGACAACACCGGCGGCAAGAGCCTTTCAGAGGCCACGCGGACCTTTGAGCCGAGTCAGGATTGGACCCTGAGTGGTGCCAAGACCTTGGTGCTCTACTTCTGTGGTGACTCGGGCAATACCGCAGGCGACCTCTACCTGAAGATCAACGACGCCAAGGTGACGTACGGCGGTGGTTCTGCGGCCCTGACCACGGGCCTTTGGAGGCAGTGGAACATCGACCTGGCCTCTGTAGGCACCAACCTCAAGGCGGTCAAGACGCTGAGCATTGGTGTATCCGGTTCTGGCAAGGGGATACTGCGGATTGATGACATCCGGTTGTACAGGACGGCCCCGGCGTTGTAGTTCCGGCCGACCCTGGCACCAATGGTCTGGTGGCCCTCTACAGGATGGAGGCCGACGTGACGGACGGTTCCGGCAAGGTAACAACGGCACGGCCGAGGGCAACCGGATCTACGTGGATGGTCCCGCAGGACATGGCAAGGCCCAGCAGTCTGACGGGGTCGATGACGACGTGGTTCTGCCCATTGGCACGCTGATCAGCACGATGACCAGTTGCAGCGTTGCGACCTGGGTGAACTTCAACACGACCAACGTCGGCTCTTGGGAGCGGATCTTCGACTTCGGCACTGGCACCACGGTCTACATGTTCCTGAGTCCTCGCCAGAGCACCAACGGAACGATGCGGTTTGCCATCACGATCGGCAGCAACGGCAGCGAGTCGGGCCTGAACTCGCCCGCGAACCTGTCTGCGGGCTAGATGACTTCAGGATCTACACCCGTGCGTTGACAACGGGTGAGGTTCGCTACCTGGCCGGCGATCGGTGATCGTCTGAAGCGTTGGCTGCGCTTCTGCATGGCTATCCGCGGCGACATGGGAGGTCGGCACGGCCTTGCGTTGCCAGACCACTTGGCAGAGCATCCACAAACGGGGCCCGCATCAGAGGGTGCGGGCCCCGTGATGATGTGTCGTCAGATGACTGCGCAAGACTACCCTCCGTGTCGCTTGCGATCAGATGGTACTTGTCCTATGCCACGGCTTCTTGACTGTCAACCAGACACCCGAGGGCCTTCATCAGAAGCGGGAACTGTAAGCATTTCCGCAGTCGCCTGAAGCCTCGTTCCGCTCGGAGCATGACCGCCCCTGACTATCGCCACACCGTGTTCTCATTCCGCTTCACGTGAATGACGTTCCAGAATGGATGCAGTCGTGGTAGAAGTGGCGTAGAGCGCAAAGGCTCATCTGGCTGCAAGCTGAGCTCCATCAAGGAGTTACATGGAGGCAGTTGTGCTCGGACAATACCGTACCGTGCGCGATTCTGAGCCGGCAGGCGACTGTCTCGCAGATTGTACCTGCGCATTTCAGTGCCCGCGGGACGAAAAATCTTGCCGGTACGCCGTTTTTCATCTCACTTTTGGCACTTCCGGGAAGTGTTATAGAGAACGGCGGTCCTGGCCGGCTCACGCGAGGGGTCGGGCCGCCAAAGGTTGGACTTAAGGAGAGCCATGCAGGTCCATATCACGGGTCAATTGGCCGGATTGTTGGAGGTGCGCCGCGTCCATCGCGAAGTTGTGTGGTGTTCCTGCTCCCAGAGTTCTCCTGACGCCCCTGCCTCCACAAACCTCCTCGGGTGCTGGAAACTCAAGGAATGGGGGTCCGCACAATGGCTATGGACTCAGTCTTTCGTGTGCAGGACCCGACTGTTAGGCGTTTGACCATGATCGCCGTGAAGGGAGGCGTGTGAACCTATGGCAAAGAGAGCCTTCACCCTGATCGAGCTGCTCGTTGTCATTGCGATTATTGCCATCCTGATGGGGGTTTTGCTTCCAGCCCTGGGCAAGGTCAGGGAGCAGGCCAGGCAGAAATCCTGTGCTACCCGGGTTCGCCAGCACGTGCTGGCCCTGACCATGTATGCAGATGAGAACAGGAGCAGGCTGCCATTGCCCACGACAGCGGGCGGCTGGTTGCAGGATCTGGCCATCAACACAGTTCACTTCATGCTCAAGACCGGCATGACCCGGCAGATGTTCTATTGCCCCTCGAACGCCACGCACCAGCAATACAACGACATGTTCTGGGAGTTCAACAACCAATCGTGGAACGGCAAGGTCTTCACCAACTTCGGCGATGGCAGCTTCATTGTGTCTGGGTATGAGTATGTCCTCCAGCTTAGCATCGGGGGGCGTCCGGATATCAAGGTGTATCCCCAGGACACGGAGAAGAAGGTCTGGCTCAAGACCCTGCAGGAGAAGAATGCGGCCGCCCGCGAGCTGGTGATCGACTCCACCATGGGCACACCGAGCAACTCGAATACCAGGTATGGCCGCAACTTCGTCATGGTTCCTGGCGGGATCTACGGTCAGCACCAGGTGTATGACCGGACGAGCCACCTGAAGGGGGAGAGGGTCCCTGTGGGTGGCAACCTCGGGCTCCTGGATGGTCATGTGGAATGGAGATCGTTTGACCCTGCCATGACCTTCTTTCCGCCCGGGGCTAGCGCGGTCACTCCCCGATACGGGGACGCGCCAGGCTTCTTCTGGTAATAATTGGCGGCGGAGAAGGGAGGTGAATGAGCCGATTCGATCCTTGAGATAAGTGAGTGAGGAAGGGGGCACGTCGCCCTGTGGCAGTGTGAATCGGTGCCTCAGTGAGAGATCGAGGCACCGCGACCTTGGTTCTACCATATGAATAGTTCCTTACAGTTTGGAGAAACACCATGAAGAGCTGGATTACTTGCTTGACTTGTCTTATTCTGGCGTCAGGTCCGGCCGCTTATGTCTTTGCTGCTGATGGTGAGATTCGATCGACAGGCTACCCCATAAAGATAGACGGCGCTATGGATGCTGCCTGGGCTACTGCAAATCAATATCAGGTAGCCAACGCCGTCCAAGGCGTAGGCTCGCCAACCGGCAGTTCAGCCATTTGGCGGGCCTTGTGGGATCCACAGTACCTATATGTCTCCGTCGATGTCAATGATGATCAACTGTATCATGATGGCCCAGCTACATATCAAGATGACAGCGTAGAGGTTTTCATTGATATCGGCAACCAGAAGACGACTAGCTATGGTGCTGGTCAGTCCCAGGTTCGCTTTAACTGGGACCGAACAGATCCTGCAATGGTAGCGGACCACGGGAGCACAGAGGGTATCAAATTTGCTATCGTGACTAAACCCCAGGTTGACAACAAGGACACGGGCTACACTGTAGAGATTGCATACCCCTGGACCCTTCTCTATGGGGGCAAAGGTGGGCCGTCTCTTGGCGACTTGATGGGATTTGAGGTGCAGATTAACTTTGATCAGGATGGCGCTGACCGAGACAACCAGCTCGACTGGTTTACGACTGGTAACGATACATGGCAGAATCCAAGTAAGATGGGAACTGTTCAACTCGCAAAGGGCGTTTCAGCTACCAATGCCTCTTCTCCAAGCCCTGCCAATGCTGCAACAGGTGTACTGATTGATGCTCTCCTGGCCTGGCTACCGGGAGTATATTCCAATCAGCACAATGTGTACTTAGGGACGGACTACAACGACGTCGCTAACGCCACGGCGACGAGCCCCCTGCTGGTCAGCAATGACCAGAAGGATCCCAACTACGCTCCGCCTGTGCCGCTGGCCTTCGGCCAGACGTACTACTGGCGGGTCGATGAGGTCAATGCCCCGCCAACCCAATCCACCGTCTTCAAGGGCCCTGTCTGGAGCTTCACGACTGAGCCCTACGCCTTTTACGTCAAGCCGATCAAGGCCACGGCCTCCAGTCAGAGCAACACCCTGACGGGTCCTGAGAAGACGATCGACGGCTCCGGGCTCACAGGTGACCAGCACTCGACCGCCTCGACTCAGATGTGGCTCAGCAAGAAGTCCCAGACCCCGGTCTGGATCAAGTACGAGTTCGATCAGGTCTACAGCTTGCAGCAGATGTGGGTCTGGAACCAGAATCAGTTGACGGAGCCGGATAAGGGCTACGGGGCCAAGGACGTGACCATCGAGACCTCGACTGACGGGACCACCTGGACGGCCCTGTCGAATGTCCCGCAGTTTGCCGATGCACCCGGCGAGGACGCCTACGTCTGCAACACGATTGTGGACTTCAATTGCGTAAAGGCCAAGTTCGTGAGACTGAACATCCTGAGCAACTGGGGCGGAGCCACTTCCTCGGGCCTGGCTGAAGTGCGGTTCTTCTACATCCCCGTCAAGGCCTTCGTGCCCACCCCGGTCGTAGGGGCCGCGAACGTGGCCGTTGACAAGGTCCTCACTTGGCGGCCGGGCCGAAAGGCGGTCAGCCATGAGGTGTACCTGGGCACGGATCCGAGCGCCCTGTCCAAGGTCGGCATCGTGACCGAACAACGCTACGGCCTGAGCGCCGCGGCCGTCGAATACGACCGGACGTACTACTGGAGGGTCGACGAGGTCAACGGGACCGACACCTGGGCCGGGGACGTCTGGAACTTCTCCACGCAGGGACACGCCGTCGTGGATGACTTTGAGTCCTACGATGACAAGTGCAACCGGATCTTCTTCGTTTGGATGGACGGATACGGGAACAGTGGGTCTGTGGACTGTGGCGTTCCACCCTACGGGGGCAATGGGACGGGGTCCACGGTAGGCAATGCGAGTGCTCCGTTCGCAGAGCGGACCAACGTGCACCCCGGCTCAGGCTCCCAGGCCATGCCGCTCTTCTACGACAACACGACCGGCTCCGGCGTCTCGGAGGCGGTCAGGACCTTCAGCCCGGCCCAGGACTGGACCGTCGGCGGGGCCAAGACCCTGGCCCTCTTCTTCAAGGGCGACGCGGCCAACGGGGCCGGCCAGGTCTACGTCAAGATCAACGGGACCAAGGTCTCATATAGCGGCAATGCCAATGCCCTCACCACGGGCCCGTGGAACCAGTGGAACATCAACCTGTCCTCCCTGTCGGTGAAGGCCGTCAGCACCCTGGCGATCGGCGTGTCCGGCTCGGGCAAGGGGACTGTGTACATTGATGACATCCTGTTGTATCGATCTGCGCCGGCCGTGGTACAGGCGGTGGATCCTGGGACCCAGGGTTTGTCCGTCTATTATACGATGGACGGCGACATAAAGGACAGCTCGGGCAAGGGGTACAACGGGACGCTGGTAAATAACCCAGCCTTCATGGACTCCCGGACAGGCCTCGGCAAGGCCCTGCAGTTTGACGGGGTCAACACCTACGCGGAGCTGCCGATCGGTACGCTGATCAGCACCCTCAACAGCATGACCGTTGCGACCTGGATCAACTTCGATACCACGAGCACGGGTTCCTGGGTACGGGTCTTCGACTTTGGAACCGGCGTCACCAGTGGAAATCCCCTCATCTACATGTTCCTGACGCCTCGTCAGGGCACCAACGGCGCCATGCGGTTTGCCATCACCACCAGCAGCAACGGCGGCGAGCAGAGCGTGAGCGCTCCAGGTAGTCCAGGTCTACTGCCTGGGGGCTGGCATCACGTGGCGGCGGTCATTGACGGATCGGCCATGACCCTGCGGCTCTACCAGGATGGGGAGTTGATAGCCAGTCGCCCCACGACCGTCTTACCGAGGGACATGGGCGTGACGAACCAGAACTGGCTGGGCCGGTCGCAGTGGTCTAGTGACGGCTTTTACCAGGGTCTGATCGACGAGTGCCGCATCTACAACCGGGCATTGTCGGATGGGGAGGTGCGTTACGTTGCCGGCGACCAGTAGGGAGCTCCATTGTCATTGCAGCAAGAAAGACCAAGGGTTTTCCAGGGGCCCGTGCCTTATCGGCACGGGCCCCTTAGAAGGAGGACGCATATGATCAAGCAACTGATGTCTTTTGTTGTGTCCCTGGCCTTGTTGGCCCCGGTCGGGCGGCTCTCGGCGGGACTTGTGTTACACTGGAACCTGGACGATGGAGCGGGCAGTAC
>Ga0209777_10001716_pt1 | contig 30725 bp, 26 predicted proteins | sample FrelakmetHBP12HB_FD_187147 | JGI IMG/M metagenome (GOLD analysis project Ga0209777, IMG submission 187147) | Freshwater lake sediment microbial communities from the University of Notre Dame, USA, for methane emissions studies -HBP12 HB (SPAdes)... | ecosystem: Environmental > Aquatic >... | reverse complement strand
CGAACCCTCCTCCACCCCACCCGCCACGCCCGCCACCGCCGCCACCACCGAAGAGCGAAGCCCAGAAGAGGGCCTGCAGCAGCCCCGCCCCCCCACCCCGCCGACGCCCGGCGCTGAGGATGACGAGGAAGAGGACGACCAGGAAGACGACCGGGAGACCCCGCCTCCGAGCCGGCTGGGCCTCGGTGTCCTCGGGGGCAGGGGCCGCGGGCGCGCCAGTGAGGCGAAAACCGTACTCCTGGCCGTAGGCCTGGCCCAGCATCTGCACGCCCACGACGAGGCCGGCGGCGTAGCTGCCCGTCCGCACCGCCTCCCGGCCGACGGCGTCCCGGATGCGGCCCGCCAGCGCGTCGGTCACGAACCCTTCCGCGCCCGTCCCGGTGGCCACGGCCAGCTCGGCCTTGCCGTCGCCAGGACGCTCCCCGGGCTTCAGCAGCAAGACGACGCCGGCGTTGACGGTGCTGTCGCCCGGCCCGCCGCGGGCCCCGACCCCCCAGGCACGGATGATGTCGCGCCCCACCTCGATCGAGGGGCGTCCCCCGAGGTCCCTCAGCGTCACCACCACGATCTCGCCTCGCGACGCCTGCCGGACCTGCTCGATGACGCCGAGCATCGCCTGGCGCGACGCCGGGTCGATCATCCCGGCGAAGTCGTTCACGAACCCCGTCGGGGAGGGGATCTGCAGCTGCAGCAGGAGGGCGAGCCAGAGGGCAAGCATAGGGTATGGGAATCTCGCCGGGCTCACGCCGGGGGGCAAATCCTGGCGCCCGCCAGTGGTCAGTCAGCAGTGTCCAGTAGTACGCAGACGCGCAGACGCCAAGTGGTGTGAAGTGACTCGGTAGTCGGTCTGCTTCGAGCCCAAGGTGGGCTAGTGCCCAGTGCTGCACTGGATACTGGCCCACCATCGCGCCGGGAACGGCTGACTACCGATACACCGAAGTACCACTGTGCGTCTGCGCGTCTGCACACTACTGCCCACTGGCCCCTTCCCCCTGTGCGCTGCGGTGGGTGGAACGCTCTACTCGGCCCGGTTAGCTTGAAGCAAGGAGGAACCACCCGATGCGTCTCATCGCCACCAGCGCCCTTGCCGCGCTGGCCCTCGCGGCCGGCCCGACCGTCTCCGGCTCGGCCCAGCAGGACGACCTGATCGCGGCCCGCACCCGGGGCAGCCCGACGGCCCCTGTGACCGTGTACGAGATATCCGACTTCCAGTGTCCCTATTGTGCGGAGTTCGCGCTGGAGACGATGCCGACGCTGGAGCGCGAGTACGTCGCGACCGGCAAGGTGAAGTTCACCTTCGTCAACTTCCCTCTGCCGATGCACCGGAACGCGGTGCCCGCGGCGGAGCTGGCGATGTGCGCGGCGCGGCAGGGGAAGTTCTGGCAGGTGCACGACCTTCTCTTCCGAAACCAGGAGCGCTGGGGCGGGCTCGCCGAGCCGGGGAGCTACCTCCTCTCGCTGGGAGATTCCGCCGGCGCCAACCGCGACGCCCTCGGCGCGTGCGTGCGCGATGGCGCAGTGCGCGCGCTGGTGCGGTCGGACGCCGAGGGGGCGGTGCGCTCCGGCGCGCACTCGACGCCCACCTTCTACATCGAGGGGGGCCTGGTGGTGGGAGCGCAGCCGATCGAGGTGTTCCGCACCGTGCTCGACTCCATCGTGCGCGTGAAGCGGGGCCAGCACTAAGGGCGGCACCCGCCGCCGTTTCCCCCCCGGACGCACGAGCGGCCGGCCCCGCGAGGGACCGGCCGCTTCGCGCACTGCCTCTTGCGCGCTACGGCATCACGGCGCCGTGAGCGACGGCTGCCGATCGATCACGAAGAGGATCCACGGAACGGTGTAGTTCGAAAGGCTCGGATTGGGCTGGTTCCCGGCCGGATACACCCGGTACACCACCGAGCCCGTCGCAGGGGTCACCGCCGTCTGCGTTCCGATCCGGACCCGGAACCGCGAGTACGCGATGCTCTGGTAGGAGCGTGCGAGCGGCGGCAAGGTGTCGGCTCTGAGGACTCGGATCGTGTCCGCGGCAAGGGCCGCGCACGTCCGGCGCGGATCCGCGATCGTGTCCGCCGGGAAGCAGATGGTCGAGTCGGCAACCTGCATCACATAGTGCCAGCCGTTGTACTCGGGCTGCCCGGCCCCGGACGTGACGGTCAGGTCGCCCACGGCGAGGCCGTGAGTGTTCCCGACGGCCGTCAGCGCGGAGTCCGCGATGCGCCGGAACTTGATGATGGTGTCGATGCTCGCGTTGCCGGTGTGGATCACGTACGTCGTGTCCAGGACGCCGGCCCGGACGCGGCCCTTGATCGTGGTCGTGTAGCCCGTCGCGACCAGGACCGAGTCATGCGACCGCGTCACGGCGAGCGTGGACTTCGCGGTCGGATTGCCCGTCTGTGGCGCGACGCTGCCGACGACGGAGGCCGGCACGATGATGGCGGACAGCGTCGTCCCCGCCACCGCAGTGCCCCCCACCGGGTTCAGAATCACGGTGCCGACCACGCCCGCGGGCGCCCAGGTGGTGACGAGGAACGGCGAGCGGGTGGCCGGCGCGCTCATCGTCGCCTTGAGGGCCGCGTTCACGGCGACGGCGGTATAGGCCGTCACCGTTCCGGGCGCGACGTTCGCGAAGGTCGCCGCGCCGGCGAGCGGCATCGTCGCGGTGCGCGGCACGATGTCCACGTCGACGTTGCCGACGCTGGCACCACCCAGGTGGATCACCCGGAACGCCAACCCGGAGGGTGCGGCGAGGGTGTCGGCGGTCACGAGCGAATGCACCCCGTTGGTGGTGCGCGCGCTCCCGTAGAGGTAGAACGTATAGTTGACCCCTACGGTGAGATTCACCGTGGTGTCGTACACGACCTTCGATGCCACGACGGGATCCAGGCCGTTCACGAAGACACGCACCTCGACATCCCGCCCCGCCTCCACGGGGGAGAAGGGCGGCAGGAAATTCGTGGCAACGCCGTTCGGGGAGCCGCCGGTGCGGAACGCCGCAGCGCCAGCACTGGGGGCGTCGCCGATGAAGTTGACGATGCGGAAGTCCACCGCGCTCGTGTCGTTGACGAGGTTCACGTAGCGCAGGCCCGCGAGGGGAGCCTGGGGCTGCAGGACGCCTTGCTTGGCCTCCTGGCAGGCGACCAGCGCCACGCCCACCACACACGCCAGACAGACTCGATACCAGGTCATTGCAGGCTCACAGTCTGAGGTTGGAGCCACCGGATCTCAATTGCCGTTCGTTCCGCCAGGCGGCCCGGAGGAGGCCGGGGTCCCACCGCCGATGAGGTTCCGGGTGAGCACGAACGCCAGGAACCCCGCCGTCGCCCCTGTCACCGCCAGTGCCGTCTTCCCCGGCGCGATCCGCCGGACGAACATCCGCCGCACCGAACTCGTGCGGAACGCTACCCGCTCACCCTCCCAGCGCGACTCGACGCCCCACAGGTTCACCACGTGTGCGACGGCGAGCACGTACTGCGAGTCGGAGCGCTCGACCAGCGCCCCCTCGACGGAGGCCACGTCGCGCCCCAAATCCCGGGACATCCGGACGCGGCCATCGTCGGTGAGCTCGATGACGAGGTGCGTGCCAAGTGCCGGCTCGGGCCGGCTCTCCGCGAGCGGCAGATTCTCGTAGCAGCCCGCGAGGAGCGGTGCCAGCAGCAGCCCGAGCGGCACCTGGCGCATCCTCATCCCTCAGTAGCCGTAGTTACCGACGCCGACGGCGCCGCCGGGATTGCCCACTCCGCCCATGTTGTAGGACGGGTGGCGGCGGGTGTCCATCTCGGTGTACGGCACCGGCCACTGGAAGGGCGTGCCATTCGGCAGGTCACCCCACCCGCGGCCCGAGTAGTACTGCGAGATGTACGAGGTGTACATCGTCTCCAACCGGTACTCCCACTTCATCGCCTCCATGATGTTCCCGCAGGCCGTGGTCAGGTACGTCGGCGGCTGCGGAATGTGCGGCACGCAGGCGCTGCCGCCCGGCACCGCCTGAGTGGCCGTCGTGACGACGCCCGCGAGCGCCGGCAGGCCGTTCACCGTCCGCGTGAGGTCGATCAGCGGGGCGGCGCCGGCGATGTCACTGAGCCGGATCCGGGCCTCTGCCCGCAGGAGGTCGTTCTGGGGCTTGGTAAACCACGGGAACGGCCCGGTGCTGGCCGCCTGATACCAAGCCAGCATCCGGTACCAGTCGTAGTACGACGACCACGGAGCGGCGTCGGGATCGGCCGTCGCCCGGTTCCGGAAGTAGGGCTTCATGTAGGGGTACGTCCCCACCGGCACGGCCGGCGACGCGGCGATCTGCGCCGTCCGCGTGTCGCCGGAAGGGAAGCGCTTGTCCAGCGTCCTGATGAGGAACTGGACCTTGTTCGGCGAGGCCAGCCACGCGTCGTAGGTCCCCGTGGAATCCGCCATGCCACCGATCATCTGGTTGAGCTGGCCCCACTGCTGGTACAGCCACCACTGGTTCTCCGCGATCGTGAAGCCGGACGATCCTCCGACGGTGACCGAGATGTCCGTGGTGATCCCGCTGTCCGCTGCGCTCTTCACCTTCGTCCAGTCCACCGCGGCGCGGTCGGCCGGCGTCCGCGCCACGTTCGCGCGGAAGTACGCCTTGAAGGACGAGATCAGCTGGATGAACTGCACCGCCGTCGGCGCGTAGCCGTTGATCCACGTGTTGGGGAGCGGGAACCCGTTCACCCCCGTGGTGGCGGCGGCGTTGGCGGTGGTCGTCCAGGCGATCGCCGAGTCGAGGTGCGCCAGGGCGGCCGCGTTGACTTCGTTGTAGCCCGACAGGTCGGGGATGACCGCAAGGTCGGCGTACGGATCGACCGTCGTGGACGAGTCGAAGGTCAGCGCCAGGTAGCCTTCCGCGACGCCGAGGCAGAACCACCCGAACGCCTTCGCGCGGGCGTTCTGCTTGGCATCGCCGAGCGTCACGCCGCCAAGCGTGAGGCGGTTGATGCCGTCGGCGGAGGACCGCTCGGCGCGCGAGAGGGGGTTGAAGTCGTAGCTGTTCTCGCCCTGGTAGGGGTTGCCGCGCGTGTTGTCGAGGAAGGGGCGCGGGATGGCGCTGCGCGGCCCGAGGCCCCAGTTGGCGAGGTTGGACGCGTTCTCCCACGACATCGTGCGGGCCGACGGCCCGACGCCGTCGACACCGAAGGTGCCGTTGAAGATGGTCGCGAACGAGCCGCTGACCAGCGCCTCGACGTCAGAAGCGCGCGACAGGACTCGCAGGCGATCCGGGTTGTTCTCGTTCTGGACGTTCAGCGTATCGGTGCACGCAGTGAGCGCCGCGGCCACGAGCCACCCGGACAGCACACGGTTGAGTCTGAACATCGGTACCCTCCGCGCGAAGGGGTCCCGCCGGCCGGGGCCTCGCGGCCCGTGCCGACGGGGGACCCGCTCCGCCTAGAAGCTCGTGGACAGGGCCAGCGTCAAGGTCCTGAGGTTCGGGAACGTGTACGCGTCGATCGCGTTCACCGTGGCGGACGACGACTGCCCGCCGCCGATCCCGACCTCGGGATCGAACCCCTTGTACTTGGTGATCGTGAACACGTTGCGGCCGATGAGGCTGACGTCCCAGTTCCCGACGCCGCCCACCCGGCCGACGTGGTAGGTGACCGACAGCTCACGGAGCTTCGCGAAGCTCGCGTCCTCGACCGTGCCGTTGTACGGGTTCAGCGTCTGGTACATCCCGCTGATGCCGGCGCCCGACTCCGGCAGCGCCGAGCGGTAGTAGTAGCCGATCGGCTTGGCGAGCGTCGGATCCACGCCGCGCTGATCCTCCACGGCGTTGATGAAGTCGAGGAACGACCAGTGGTAGCCCTGGTCCCACACGCTGCGGCCGATCACCGCCTCGAGGAGGGCGTACACCGTCAGCCGGCGGAACTGGAAGTTCTGCGACACCGAGAAGCGATAGTTGGGAAGCGCGGTGCCGAGCGGCACGTTCCGCCGCGCGCTGGTGCTGTCGCGGTAGGTGATCAGCATGCCCCAGTTGAGCTGCACGCCCCACGGCGCGTTGGCCGCCGCGAGCCGCGTCATCCACAGGTTCTTGGTGAGGCCCTGGCCCGGGTTGTACGCGTTCCCGCTCGCGTCCTTCCCGACCCACACCAGGAAGCCGTCGCTGTTCACCTGGAACGAGGAGTTCGGCGTGCCGCAATCGGCCGCGAACGTCCCGGGCAGCTTGGCGCAGTCGCCCGCGCCGCGCAGCACGTAGTAGCCGTAGATCGTCCCGTAGCGCTCTCCCTGCTTGGCCATCAGGATCGCGCCACCGTTCTGCACGCTCGAGGCGCCGTAGGTGAACGGCGGCACGTCGAGCTTGGAGATCACGGTGCGGGTCCGGTCGTAGTTGAACCGCCACGACCACGACAGGTCGCGGGTCCGGACGACCGGCACGTTCACCGACAGCTCCCACGTCTTGTTGCTGAGCGTGCCGGCGTTCTGCCACTGGGTGCCGAAGCCCGTCACGGCCGGGGCCGGGACCGGGAGGATCTGGTTCTTGGTGTTCGAGTTCGCGTAGGTGACCGTCACGCCCACCCGGCGGAACAGCTCGATGTCGGCGCCGTACTCGGCCTCCGCGTTCACCTCGGGCTTCAGGTTCGCGTTGCCGATCTGGCCGGGGGTCAGGATGCCGCCCGCGGCGATGGAGTAGGTCTCGTACTGGGCGTAGAAGTTCGGCCGGCCGCCGGCGGTGCCGTAGGAGCCGCGGAGCTTGAACTCATTCACCACGTCACGCCACGGCCACCACGATTCCTGCGACAGCCGCCACGCCAGCGAGGCGCGGCCGAAGGTCGCCCACCGGTTGTTCGACCCGAAGAGCGACGAGCCGTCCTCCCGGATCAGGAAGTCGGCGATGTAGCGGGTCTTGTACTCGAAGTTCGCGCCCGCGAACCACCCGATCAGCCGGTCGGACGTCACGCTCGACCGGATGTTCTGGCTCGAGGTGGCGTTGATGGCGGCATCGATGCCCACCACCTTCAGCACGCTGCCGTACTGCAGCCGGTCGTACGAGTCGTTCCGGTTGTACAGGTAGCGGAAGCTGTACTTGGTCTGGAAGTCGGACCCGAAGTTGTGGCGCAGCGCCAGGTTCAGGCTGGTGTTGTAGGCCTCCGTGCCGTAGTTCTCGTACTCCACGAAGCCCTGGTAGTTGGTCCACGCCACGCCCTGGGTCCGGAAGCCCTTCGGGATGTAGTAGTCCCAGCGGTTGTCCTGGCGGTCGTAGGAGAAGTTCCCCTCGAAGTCCATCCACCCGAAGGGCGCCCACCGCACCGTGCCGCCGCCGATGAACCGGTCGGTCGTCGTGAAGTCGGTGTTGCCGTTGCCGGTGGTGTACATCAGGGGATTGTTGTTCTGGTCGCCCTGGTTCATGATGTTCGACCGGGCTTCCAGCCGGCCCACCGTGTCACGCGCCAGCAGGTTGGCCGCCGCGGGCTGCCGCGTCAGCCGGAAGAAGAGGTTCCCGCCGCCGTCCTGGCTCGTGCCGTCCTGCGTGTTGCGACTGTAGAACGTGCGGAACGACACCGACAGGTTGCTCCCCACGCTCTGGTCGACGTTCAGGCGCGTGGTGTAGCGCGTGAAGCCGTCCTCGAAGCGGATCGAGCCCTGCTGGCGGAGCTGCGACACGCTGGCGAAGTACTGCGTGCCGCCCACCCGGCCCGTCACGTCCGCGTTCGAGTTGACGAACGGCGAGCTGGTGGTGATCTGGCGGACGTTGTTGTACGTCGGCACCGACCAGTTGTGGGACAGGAAGACCTGCCGCAGCACGCTGCCGGAGGCGCCCGAGCCGGGGTCGAACGTCAGGGTCGTCGGCACCAGGGCGTAGTCGCCCACGGCGTTGTTGACCCGGTTGGTCTCGGTGGTCCAGTCCAGCGTCCGGGCGCAGATCGGCTGGGTGTTGTCCGCGATGCAGAAGCGCTGCCCGGTCGCTTCCGTCAGCAGCGCGTTCTGCTGCGCCAGGTGGAACTCCCGTTCGATGTCGCTCATCCCGGCCTCTTCCCGGAAGCGGAAGGTCATCCCCTCCGCCGAGGTGCGGCCGGACTTGGTGGTGATGTTGATGACGCCGTTCGCCGCGCGCGCGCCGTACAGCGACGCGCCGGACGCGCCCTTCACCACCTCGACGTTCTCGATGTCCTGCGGGTTGATCGACGGCAGGCCGCCGCTGATGATGACGCCGTCCACGATGTACAGCGGCTGCTGCCCGCGCCCGTCGGCGTTGATCGACGTCGGCCCGCGCAGCATCACGTCGGGCGATGCGCCCGGCCGGCCGCTGGCGGAGACGACGCTCACGCCCGGCACCTGCCCGGCGAGCTGGGAGAGGGGGTTCACCGCGGGCACCGGCAGGTCGGCCACGTTCACGCGGCCGATCGAGAAGGTCGTGGAGGTCTGGGGCGTGCCTTCCATCACGCCCGTGATCACCACGTCCTCGAGCCGGTTGACGTCGGTCGCCATCGCCACGTCGATGACCTGCTCACCCGCCCTGATGGTGATGGTCTGCGTGTGCGGCCGGAACCCGATCATCCGGAACCGCAACGTGACCAACTGAGTGCGCACCCGGGCCGCGGCGATGTTGATCATGTACTGCCCGTTCGCCGCCGTGGCCGTCTGGATGGCCATCTCAGGGATGATGACGCTGGCACCTTCGACGAGCTCGCCGACGTCGGAGCGCACCGTCCCGCGGATCACCGCGTTCTGCGCCCAGGCCACGCCTGCCGACCCGACAAGCATGGCCAGGAACACCGCGACGATTCGCAGGGTCCTGAACGTTGAACGATTCATCGCCATCCCCCAGCAAGAGAGGAAAGGTCACCACAGGATGCGCCGCCGCCGACGCGCCGGGGAAGCGCGACGCCGTGGTCTCCTGCGGGCACTGCCAAACACCCTGCAAGGCCACGTCGGTCCGCAACCGTCTGCGGAAGTCACGCGACCAGCGGGACGGACCCGCCCGGTCGCGCACAGTGACCTCTATCTTGTCAGCTCGGTCCAGCGGATTGGTTCAGCACACAGCCAGAGTCCGGTCGCAGGCCGGAGCACCCATCGGTGCCTAAGTTGTTCTTGTCGCGTGAAATGTCAAGGTTGATCCGACCCGGTCCCACAGCTTCGGCGAGCCGGGGGGACGGGGAAATGCGGAGGAGAATCATCCCCAATGCCTTCGAGGTCCGGCGGCGGCCCGACCCGCACGGCCGGCCCCTTTCTACATAGTGGGTAGCGGAACGGGAGGCCACCCTTTCTTCCGGCGGCGCCTTTCGCCTCGCGGCGCCTTGCGATACAGTAGGGCTATGCGGGAATCGGGGTTCGCGGGGCGGACGGGGCGGCTCCTCGGGGCGATGCCGGCCGCCTTCAGGGGCGCAGCGGCGCTCGCGCTCCTGGCGGCCGGGACACTCTTGGCCGTCAGCGCCGAGGCGCAGTCGAGCCGCGGCGGCGATGTGATCTGCCGGGTCCTGAACCGGGTGACCCGCGAGCCGATCGCGGGGGTGCACGTGCAGCTGGTCGGCACGCGCATCGCCGCGTTCACCGACTCCGCAGGCATCGTCGCGATGCGGGGGCTCCCGAGCGGCACCCCCATCTCCTTCCAGGCGCGCGCCGTCGGCTACCGGATGGCGTCGTTCGAGATCACCCTCCCCACCGGGACCCAGGTGGAGCGGGTCTTCGAGCTCGAGCCGCAGGCGATCGCCCTCGACACCGTCCGGGTCGCTGCAGCGCCGTCCACCAATTGGCGGTCGGTGGACGCCTTCGAGATCCGCCGGATCCGCGGGATCGGTTACTTCATCACGAAGGAGATGATCGACGAGCGGCAGGCCAACATCCTCAGGGACCTGCTCGTGGTGGTGCCCGGTGTGATCACCAGTTGCCGCGGAATGGCCGGCACGTGCCAGGTCCAGATGCTGGCCAGCGGGAAGAACTGCACCCCGGAGTGGTTCCTCGACGGCTTCCCCGCCACCCAGTCGATCGGGCCCGAATTCCCCATCCAGCGCATCCGCGCCATCGAGGTCTACCGCAGCATCTTCGAGGTGCCGCCGGAGTTCCAGCGCTCCGACTTGCGCTGCGGCGTGATCGCCGTCTGGACGAATATGGAGCGGTAGGCGAAGACAGGAGACCGGATACCAGACGCTAAGACTCCAAGAGGAGAAGAACGACGGGCACCAGACGCCGAGAGGTGAAACGTAGCGGGGGCCGGGATCATCCGGCCCCCGCGTGTGTCTCACCCCCGGCCGCCGGTCTCAGGACCCGGCCTGCAGCAGCGACAGCCCCAGATCGTACAGGGCGTGGGTCCACGCCGTGATCCCGAAGCCGCGCACCACGTACAGCACGCTGAACGCCACCCCGGCGATCGCCCGGAAGGCGAAGCTCGGCACGGCGAAGGTGTCGCCCATCGGTCCGACGTAGTGGAAGGAGGAGAAGGCGAGGGCGCCCACTGCGACCGCGAGGGCCGTCGCGACGAGCCGCCCTCCAGGCAGGATCAGTGTAAACAGCCGCACCAGCGCGCCCACCAGCAGCACCCGGAACACCAGTTCCTCGTAGAGGCCGGCCCCGAGGGAGATCACGAGCTGCGTCGGCAGGTCGAGCGCCGCGGCGCCGCCCACGGAGAGCACGTGCGGCCCACGCAGCACCAGCGCCGTGAGCCATCCCACGACCACGCCGAAGACCGCCGCATAGGCCGCACTCTCCAGGAGCATCCAGGCGAGGACCCGGCCCTCCCACGGTTCCCGCGCGGCGCGGCGGTCGCGCCACACCAGCCAGGCGCCGCCGCCGAGGAGCGCCGCGCCGAAGACGTACAGCCCCTCCCTGCCACCGAGGGAGAGGAAGAGCGTCTTGAGGAGGACGTCGGCGCCGTTGCGCACCCCTTCCGTCCCGGAGCCGGTGAGCGCAGCCGAGAACCCCTCGTACAGGAGCAGCAGCGGCAGCGCGAGGACGAGGCTGTAGCGCGGCGCGCGGGAGCGGCGGAGGTAGTCGCGCACGGCCATCGCACGCAGGCTAGCGGCCGGCCGCCCCGCCGGCAAGGACGTCGCGGGGCGGCCGCGGGCCCTCTCATCCCCGCGGCCCCCCACCCTGCCGCCGCGTACCGGCCGGCCTCGCCCCGGTTGACCATCCGCCGGCCGGCCACCACATTGCGCGCGCCATGACCCCTCCGTGGTACCGCGCCGCCTGGGCCCTTGCCCGCCCCTTCGCTCCCCTCGCGGCAGCCGGCAGCACCAAGTTCGCGCGATCGGTGAAGGGACGTCTCGGTGCCACGGACGCCCTCGTGCGCTGGGCCACAGCGCACCGCGACCCGTCGCGCCCGCTGGCGTGGCTGCACGCGGCATCCGTCGGCGAAGGCCGGCAGGCCGAGGCGGTGCTGCGGCTGCTGCGCGCGGCGCGGCCCGGATGGCAGTTCCTCTACACCCACAGCTCCCCGTCCGCGGAGCGGCTCGCCGCCGCGCAACCGGTGGACTTCGCCGGCTACGTGCCCTTCGATACCTCGGAGGAGACGGGACGCGCCCTCGATGCCGTGCGACCCACCCTCCTCTGCTTCGCCGCGACCGACGTGTGGCCGGAGCTGGTCCACCAGGCCTCCCGCCGCGGCGTCCGGACCGCGCTAGTCTCCGCCAACCTCGCCGCCGCCTCGTCCCGGCTCGGCCCCGCGGCGCGCGTGCTGCTCGGCCCCGCCTATGCCGGGCTCGACCGGGTGGGCGCGATCGACGAGGGCGACGCGGAGCGCCTGGTCGCACTCGGCGTCCGGCCGGGGGGGGTGGTGGTGACCGGCGACACCCGGCACGACGCGGCCCGCGCGCGGGCCGCTGCACTCGACCGGCAGGCGCCGCATCTCGCCGCGCTCATGTCCCGGCCTGGTGACGGCCCGATCATCGTGGCCGGTTCCACCTGGCGCTCCGACGACGCGCGGCTCCTCCCGGCGCTCGGCGCCCTGCGCCGGGGTGGCGTCGCGTTCCGCCTCGTGACCGCGCCGCACGAACCGACCCCGCCCCACTTGAGGCAGCTGGCCGAGGGCGTTACGGCGGCTTTCGGCAGCCGCGTGGAGGTGACGACGCTATCCGCTCTAGAGGATCGCGCGCGCGCGGGCGGCGCGCCGCCGCGATGGGACGTCTGCGTGGTGGACCGGGTGGGCGTACTGGCGGAGCTCTACGCCGCCGCAGCGCTGGCGTACGTGGGGGGTGGCTTCCACCGCCATGGACTGCACTCCGTGATCGAACCCGCGGCGCTCGGTGCGCCGGTCCTCTTCGGCCCGCGGTGGCGGATGAGCCGCGATGCCCGCCTCCTCCTGGCCGCGGGCGGCGGTGCGAGCGCTGCCGACGCAAGCGGCCTGGAGACCCTGCTGCGCACCTGGCTCACCGACGAGACCGCCCGTGCCACCGCGGGAGCGGCGGCACGGGCAGTGGTGAATCGCGGTCAGGGCGCGGCGGAACGCTCAGTCGGCCTGCTGCTCGACCTCCTGGAGCGCCCCTCGGCCTAGTCCGTTCAGGCTAGCGCATCCCCCCGAGGCCGATCGAGGCGCCCACGCCCCAGGTGTTGAACGTCGCACCCATCATCTTGCCGCTGTCGTAGGCGGCGCGGAACGACAGGATCTTCAGGAACGGGAGATCCACGCCGACGGCCCAACGGAAGTCGTTGTTGGTCTTGGAGCACCAGGTGTCCAGGCCGAGGCCCGTCGGGTCGCTCGAGGGGCAGTTGACGTACTTCGTGAACACCATCCGGCCCGAGCCCCACACGTTGAAGCTCAGCATCCCGAGTGGAAAGTGGACGCCAAGCGCCCCACCCACAGGGAAGTTCATCAGCCGCGGGTACTTGAGGTGGACCGACGCCGCGGCGACTTCCTGCGCGGTGATGTCCCCGGTCGCGCCGCCGAAGATGGAGAAGGCGAGTGGATTGGCGCCGCCGCCGAGGAGGCGCAGCTGCGCCAAGGCGCTGGCGGTGAAGTTGTCGTTGACGCCGAGGGTGTCATGCCCGCCGGCCAGGGCCTGCGCCCGGCGGAAGTTCGTGCCGACGTTGGCGCCGATGCCGAGCGGGCCTAGTGCGAAGGTCACGCCCCCCTGCACGACGGTGTTGTTGTTGCCGAGGCTGCCCGACCCCGTCGCCTGCCCGAGGTCCGCCTGGAGGCGGATGCCCGTCCCGTAGCGCGGGTTCGTGAACAGGGGCATCCCGGGGATCTGCGCCGAGGCCGCCGCTGCGAAGCCGAGCAGGCCGGCCACCACCGCAACCCCCACACGCATCCTTCCTGTCATACCGAGCCTCCCTTGAGCGTTGGGCCCCACTAAGCGATCGGGGCCGCGGGCGAGGCGCCCGGGTCCCTGGGGACGCCAGAAAATAGCAGGGGGGCGTGCGGCGCGCACGGTGACACAGGTCACTCAGGGCGCCCGATGCGAGTCGGGATACTGCCGGACTGCGACGGGGATCACCGGACGGGCCCCAGGACCCGCCCGGAACGCTACCGGGACGCGTGCGTGATGATGCCGTCGAATGTGACCGTCGTGGACGTCACCAGACCGGCCGTCAGGACCGTGAGGATGGCGTCGCCCAGCCGGTGGCGGGAGCGGATCCGGAGATTGGCGATCCCCCGCCCCTCACCGAGCTGGTTCGCGAGAGCGCTCTGGAGGCTCACCGCGCGCACCTCGTACATGCCCCAGAAGAGATGGACCGCGGTCTGGCTGACGGTGAACGTGTCCCCCACCGCCGGCGCGGCGACCGGCGACGCCATCGTCACCGGCACGCCCAGCGACCGGGTATCGAAGGTCAGCGCGCACGCGCCGAGGGCGGCGGGAAGCCCGACGCACAGGAGCGCGCGGCGGAGAGCGCCGGAGCGGATCAGGGTCATCGCACGTTGGTGAAGAGGGTGGGAAGGCGCGGCGGGGCGGGCCGGACCGGCCCGCCTCGCCGCAGCGCGTCACATCGGGAGGGGCATGCGGAAGTTGAAGTGCGCCCCGACGCCCCAGGTGTTGCCGCTCCCCGTGGCGGTACCCATGTCGTAGGCGGCGTGGACCCCGAGCCCGAGGAGGAGATTGAAGTCCGCGCCGATGGTCGCACGGAACTCATTCGTCACATTGCTGCCCAGGACGTAGTAGCCCACCGCGAACGGCTTCAGGGGGAAGAGGGGCAGGTTCGCACGGATCGCCGCGCCGACCGGGATGGACGTGACCGTCGTCGAGCCGAACACCGAGGTGATCTTCAACTGCCCGACGCCGGCCTGCGCCAAGATGCTGACCGGCAGCAGCCCGCCACCGAAGACCTTCATCGCGGCCGACGCGCCGTACACCGTCTGCGCGCTGAAGCCGCTCTCCTTGTACTGCCCGACCACCGCCGTGACGCCGAAGGGCCCGAACCCGACGCCGCCGCGGAGCGCGAGCACGGACGTGGAGTTCCCGGGATTGGCGTAGTCGGCCGAGACCAGCACGCCCATCCCCGTCGGCGTGGGATAGAACGGCAGGCCCTGCACCTGCGCCCGGGCGACGTGCGCCGAGAGCAGCAGGATCACCGCAGCCGCGAAGAGCCTCGAGACCTTCATGACGTCCCTCCGTATGAGGTGGCGGGCGCCGAGGAGGCGCCGGGATGCGCGGAAAGATAGCGCCCGGGCACCGGAAAATGCATGTGGCCCGCCCAGCGCAGTGTGGACGGGCCACGCGGGCCCCGCCGTGACGCGGCTCACGCTGGCGCCCGGAAACGGAACGGCCCGTCCGGGGATCCGGGGCGGGCCGTCGGGCGGGCGAGGGCGCGGAAGTGCTAGGCCGTGGCCGGCGCCGCCACGTCCGCCTGCTGCGCGACCACGCGCACAACGTCCCCCACCACCTGGACGAAGCCGCCGGCGACGGTGAAGCGCTGCTCCCCCTCCGCCGCGCGGACGACGAGACGGCCGGTGCCGAGGAGGGAGAGGAACGGGGCGTGCCGCGGCAGGATGCCCACCAGGCCGTCGTAGGCGGGGGCGATGACCGCGGACGCGCCGCCGTCGTACAGCGTGCGCTCCGGCGTCACGACCACGACGCGCAGGGCGCGGTCGCTCACGCCGCCTCGAGGGTCTTGGCCTGCTCGATCACGTCCTCGATCCCGCCGACCATGAAGAACGCCGACTCCGGCAGTTCGTCGAACTCGCCGTTCACCACCCGTTCGAACGAGGAGATGGTGTCCTCGAGCTTGCAGTACTTCCCCGGCCGGCCGGTGAACGCCTCGGCCACCTGGAAGGGCTGCGAGAGGAACCGCTGGACGCGCCGCGCACGGGCCACGATGACCTTGTCGTCCTCGGACAGCTCCTCCATCCCGAGGATGGCGATGATGTCCTGGAGGTCCTTGTAGCGCTGCAGGATCCCCTGCACAGCGACCGCGACCTTGTAGTGCCGCTCGCCGAGGTACTGCGCGTCAAGGATGCGGCTCGCCGAATCGAGCGGGTCCACGGCGGGGTAGATGCCGAGGGCCGACAGGGGGCGGGAGAGCACCACCGTCGCGTCGAGGTGGCTGAACGCCGCCGCCGGCGCCGGGTCGGTGAGGTCGTCGGCGGGGACGTAGATCGCCTGCACCGAGGTGATCGAGCCGCGCTTCGTCGAAGTGATCCGCTCCTGCAGGTCGCCCATCTCGGTGGCGAGCGTCGGCTGGTAGCCCACCGCGCTCGGCATCCGGCCGAGCAGCGCCGAGACCTCGGAGCCGGCCTGGGTGAAACGGAAGATGTTGTCGATGAAGACGAGGACGTCCTGCCCCTCGACGTCGCGGAAGTACTCGGCGACGGTCAGGCCGGCCAGGCCGACCCTGAGGCGCGCCCCCGGCGGCTCGTTCATCTGGCCGTAGATCAGCGCCGTGGACGGGAGGACCCCCGACTCCTTCATCTCGAGGTAGAGGTCGTTCCCCTCGCGGGTGCGCTCGCCCACGCCGCAGAACACCGAGCGGCCGCCGTGGCCCATCGCCACGTTGTGGATGAGCTCCTGGATGATGACCGTCTTCCCGACGCCGGCGCCCCCGAAGAGGCCGATCTTGCCGCCCTTCACGAACGGGGCGATGAGGTCGATGACCTTGATGCCGGTCTCGAACACCTCGGTCTTCGGCTCGAGGTCGGTGAACTTCGGCGGCTCACGGTGAATCGGCCAGCGCTCGGCGTCGGCGGGAATGGCCGCGCCGCCGTCCACCGGCTCGCCGAGCACGTTCAGGATGCGGCCGAGCGCCAGCTTCCCGACCGGCACCGTGATCGGGCCGCCGGTGTCGAGCGCCGGCATCCCGCGTACCACGCCGTCGGTGGAGCTCATCGCGACCGCGCGTACCTGGTTGCGGCCGATGTGCTGCTGCACCTCGGCGGTGAGGCGCACGCGTTCCCCCGCCGCCCCCTCGGCCTCCACGCGCAGCGCGGTGTACAGCTCGGGGAGCCGCTCGGGCTCGAACTCCACGTCGATGACCGGTCCGATGACCTGGACGACCTTGCCGAAATTCTCAGCCATGCATGCTCCGGACGTACATCGTGATAGGTGATGAGTCATGAGTGATACGCGCTGAGTGATGGGTCGTGGGTGATGGGGCATGCCAGGCCCCCATGACCCATCACCTAGCACCTAGCGCCTATCACCCATCACTCATCACTCATGACTTAGCCTTTCAGGGCTTCCGCCCCTCCGACGATCTCCGACAGCTCCTGCGTGATCTGCCCCTGCCGGGCGCGGTTGTAGCTACGCGTGAGCAGGTCCAGCATGTCCCCCGCCGCGTCGGTCGCGTTCTTCATCGCGGTGCGGCGTGCTCCGTGCTCGGACGCCGCCGTCTCGACCAGCGCGCGGTAGACCTGGTTCTTCACGTACTGCGGCAGCAGCGCGCCCACCAGCGCGTCGGCGTCAGGCCGGATGAGGTACGCCGGCGCGCGCTTCGGCTTCGCGGCGGTCCCGTGCCCCGGTGCGTCGGTGCGTCGGTGCGTCGGTGCGTCGGTCCGCCCCGGCTCCACCGGCAGGACCCGCAGCACCTCGGGGGGGGTCACCAGCGCCGACTTGAAGTGCGCGAAGACCACCTCGAGCGAGGCGAGGCGCCCCGCCTCGTAGTCGGCGATCAGCGGCGCCACCAGCTCCGTGGCGTGCTGCGCCGTCGGGCGGTCGCCGATGTCGGTCCGCGCCAGCGCGACCGGCCGCCGGACGAACCTGAAGTACGCCACCGCCTTCTTGCCGATGACGTGGAGGTCCACCTCGAAGCCCACCGCCTTCAGCGCCGCGTCCCGCTCCCGCGCCGCCCGGATGAGGTTGGCGTTGAACGCCCCGGCCAGGCCCCGGTTCGACGTGATCACCAGCAGCGCCGCGCGGCGCGGGCCACCCTTCCCCGGGGGCGCCGGCCGGCGCATCAGCGGGAACCGCTCCGCCAGCTCCGGGGAGACGAGGTCCGCGATCACCGCACCCAGCGCCTGCGCGTAGGGCCGCGCCGCCACCACGCGGTCCTGGGCACGCTTCAGCTTGGACGTGGAGACCATCTCCATCGTCCGGGTGATCTTGCGCGTGCTCTCGACCGACTTGATCCGCCGGCGGAGCTCCCGCGGCTTGGCCATTAGGTCCGCTGCGCCTTGTAGGCCTCGATCGCCTGGCGGAGCCGCGCGCCGAGGTTGTCGGAGAGCGCCAGCTTGGTGCGGATCTCCTCCGCGAGCGCCGGCTGGTGCGCCGTCATGTACTCGTGGAAGCCCTTCTCCCAGCGACGGATCTGGTCCACCGGCACGTCGTCGAGGAGGCCGTTCGTCACCGCGTAGATGATCTCCGTTTGCTCGGCGACGCCCATGGGCTGGTACTGCGCCTGCTTCAGCACCTCCACCACCCGCTGGCCGCGCGCCAGCTGGCGCAGCGTCGCCGCGTCGAGCTCGGAGCCGAACTGCGCGAAGGCCTCGAGGTCCCGGTACTGCGCCAGGTCGAGCCGGAGCCGCCCGGCGACCTGCTTCATCGCCTTGATCTGGGCGTTGCCGCCCACCCGGCTCACCGAGATGCCGATGTTGATCGCCGGCCGGACGTTCGAGAAGAAGAGGTCCGTGTCCAGGAAGATCTGCCCGTCGGTGATCGAGATGACGTTGGTCGGGATGTACGCCGAGACGTCGCCCGCCTGCGTCTCGATGATCGGCAGCGCCGTGAGCGAGCCGCCCGGCTTCTTGATGCGCGGGTCCACCTTCACCATCTCCGGGTCCTCCGCGATCTTCGCCGCCCGCTCGAGGAGCCGCGAGTGTAGATAGAAGACGTCGCCCGGGTACGCCTCGCGCCCGGGGGGCCGGCGGAGCACCAGCGAGAGCTGGCGGTACGCCGCCGCCTGCTTGGAGAGGTCGTCGTACACGCAGAGGGTGTCGCGCCCCTCCTCGTACATGAAGTACTCCGCCATCGCGCAGCCGGCGTAGGGCGCGATGTAGAGAAGCGGCGCCGGGTCGGCCGCCGAGGCCACAACGACGATCGTGTACTCCATCGCGCCGGCCTCGCGGAGCCGCTCCACGACCGACGCCACCGTGGACTTCTTCTGGCCGATGGCGACGTACACGCAGACGACGTCGCCGCCCTTCTGGTTCAGGATCGTGTCGATCGCGATCGCCGTCTTGCCGGTGCCACGGTCGCCGATGATCAGCTCGCGCTGGCCGCGGCCGATCGGGATCATCGAGTCGATCGCCTTGAGCCCCGTCTGGAGCGGCTCCTTCACCGGCTGGCGCACCACGATGCCGGGGGCCACCATCTCCACGAACCGCGTGGACGTCGACGCGATCGGGCCGAGCCCGTCCTGCGGACGGCCGAGGGGGTCCACCACCCGGCCCACCAGCGCCGGCCCCACCGGCACCTCGAGCACGCGGCCGGTGCGCCGCACTTCGTCCCCTTCCTTCAGCTCGAGGTAGTTGCCGAGGATGACGGCGCCGATGTTGTCCTCTTCCAGGTTCAGGGCGAGGCCCGTCACCGTGGCGCCCGAGCCCGAGGCGTGGAATTCCAGCATCTCCCCCGCCATCGCCTTGGTGAGGCCGTACACGAGGGCGACGCCGTCCTTCACCTCCAGGACGGTGCCGACCTCCTCGAGGTCGCCGACCCCGAGGTCGGCCGCCTCGATCTCGCGGAGGAGGACTTCCTTCAGTTCACCGGGACGCAGCGCGGCTTCGTTGGCCATGGCGGGCAAGCGAAAGGGGTGGACCGGAGTTCCGACAGAGCTTGTGAAAATAGTCACCTGTCGGCGGCAGGGGCAACTCGGAACGGTGCCCGGCGGCCCGTGTCCAGTAGTGCGCAGACGCGCACTACTGAATGCGGCTCACTGGGCACTGCGGCGAAGCGATGGGGGCCCGAGGCTCAGGCCCGGCTCCGGGTTCTCCCGCGGACGAACGCGGCGAGCACGCCGCGCGGGCCCAACTCCGGGAGGCGGCGCGCGGTGACGCCGGAGATGCGGCGGGCGGCGCCCGCGAGGTGGCTGGCCGAGGCGAAGCCGAGGATGGCGGCGACGGCGCGCACCGAGTAGCCGGGGCTGGCGAGGAGGTCGGCGGCGGTGGCGGTCCGGGCGAGGTCGATCACACGCTTGAGGTTGGGGGCGCCCCCCGCGCCGAACTGCCGCGAGAGATGCTCGCGCGAGACGCCGAGGGAGCTCGCGATCGCGGCGGTGCGGAGCGGGCCGGCGACGCCGTGCAGCACCTCGTTCCACGCCCGCAGCTGCAGGCGGTCCACCAGGCGCAGGATCCGGGGAGCGCCCTCGAGGGCGCCGAGGCGCAGCGCGCTGGCGGTCCGGGGGAGGATGAGGTCCCACGCCACGGCGTCCTCGACCCCTTCGACGATGGGGTGGGCTCCGGCGGCATGGACGCACGTGACGAGCAGGTCGGCATCGTCGGGCCGGAAGGCCGCGTAGGCGAAGCGAGGGACGCCCGGGAAGCGCTCGCGCAGCCGCACCAGGCCGGCGGCCGCGCCGGGGAGGCGGGCGTCCACCACGACCGCGTCCACCAGGCAGGTGGCAACGCAGCGCTCCAGCGCCGCGACGCTGCGGCACGCGGCGAGTCGCACGCGGCCGCGGGGAAGGCCGCGCCGCAGCCCGGCGCGGACGGCGGGGTTCCGCAGGAGCGTAGCGACAACGGGCACGCTCACGGGGCGCCCAGCTTCCCGACCTCGACGCCGGCCACGCGCAGGACCTCGCGCGCGTTGGCGTACGAGAGCGAGCGCAGCGCCTCCTCGAACGGGAGCCAGCGGCAGGCGGAGATCCCCTCCTCCGCCTGGGGGGCGGCCTCCCCGCCGGGGCTCTCGAAGACGAAGAAGGTGCAGGTCTTGTGGATCAGGCGGCCGCGGAAACGGAAGAACCAGTCGATCTCCAGCGCCGGCGCGCGGTAGACGAGCTGGTCGAGCCCCGTCTCCTCACGCACCTCGCGGCGCGCCGCGTCCACCTCGGACTCCCCCTCCTCCACGTGCCCCTTCGGGAAGCCCCAGTTGCGGTACGAGTCGCGGATGACGAGGTAGAGTGGCTCCCCGTCGGCCCGACGGAAGATCACCCCGCCCGCCGAGCGCTCCTCAATCGGTACGCCAGGCCGCTGCACCCGCTCGGGCATCAGAACACGGAGAACTGGAAGTAGCGGCGCGGATTGGCCTGGACGTCGGCCAGCAGCGCGCGCATCTGGCGAACGGTGGCCACCGCCTCGCTGTAGAGCGTGGTGTCGCGGGAGAGGCGCCCGAGGGTCCCCTCGCCGGCGTTGACGCGGCCCATCACCGAGTCGAACCGCGCCACGATGCGCACGAACGCCTCCTGCTGGCTCCGCGCCGCGCTCACGAGACTCCGCAAGTCGCCCGACGTGGCGCGCAGCTCGCCGCCCACCGTGTCGGCGTTGCTGAGGATGCGCTGGATCTGGGCCTTGTCGGTCGCCGAGTCGGCGCGCTGGGCCGTGCGCTCCATCGTGGTGGCGAAGCGCGCGAGCGACGCCGTGCCGGTGTCGAGGTTCCCGCCGATGCGGGTCAGCACCTGCTGCTGCTGCGACGCGAGGTTCGCGAGCACCTTGGAGAGACGCGAGATGTCGCCGAAGGCGCCGCGGAGCTTCTCCGCCGAGGAGGAGTCGAAGGCGGCCTGCACCCGTTCCGCAATCGTGGTGAGGTCGCCCGCGATGCGCCCGGCCTGCGCGGTCAGCTGCCCGATGTCGGGGAGGGCCGCGCCGGGCCACACCCCGCCCGCGTTCTGCGCGGCCTCCTGGATCTGGCGGCGCACGTCGGGGTCGTTGGGGAGGTCCCGCCGGTCGAGGAGCTGGACCGCCCAGTCGCCGAACAACGTGGCCGAGAAGATGATCCCCACCGGGCGCTCCGGGAGCCTCTCCGTCCCCTTGAGCCGCAGCCCTACCAGCACCCAGTCGTTCCGCCCCAGCGTGACCGACTCGACCCGCCCGATCTTCACGCCCCGGAGCAGCACGGGGTTCCCGACCTGTAGCAGACCGACGCTCCGAAACCGCACGTCGTGCGTCACGTCGCTCGCCCCCAGCCGGACCTGGCTCAGCCAGATGGAGCCCACCACGGCGAGGGCGATCCCGACGAGGACCACCACGCCCACCAGCACCTCGTCCGCGCGTTTCATCCCTGGGACTCCTCCACGGCCGGCACCGCGCCCGACGCGCGGAGCGCCGCGACGTCCTCGCCGCGCGCGCTCGGGCGGCCCTCGATGAACTGCCGCACGACGGGATCCGTCGTCTGCTGGATCTCGGCCACGGTGCCCTCCTGGCGGATCCGGCCCTCGTAGAGCATCGCGATCCGGTCGCCGACGCGGTACGCCGAGCGCATGTCGTGGGTGATCACGATGCTGGTCACCCCGAGCGCCTCCCGGGTCCGGACCATCAGCTCGTCGATGACGGCCGCGGTCACCGGGTCGAGGCCCGTGGTCGGCTCGTCGTAGAGCAGGTACTTGGGGCGGAGCGCGATGGCGCGCGCCAGCCCGACCCGCTTGCGCATCCCGCCGGAAAGCTCCGAGGGCATCGTCCGCTCCGTTCCGGCCAGGTCCACCAGCCGCAGCGACTCAGAGACCCGTTCGCGGATCTGCGCCTCGCTCAGCTCGCCGCGCCGGATCAGGCCGAAGGCCACGTTGTCGGCGATGGTCATCGAGTCGAACAGCGCCGCGAACTGGAACACGTAGCCGATGGTCGCGCGCAACGCCGTCAGCTCGCGGCGCCGCAGGTGCGAGACCACCTGACCATCCACCTCGACCTCGCCCGCGTCGGGCTCGAGGAGCCCCACCACGTGCTTGAGCGTCACGCTCTTGCCGGTCCCCGAGCCGCCGATGATGACCATCGTCTCCCCCTCGCGCACCGTGAGGGAGATGCCCCGCAGCACCACTTTGGGGCCGAAGGCCTTCTCGAGCCCGCGGAACTCGATCACGGCCGCAGCAGGGTCAGGGCCCAGTAGGCGTCGAGCACCAGGATCATCTCGGCGCTGTACACCACCGTGCGGGTCGTGGCGTCGCCGACCCCCTCCGCCCCGCCCCGCGTGTTGAGGCCGAGGAAGCAGCCGATCATCGTGATCACGAAGCCGAACGACGCGGACTTGATGAGCCCGAACGTGACGTCGAAGGGCACGTAGAAGAGCCGCAGCCCCCGCAGGAACTCGGCCGTCGTGATCGGCAGCAGAGTGGTCGCCGCCACCCAGCCCATGAAGATCGCCGTCGCCATCGCGAAGGCGACGATGACCGGGAACATCAGCGTCCCCGCGATCACGCGCGGCAGGACGAGATACGCGTGGGGGTCGTACGCCAGCGTCTCGAGCGCGTCCACCTGCTCGGTGACGCGCATCGTGCCCAGCTCCGCGGCGATGTTCGCCCCGACGCGGCCCGCGAGGGCGAGCCCCGTCAGCACCGGGCCGAGCTCCAGCATCGTCGTCTTGCCGACCAGCGCGCCGACGAAATACAGCGGCACCGCCGCGGTCACGGTGTATGAGGCCAGCAGCGCCAGCACGATGCCGGTGAAGGCCGCGATGAACAGCGCGATCGGCAGCGAGTCCACGCCGATCCGCCGCATCATCGGGAACAGCTGCCGCCCCCAGGTGCGCACGTCGGGCACCGCCCGGAGCGTGTCCGCCACGAAGTGGCCGAGATGCCCGAACAGTTCCGTGATGCTGACGCTGCGCCGACCGAGAGCCGCTAGCACGAGAGCAACCTATCCTCCGGCGGCAGGGGGGGCAAGAATGTGATGGCCTCCACAGAGGACAGGATCCAGACGCTCAGACGCCAAGGGAAAGCGTTCAGCTCCCCTTGGCGTCTTCTGCCTGCCGTTCGGTCTCTAGGCCGCGAAGCTCGCCAGCGCCTTCCCGACGTTCCCCTCGCGCAGCCGCTTGAGCGCGCGGTCGCGCAGTTGGCGGATGCGCTCCCGGGTGACACCGAGCATCCCGCCGATCTCCTCGAGGGTGTGCTCGCGCCCGCCGTCGAGACCGAAGTAGAGGCGGAGGACTTTCGCGTCGCGCGGCGGGAGCGTGCCGAGCGCCGCCTCGATCTCCGCCGAGAGGAACCGGTCCATCGCCTGGTCCTCGGCGCTCGGCCCTTCGTCGGTGACGAACCGCTCGATGAGGGAGCGGTCGCCGTCCGGGTCGAGCGGCGCGTCGAGGCGCACCTCGCCGCTGTTGAGGGCGGCGAGGGACTGCACCACGTCGAGGGAGAGCCCCGTCGCGGCCGCGACCTCCTCGGGCGTCGGCTCGCGGCGCATCGACTGCCGCAGCGCCTCGGCGGTGCGCACGATCTTCGAGAGGTCGGCGGTGCGGTTCAGCGGCACGCGCACTGTCCGCCCCTGCCGCGCCAGCGACGCGAGGATCGCCTGCCGGATCCACCACACCGCGTAGGAGATGAACTTCACACCCTGGTCGGGATCGAACTTCCGCGCCGCGGTCATCAGCCCCACGTTCCCTTCGCCAATCAGGTCGGTGAGCGGGAGACCGCGGTTCTGGTACTTCTTCGCGACGGAGATGACGAACCGGAGGTTCCGGCGCACCAACTCCTGCATCGCCTCCTGATCGCCGGCGCGCACCTTCTTCGCCAGGGCGATCTCCTCGTGAGGCTTGAGGAGCGGGGTGACCGAGACCTCGTAGAGGTACTGGTCGAGGATGTCCCGGTCGGCCTCGCCGGGCCCCAGCGGCATCAGGGGCTTCGAGGGACGACGGCGCTTCCGGGCGGTCTGCTCTGCCATGCGCTTCCTTATCTTGTGTGCCGGGCGCCACTTGCACGCTTCGGGCGTCGGGAGAATCACCAGCCCGTGATACCCGTCACCCCGAGCAAGGTTCGGCCGGTGTCGGTTGACTAGCGCGGGGCACGAAAATACGTTTCCGGGCTCCGAAGGGAAGTACCCCCCTCCTTTCGGGCCCGTGGGGGCGTAGCTCAGATGGGAGAGCGCTTGAATGGCATTCAAGAGGTCAGGGGTTCGATCCCCCTCGCCTCCACCACGCGGGAATAGCTCAGTTGGTAGAGCACAACCTTGCCAAGGTTGGGGTCGCGGGTTCGAGTCCCGTTTCCCGCTCTGGGCGGTTAGCTCAGCTGGTTAGAGCGCTACGTTGACATCGTAGAGGTCACAAGTTCGAATCTTGTACCGCCCATCGCGCCCATAGCTCAACTGGATAGAGCGTCTGACTACGGATCAGAAGGTTGGGGGTTCGACTCCTCCTGGGCGCACCATCAGGACGCAGCACGGCAGTGGGCAGTAGTGTGCAGACGCACAGACGCGCAGTGGTTCGACGGTCGCAAGGGGCAAGTCGCATCGACCTCGATGACGGCGGAACGGACCTGCGACCGAGTCCCTGTAGTACCACTTGGCGTCTGCGCGTCTGAGTACCGGACACTTGGCTTTTCGGGGCGTAGCGCAGTCCGGTTAGCGCGCCTGGTTCGGGACCAGGAGGTCGGAGGTTCAAATCCTCTCGCCCCGACTCGAGGAGGTCCGTGGCGCTCCGGCGCCCCGGCGTGGGTCCACATGCAGCACTGCGCCAGTAGCTCAGCTGGATAGAGCGTCAGCCTCCGGAGCTGAAGGTCGCAGGTTCGACTCCTGTCTGGCGCATTCTCGTCGCGAAGAGCCCTGCGGGCGCCCTGCACCCGCGGGGCTTCGTCGTTCCTGGACCCGGGCGGCGCGCGGCCGCCGCGTATTGACGCGCCGCTCAGGAACGGAGAATCTCCTGTCGTGAGACGCCACCGCAGTCTGCTTGCGCTCGGCGCGACGTTCCTCTCTGCCGCGTGCGCGCATCGTCCGCCGCCCGCGCCGTTCGACCGGGCCGCCGGCCTCGAGAGCTTCGACGCCGCGTGGCGCATCGTCTACGAGACGCACTTCGACACGACCTTCAACGGCGTGGACTGGGTGGCGCTGCGGGACTCACTGCGGCCGCGCGCGGAGCGCGCGCGGAGCCGCGAGGCGCTGCGCGCGGTGATCCGCACGATGCTCGACCGTCTGGGGGAGTCGCACTTCACGCTCATCCCGCGCGAGCTGGCCGACACGCTCGACCCGGCGGGAGGCGCGGCGGTGCGCGGCAGCACCGGGCTCGACGTGCGGCTGCTCGACGGGCGGCTCCTCGTCACGCGGGTGGACTCGGGCGGCGCCGCGGCACGCGCGGGCGTGCGGCCCGGGTGGGTCGTCGTGGCGGCGGGGGGCGACTCGGTCGCCGCGCTGCTGCGCCGCGCGCGGGAACGGCGGGGGCGCTACCGCATCGAGACGGCGCTCTGGCTGGCGGGCCGCGCGCGGCTTTCGCCGCCGCTCGAGGGCGCGGCGGAGGTGGCCTTCCTCGACGCCGCCGACCGGCCGGTGCGCCTGCGGCTGGTGAGCGAGCCCGAGGCCAGCGAGCCGATCAAGTACGGGAATCTCCCGACCTTCTTCGTGCGGTTCCTCCACCGGCGCCTCGGCGCGCCGGGAGAAGGATGCGTCGGCCTCATCGCCTTCAACGCGTGGCTCGCGCCGGTGATGCGCCAGCTCGACGCGGCGGTGGACGCCGACCGCGCGTGCGCCGGGATGGTGCTCGACCTGCGCGGCAACACCGGCGGCCTCGGCGCGATGGTCGGGGGCGTGGCGGGCCACTTCCTCGACCGGCCCGACACGCTGGGGCTGATGCGCACCCGACAGAACTCCCTCGCCTTCGTGGCCAATCCGCGACGGGTGAATGCCGACGCACGGCCCGTGCGGCCGTTCGCGGGGCCCCTCGCCGTGCTGGTGGACGAGGGGAGCGCCAGCGCCTCGGAGGTGTTCGCGGGGGGGATGCAGGCGCTGGGGCGTGCCCGCGTCTTCGGCCGCACGTCGATGGGGGCGGTGCTCGGCGCGTCTTTCGACCGGCTCCCCGACGGCGACGTCCTCTACCACGCCCTCGGGGACGTCACCGCGCGCGGCGGCCGCGCGCTCGAGGGGCGGGGCGTGATCCCGGACGACTCGGTGACCGCGACGCGGGCCGACCTGCTCGCGGGGAGGGACCCGGTGCTCGAGACCGCGCTGCGCTGGATCGCCGGACAATCGTCTGGAGGGGGGCGATGACGACACGGAGACGACTGACGCTCGCGGCGCTGCTGGTGGGCGCCGCCTCCCCCGCCCTGCTGGCGGCCCAGGAGGCGCCGAAGGCGGGGCTCCATCCCGCCCGGGAGGTCATCGCGCGCTACGTCGAGGCGATCGGGGGACGGGAGGCCATCGAGCGGCTCCCGTCCCGCTGGGAGCAAGGGCGGATGGAGGTGCCCTCCGCGGGCCTGGCGCTGCGCTACGAGCTCTTCGCCGCGCCGAACCGCCAGTTCACGCGCTCCGAGATGCCGGGGCTCGGCGAGGTGCGCAGCGGGATCGACGGCCAGGTCGCCTGGCTCGTCAATCCCGCGACGGGGCCGATGCTCCTTGAGGGACTCGCCCTCCAGCAGGCGCGGCAGGGCGCCGACCCGCTGGCGCCGCTCCACCCCGACCGCTACGTCGCGGCCGCGGAGACAGTGGACGAGACCGAGTTCGGCGGCGCGCGCTGCTGGAAGGTGAAGGTCACGACGACGTGGAACGAGGAGTACTACGAGTTCTTCAACGAGGCGACGGGCCTCCTCCAGGGCGGCATCCGCTCCCAGGCGTCCGCGCAGGGAAGCGTCGAGATCACCTCGCAGATCCTGGAGTGGCGCACGGTGGCCGGGGTGCGCCTGCCGCGCGTGACCCGCGCGCAGATGATGGGCACGCAGATCACTAGCACCGTGGACACGACCGAGGTCCGTGCCATCCCCGACTCCGTCTTCGCGCTCCCTCCCGAGATCCGCGCGCTGCGAGGCGGGAGTTGATGCACGGGGGCCCCGGCCAGAATGCGCCGCCCGATCCGCTCTGGCGCCCATCGGGACCCGCCTGCAGGTCTGGGGGTACAACCGTGCAGCAAGGAGCGGAGGTGAACGCTCGCCTGGCCGAACTGCTGGTGACAGCGCCGCTGGCCTTGTCCTGCACGCCGGGGCCGGCCAGCCGGGCCGGCTCGCGACCCCCCGCCACAACCCAAACCACATCACCGCCGAAGAGCTGGCGGGCGTGAACGCCTCGAACCCCTTCGACGCCGTGGAGGTCCTGCGCCCGGAGATGGATGAGCCGGGGCACCTTGCAGGCGGTCCGCGGGGAAGGCGCAGGCTACACGACCCCGGCACGCGCACCCGGTTCGCGGCGGACCTCCGTGCCCTGCCTGCACGCCTCGCCGGGGATCGCCTCCCGCCGTGGGCTGGCTATCTTCTGGTGAGGTTCCCGAACCCCCGTTCGCTGGAGTCCCGATGACGATCCCGCTGCCCCGCCGCTCCGTCGCCCCGCGCCTCGCGCTCGCCGCGGCCGTGGTCCTGGCCGCGTCGGCGGCCGCCTGCGCGAGCACGACGACGAACGACGCCAACTGCCCGAATCACGCGGGCGACCCGACGCGGCCGACCAACGGGAAGATGCTCGCCTTCGCCCTGGCCCCGAAGACGATCCAGTACCACTTCCTGGACGTCCGGGTGGACACGATCGAGTACACGTGGGACACCAGCCAGACCTACTACGGCACCGCGTGCCTCCGCTTCCAGACGACCGATTCGGCGCACATCAATCCCAGCGGGGCGTTCCAGTTCCTGATATCGGGCACGAACGGCGCCTACCTGCGGCGGTACCTCACCGGCGGAGGAGCAACGGTCAGCGACTCGGTCATCGGCTACGTCTTCTCGGGCTGCGAGGGGACCGGCGGGACCTACCGCCTGCAAAGCGACAGCTCGCTGGCGCTGACGTGGACCGACGGGCAGCAGTCGCTGGTCCTCAGCCCCACCGGACTGCAGCAACTGCGGGGCGACACGATCTGGAGTTCCGTCTCGGTCTCGACCCACGCCGACTCGCTGCGCGGCTACTGGCGCTTCGCGTGGCTCCGCGCGTACTGCGGGGAGGGTTACTAGCGGCCCGCCGCGCGACCCGGCAGGACGCGCCACGACCGCCCGCGCGGCCGCCCCCGCGGCCCGCGGGCGGTCTGCGTCTGCCCGCGCCGCAACCGTCGCCGATGGTGACGCGTGTCACATCCGACCGGAGAGGTCCCCTTAACGCGGCTGGGTGTACGGCGTCTACCGGGGCAAGCACGCCCAGCGGCGAAGGCCGTCCGCCGCAACCCCGAGGAGCGAACGATGACGCGTACCCGAGCGATCCATCTCGTCGCAGCCGCCGCGCTGGTCGGCCTGGCCTCCTGCAGCAAGGACAGCACGTCCCCGTCCTCTCTGATCAACGACTCGCAGGTCACCGCCGACGTCGCCAATTCCGCGGGCGACGCGATCGCGACCGACGTCGCGACGATGACCGGGGACGAGGCGAACGTGGCGCTCCCCGCGCCGGGGATCAACTTCGATCTCCTCGGGGCGGCGGCCGACAGCCTCGTCACGACCTGGACCAGGACCTGCTACGACGCGAACCAAGCCGTGGTGGCGAATTGCCTGCCCGTTTCGCTGGTGCGCACGATCCTCTTCCACGTGACGGTGAACGGCACCCGCACCGGCACCAACCTCACGGCCGCCGTGCACCGGACGCGCGACTGGACGCTCACCCGGCTCTTCACCGGCAGCACCGAGACAGCGCGCCAGCACGACGGCGTGGGCACCAGCTACGATTCGACCGTCGTGACGACCGCCACCGTGAACCGGACCCAAGATGTCGCGGCAATCGATTCCGCCATCGCCGTGGTGTTCACGCTGCCGCGCGCCACGCACCCGTGGCCGGTCTCGGGGACGATGGTGCGGCGGGCGACCGTCCACGCCACCTTCGCGCGCGCGACCAAGCAGGTCACGAAGGACTACACCAAGCGGGTCGAAGTGGATTTCCCTCCGCTCGACACGCTGGGGAACGTGACCCTCAAGATCGACAGCCAGACGTGCACGCTGAACCTTGTCTCGCACGCGGTCACGAACTGCCACTGACCGCGCCGTGCGGCGCCGTCTGACGAAAGGGCCCGGGACCTCCCGGGCCCTTTCGCCGCTTCCCCCCCCGAACGCGAAGCGCGGCGCCGGGTCTCGGCGCCGCGCTCGCACGTCCGGGGTCCACCCGCGTGCGCGGGCCGGGCTCCCTACTTCTTGTACCGCCTGGTGATGGCGGGGAGCAGGTACTCCGAGAACGCCCGCTCGAGGCCGAACGCCGGCTTCCAGCCCCAGTCGGCGCGGGCCGCGGCGTCGTTCACGTCCTCTGGCCAGCCGTCGATGATCCCCTGCCGCTTCACGTCGGGCGTGAACGTCACCTCCGCCTTCGGGAAGGCCCGCTTGGTGAACTGCAGGATCTCTCCCGCCGACGGCGCGAACGCCCCGATGTTGTAGACGCGCCGGGTGAGCGCCTTGGCGGGCGCTGCGGCGAGCTGGAGGAGCGCCGTCACGGCATCCGGCATCGCCATGAACGGGATGCGTGCGTCCTCCCGCACGAAGCAGGGGTACGCCATCCCCTGCGCGGCGTTGTGGAGCATCTCCGGTCCGTAGTCGCTCGTGCCGCCCGTCGGAACCGTATCGGCGCTGATGAGCCCGGGGAACCGCAGCCCACGGAAGTCCACCCGCCCCTGCACGGCGTCGGCGTCGAGCTGCCGGTAGTGCTCCGAGTAGTAGGTGCCGAGCAGCTCGCAGTAGAGCTTGTTCGTCCCGTACATGGTGCGGGGCGTGAGCCACTCGGTCTCCTTCACCTTCCCGGCCTTGCGCTTCACCTCAAGGCTGGGGAGGCCGTACACCGCGACCGAGCTCGGGTAGAGGAAGGTGATCTCCCGGCCCTGGAGCCGGGACTGCCCGATCGCCAGCTCGAGCAGGTTCATCGTTCCCTCGACGTTGACCTTGTGCGCCAGCATCGGCTGGCGCTCGGACTTGGTCGAGAGGAGCGCGGCGAGGTGATGGATGACGTCGAAGTCGTGCGCCGCCGACAGACTCTCGATCAGCGCCTTGTCGAGGATGTCGCCGATCACGACGCGATAGCACTTGGCCGCCATCGCCTCGCCCATCGGGTGGAGGTCGAGCGCGACGACGCGGACGTCGGCCTGGGCGGCGAGGGTCTCGATCAGCCCGTGGCCGATCTCCCCGCTCGCTCCGGTGATCAGGACAGTCTTCACGGCCATGTGGGAGTCCTCCTTGGACGGCGCCGAGGCGCGCAAAGAGCATACCACTCTTGCCGAGCCCCTGCACCCGGGGTCAATTGAGGCGCCGGCCCAATGGGGGGCCTCCGCTCGGGAGATCCGCATGACCCGCCGTCACGTCGTCGCAGTGTGGCTCGCGCTGGCCGCCTTCGCCGCTTCCGCGGGACCCGTCGCGGCCCAGGGCAGCCGCTACACCTTCCTCGGCGCGTACCGGGGGATGGAGCGCCTCCCGGGCGGGGTGACCGTGCGAGCCGAGAACGGCGCGGTGCGCGTCGAGCAGATCGCCGGGGCGGAGATCGGAAG
>Ga0209777_10001714_pt1 | contig 30742 bp, 24 predicted proteins | sample FrelakmetHBP12HB_FD_187147 | JGI IMG/M metagenome (GOLD analysis project Ga0209777, IMG submission 187147) | Freshwater lake sediment microbial communities from the University of Notre Dame, USA, for methane emissions studies -HBP12 HB (SPAdes)... | ecosystem: Environmental > Aquatic >... | reverse complement strand
ATCCTTCGGGTCAGCTTCGCCAGCCCAAGCAGCAGCAGGGCTGCAAGGCCCAGCGGCAGGACCACGACGGCGATCCAGACGGCCATCGTGGCCAGCCCCTGGCCGATCCGAACGAGAGCTGCGCCGGCCTGGTCGATCTGGTTGCCGAGCGTCCAGTCCTGGGTGGCCTGGGTGGTGACCGTCTTGGCCGGCATCTGGAAGGTGACCGTCAGCGTGCTCATCGCAGCCTGGTCCTTGAGATGGTCGCGCTGGGCAGTGAGCTGCTCGATCTGGCCCTGCGTCTGGCTCAGCTGGAGCTCGACGGCGATGACGTCGGGGATCGCAGTGGCCCGAGCCATGATTGTCTGCAGGGCGGCCTCGGTCGTCTTGAGGTTTTCGAGGCGGGCGTTGAGGTCGATGACCTGCGAGGTCACGTCGGTCGAGCCGGTCTGTTCGTAGAGGACCTTCGAACCGATCTTGCGGAGAGCCGGCAGGGCCGCGTCCCACTTGGCGACGGGGAACCGGAACGTGATCGAAGCGACCGCCTCATCGCCGGTGCCGGACCTGTTGGACTGGTCGATCAGCCCGCCCATGCCGGAGATCGTCGTCTGAGCCTGGTTGAGCGCGGCGTCGAGGTCGGTCACCTCGAGCGTCATCTGGCCGGTCTTGACGATCTGGGTGGTGTCGGCCGCGGGGGCTGCGTTGCCCTGGGTGTCGATCGCGGTCTGGTCCCTGGTCGTCAGGCTCCCTGCCGCAGGGACGCTTCCCGCCAGGCTCTCGGGCGCGAGGACGGCCGGGGCCGCCGTTGCGGCAGGTTCGGCGCCGCCCTGGGCGAGGCGCCCGGCGCCGAACATCGGGGTTGTGGTGCTGTGGTCACCTTCCGGCGGGCCGCCAACGATGTAGGCGCCGCCGATGACAGCCGCGACCGCTATCAGGGCCACCACTCTGACCAGCCGGCCGGAGCCGCGGAATCTGTCTCTGGCCGTGCGGAGGAACGATGGGTGGGGAGGGGCCGGCGTGTCTGTCGTGTCTTCGGGAAGCTGAGTAGGCTCGGTTGAATCGGTGGAGCTGCTCGTGTCGGTCACTGGTCCGCCCTCCGGGAAGACGTCTGCGCCGTGGATCGGCTGTTCGAGGCCCAGACGCCGCGGGCCCAGCGCCGGTTCCGAGCGACTGCCCACCCGGCGGGCAATCGCTTTGGCGGTTGGCCTCTGGCCAACCGCCCGTGGGCGGAGCCACGGGCAATGGCTCTGTCGGTTGGCCTTTGGCCAATCACAAGGGGCTATCCGCCAGAGCAGCCACTCCGCGATCGCGAAGCGATCGCCAAAGCCATTGCCCGCCAGAGCAGCCACTCCGCGATCGCGAAGCGATCGCCAAAGCCATTGCCCGCTAGGGCAATGGCTCGTTGTCTATGAGGCGGACTTCCCCGAACCGAACCGCCATCGAGAGCAGCGCCGGGCCATCGACCGTGGCCAGCTCCGTCAGGGTTCCTGGATCGGCGCAGCTCACGTAGTCGGGGGCCGCGATGGGTTCCGTCGCCAGTACCGCCCGCATGGCCGCTCGCAGGGCGTCGCCGTCGCGCTCGCCGGCGTCGTAGCGCGCTCGGGCGGCCAGCAGGGCTCGTCGCAGAACCGGGGCGGCCGCCCGCTCTTCGGGCGTCAACCGAACGTTGCGCGAGCTCAGGGCCAGCCCGTCCGGCTCGCGCACGATCGGGCAGGCCACGATCTCCGTGACGATCCCGAGATCACGGGCCATGCGCCGCACGACCAGGAGCTGCTGGGCGTCCTTCTGACCGAAATACGCCCGCTCGGCTCCCGCCAGCCCCAGCAGGATCGCGACCACGGTGGTCACGCCCTCGAAGTGGCCCGGCCGCACGGCACCCTCCAGCGGCTCGGTGAGCCCCGCGACACGGACCGTCGTCTGGAAGCCGGCCGGGTAGACCTCGTCGACCGACGGGATCCAGACCAGGTCGGCGCCGGCGACCCCGGCAACCCGGAGGTCCGCCGCCTCGTCGCGCGGGTACTTCTCGAAATCCGCGGCCTCGTTGAACTGGCGCGGATTGACGAAGATCGTGACCAGGACGGTGGTGCTATCCGCACGCGCGCGGCGGATGAGCGAGGCATGGCCTTTGTGGAGGGCGCCCATCGTCGGCACCAGGCCGACCGGCCGGGCCGACTCGGCCAGCGCCGCGCGCAGTTCGGCCCGCGTTCGGGCGACCCGAGGCTGGGCGGCGGCCACGAGGCTAGAGGTCCCGGTCGAGCGGGATCCCGTGGCTCGACTCGACCATCTCCGGCCGGTCGAGCGGTGTCTGGCCGAGGATCTCCTCGAGCGTGGCCTCGTCCATGCGACTGCTCTCGGCCGGTCCGGGGAAGGTTCCGGCTATCACGTCGGCCCTATAGGCCTCCGCCGCCGTCCTGATGATCGCGTGCAGCTCGGTGTAGTGGCGGGCATGCCGCGGGGTGAAGTCGGCGCTCATGCCCAGTAGATCGGTCACGACCTGGACCTGGCCCGAGCAGCCCGCGCCCGCGCCGATGCCGATCGTCGGCACGTGGAGTCGCTCGGTGATCGCCGCGGCAAGCTGCTCCGGAACGAGCTCCAGGACCATGGCGAAGGCACCGGCCTGCTGGACCGCCAGCGCGTCGGCCAGGAGCTGGCGGCCGGCCTCGCGCGTCTTGCCCTGGACGCGGTGCCCACCGAGCTGGTGGATCGACTGGGGCGTCAGGCCGATGTGGCCCATGACCGGGATGCCGGCGCGGACGATCGTCTCGATGGTGCGGGCGCTCCGCTCGCCGCCCTCGAGCTTGACCGCTCCCGCACCCCCTTCGCGCATCAGGATGCCGGCGTTCTCGAGGCTCGCCTCGGGCGTCACGCCGTAGGACAGGAACGGCATGTCCGCAATGACCAGGGCCCGCTTCGTGCCGCGCACGACCGCCTTTGTGTGGTGGAGCATCTCGGGCATCGTCACCCGGACGGTGCTGTCGTAGCCCAGGATGACCTGGCCCAGCGAATCGCCGACCAGGAGCATCGGGATGCCGGCGTCGTCCAGGATCCGGGCCGTCGGGTAGTCGTAGGCGGTCAGCATGGCGATGCGCTCGCCGTCGGCAAAGAGGCGCGCGATCGACGAAATCGTCAGGCGTGCGGCTTGCGGGGAGGGTGTCGCGCTCATTGGCCGGCCTCTGCCGGTTCGACTGCCTCGGTTTCAGTGGTCTCCACATCGACCGCGGCCACGAGGCGAACGACGACTCGATCGAGAAGCAGTTCGGCGACCTCGCGCTTGGAGAGCTGCGGCAGCTCCTCCGGCGGCGCCTCGGTCGAGTAGATCGTGACCTTGTTCGTGTCCGTCCCGAAGCCGGATCCGGGCTCGGCCACGTCGTTCGCCACCAGCAGGTCCACGCCCTTGCTGCGCAGCTTCTCGGCCGCCCGATCGAGGGTCCCCGTCTCCGCCGCGAAACCGACCAGGATCGGCCGGCGAGCACCGGAGCCCCGGGTGCCTGCGCGGACTCGCTCGGCGGTCTCGGCGAGCAGGTCAGGGGTCGAATCCATCTCGAGGGTGAGCCCGTCGGAACGACTGAGCTTCTCGTCAGACACCGAGCGCGGCCGGAAGTCCGCCACGGCCGCAGCCATGATGAGGACGTCGAACCGGGGCCCCTCGGCCGGGGTGAGTGCCCGGAGCGCCGCCTGCATCTCGGCGGCGGTCTCGGCCCGAGCGACATGGGCCCGGGCCGGCGCCTCTACCGAGGTGTTGCCGAGGATCAGGGTCACGGCTGCGCCCCGGTCGAGGGCGGCCTCGGCGACGGCAATTCCCATCTTGCCGGTCGAGCGGTTGCCGACGAAACGGACCGGGTCGATCGGCTCGGCCGTGCCGCCGGCGGTCACGACGACGTGGAGGCCGGCCAGGTCGCCGCGCGACGCCGCGCGGACGGTGCCGCGTGGTTTCAGGGTCGTGCCGGCGGCCGGCGTCTCGGCCGGCATGGGGGCGGGCGCGCCGCTCAGCGCGTCGACCGTGGCGTCGAGGATGCGGCCGAGATCCGCGAGCCGGCCGAGGCCGGTCATGCCGGACGCGAGCACGCCTGTTTCGGGCTCGACGATGCGGTAGCCGAACTCGCGAAGCCTGGCCACGTTTGCCTGGGTGGCCGGGTGGGCGTACATGCCGCCGTCCATGGCCGGGGCCACGACGACCGGGACGGAGGTGGCCAGACAGGCGGCCGTGATAGTGTCGCCGGCAAGGCCGGCCGCCATGGCGGCCATCCAGTGGGCGGTCGCCGGGGCGACCACGATCGCCTCGACGTCGTGGGCTGCGGCGATATGGCCAATCCGGCCGTCGCCCTGGAGCGCCAGCACATCGGCGTCGACCGGGTGGTGGCTTAACGTCTCGAGAGTGAGCTGCCCGACGAACTCAACCGCGGAGGGTGTCATCAGCACTCTTACGTCCGCCCCCTCGAGCTGCAGCAGGCGCAGCAGCTCGACGGCCTTGTAGGCCGCGATCGAGCCAGTTATGCCAAGGGCAATGTGACGGTTGGCCAGGCGTTCGCTCGACTCGGTCATTTCGCACGCTCCGAGATGATGTGGATCGAACCGGCAGCGCTGCCGGTCCAGCCCACGGTCGATTCGCCGGGGACGATCGGCTCGCCGCTGGCCAGGGCCCACAGTATGGCGAGGCCCTTGAGGGTCAGCTCCGGGTCTATGGCGTCCACGTCCGGCAGGGTACGGGCCCACGGCGCGGCGGAGAGCCCACCGGTGAGGACCACTTGGATGCTCGTGGCGTCGACCTTCTCGGCCCGCGCCAGCTCGGTCCGTATCTTCTCCAGCAGGCCTGTCGTCAGGGCCCGGTAGCCGATTACGACGCCGGACTGCATGGCCGACACCGTGTCCGTGCCGATCGTCTTCTGGGGCTCCTGCAGCTCGATTCGCGGCAGCCGTGCCGTGCGCGAGGCAAGCGCTTCGAGACCCAGCTCCAGTCCGGGCGCGATCGCTCCGCCGACGTAGGCTCCGTCGCGGGCGATGCAATCGAAAGTGGTTGCCGTGCCGAAGTCCACCACGATCGCCGGGGTGCCGTACAGGCGGGCCACGGCCAGGCCGTTGACCAGGCGGTCGGCGCCGACCTCCGTGGGGCGCTGGACACGGATCGGCATGGGCATGTTCCCGGCCCCTGCGGTCATGAGCGGAATCCCGCGCCTATCGGCCATCGCCGCGGTCACTCCGGTCAGGGCTGGGACCACGGACGCCATGGAGATGCCGGTGACGTCCGACATGGAGGCCCCGTCCAGGTGAAGCAGGCCGTCGATCAGGACCTCGAGCTCGTCGGACGTGCTGGCGGCCCTCGTGGTCGCCCGCCGGGCCGCGATGATCGCCTCACCCTGGACCAAGCCGAGGGTGATATTCGTGTTGCCGATGTCGAGGGCGAGCAGCATGGCCCGATGATAACGCCCCGGCGCGCGTCCTCCCCGGTCGCGACACTGGAATCGGCGGCTCCGACTTGTGGGGGCATATCTCGCTGAGGTACGATCCGGCGGTCCGTCACCGGCGTCTCAATCGTCACCTCTGTCACCCGGCTGAAGGAGTGGTGTCGTCCGTGCCGCCTGCGAAATTCTTCGTGAATCGCGGCATCGTCTCGAGCCGGACCGACCTGCTCAACGTCCTCCGACCCCTCGAAAAGCAGACCGTGGCATACCGGTATTACCGGGGCCACGAGCTGGTTCAGCATGGGTTGGGCTGGGTGGAACGGATCGTGACGAATGAGCCGGAGACCTCGACGTTCTTCACCCCGCTCTCGATCTGCCTGAACGTCGATTCGTTCGAGCACCTCGAGTTCGAGACCCGTCCCGACCAGCTGCTCACCTATCGCCTGGTTCAGGGGGACGAAGCCGTGGTGATCGATTTCGCGCCCGCCGGCGTCCCGGCGGGAGATGCGGTCGAGTTTCGTCAGCTCTCGTTCGACACCTCCGGCTACGTCCAGATGGAATTGCTCGGCCGCGATCCAATCGAGGACGAGTAGCGAACGCGCGGCGTTCGCGTCGGGGGCCTGAACAGGGGAGACCGTGGCTCGGCTGGGCGCGGCGGATATCGGTCCCGTCGAGGGCTTGGTGAGGCCGCGTGGGAGACGCGGTCAGGAGGATGCGCCGCCCGGGGACTCTCTTCGGGCGTCGCCCATGGGTGGGAAAGACCAGGCGAGTTAGTAGGAGGAGAGTCCGTTGGATGCAGTTCTTGCGCCGATAGCCCGCTACTTCAAGTTCGCGGAGCGCGGCACGAACATCGTGACCGAGTCACGAGCCGGCCTGACCACGTTCATGGTCATGGCCTACATCATCTTCGTGAACCCGAGCATCCTCGGGGCAGGCTTCGGGCTCAAGCCCGAGCAGCTCGCCGCCTACGCGGCGGCCACGGCCCTGATCGCCGGCATCATGACGATCGCGATGGGCGTCGTCGGCAACTACCCGCTCGCTCTCGCGGCGGGCCTCGGCATCAACGCGATCGTGGCGTTCACGCTCGTCGCAGGCAAGGGCCTCACCCCTGCCGGGGCGATGGGCGTCATCGTCCTCGAAGGTCTCGCCATCACTGTGCTGGTCGTCGTCGGACTCCGAGAGGCGATCATGGCCGCCGTACCGCTCGCCTTGAAGCGATCGATCGGCGTCGGCATCGGCCTCTTCATCCTGTTCATCGGGTTCGTCAACGGCGGCATGATCATCACGCCGCAGGGTGGCTCGCCGATCGTTACCCTCGCCTTCCCGACTCAGACCGCCCAGTTCGTCTTCCTGCTCGGCCTGTTGATCACCGTCTCGCTGTATGTTCTCAAAATCCGGGCAGCCCTGGTCATCAGCATCCTCGTGACCACCATCGTGGCCCTCGTGGCAGGCGTCACGAAGGTGCCGGACAGCCTGACCGTCACGCCGTCGTTCTCCACGCTGGGCAACTTCAACCTCACCAACGTGTTCGACAAGCTCGGCCTGATCACCGCTCTGCTCACCATCTTCGCGATCATGCTCAGCGACTTCTTCGACACGATGGGCACGGTCACCGGTGTCGCGGAGGAAGCCGGCCTGACGACCGAAGACGGCATGGTGCCCGGCATCGGGCGCGTCCTGATCGTCGACTCGATCGCAGCGTTCGTCGGCGGCGCGGCCGGCATCAGCTCCAACACCACCTACATCGAATCCGCAGCGGGCGTCGCCGAAGGCGGCAAGACCGGTTTCGCCTCGGTAGTGACTGGCATCCTGTTCTTGCTGGCCATCTTCCTCTCCCCGCTCGCCGGCATCATCCCTTCTCAGGCCACGGCCCCGGCCCTGGTTCTCGTCGGCTACCTGATGTTCACCCTGATCAAGGACGTGAACGTCGCCGACGTCGAGGATGGGCTCCCGGCTCTTCTGACCATCATCCTCATGCCCCTCACCTACGACATCACGGTCGGCATCGGCGCCGGCTTCATCTCGTGGGTCCTCATCAAGCTGCTCAAGCGAAAGTGGGCCGAGGTTCACTGGCTCATGTACGCCGTGAGCATCGCCTTCCTCGTCTACTTCGCGAAGGACTGGATCCAGACCTTCATCAAGTAGTCCCACCCGGTCTGTGTAGCGGCCGGCGCCCCAAAGGGTGCCGGCCGCTTCGTTTCTGCGACGGCCCATCTGGCCCGTATTGGAGGGGTCCTGCTTTCCGCTAGCATTCCCTCGATGTTCGAACGTACAGCGTTGCCCGGCGGGCCGCGCGTCATCACCTCGCGCCTCCCCGGAGCGCGCTCCGTCTCCATTGCCGCCTACGTGCTTGCCGGCTCGCGCCTCGAATCTGCCGAAGAGGCCGGCGCGGCGCACTTCATGGAGCACATAACGTTCAAGGGAACCGCCGCGTATCCAACGACCCGGGCGGTCTCGGAGGCGATCGAAGGCGTCGGCGGCAGCTTCAACGCCGCCACGGATCGCGAGTCGACAGTCTACTGGGTGCGCGTCCCTCTGCGAGAGATGCCCCGCGGGATGGACGTCCTGGGCGAACTGATCGTCCGCCCGTTCCTTCGGAGCAGCGAGATCGAGTCCGAGCGAGCGGTCATCGTCGAGGAGATTCGATCCTACCTGGATGACCCGGGCGAGCACGTCCACACCCTCTTCGACCTCGCGATGTTCGGCGATACGCCGCTCGGCCGCGAGATCGCCGGTAGCGAGGAGAGCGTCCGGAGCCTGCCCGAAGAGAACCTGCGCGCCTTCTGGGCGTCGGCCTACAGGCCCGGCAACGTGGTCGTCTCCGCCGCCGGCGACATCGCCCATGCCGATGTCGTCGAGCTCGTGGAACGCGCCTTCGGCACCGGCAAGGCGAACCCATCGACCTTCGAACCGGCCCCGGTTCTGCCGGCCGGCGAGCGGGTGATGACGGTCCGGCGCGATACGACCCAGGCGCAACTCTGCCTCGGCATCCCCGGCCTGCGGCGCGACGATCCAGAGGCCTGGACACTCGAGGCCCTGAACGCCATCCTCGGTGACGGCATGAGCAGCCGCCTGTTCCAGTCCGTTCGGGAGGAGAAGGGCCTGGCCTACGATGTCAGCTCGTATGTAGTCGATTACGCCGACGCCGGAGCGTTCGTCGTCTCGGCCGGGGTCGACCCGGACAAGATCGCGCCGGCCGTCGGGGCGATCCTGGAGGAGATGGCGCGCGTCCGGGACGAGATCGTGCCGGCCGACGAACTGGCCCGCTGCAAGCGCTACCTTGCGGGCAGGCTGGAGCTGAGGATGGAGGAGACTCGCCACGTCGCTTCGTGGCTCGGTGGCCAGGAAGCGCTCCATGTGCGGGTTCTCACGCTGGAGGCGGCCCTCGCGGAACTGGATGGCGTGACCGCCGAAGGCATCCACGCCCTGGCCGGCCGCCTGATCCGTGACGACGGGCTCCGCCTGGCCGTCGTCGCCCCGCCCAGGCGCGGCCGCCGCCTTGAATCCCTCTTGAGATTGCCCGGGGGAGTCGCATGAGTGAGGGTCGCAAGCCCCGCCGAAAAGGGACGGTCGAAACCGGCGAGGCGTCTGCAGGCATGCCGGCAGACGCGCTGGCCGACGCCCCGGCAGGCGCCCCGGAGGTCGCACCGGAGGTCGCACCGGAGGTCGCACCGGAGACTGCCATAGTCACGTCGTCGCCACCGGCCGAAGAGGTGCCCGGGCGCCAGCTCGCCCTCGGCTCACAGCTCGCGCTCGACTCGATTGATTCGGCCGCCCTGCCCGTCCGGCCCGGCGAGACCGATGAATCGGACGAACCCGTCGAGAGGGACGAGCCTGCCGAGCTGCTGGTCAGCGTTTCGTCGGAAGCCCTGGCCGGTTCCGTCGACGAGGCCGAGGACGACGAAGAGGGGGCGGCTGAAGGGGACGAGGACGTCCAAGACTGGGTCGGCGCATCGTCGCCCGAAGAGGGCGAACCATACTCGGGCGAGCTCCTCCGGAACGGCGTCGAAGCCCGGGCGGCCGAGCCATACGGCCGGCAAGCTCAAGACACGCCGGGCGGCGTTCCGATCCGCGACCAGCCCAGCCTCGAGATTCGCCTTGCCCGAATCCACCTGCGGACCGGCTCGTTGTTCATGGCGCGAGCCGAGCTTGAGGCTCTCGCCGCCCGCGAGCAACTGGATACGGCGGCTCATCTCGACCTGGCCGAGGCCCGCTGGCGCACCGGGGATCTCCACGGCGCCGGAGAGGCGGCGGCTGCGTATCTTGCCGATGGAGGCGGGGCAGCCCTGGGTTTCATCATCTCCGCCGAGGCATTCGCGACGGCCAACCGCCACGCCGAGGCGCGCCAGCACGCGGAGCAGGCGCTGGAACGCCATCTATCGGAACTCGACCCGCTCTTCGCGGGAATGCCGCGCCGGGCCTCCTGGCCCGCCAGGGCCTGGGCCCCGGCCGCCGTCGAGGCGGTCCCGGCTGTTCCACCGGCCCCTGCCGAGGCCGCGCCGGCAGCCGCTTCGGCGGCGGTTCTCCGGGCCGTCGGCGACGCCACCGTCAAGGCCGAGCCGCCGGCTGTGATCCTCCTGGGTGGGCCCCGACTGGAAGCCGCTCCGGCTCGGCCGGTCGAAGCCGAGCGGGTCGAGGCGCCTGTCGAGACGCTGCCGGCCGAGGCTCAGGCCGAGGTTCAGGCCGAGGGGACCGCCGCCCCGGCAGAGCAGGTTGCCCCGGCCGAAGAGGCCGCGGTTGAGCCGTCGGCCGCGGCAGGGGGTATCGTCGAGGCTCCCGTCGCCGAAACTCCCGCAGTCGAGCCAGGGGCGGCGGAAGTGGCCCAGGCTGCGGAGGGGGCCGGCGCGGAGGTGGCCGCCGGCCGTTCGTTCCTGGACGCCGGAGACCCGATGATGGCCGCCCTCCACTTCGGGGTTGCGATCCGGCTCGTTCCGGCTTTGGCCGCTGCTGTCCTCGATGCCATCGGCGACCGCCAGGATCTGCCCCTCCAGCTGGTCCGCGGCGACGCCCTTCGGCTGCTCGGCCTCGAGGCCGACGCGGGCAACACGTACCTGTCTGTCGCGATCGCCCTCGGCGCCGGGAAGCCCCCCGTACCCGAGCCTCAGATCGAGGCCGCCGCACCCGTGCTCGAGCAGGCGGCACCGCCGATCGCGGATGCGCCATCGCTCCCCGAAGGATCGCCGAACCCCGAGCCCGCGCCGCCGCTCGTCGAACCGCCGGTCTCCGAGCCGACGGCGGCTGCAGAATCGCCGACCCTTCGCTGGGAGTAGGCCGCCAACCGGCCGCGCCAGCAGCTTGCCGCCGGCGGGGTCGCATCGACGCCCCATCAGCCCCGGTCTTCAGGTCGAGTGCTTGATGTCGGCCAACGCCAGGACGGCTGCTACATCGTCGGCCGTTCGCACGGTCGTGCGAACCGGCCAGCCCTCCATGGCCCGGGCCGCCTCGGCCAGCGCCTCGCGTATTTCGGCCGGCAGCGCGCTCGCCAGGGCGGCCTCCCGCGCGGCATCCGACATCGCCAGACCAACCCGGAAGTGGCCGGCGTCGGGTGTCATGTAGAGGATCCCCTTCTTGTGGCGCTCGAGGCGGCACGACCACCCGTACCTGCTGCCGCCGTAGACCCACCGCGCGGTGACGGGCGCGTAGCCCGACCGGATGCGATCCTGGAGAACAGTCCAGAGTTCGCCCGCCGGGCCGAGCACATCGGCCAGCTCCGCCGCCGTCGGTGGATCAGGTCTCTTAGTCGGCGCCGCAGGCAATTCGATCCCTCACTCGCAGGCTGCACCCCCGCTGCTCCCCGCCAGTCTAGCGAGCGAGTCTGGTCGAGAAGAGGCCGGCGGTCGCCGGCCGAGCACCGCGTCCCAACCGGCTACACTCCCCATCGCATCAACCGTCCGCAGGGGTATCCGTGACGTGACCGAGCGAACCCTAGTCCTGGTCAAGCCCGACGGTGTCCAGCGTCTGCTGGCCGGCCGGATCATCGCCCGCTACGAAGAGCGCGGCCTCAAGATCGTCGGACTCAAGCTGGTCCATGCCGACCGCGAGCTGGCCGAGCGCCACTACGCGGTGCACAAGGGCAAGCCGTTCTTCGAGGGGCTGGTCTCCTTCATAACATCCGCTCCGCTGGTAGCCATGGCGGTCGAGGGCCCCGACGCCATCGCCTACGTGCGGACGATGAACGGCGCAACACGGCCGAGCGAGGCCGCCCCCGGCACGATCCGGGGCGACTTCGCCGTCGAGATGGGCCAGAACCTGGTTCACGCGTCGGACGGTCCCGAGAGCGCCGCGACCGAGCTGGCGATCTGGTTCAGGCCGGATGAGCTGCTCTCGTACGAGCGCGACGTGGACCGCTGGGTCGTGGGGCCCGGGGCTCGCTAACCCCTCGGGGCGTTCCAGCCGGACGGGCGGGTCCGGCGATCCGGCGCGTCAGTCCGTGTTGGGCTGGGCCGGAGGGGAGGTCTTGATCGGCGCCGGGCTGGCGCTCGGCGGGGGCGACCCACTCGGGGTGACGGGACCCGACGGTGCGGGAGTGGGCCTGGGAGCCAGGCTCGGCAACGGCGTCGGAGTCGGTGCGTGCACAGGCGACGGTGTCGGTGCGCGCGTCGGCGTCGCGTGCGCGGCACCGTCCAGCGGGATGCCGGACCGTGACGCATTGGATGTGCCCAGCCCACCGAGGGCCAGGGCGGCGGACAGCGCTGCACCCGCGACTATGACCAGGCTCACTCCGGTCGTCCGGTTGAGACGCCAGGCCTCGGCGAGCCGGCGACCCACTCCCGGACCTGCTGCGGGCTCGCCGCCTGGTTCTGCCCCGGACTCGAGCGTCGCGGCCGGAGCCGTGGTAGCGGCGTCGCCGCTCGGCTCGGGACCGACGGCGTGCCAGCGCGGCAGCTCGCTCCGACCGAGGCAAATAGCCTCGGTCGGCGAACCGAGTCCGATCAGCAGGAGGCGTGCGTAGCCGGCCACGGCGAGGACGATCGTTGCCGCGAAGACGAACTGCAGCCAGCCGGGGAGGGCCAGCCGGATAAGCGTCGACCGGGCTTCGTACACGGGGCTGCCGGGCCAGCCGAGGGTGGCAACGGCGATGCCCGCGAGGGCGAGACCGAGCAGCGGCGTGCGGCGGAGCCACCCGCGAAGGCGGGGCACGTTCGACGTTCCGAAGGCGCGCGACAGACCCGCGGCCCAGGCAACCAGTCCCGTCTTGGCGGCGACGAAGACGAGCAGCCAGAGTCGGGCCGGTTCCGCCGCGGAGTCCGTGCGTGCGGCCATCGCCAGCAGCACGAAGCCCGCGTCGGTCACGATCGAGTAGGCGACCACCTCCTCCAGTTCGTCGTGGACGAGGGCGGCCAGGGGCCCGAGAACGAGCGTCGCCACGGCCGCCACCTGCACGACCGCGACCGAGGCATCAAGCCAGTCGCTCCGAATGCCGAACGTCGTCGCGCTCCAGCTGATCGCCAGCACGGCCAGCCCGGCGGGGAGCCAGACAAGGAGCATCGCCGGAGACAGCGGCGCCGCGGTGCTGCCGAGACGGGCGGCCGGGACGTGGAAGGGGACCGCGCCGCTGCGCACCGCCAGGGCGAGACCCAGAATGAGGAAGGCCAGCGCGAAGACGGGGCCATCGTCGCGTCCGTTCCAGGGCGGGCGGGCGATGGTGATCGCGGCGAACCCGAGCCCGGCCGCGACCAGCCCGATGGTCCTGATCTCGGCCAGCCGCCCGTCGCCTTCGGAGTCGCGGGGGGCCGCTCGAACGATCAGGAGAGCCCCGGCCGTGGCAGCGGCGGCCCCGGCCGCGAGCGCGACCCCCGGGTCGGCGGCCGTGATGGCGATCGCCAGGCCGGCGAACGAGGCCAGGGCCGCGGGCGCGAGCTCGTCCGGCCAGCCTGAGGCCAGGGCGACGGCGCACAGCAGCAGACCCGAGCCCGCCGCACAGGCAAGGAAGAAGCCGGAGTACCCGCTCCCGGTGAGGGTCACGTCCCCGATCGTCAGGCTGGTCGCGGAGCCGATCGTGAGCGCCGCGGCGAAGGCACCCAGCAGGCACGCCAGTCCGACGAGGCGGCCGAGCCAGCGCCACGGGCGGACCGCCAGCCCAACGGCGGCGCCGCTTCCACAGACAACCAGGAATACGAGGAGGCTCATCGTCGCGGCTCCCGCGGGCGCAGTCTCCGCACCCGGCCTGGCGGTGCGAAAGGTTCCAGTGGAGGCTGAGGCGTCTCCGGCTCGGCCTCCTCCGCTTCCTTCGCGGGGGTTGCGCCGCCGGGAGGCCGGGACGGGTCGAGCCAGCTCTCGCCGCGCAGAGCGCGATACGGGGCATTCCTGATGGTCGACGGTCGCGTCGGGGCAGGGGGCGCATCGGAAGACGGCGGAGTGGCCGGCGGCCGAGCGGTCGCCTGCGCGACCTTCTTCGAGGCGACGCCCGAGCGCCCACGGCCGGCGGCCCCACGGCCGGCGGGCGCGGTCACGGCCTCGGCGGCCGGCTCCGAAGCCGCCTCCTCGGTCGAATCGGGAGGGACCTCGGTGCCCGACGCGGCCGCGAGCTCGGCGACCGAAGACCCGGCCGCGTCAGGCGCTACTGCCGCCGTCACCGGCTCCACGGCGGGTGCGTCTGCCCGCGAGATCAGCAGGCTCGTCGCTCCGGCCACGGCGACCAGCAGCGCCGTCTGGACGATCTGCCCGACCGACGATTCGGATCCGGCCCAGGCCTGGACGAGAAGCGAGCCTCCGATCACGAAAACCGCAACCCCGACTCCGACTCGAAGGACGTCGCGGCCGGTGAGGGGCACGATCGCCACGGCCACCAGGGAGACGCCGGCGGCCTGAGCGGCGAGCGGCCCTGTGAGGGGCTGGACCGGCACGATGAACCAGCCGATCGAGAAGGCCGCCGCGCCCAACGCCATCTCGGCGAGGACACCGACACCGGAACCTTCGCTCTCGATCGACTGGGAGCGTGCGGCCGCCAGCAGGAGATACGCGGCGAGCAGCGAGCCGAGGATCCGGAAGACGACCGCCAGCGCCGTCGGCTGGGGCGCCGAGGCAAAGGGAGCGGCGACCATCGCGACCAGGAGGCCGAGGGCGACGACTCGACCGTCACGGGCGGCTATCGCCACTACACCGCCCAGCGCCGCGACCAGGGCGGCAGCCACCACGGGCTGGATCATCCGGCGTGGCCGCCGGCGGCGCGGTCGATTGCGACCGGAAGGTCGCGGATCGAGGTCATCGAGCCTTCGATGGGGCCGGCGACCCGCTGGCGGCCGGTGATCCACCCGCAGCCGGCGACCCACTCGCTGCGGGTGACGGCTTCGGCTGCGATACCAGTCCGAACTGGCTCAGCGGCCAGTAGCGCAGCCAGGCCCGGCCGATGACAGAGGACTTGTCGATCGGCCCGAAGTCGCGCGAGTCGCGCGAGTTCTGGCGGTGGTCGCCCATGACGAAGAGCTGGCCGGCCGCCAGCTTCCAGGTCTTGCTGCCTTTGTCCGGCAGCTCGGTGGGCTGGCCCTCGAAGACGTACGGCTCCGTCAGCTGGGTTCCGTTCACGAAGACGTGGCCCCCGTGAATATCGACGGTATCGCCGCCCAGGCCGATTACCCGCTTGACGAAGGGGGCTCCGGATGCGTCGTGGACCCACCCCGCCGGCGGGGTGAATACCACGATGTCGGTCCGGTGGTAGTCGTCGAAATGAGGCGTGATCTTGTCCACGAGGACGAACTGATCGGGCATCAGCGTGTCCTCCATGGAAGCCTGCTCAACCCGGTACGGCTGGGCCACGAAGAGCTGGACGACCATGAAGACCAGCAGCGTGACGAGGAGTGTCTCCAGCAGCTCGAAGAGGCAGCCGAGCGTTCTACGGTTCACAAGGTCGCGAGTATAGGGGCTGTGTTATCGTCCTGCCCCGTGGACTTCCCCAAGAGACTGGGCTGGCTCAAGAGCGGCCGCTTCCTGAGGCTCCTGTCGGTGGTTGCGGCGCTGGCAGTCCTGGCGGGGCTTCTCTACAACGCCATGTTGGTCGATCGGATCCCGCCGACCTATACGATCACGGTCAGCAGCCCCGCGAGCGGCGGCCTGGCGATGACGCTGACGTCCATCGACGTCGAATTCAGCGAAGGGGTCCGGCACCCGTCGGCAGAGGCGGCCTTCTCCATGACCCAGGTGACGGGCGGACCGGCGGCCGTGGTCGGCACCTTCCACTGGCAGGGCCTCAAGCTCATCTTCACGCCGTCGGCGAAGCTGTCGCTCTCCACGAAGTTCCACGTCCACATTGCACCCGGCGTCCAGGACCTGGCGGGCAACGCCCAGACGGGCACGGGCGACGTGAACTTGACGACCGTGGGCGCACCCCAGGTCACATCGATCGTGCCGCCGAGCGGCGCCGGTTCGGTGGACGTGGACGCGTCGATCCTGATCACCTTCGATCGATACATGGACCCGCAGAAGGTGATCGCCGGCCTCACCCTCCAGCCGGACATCACCTACCAGGCCTCGTGGAACGGCACCGTCCTGACGCTGGACCCGACCCGGTCGATGGATCACGGCACGACGTACACGGTGAGGATCGCCGACCCGGCGGTCGACACCGACGGAACGAAACTTCCGCCGTATGTGGCCAGCTTCAAGACCGTCGACGTGGGGCTGCGAGTCTCCTCGGTCACGCCCGCCCCCAATGCGGCCGGCGTCAGCATCCACAGCCAGATCGCGGTCACCTACGACGGACCGATCGATCCCGGGTCGATCTCCGGGGCGATCAAGCTCACGCCGCCGGTGTCCGGCTCGATCAAGACCGTGACCCTGCCCAACGACCGCAAGCCCGCGAGCACGCCGACGCCGGACGCCTCGGCAGCCGCCGCGAACGTCCTCGTCTTCACCCCCGACAACCCTCTGGCTCCACACACCACCTACACGGTGAACCTCGGCTCGACCGTCAAGCGAACCGACGGCGAGGGTTCGGCCGGCCAGACCTGGACCTTCATCACGGGGGAAGCGCCGGCCAACGCCCTCAACCAGGTCGCCTTCATCTCGAATCGGAGCGGCGTGGACAACGTCTGGCTCATGAACTTCGACGGGTCGAACCAGCGGGAAGTCACCTGGGAGCTCACCCCGGTGAACGGCTACGACATCAGCGGCGACGGCATGACCATCGCCTACGGCACGGCCGGGGTCGTCAAGAAGACGTCAGTCGGCGGGGATAACCTGACGACCCTGACCACGGGCACCAACTTCGAGTACGCCCCGACGATCACGCCCGACGGCACCGGCCTGATCGTCGGCCGCCGCGATGGCAGCGGAACGGACCTGGGCTACTGGCGGTACCCGCTCGTCAGCGGCACCGACGTCCGCCAGCTTGCCCCGGACGGGGCGCCGGACCTCGGCGGTGTCACCATCGCCGACGGCTCGAAGCCGGCGGCGACGGACGGGCTGCAACCGTGGGCTCCGCGCCTCGCCTTCACTCAGGACGGCACGACCATGCTTCTGGTGCGAGGCGCGGACAACGTCGTTGAGCTCGTCGATCTCATCGGCGCCACCAAGCCCAGGAGCCTGGCCCTGCTGGGCAACTCGCGCCCGGTCTGGATCCAGGCCGATGGCGCCTTCTTCCTGACGGCCTCGAACGACAACGGCGTGACGTGGGCCTGTTGGCGGGTCACGCCGGCCGGAGCGGTGACCATCGTGGGACCGGCCGCAGGGGAGATCGCGGCAGCGGGCCCCAGCCTGGCCCTGATCGTCAAGGGCGGCGATGGCTCGAATCACCTGGCCTTTGCGGCTCAAGCGGATGGGTCGGCCATGCTCCTTACCGACGATTCGCAATTCGGCGAGGCGGGCCCTTCGTTCTCGCCGGACGGCAAGGTAATCGTCTTCGCGCGAGTCGGTGCGCAAACCCCAGACGTCTCGGCCGGCATCTGGGCGATCAACACGGACGGCACGGGCCTGACGAGTCTCTCGACCGACGGCGCCTTCCCGCGCTGGGTGCCGTAGAAGAGAGGTAGCTGCCGGTGGCCGCCGGGGCGTCCGGTCGGAGCCGCCGACGAGGCCTCGGCGCGAGACCGTGGAAGCGCGGCGCGCGATCGCCGAAACGCCCGGGCCAAACGTCCCGCGAGGGAGGGACCAAACGCCCCGCTTCGGCGGGCTCGAATGCATATTCTCGGGGCTTTCCGCAGTTTGCCTCAACTTTGGGCCGTTGATACACTCCGCCCGGCCCGAGTATGCATGTCATCATCTGAACCGGGCCATGCCCCCGGAAGCGTGCCGTCCCGCCCCGCTCCCGCCGTGCCCTGAAGAGAAGGAGCCACTCGCCCCCCATGGACCCAAGTCTGCTCCAAGCGTTCATCCCCATCGCGGGTCTTCTAGCGGTAGGTTTCGCGATCTTCCTCGCTCGCGACGTCCTGTCCCGCGATACCGGGACTAAGGAAATGATGGACGTCTCCGCGACGATCAACGAGGGCGCGGTGGCGTTCATCAAACGCCAGTACACGACGATCGCCGCTCTCGCGTTGGCCGGCTCCGTCGTGATCTTCGCGATCATCTCGTTGCTCGAGACCGCGAGCGTGGCCGATACGTCGCACACCGGGGTCGACATCGGCCTTCGCACCGGCGGAGCCTTCCTCATCGGCGCCGCCTGCTCGATGGCTTGCGGGATCATCGGCATGCTCGTCAGTGTCAAGGCGAACGTCCGCGTCGCCTCCGCCGCCCGCCGCAGCCTCGTCGAGGCCGTCCAGGTGGCCATGCGCGGCGGCGCCGTCTCCGGCTTCCTCGTCGTCGCCCTCTCCCTCTTGGGCGTGTGGTCCATCTTCGCCATCAACGGCGGCCTTGCCGGCGGCGACAGCACGAAGGACGCCCCGTTCCTGATCGTCGGCTACGGCTTCGGCGCCAGCTTCGTGGCCCTCTTCGCCCAGCTCGGCGGTGGTATCTACACCAAGGCCGCGGACGTGGGTTCCGACCTCGTCGGTAAGGTCGAGGCCGGCATTCCCGAAGACGACCCGCGCAACGCCGGCGTCATCGCAGACCTCGTCGGCGACAACGTCGGCGACTGCGCCGGCCGCGGTGCCGACCTCTTCGAGTCCACTGCCGCCGAGAACATCGGCGCGATGATCCTCGGCGTCGGCGTCTACGCCCTGGCCGTCAAGGCCGGCTGGCCGAACCCGACCGCCTGGATCTTCTTCCCGCTCGTCGTCCGAGCCTTCGGTCTCGTCTCCACCATCGTCGCGATGTTCTTCATCCGCGGCAAGGAGACCGAGAACCCGATGAACATCCTGAACCGCGGCTACTGGGTCACCACGATCCTCAGCGCCCTTTCGCTCGTTCTCGTCACCTACTCGATGATGAACACCAGCGGCGCGACGGGGGACAACGGCATCCCAACCTGGATCTACTTCTTCGGCGCCGGCGTGGTCGGCCTGGCCACCAGCATCGCCTTCGTCTACATCACCCAGTACTACACCGCGGGCACGTTCCGTCCCGTCAAGGAGATCGCCGAGGCGTCCAAGACCGGCCCGGCGACCAACATCATCGCCGGCATGTCGGTCGGGTTCGAGACCACGGCCGTCACCGCGATCACCATCGGCATCGCCCTCCTGGCCAGCAACTGGCTCGGGGCTCACTCCGGGCTTGGCTCGGTGGGCGGCGTCTTCGGTACCGCCGTAGCGACAATGGGCATGCTGATGACCACCGCCTACGTCCTGGCGATGGACACCTTCGGCCCCATCACGGACAACGCCGGTGGCATCGCCGAGTTCAGCCGCGCCGAGAAGGGCGCCCGCGAGATCACCGACCGCCTCGACGCGGTCGGCAACACGACCAAGGCGCTCACGAAGGGCTACGCGATCGCGTCCGCCTCCCTGGCCGCCTTCCTTCTCTTCAGCGCCTACATCGATAAGGTCAACCTGATCCTCGGTCGCCAGATAGCAGCCGGGACGCGGACCGCGGCCGAAGGCCTCATGACCTCGGTCAACCTGGCCAACGTGAACGTCTTCGTGGCCGCGCTGATCGCCGCGATGCTCGTCTACTTCTTCAGCTCTCTTGCGATCCGGGCAGTCGGCACGACCGCGCAGGCGATCATCGTCGAGGTCCGCCGCCAGTTCAGGGAGATCCCCGGGATCATGGACTACACCGGCCGGCCGGACTACGCCCGAGTCGTCGACATCACGACCCGAGCCGCCCTCCGCGAGATGATGCTGCCCGGCATCGTCGCCGTCGCCACCCCGATCATCGTCGGCCTCCTGCTCGGCTACGAGGCCGTGGCCGGTCTATTGATGGTCGGCACCATCGCCGGTGTCCTGCTCGCCACCGTCCTCAATAACAGCGGCGGTGCGTGGGACAACGCCAAGAAGTACATCGAAGCCGGCCACCTCCTCGACGAGAATGGCAACGTCCTCGGCAAGAAGTCCCTGGCCCACCAGGCTGGCGTCGTGGGCGACACCGTCGGCGATCCGTTCAAGGACACTGCCGGTCCGTCGCTCCACGTCCTGGTGAAGCTACTGGCCACCATCACCCTGGTGATGGCCCCGCTCTTCATCCGCTAGTCAAGAATCGAGGCGTCGAGCCGGCGGTCGCGTGATCGCCGGCTCACGCACATCCCGGGCCTCTGAACCGCATCCGCACGGAGGAGACGTCGCGTGGACCTGTCCATCCAGGCGCTGGTCATGGGGCTCGTTCAGGGTCTCACGGAGTTCCTGCCGGTATCCAGCTCCGGTCACCTGATCCTCGTTCCCTGGCTCTTCGGCTGGAAGGACCCGTTCATCGACTCCCTCGAGTTCAGCGTCACCCTGCACATGGGCACGCTGCTGGCGCTCCTCGTGTACTTCTGGCGTGACTGGGCGAAGCTCATCCCGGCCGGCCTCGCCTCGATTCGCGACCGGTCGCTCAACGGCGATCCCGACCGAAAGATGGCCTGGCTCCTCGTGGTGGCCACGATCCCCGCGGTCATCGTGGGGCCGCTCTTCAACGACACGGTCGAGTCGTGGGTTCGGGAGCCTGCCCGAGTCGCGTTGATGATGTGCGTCGGCGCCGCGATCCTGTGGCTGGCCGACCGCTGGGGCACCAAGCTTCGAGAGATGGATTCGCTGACCTTCGGCGGGGCCCTCGGTATCGGCGTGGCCCAGGTCATGGCGCTTGTCCCGGGAATCAGCCGCTCCGGCATCAGCATCTCGGCCGGCCTCGTCCTCGGCCTCACTCGTGAGGCCGCGGCGCGGTTCGCCTTCCTGATGGCGACTCCGGTGGTGGCCGGGGCAGGGGTTTGGGAGGCACGCAAGCTGCTGACCCATGATGCCGCGGCGCCGAGCCCGAGCGCCCACCTGGTGGCCATCGGCTTCATCGCCGCCGCGACATCCGGTCTGCTGGCGATCCGCTTCATGCTCGAGTTCCTGAAGCGCCGGCCGGTCACCGTGTTCGTCGTCTACCGCGTAGCGGCGGCCGTCCTCGTCTTCATCGTCCTGCTATCTCCGCACGGCGCCTGAGGGAGGCTCGCGGCTCCATGGAGGTCATCAAGCAGCTACGTCAGCGAGAGATCCGTGACCTGCTGGGCCAGCGCCCTATACGCACTCAGCAGGAGCTCGCCGCCGCCCTCCGCGAGCGCGGTTTTCGGGCTACACAGGCGACGATCAGCCGCGACGTCGCCGAGCTCGGGCTGATCAAGTCGAACCAGGCCGGGATCCAGACCTACGTGGTTCCGGCCCGGGTTACCGAGGCCGAGAGCACCGGCGAGGAACGGTTGCGGGCGCTCCTGCACGACCTTCCGGTCGAGGTCCGTGAGGCCGGCCTGATGCTGGTAGTCAAGACGCTGCCCGGCTCCGCCCACGCTATCGCCGCGGCCCTCGATCGAACGCGCTGGCCCGAGGTGGTCGGCAGCATCGCCGGCGACGACACCGTCTTCGTAGCGTGCGGCGACCGAACCTCGATGCAGAGGATCAGGGCTCGACTGGCATCGTTGGGCCGCTGACGTCCCCGGGTGGGCGGCCCATTGCCTCGTTGGGCCCTCCGCGCGCTCACTCAAGGACGTTCAGGTGCGCTCGTTCGCGTGCTCGATCCCGCCTCGCACTGGACTCGCCGGTCCTGCGACTTGAAGTTGCCGCCTGGCGGTCGCTTCTCGCATGCGCAGACCGGCCCCGGCTTCCGGGGAGGAGGAGGAGGATCCGGAAGGCGGGGCCGGTTGATTTGCTTTGTTGAGTACAAGAATGATCAGATCCGCTTCTGCAGCACAGTCCACTTTGGTCCCTCCCCGATGGGGACCTCCGTTCTGGTGCAAACGTGGGTGGAGTGCCCATCGGAATGCCGTAGTCGGCTGAACCGGCCTCGCCGGGAGGCCGGCCCAGAAGTGAATTCGCCGGCAACGCCCGGCCTCGAACGTCTCCGGTCCGCTTCCACCCGAGCTCGAATCGACCGCCCGGGGATCAGGGCCGGATTGCTCTTTGACACACGCAGGGCCGGCGGCTAGGATACGCGCCGGCCGAACTTCAGGGCATCCGTGCGGTGCGCCTGGAGTTCTTTTCCTTATCCCGGACCGCGAGGTGCCGGAGCTTCTCCGGGCTGAAGCCGGACGGACGAGAACGGGAGCCTCCCGCGGTGAACAACAAGACGCAGTACATCTCAGAAGATGGCCTGACAAAGCTCCGGGCGGAGCTCGAGGAACTGATCAACGTCCGCCGCCAGGAGATCGCGCAGCGGATCCACGATGCCAAGGAGCACGGCGATCTTGCCGAGAACGCCGAGTACGAGGATGCCAAGAACGAGCAGGCTTTCGTTGAGGGGCAGATCCAGCGGCTCGAGGCTCTCGTCAAGAACGCAACCATCATCGACGAGAACCACGGCACGGATCACGTCCAGATTGGATCGACCGTGAAGGTCGACGGCACCGACGGCAAGGAAGTCTTCACGATCGTCGGATCGACCGAGGCAAGTCCTCGCGAGGGCCGGATCTCCAACGAGTCGCCGGTGGGCCGGGCCCTGCTCGGCAAGCGCAAGGGCGACTCGGTCGTCGTCCACGTCCCGGCCGGCGACTTCTCGTACAAGATCCTCGACATCAGCTAGCAGGCCCGCCGTGTACTGGGCCGACGAGCTGGCAGCCTCCCTGCGGGGACCCCAGGTCGTCAACGACTCCAAGTCGCCCTCCGGCACCGTCCACGTCGGCTCGCTGCGCGGCGTCGTCCTCCACGACGCGATCCACCGGGCGCTGCTGAACGCCGGGCTTCCTTCGACCTTCCTCTACGGTGTCGACGACATGGACGCCATGGACTCGCAGGCGAAGTTGACGCCGGACGCGGTCGATCGGTACATGGGTGCGCCGCTCTCGCGCGTGCCGGCGCCGGAGGGCAGCACCGCGGCCAACTACGCCCGCCATTTCGTCGGCGAGGTCTTCTTCCAGACGTTCGAGCCGCTCGGCATCAAGCCCGAGTTCTACTGGGTCAGCGAGCTATACGCCGCCGGCCGAATGGACCACTACGTCAAGCTGGCCCTCGATCGAGCCGACAGGGTGCGCGAGATCTACCAGCGGGTCAGCCACGTCGAGCGGTCGAGCGGCTGGCTGCCGATTCAGGTTATCTGCGAGAACTGCGGCAAGATCGGCACCACCTACGCCACCGACTGGGACGGCTCCACCGTCGCCTACGCTTGCAAGCCGGACATGGTCTCTTGGGCGAAGGGCTGCGGGCACGAGGGGCGCGTCTCGCCACTCGGCGGCGGGGCCAAGCTGCCCTGGAACCTGGAGTGGGCCGCCAAGTGGGGCCTGCTCGGCGTCACCGTCGAGGGCTGCGGCAAGGACCTGGCCACGGCCGGCGGATCGCGCGACCGCTCCGATGCCATCAGCCGCGAGGTCTTCGAGGTCGAGCCGCCTCGCAACGTGACGTACGAGTTCCTCAACATCGGCGGCAAGAAGATGTCGACGTCGAAGGGCCAGGGGGTTGCGGCCCACACCATCGCCGAGGTGCTTCCGCCGGAGCAGCTCCGCTTCCTCTTCCTGAGGCCGCGCCCCAACCAGGTCATCGACTTCGACCCCGAGGGCGACACGATCCCGCGCCTCTTCGACGAGTTCGACAGGATTGCCGCGGCCACGGCCGGGCGCGAGGTCAAGGGCGAGCTGCCGGCCGACCACGAGCGGCTCTTCGCCTACTCGCTGCTGGGGTCCGCGCCGGACGTGTCCGCGGCGGCCACGGCGTTCCGGCCGGCCTTCGCGCACCTGGCCCTGTTGCTCCAGATCCCTGGCACGGACATCGCCGAGCGGATGGAGGCTGAGAAGGGCGCCCCGCTCACCGAGATCGAGGCCGCGGTGCTGGCCGAACGCATCGCCTCCGCGCGGGCCTGGCTCGACTCGTACGCGCCGGAGCGTGCCCGCCTGGTGGTCCAGCGCGACGCTGTACCTGGGGAAGTCGCTGCGCTCGGGAACGACCAGCGCGGGTACCTCGGCGCGCTCGCCGCGGCAGCGGCGGCCGAGAAGCCAGGCTCCGGCGATGCCTGGCAGGCGCTGATCTTCCGCGTGGCCTCCGATACAGGGCTGGCCTCCAGCCGCGCCTTCGGCGCGCTCTATGCCGCGTTCCTCGGCCGGAGCAACGGCCCGCGCGCCGGGTGGCTACTGGCCAGCCTCGAGCCGGCGTTCGTGGTGGAGCGGCTGCGGGCAGCGGCAGGGGTCACCGCGGGGTAGCCGCCCGGCACTAACTGCCCCGGCGCGGCGCCATTTGCGCCGCTCGGCAACCGACCGCGCCACGACGGCCGCGGCCCAGTTCTTGCCGATTGCGCCGCTCGGCAACCGACCGCGCCACGACGGCCGCGGCCCAGTTCTTGCCGAATTCACACCAAGGCGACATTCGGCAACAAGATTCCCCGAGCCAACGTCGTGCAGCGCCTGTTGCCGGGGCGACCGAGCGCGAGATCGGAGGAATGGGCGACCCGATCCGGGCCCGGTCGCACCTCCCGGGCCGGTTCCACGGCTGCGGCATCCAAGGCCCTTCTCAATGCCGATCTGGTGTGAAATCGGAAAGGCCCCGATCGGGCCCTCGGCCTCCGGCCATCGCGCCGCCGCCCCGGCTAGACTCAGCGGCGTCGCTGGTGAGTCGACATGGTCGGAGGGTCACCACGCGAAGACCGCGCCGAGCGCGAGCGGCGTGAAGACGTACGTAGACTGGACGCTCGTGCTCCACGACGGTCTGTCCGCTGCCCTGTACCCTTCTGTCTCTGTGGCACCGGCCGCGATCGGAGACGATCAGGAGTGAGCGACAAATGAGCATCGGGCTGGCCAGACTGCGCGAGGATCCGGAGAGGATCCGCCAGGGGGCGATCGACAAGGGCGAGGACCCCTCGGTCGTCGATGCCGCGCTGGCGCTCGAGGTCAGGCGGCGGCAGTTGCTCGGCGACTCGGATCGTCTCAAGGCCGAGCGCAACGCCGCCTCCAAGAAGATCGGCGAGGCGATCCGGGCCGGTGCCGCTCCAAAAGGTCCCGAGGTGGCCGCCCTCAAGCAGGCCTCTACCGATGCGGGCACGCAGATCGAGAAGCTGGACGCCGAGCTGGCCGCCGCCGAGGCCGAGCTCGATGAGATGCTCCTGCGCATCCCGAACCCGGCCGACCCGGACGTTCCGGTCGGCGACGCCTCGGCCAACCGCACGGTTCGAACCTGGGGCGCCCAGCTGCCCAAGGAGGTCACGGCGGACGGCAAGACGTGGTCGCGCCGCCCGCACTGGGAGATCGCCGCGGACCTGCGGATGTTCGACCTGGAGCGAGGCGCCAAGATCACCGGCTCCGGCTTTCCGGTCTACACCGGCCCGGGTTCGCGCCTGCAGCGGGCCCTCATCGACTTCATGCTGGACATCCACACGTCCGAGCACGGCATGACCGAGATCTGGCCGCCGGCCGTCGTCAACAGCGCCTCCGCCCGCGGCACCGGCCAGATCCCGGACAAGGAAGACCTGATGTACGTCGTCGGACGGGACGACCTCTATCTCGTCCCGACCGCCGAGGTCCCCGTCACCAACCTCCACCGCGACGAGATCTTCGAAGCGGACCAGTTGCCGATCCGGTACGCCGCGTACTCGCCGTGCTTCCGCCGCGAGGCCGGGGCCGCCGGCAAGGACACCCGCGGCATCCTGCGGGTCCACCAGTTCGACAAGGTCGAGATGGTCTTCTTCGAGAAGCCGGAGGCGTCGGCAGAAGCGCTCGAATGGCTGACCGGCCGGGCGGAAGTGATCCTCCAGCGGCTCGGGCTGGCCTATCGAGTCCTGCTCATGGCTACGAAGGACATGGGCTTCGTCCAGGCCAAGAAGTACGACCTGGAGGTGTGGGCGCCGGGCGTAGAGCGCTGGCTCGAGGTCAGCTCGTGCTCGAACTTCCGCGACTACCAGGCTCGGCGGATGGCGATCCGCTACCGGCCCGAACCCGGCGCCAGGCCCGAGCTCGTCCACACGCTCAACGGCTCGGGGCTGGCCCTGCCGCGAACCGTCGCCGCGATCCTCGAGTCGTATCAGCAGCCGGACGGCAGCGTGGCCGTTCCGGAAGCCCTCCAGTCGTACATGCGGACCGACCGGATCGGGCCCTAGGGAGCGCCGCGAAGGCCCGCCTCCGGCGCGGCTCCGTGCGCATCCGGACCGATTTCTGTCAGGATGAGGTTGCCCACGCAGTCTCTGGTCGTCGCGGGGCGAAGGGCTCAGGGCATGGAGGATCGGATGGCAGTGATCGGTCGTAGAGCGGAGCGGTGGAGCCTCCTCGTCTGCGCAGCCGTTCTGGCGGCGCTGGCCGCCGGCGGCTGCACGGGTAGCAGCGCAACCCCGCAGACCATCTACATCACGCCAACGCCGGGACCGGCCACGCCCATCGCCTCGGGCGCGACGCCGGGTCCGACCTCCGCGCCGCCGACAACGACCGCCGGGCCGGCGAAGCCGGTCATCGACAGCGTCGTCATCGACTCGAGCGCGCCGGACAGCCGCTGGAAGGTGACGTTCAAGAAGCCCGTCGTGTCCGGCATCCCGGAGGCCGCCGCGACCAAGATCAACGACGCGGTCACGACGAAGGTCAACGGCTACATCACCGCCTTCACGGGCGGCGGTCTGCCCGCGGTCGCCAGTGGCGACGGACCGAGCACCCTCGAGGGCGATTTCACAATCGCGCTTGATTCCCCGACCCTGGTCAGTCTCCGCTTCACCCTCCTGACTTACGTGACCGGCTCGGCCCATCCCGTAGGTGCGCCGGGGGCCATCAACTTCGTCGTCTCGAGCGGCGCCACGATCAACCTGGCCGACATCTTCACGGACCCGACGGCGGCCCTCACGGCTCTTTCCACGAAGGTGCACGCCGAGCTGGCGACCTCGCTCGGGTCGGACCTGACCTGGGCGGGACCGGCGACCTCGATGAGCTTCTTCGAGAAGGCCTGGGCGATGACCCCGGCCGGCCTGGAGTTCGCCTGGCCCCAGGGCGATCTCGCCAGCATGGCGGCCGGCATGCCGAGCGCGACCCTGGCCTGGTCCGCGATCAAGACGATCATCAAGCCATCCAGCCCCGCCGGCGAATTCGCTCACTAGGACAGCCGGGCGGAAGTCTCGTCCCGGGGTCGGCGCCGCAATGGAGGATCGATCGCTTGAAAGAGACCGCGCTTCCGGGTTCCTTCGACGACCTGGACATCAGGGTCGGCCGAATCCAGGCAGTCGAGGAGGCTCGGGCACGCAAGCCGACTTTTCGGCTCACCGTCGACTTCGGGCCCGAGGTCCGCGTGAAGGTCTCCTGCGGCGCCTATCGCAACTACTCGGCCGACGACCTGATCGGACGCCTCGTCGTAGGGGTCGTCAACCTGGGCGTCAAGCCTATGGGCCCGGAGATCTCGGAGGTGCTCGTGCTGGGGTGACGAACGACCGGGGCGAGACGATCTTCCTCACGACCGAGTCGGAAGTTCCGCTCGGCGTCCACGTCTACTGACCTTCACCACGGGGCTTTGCGAGTCCCCGGACCGGGAGTGCCGGTGCCTGCCCGTGGAGGGCCCACCTGAACGCATGGGTAGGTCTGCGGAGGGCTTCGCAACCAAACCGCAACCATTCCGTACCGTGAAAGAGTCCAGGAATGCGCGCTTCCACCGCCTCTTGGGCCTGGCGGCCGTGGGAGCCAGCCTGACCGCCTGACCGTCCCAGGTACGCGCCGAAGATACCCATTTGGGGGGATGGAGCAGGCGCGCCGGCGCCATACTCTCTCGTATGCGACCGGCGAGTCCGGGGTGGGTTGCGCATGGTCGCGATGATGCCGCCCCACCGCTCGTCACCTGTGGAGAGCCATGCGGTCGAAGGGCGCACCCGACAAGGACCTCGATCTCCAAGGCAACATCAGCCGCGACCCGCCGACCATCAGGCGACGGGTCATGCTGGTGGCCCTGGTTGCCTTCCTGGTCGTGCTGGCAGCGATGGTCTACACGACGCCGGCCGCCATCGTGCTGGTGGCGGCAGCCCCGGCGTGTGTCGTCGTGGTCCTCGCGTTGCGCTACGGGCTCGATGACCCGTGGCTGCTGGTGCTCGTCGTGGCCGTGCTGGACGCCGAGGGTGTCGCCTTCGGGGCGCTTTCCCGGTTTGGGCTGGGGTTCGCGGTTCTGGCGCCGAGCGTGGGGATGGCCGCAATGTCGGCCCGTATCCACGGGCGCACCTGGGCCGCGCTGGCGGTCTCCGCCGTCGTGTCGACGCTGGCGGGAGAGATCTTGTGGCTGACCGTCAGCCCGGCGGCGACGGAGTTGAAGTTCACCTCGCCCCTCTGGTCGATCGCCGGGATCGGCGCCCTTGGCGTTGTCGGGCTCGCGCTGCTGTGGCGCTCCAGCCGGCTCCAGGAGCGCGCGGTCGAGGCCGCCCGTGAAGCCGCGGTGCAAAGCGCCGCGAGCGCCGCCGAGCTGGCCCGTGCCACCGAACTCCTTCGGACCGTCCTCGATGCATCCCCCGTCCCCATCCAGGCGTTCGCCCCGGATCGGACCGTCCTGGCCTGGAACGCGGCCTCCGAGCGGCTCTTCGGCTGGAGCGCCGCGGAGGTGGTCGGCCGGCCGTTGCCAAACATGACCCCTCCGGACGAGGAGGAATCCGGGCGGGAGCGGATCCGCCGCACGATGGCCGGCGAGATCATCCGGGGCGACCGCGTCCGCAGGCTCAGCAGGAACGGCCATGGAATCCTGATAGATATCCATGCGGCGGCGATGCACGACGCGGACGGCAAGCCGGTTGGCATCGCCGGTGTCCTGGTCGATGCCACCGAGCGACAGACCCTCGAGGACGAGCGGCGCGCCGCGGAGGCCCGCGAGCGGGAGCTGGAGGCGAGGCTCCGCCAGGCCGCCAAGATGGAGGCCGTCGGACAGCTGGCCGGCGGCGTGGCGCACGACTTCAACAACATGCTCCAGGCCATCAGGGGTTTCGCCGAGCTTGCCCTGACCGGCCTCTCTGCAGCCGATTCGGCGGCCTGGGAGGACCTGCAACACATCATCGACACGGCCGACTCGGCCAAGCGTGTGACCCAGCAACTGCTCACTTTTGCCCGACGCAACGAGCTCGAGCCGCGAGTCATCGATCCGGCCGAGGTTCTGCGGACCACGGCGCCGATGATCGGCCGTCTGGTCGGCGAGCACATTGTGCTTGCGATCGAGACGAGCTCGAATGCCGGCCAGATCCGCGCCGATCCGGTTCAGCTCGAGCAGGCGATCGTGAACCTGGCCGTGAATGCCAGGGATGCCATGCCGGACGGAGGCCGGCTCACGATCCGCATGGAGCGGACCGAGGCGGATGAAGGGTTCGTCGCCGCGCATCCGGGCGCCGCGGCCGGGCCGTATGTCGTGGTCCGCGTCATCGACACCGGTCACGGCATGGACGCGGAGACCCGCGAGCACATCTTCGAGCCGTTCTACACGACCAAGGAGGTCGGCAAGGGAATCGGGATGGGCCTCGCCACCGTCTTCGGCATCGTCACCATGTCGGGGGGAGTGATCGACGTCGTGTCGGAGGCGGGTGCCGGTTCGGCGATCGCCCTCTATTTCCCGAGGGTTCCCGAAGCGGTGAGGCAAACGGGCGCCGAGCGAGAGGCCCCCGAGCCCACCGGTGGTTCGGAGACGATCCTGCTGGTCGAGGACGACGATTCGGTCCGCCGGTTCGCGCGGCGCAGCCTCGAGATGTTCGGCTACCGGGTCGTGGAAGCGAAGGACGGCGCCGAAGCCCTCGCCCTCGCGGCGGGATACGCCGGTCCGCTCGAACTGCTCGTCAGTGACGTCAGGATGCCCGGGATCCAGGGCCCGGAGCTGGCCCACCGCCTGGCCGAAATGCGTTCGGGCATCGGCGTCCTGCTGATCTCGGGCAACCCGGAGGCTGATGCTCACTCCGAGCTTGCCGGGCGCCACGTCTTCCTGGAGAAGCCGTACAGCCAGGCGGCTCTGGCTAACGCGGTCAGGGAGGCCCTGGCCGCGCGGGGCTGAGTGGGGTAGGCGGGGTCGGCCGCGCTCCGCTCGCCGCTAGCCCGCGATCTGGCGGAAATCCTGGGCGCTGAACCACTCCCCGCAGGTGCCGTCCTCGAGCAGGACGGGAACCAGGGCACCCGGTAGCACGGACTCAACCGCGTTGGGAGCCTCGGGTCCGCCCAGGTCCGTGCGCAGCCAGCCCGGATCGAGCAAGTTCATGGCCACGCCGGTGCCCGCCAGATGGGGTGCCATGTCATAGACGTACTTGTCGAGGGCCGCCTTGGAGGCGGCGTAGGCCATCAGCTGGGGCATGTCCCTGATGCCGGACGTGACGTTCACCACGCGGCCGAATGCCCGTCGGATCATCCCGGGCAGGATCAGGTTGCACAGCGTTATCGGCGCGACGGCGTTGACCTGGAAGCTGAGCCTGTACTCATCCAGGTCTGTGGTGAACATGTCCTCGTGCCATTGCGACTGGACCGCGGCGTTGTTGTAGAGGATCTCGATGCCGCCCGAAATTCGCTCCGCCTCCTTGCCCAGAGCTACTACCTGGCCCTGGTCGGAGAGCTCGGCCTCGAGGGCGTGAACTGTGAGACCCCGCGCCTGGAACTCCGCGACGAGCCCGGCGGTGTGCTCGAGCTTACGGCTGTGGAGGATGAGCCGGCAGCCCTTGTCCGCCAGCGCTCCGGCCACCTGCCGGCCGACGCCGCGGCTGGCTCCCGTCAGAAGCACCCACTTACCGGCGATATCAAGCACGACCATCTCCTGTTGTCAGGCCACTGGCGCCCGGCGTCTCAACTTGCCTGCCGGGCCCGTTCACGGGCCGTACCATGGTCGCAGGAACTCCGACCTCAGAATGCTCGAACTCGAAGGTGCCCGGTCGAGGGGCGAGTTGCGGCGCAACTTGCGGTTCTGGCACGGCGTCTCGCGGGCGTGTTCGCGGGTAAACTGGGAGATGCCCCGCGGAGAGGTGGCAGAGCGGTCTATTGCGGCGGTCTTGAAAACCGAGCA
>Ga0209777_10001713_pt1 | contig 30748 bp, 31 predicted proteins | sample FrelakmetHBP12HB_FD_187147 | JGI IMG/M metagenome (GOLD analysis project Ga0209777, IMG submission 187147) | Freshwater lake sediment microbial communities from the University of Notre Dame, USA, for methane emissions studies -HBP12 HB (SPAdes)... | ecosystem: Environmental > Aquatic >... | reverse complement strand
AAGCCTCGCTGGGCGATTTGGCGGTGCCTTGTTTTTATTTTACCAAGCTGACGCGCATTTCTCCCAATCAAATCGCCGCCGAACTTAAATCAAAGATTCATGCCCACGGGCTGATAAAAAAAGTCGAAAATTCCGGGCCTTATCTGAACTTTTATCTTGATGGCAAACATTTAGCCAGCCGCGAGCTCAAAGAGATTTTTAAAAACGGCAGCGCTTACGGCGGACTGAAATGGCCCAAGCGGAAAGTGATGCTGGAATTCTCCCAGCCCAATACACACAAGGAATTCCATATCGGCCACCTGCGCAATGCCGTCTTGGGCAATGCCATCGTCAATATCCTGCGTTTTACCGGGCAAAAAGTCATCGCCGCCAATTATATCGGAGATATCGGCAGCCATGTGGCCAAATGCCTGTGGGCGCTCAATAAATTCCATCAGCATGATGTCTTGCCCGAGAATAAGGGCCGGTATCTGGGACAGATCTATGCCGAAGCCTCGCGTCTGGTTGAGGATAATCCCGCCTCTAAGCGGGAAGCGGATGAAATTCTGCAGAAATTGGAAAGCGGCAATCGCGCTTATCGGGCTCTTTGGAAAAAGACGCGGCAGTGGAGCCTGGACGATTTCAACCGTATCTATAAAATCTTGGACATCAAATTCGACAAGTTCTATTATGAGAGCGAGGTGGAAAAACCGGGCAAAAAAATCGTCGCTGACCTGCTGGCCCGGGGTATTGCCGAGAAATCAGAGGGCGCGGTCATCATCAATCTGGAAAAATACAATCTCAAGAATTTCCTGCTGCTGAAATCAGACGGCACTTCGCTTTATTCCACCAAAGACCTGGCGCTGGCCCAGATGAAATTCAAGAAATATAATTTAGATGAAAGCCTGATGGTCGTGGATAACCGCCAGAGCTTTTATTTCCAGCAGCTGTTTAAGACCCTGCGGATTATGGGCTTTGACAAGAAGCTCGGACATATCCCTTATGAATTCGTGACGCTCAAAGAGGGCGCCATGGCTTCGCGCCAGGGCAATGTGGTTTTATTCGAGGATTTTTATGCCGAGATCGTCGGCCGCGCTACTGCTGAGACAAAAAAGAGGCACGCCGATTGGCCCGAAAATAAAATCAGAGAAACGGCCGAGAAGATCGCTTTGGCTGCTCTGAAATTCAATATGCTCAAGGTGGGCAATGACAGCGTGATCGTTTTCGATATCGACGAGGCATTAAGCTTTGAGGGCTATAGCGGCCCTTATCTGCAGTATACGGTCAGCCGCATCAACAGCATCATCAGGAAGGAAAGTCCCGGCAATCTCCGGGATATCAATTTCGCCAAACTGAATACGCCGCTCGAGAAGGAGCTGCTGCTCAAGCTGGCCGAATTTCCCGAGGCGGTTGAGCGGGCGGCCGGACAGTATGAGCCCAGTGAAATCGCGCGTTATCTCTTCGACTGCGCGAAAATTTTTTCCAATTTCTATCAAAGCGAACCGGTCTTGAGCTCCGAGGAGAAGACCAAGCGGGCGCGTCTGGCTCTCATCTCCGCTGTCCGGCAGGTGCTCGTAAATGGCCTGAACTTATTGGGTATTGAAGCAGTGGATCAGATGTAAAATAAAAAAATTCCTAAAAGATCATATTTTTTTCAGCTAGAATGGACTACTTGACATTTTTTCCAATTCGTCTAAGATAATAATCGGTTAGATGTCCTTTAACAGCAATGAGGAAAAACGTCGGAAAGCATAGCTTTTTCCGGCATTATTAGGAGGATAAGTAACATGAGTGAGACAGCCGCAAATGAAGAAGGAGGCGATGGCCATCATCGCCGCACGTATGTTTTGACTTTTGATCTGCCGCAGAAGGTGAAGCTGTTTGAGTCCGTCGGACTCAAAGTTCCTGATCCCCAGGATGAGTTTTTCCCGAGAGTTCGGGCCAAACTGGTGGAAATGGTGCAAGCGGCTTTTCCCGATGCCGAAATCCGCAATATCAGCATGGATGATTTGGCCAATGAGATCTGGTCTCAAGCCAAAGCCGAGATCGATCTGGCCAAAAATTCTGTGGTAGTCAGCACCTGTTATGAGATTTCCAACCTCAAGCAGGACCTGCCCATGAAGATCAATCGGATCTATGACCAGTCCGGCAATTTCTTGGGTTTGGGTCCGCGTCCGGGCAGTCTGGATCTTGCAGATCAGGTCGAGGCGATTTATCATAGCAGTAGCGGCCGGGCGGTCATTCTCGTTGAGGATGGCACTTTTACCGGCGGCACTATGGTGAAAGTCCTCAAGCTTTTGCAGGAACGGCGAATGGAGATTGCCGCCATCATCGTCGGTTTCCTTTTTCCTGCCGGCGAGCGGGAGTTGCGCAAGGAGTTTTCCGGCAAGATTATCAATATCGAGCATATATCCAAGATCATCGATTGGATGCCCGATCATGATTTCTTCCCTTTCATTCCCAATTGCGGCCGGGTTCTCGGAGTATCCTGGAACGGCAATATCACGCCTTTGTATACGCGCGAAGGCATGAGCATCAGCGTCCCTTACCTGGTGCCTTTCTGTCCGCCTGAAATGTGGGCCCTCTGGACCGGCATTGATCAGGGGCAGGCGATCCGCTTTTCCACCTATTTCCTGGATCGGACGCTTGAGCTCTTCGACAAGATGATGAAGCTCAACGGCCGGCCGATCAAGATTAAGGATCTCCAGGGCGTCAATCCCTGGTCCAGCATTCCAGTGGCGTTGGGTGATCAGCAGTTCCCTAATCCGGATCAGCGCATTGTTGATTATCTGATCGGCTATCGCCAGGAATTGGATTGACAATAGTAACTATCAGTGATTTATTCCGCTTTGTCTTATGGATAAAGCGGTTTTTTTATCTAAAAAATATTTTTTTAAATTAAAAAAGGGCTGTTTCAAACAGCCCTTTGCTCGTAAATATTCTGGAGAATGTCGATGAATTTTCTGCCGTCCGGGCTGATGCCTCGGGGCAGGCGGCTTAGTTCTTGGCAGGTGATGTGGCGGCCGTTAAGCTGGCCGATTTCCTGCCAAAGTTCCAGGCTCTGCCGCAGACAGAAGCGGGAGAATTCTTCCACCCAAGCTGGCGGAATGGAGGCCCATTCAGCCGGTTTACCAAAGGGAATCAGATAGGGCGCTCCCACATTGTGATTATGGCCGATGACTGTTCGGCCGGAATGAGGCACACCCGGATAAAAATCCCTTTCGCAGATTTCATCAATGATCAGCTCATAACGTCTGACCGCCTCCAGTTTAACACCAAGCTCTTTCATTTTTTTGATGCCTTCAGCGACAGCGACTCCGGCAATGACGAGTCGGACCCGGATTCCCTGCCGCTGTAATTTGTCAATCAGATCGGCAATGTTATTACCGGTAAAGACGACGTCATCCAGTAGGGCGACTTCCTTTATCTGCGCCTGGCGGAGACGATCAATCTGCTTGGCAATGGGCAGATGGCCGAATCGCTCCCGCTCGCCTTGATTCATCAGCTGCGCATCGACCACTCGGTTGATCTCCAAATGGTAATCGCCCCGGTAATACCAAGGATCCAGAGAGACGATATCAAAATCAGTAGCAGCAACATACTTTTTTAATCCCGCCTGGATCTCGGCGGCGGGAACCAATACCACTTTTTGATCGCCGAAGATATCCTCCAGCAGACTTTTCATTTGCAGACGCAGCCGGCTGAAAAAATTGCTGTCAGGAATCAAAATCTTCCTGGGCTTTCCCCACTCGGGCAAAATAATGCAAATATCCTCCGAAATGACGTATTTTGGCATGGCAATTACCTCCACTTTTTTTGCCAGATTATATTTAAGGTACAAAAAATCCCTTCTTTGGATAAAGAAGGGATTGCGCTGATATTAATCAATAAAAAGTCAAAGGATTAATACCAATACAACCCCTTTTTATGGTGATGAGTTCTAAAATCAGTAAATAACATAATAGATTAATTATAATCCAGGATTATTAAATTGTCAATATTATTTGACAGGCCGTAATAATACGCTAAGATTATAATCAAGTCATATAGAGAATTCAATATTACAAATATTTTATGAATGACGGCAGTATAATTACAATCAAAGGCAGCCGGCCGGGTAAAACTTTGACTATCATTGCTGGTGTTCATGGCCAAGAAATCTGCGGTGTTTTAGCTTTGCGTGAAGTTTTACGAGCTATCGCCGACAAGGAATTGATAATTCGGGCTGGCGAAGTGAATTTCATCTTCGCCAATCTGCCGGCACTAGCCCGCGGTGCAAGGCAGATTGATATGAATCTCAATCGTGCTTTCCGTCCCTTGGAACAATTGACCGAGAAAGAAAAGAATTCCTACGAGCGCGGCCGTGCCGAACAACTCATGCCTTACTTAGCCGAAAGCGACGCCCTGCTGGATATTCATTCTAGCACCAACAAGGAAAGCACCCCCTTCATCATCTGCGAGCCGCATTCCTACCCGATCGCTAAGATGTTGCCGTTTCCGATCCGTTCGCATGGCTGGGATGTCATTGAAGCCGGCGGCACGGATTACTACGTTAATTTAAATGGCGGCCAAGGCATCTGCATCGAATGCGGTTCGCACGATGATCCTCTGGCGCCGCAGCGGGCTCTGGAGTCGATCAAGATATTCCTGATGCTGCTGGGTGTGATTGAAATAACCAAGGAAATCAGGGAAATTCCGAATCAGCGTGTTATCAATGCCAACTTTATCTATAAGACGGTCGTTAATTTTGACTATCGTGGCTCCTATCCGGATTTCGGATCAGTTAAAAAAAATGAGCTGATCGGCTATGACGGAGGCAGAGAAATCAGAGTTCCGAAAGACAGCTTGATAATTTTTCCCCAAAAAAGAGAAAAATCACAACAGGAAGCCTTTATTCTGGCCGAAGAAGAGTCCTAAATGGCAGCAGAAGTCGCCTGTAAGGTCGGCTTTATTTGGAGGCGGCTGATTAATCTTGACAAATATCGTCGATTATGATAGGTTGAAAGCACCAAATAAATAACAACAGTTCCTTAATAATTTAAGGAATCAACTATGGAGGAGATCAACTAATGCCAAGAACCACGATCAAACCGGAATTAATAGGCGGTTTCCGGGACATGTTGCCGGCGGAAGCTTTGATGATGCAAAGCGTCGTCGACAAAGTCCGGGCCGTCTATGAATCGTTCGGCTTTGTGCCGCTCGAAACCCCTTGTATTGAACTCAAAGACGTCCTGACCGGCGGCAGCGAGGATTTCAACAAAAGCATTTTTTTGGCGCGCATCGTGCGCGGCGTCGAAGACAAGAATGTCACCGATGCCGACTGGGACCAGGATTACGCCTTGCGCTTCGATCTGACAGTTTCTCTGGCTCGGGTCGTGGCCGCCTATCCCGATTTGCCCAAGCCGTTCAAGCGCTATCAGCTGGGCAAAGTCTGGCGCGGCGAACGCCCTCAAGCCGGGCGTTATCGCGAATTCTTCCAGCTGGATTTCGATACCATCGGATCCAATTCGATCCTGTCGGACGTGGAAGTGATCCAGATCATGTATGCCGCGATGAAGGCTTTGGGCGTCGAGAATTTCACCATCCGTTTCAATACCCGCAAGGTGTTAAACGGCTTGGCGGAAGTGGTCGGCTGTTCGGACAGGGCCAAGGAAGTTTTCCGCATCATCGACAAGCTGGATAAGATCGGCTTTGACGGGATCAAGAAGGAATTGCAGCGCCAGCCGGACAACGAATATGATAAGACGGCGCTGGCCTTAAGCGATGAAAACGTCGCCAAGATTATCCAATTTTTGGAAATCAAGGGCGATGATCCCAGTGAGTTGATACAGATTCTGGAACAATTATTTTCAGGCCAATCCGGATCCGGTCCTGAAGGAGTGGCGGAGCTCAAGCAGATGTCGCAAATGCTGGATAAGCTGGCCATTCCGCGCAAGAACTGGCGCGTCGACTTGTCGGTGGCCAGGGGCTTGGATTATTACACGGGTCCGGTATTCGAGACCTATCTGGATGATCTGCCGGAACTGGGCAGTGTCTTTTCCGGCGGGCGTTTCGACGGGCTCACCAATCGCTTCATCGCCGACAGCAATATTGCCGGCGTGGGAGCATCCGTAGGCATTGACCGACTGATCGTCGGCATGCAGAAATTGGGCTTGATCAAATCCCGGGAATCTCTGACCGAGGTGTTGGTTACCATCTTTGATCCCAGCCTGCAGGAAATTTCGCTGCAGCTGGCCAATGAACTCCGGCTGCGGGGATTCAAGACGGAATTGTATTTGGGCGATGACCGCACCTTGCGGGCGCAAATAGCTTACGCGGCCAAGAAAGTGATTCCTTTCGTGGTGATTATCGGTTCGGAGGAAGCGGCAAACAACACCGTTGCCCTCAAGGATATGAATGCCAGAAAGCAAGAACTCTTGACAAAAGACGGGTTATTTGCTAAGCTCCAGGTATTACTCAATTAGCTCTTCAAGGAGGGTACGTAGCTCAGTTGGTTAGAGCGTTGGGTTGTGGCCCCAAAGGTCGTGGGTTCGATCCCCATCGTACCCCCCAGCCATTTCCGGGAAATCTGGTCAGCAGATTTCCCTTTTTTTATTAGCGACGTAGAGCGACAGATATGCAAAGTAATCTTTGCTTATCCGAGCCGAGGAGCTAATACAGGTAAATACCTCGCGGCTCGCCGCGGATTCGGCGAGCGTAGCGAGCTCCATGGGGCTTGCCCCGAGGATCCTTTATTGCCAAATATTAAAAAATTGACAAATATTTATTTCTATTTTATAATGATTTTAATCATATGGAATTTTCATTTAAAAATTTGAAGCATTGGCATTATTTTAAGGGTTTTATATAATATCAATCCTTAATTTTGGTATTATCTAAGATCCCTTATCAGCTATAGGGATTTTTTTAATATAGAATTTAATAAATCATAAAAATATATGTCAATTAATGAAAAGAAAAAGATAATCATTGACACTGATCCGGGACATGATGACGCCTTGGCTATTTTACTGCTGGAAAAATCCGGCCTTTTTGATATTCAGGCGATTACTACGGTAGCGGGAAATAGTACGATCGAAAATGTTACCAATAATGCCAGATTTATTTTGGATTTGATTGGCAGCCAGACACCAATATATTCCGGATCGTCCAAACCGCTTAAAAGAGATTTGATCCAGGCAAATGTCCATGGCCAGACCGGATTGGCCGGCGTTAATGTTTCAAAGCAAGAGCCGCTCAGTGGCAATGCCGCCGATAAGATTATAGATCTCGTTCGCGCTAATCCGGGTGAAATATCCATTTTAGTTATCGGACCGGAAACTAACATCGCCGACGCATTTTTAAAAGACAAGGAATTGCCCACATTAGTCAAGGAGTTAATCATTATGGGCGGAGCCATTGCCGTACCCGGGAACAAGAACCGCGTAGCGGAATTTAATATTTTTGTTGATCCGGATGCCGCTGATATCGTTTTTAAAGCCGCTGTCAGGAAAATAATTATTCCTTTGGATATTTGTAATCAGGTCTATTTTTCTCTCGATGAATTCGAAGGCTTACAAGGATCAGCGCTTTATGAGCCAGTAACAAAAATGATGAAACCTTACATCCAAGGCATCCAGACTTTTGAAAAAACAACTGTCGGAGCTTTGATGTATGACCCTTTGGCAGCCTATTATTTAATCAATCCTGATGCTTATAAATTAACTGCGATGGATGTACAGATAGAAACCACCAGCGAATTGACACGCGGCATGTCAGTTGCCGATAGGCGATCCTGGGGGGATAAAAATAATAATGTTGAAGTGGCGACAGCCGTAGACCGGGAAGCCTTTGCCCAGGATTTCTTTGTTATCTTGAATAAATGAAAATAGTAGTAATTGATAAAGGTAAAGGATTATGGCTGGAAAAAGTAAAATTAAAAATAAGCTACTGATCTTTGATCTGGATGGAACGCTTTACAGAATTTCTGGCGGGTCATTTAAAAAGTCTCCCTTGAAGCGGGCCGTTTGGGCGCAGGCTTTGGAATTTATCAGGGAGCGATTATTGGCAGATGATCCGGAGGCGAAGCAGATTTTTAAAAAGATAAGATTATCGTATGGCGAAAATATCAGCCTTGGCTTGGAAAAAGAATTCGGCATCAGCCGCTACGAATATTTCGATTTTGTTTGGGATCTGCCCGCCCGAAAATTTATTGAGAAAAATCCGGCGGTCAAAGCGATTATTGCCAGATTAGCGCGGAATAATAAGATTATCATTCTTTCTGATGCGCCAAAAATTTGGGTTATCGGCGTCTTGAAAGAATTAGGAATATATGGTATTTTGCAGGCTGCTATCCGTTCCGGAGAAGGTGATTCCAGAAAGATATTCGGCAATGCCTTTGAGCCGATTCTGCAGGAATTCAATGTTAAGCCGGCAGACTGCGTGGTAATCGGCGACCAGGAAGAGACTGATATCAAACCAGCGAAAAAAGTCGGCTTAAAAGCCATCTTCATAGGGAAGAATCAATCAAGATATGCCGATTCGACTATCAGTAATATTTCTGAAGTCGAAGCGGCAATTAATAATATTTACCGGATGGAACCTTAAAAAAGGAGATTAGTTTATGAAAGTAGTAATGATAGACCAAGATGGAGTTTTACTGGGCCGGAATTATCAGGCCACTATTAAGATAGCTGATTTTTTCCGCAATCTGCCCGCTGACGTCATGATTGTGCCTAATTCGGATACTCCGGTAGCCAGGATCAGGTACAATTTTGAACAGATCGCCGGGATCCGGCCAGAAGTCGTCATCGGCGAGAAAGGAGCGGTGGTTGCTCTCGGCGATCGGGATCATTTCATTTCGGCTATCAAGGGCTTGGAGGAATACCGGCAGCAGCTGATCAGCCGTTTTGGCGACCGAGGCTGTGAAATCGTCATTGGCGATTCGGCCACCTGGATCAGGGAAAGAAAGAAATTCACTCCGAACAAAAGGATGCTCATCGTTGACAGCTACCGGCAGCAGACAGTCGGCTTTTATATCGTTGCGACTGATAATGAAGGTGTAGCCCGACTTGATAATGAATGGTATGAGGAAGGATCAGCTATTGTTCGGCAACTGGCATTGCCCCAAGGTATTGAGGCCAAGGATTTTAATGCCAAGTATGGCATAGTGATCATGAATGCCGCGGGAATTACCAAAACCGACGGCTATCGCCTGCTGCTGCAGCATTATCCTAACGATCAGTTTTTCATGATCGGCGACAGCGTTATCGATATTATCGAGGACGCGAAGGTGATTCACTGCGCCGTCGGCAACGCTTGCGCTGAATTCAAACAAAAAGCGGCCTATGTAGCGCCCAGCCAAATAACAGCCGGCTTGAAAGAATGTTTGCAATGGATAATCGCCGCCTAAGCGGCATAGTTCGTTATTCCACTCGCTATTTTTATAGCGAGTTTTTTAATATTAAAAATCCCGTTCGAACTGGATCGAACGGGATGTGTTTTTTTTGGGAATTCAGACAGAAGTCGTAGCCAACTTAGCTTCCCGATATCTGATGGCGGCACTGATGGCTTCCTTGAGCCGGACTGCCACTTCCGGATGCGTTTGGGACAGGCGATCAAGAAGAGGCAGACAGTAAGTCTTGGTTTCTTTCAACTTGCTCCGCTGCTTGGCCGGGCTGCAAGCGCCCAAGGTGCGCAGGTTATGCAGGCGATCAGCCAGCTTGATGATCAGGGCTGGCGCACCACCCGCAATGATCTGCTGAAAAAAATAGAAAGAATTACGCGCTTGCCGCGAAGGGAAGCCTTTCATTTTCGGCTTGGTCAAGGCGGCTACCAAATTCATGACGCGTTCGCCGAAAATCATTTGCAGACGTTCGGGATTCAGCAGGAAATTGTCTTCCATCATGTCATGGAGCAGGCTGGCGCTGATGATTTCCGCGTCCAGGATGCCCAGCTCATCCACGATGATCAGTGCCACCGCCCGCAAATGTTCGAAATAACGTTCGCCCGAATCGCGCTGCTGATCGCGGTGGCCGTATTTGGCCAGATCATAAGCGAAGTCAAGTTTCAGCAGATCGGCTGGCGTGATTTTCAGCTCGAACCGCCGCAAAAAACTGGCATGATTTTCCTTTTCTTCTTTATCTTCTCTGACTTCCAAATCCATAGCCATTTCCTCCTTTCGGCCTGTTTCCTGGTAATGTCCAATTATCTTTTCTTGTTTAAGCGTTTTTGTAATTTCTGATTGATTTGATATCTTAGCAAATTAAATTGATTTTGTCAATAATTGACAAAATACCCAGGATTGCTAAGATTAACATATAGTTCATTAGATTGTGACAAGACAAAGTGCTAATCAAAGAAAGGGGGTGAAAAAACCATGTTTTCCTTTTGGAAAAAAGACAAGATTAACAACCAAAGCAAATTCTTTTGCTTTTTCATAGAAGATTTCCATAATCAGGCATTAAGCCGGCCAAGCTTAGTGAATGATTTGGAATTCGCCATTACCCAAGTCGATTTATTCCCGGGCGATGTTAATATTGATCAAGACATTTTTTGCGCTTATGCGGATTTCACCGAAGATTTCGAAAAGGAGCACCCGTCTTTTTCCATTGAAAAGGCGATTGCTGTTTTTCGCAAGTTCGGTCTAAAAGCCAGTCTCAAGGAGACATGGACGGCAAAGGAGTAAAGAGAGATGAACAGACGTGATTTTGTCAAGGCAAGCGCCATGGCCGCTGGCGCGGGATTACTATTTGGCGGCCAGCGTTGCAATCGGTCGCCGGAAATTACCGGCGGAGAGGCAGGCGAAGCAGAGCTCAAGCGGCATGCCTTCGTGTTTATGCCGGGAGCGACCTACAAAGTCGATCCGGATGATACCTCCCAGTTGCTGGATTTTTCTCCCTGGTTTATCGCCAAGGAAGAGGAGTCCCGCCTTGGGGAAATCATCAGTCCGCCGGTCATTGAAGCAAGAGTGCTCGAAGCCGCCAATGATGGAGGTGCAATACCGCCGGCGGTGCTACTCGTCGGCAAGACCGATGTTTCCGAGGCGCTCATTGACGCGATGAGCATGATCTGCGCCGGCGGCCAATTGGCATTGGAAACCAATGTTTTTGTCCCTGCCGCCGATGAAAAGCAGCTCTGGCTGCCGCCGATCTACGATGAACAAGGATTGCTACCCGCTGCCAAGGATTATTCCGGCGGGTATCCCCACATTCATCTGCTCGGCTATAAGCTGCAGTATCGCACCGGCAGTCCTCATCCCTTTGGCTCCTGTGTTACTACTTCGGTAGCGCATGTCCATTTTGATGTCTTCAAGGATCTGGGAGGCGGGCGGTATAATCTGCTTTGCACCTTGCATGTGGGTACTTATCGAAGCGGCGGCAGCAAGTGCTATGTGATCTATAGCAGCCCGTCGCCGTATCTTTGCCTCAAGGCCTGCACGCCGGGGCAGTTCCTCAATGCCGTCTATGCGGCATTGGCAGCTGTTTTAGCCGGTGTCGCCGCCTACATTGTCAGCGCTTTGGCCTACGCCATAGAGCCGATATTGCTCGGCGTCTTGGCGGTAATCTAAGCTTTCTTATCACCATCAGCCTCACCCTTTCCATTTCTGTAAAAATGGAAAGGGTTTTTTAAAATATATAATTTTCTTAATGTATGCTATAATTTTGTTATAAATTTTTTAGCAGATAATTACCAATTAATAGATTATTATGAAACTAGATAATAAGATGACTATAAAAAATCTAAGCGTAAATTATTTTTTTGATTTTAAAAATAGTATTGGCGATAAAAAAGCAGCCATGAAAGAGTTGGTCAGAGATGTCGAGCGCAAAAATCATGATTACCTGGGATTTAAAAATAAAAATAAATTGTCTGATTTTTTGCAAAGGGAGATTTATGGCTTTAGCTCTGGCGATTTTTTAGTTAAAAAGACGATCGGGAGAGAAAGGATTAATTCAATAATCAAACGGAGTATTTTAATTTGCCGGGAGTTTTCCAACAGCAGGGATAAGCTGATAATTAATGTTTTTCCTTCATATAATAAATTCATCAATTCTAAAATGTCGGGAGTAAGCGGCTACACTTCCGACAAGAAAAATATATTGATTTTTATTTCACCGCAAAAAAATTGGCAGATGGCGCTTAAAAATTCTTTAGTTCATGAATTCGCCCATACTAAGGCGTTTAAATACCATCAGTGGCAAACACTTTTAGAATCTTTGATTTTTGAGGGTTTAGCCGATAATTTCAGAGAGCAAATGATCGGCGGCAAGCCCGCGGCCTGGTCGGTGGCATTAAATCAAACTGCGGCCAAAAAAACTTTTTTAAGATTAAAGAAGCTGTTAAATTCTAAAAGCGAAGATATTTATTCCCAAGTATTTTTGGGCTATGGACGCCGCTATCCTCTCTGGTCGGGATACGCAATCGGTTACCGGATAGTCAAAGCTTATTTAAAAGCTAATAAGGATAAGTCCTGGGGCGAGATATTTAAGTTAAGGCCGCAGGAAATATTTAAGCAGTCAATATATCTGAAATAAAAAAGAGCCCCCTACCCAGTCAAGCGGCAGGGGGCTTTACTATTGTAAATCGTGGACTAATTATTTGACAAGGATACGTGAATTATTTACTATTATTTTATGAGTTTGATTAGATTTTTTTTATTGAAGTTAAAGCCGTATATATTATAAAATTTTGCGGCAAAAATCTTTTCAGTCAGATTAAATTTTAGATTAAGAGCTTTTATTAGCTTTAAAAATTTAGTTTTACCAAATTTTCTAATCAATAATTCCACCCAAAAATAACCAACTTTATAGACTCCCGCATCTGATTTATCGAAGTAAGAGAAAACATCTAAAGGATTGTCGCAAATTTTTTTCTGGCCGGATAAATATGAAGCCAATCCCTCATTCAGCCACAAGGGATGAACACCATTAGTGATCTGCCTAAAATAAAGATGACAATATTCATGTTTTAAAGTTTTCCAAAAATCATTTTTGTTGGTGTGGCTTGACTCCTTGACATAAACTTTTGGATCCAGAATAAAAATAGCTCCATATTTTATTCCGCCAACAACCCATCTTTCTGTTTTCTGTTTCTATATCAAATCTAATTCTTCCCGAGAATTTAACAGAAAGATTATCGGTTCGGGAATGTTTAAATTAAAAAAGCCATCCAATTCCTGTCTGGTTGATTTCAGAAAGTTTTCTAGTTTCTTATTTCTTTTTGCTAACTTAATGGTTAAAAATGATTTCATGAATTAATTATTATTTTAGAATTATTGGATATTTTTATTATACTTTAGTTATTATACCATTATTTAAGGATTTAAGGCTTTTAATGCTGTTATGCTAATTGGGGTAGGAAAGTTCTTATAAGAACACCTACCCTTTATTTTTTATCTAATTTTTGATATTATAAATACATGAAAAAAATCATATTATCATCTTATGGATTTCAGAAGAATACGGCGTTAAAGAAAAATCTTTCGCAGCTGTTACCTAAACCAGCAGAACAATTGTCGGTCGTTATCATTACTACAGCCTCCGCTGAGTGGAAAGAAAAAAATAAACATGCGATTTTAGCTAAAAATATTTTGGAAGAAATGGGATTTAAAAAAGTTGTTTTTCTAGATGTTGAATTTGAAGATCCAAATAAGCTAAAGGAGTATGATGTAATTTATATTAATGGCGGCAATCCATTTTACCTTTTATATTACCTTAAGAAAACCGGCGCTGATGCTATTATAAAGCAATGTGCTGAAAAGACTATCATAGTCGGCATTAGTGGCGGCGGAGTCGTGTTGGGCCCGAATATAAATATTGTTGATAATTTAGATTCAAAACTTAATATGGTTGGTCTCGAAGATTTAGCTGGTTTGGCCTTGACCGATATTATTATCTACCCTCATTATCAAGAAGACATTGAAAAAAAGATCAAAAATTTTGAAGAGAAATATAATTGTCGAGTTACACGATTGACGGATAAGCAAGCTCTAATGGTGGTAGGTGATAAAGTCAATTTTTTCTAGTATCGGCTATGCTATGCAAATGCAGGAAAGTCAAACAAAAAAAGACATGGTCAATTTTGTTTATCAATCAATTATATATGTTTTTGGTTAACGACTCAACATTTTTCCACATTAATTGTTATTAGCTATTTGCTTAAACTGGCTGTTTTTTTAAAATTAAATAAAAGTAAAAATATTTTTTATGAATTATAACGAATTATTTTCCAGAAATATCGGCTTTATCAGCCGCAAGCAGCAGCAGAAAATCAGAACCCTGGCCATCGGCATTGCCGGCGCCGGCGGCGATGGCGGCCTTTTGGCCGAACGCCTGGTGCGTTTCGGCATCGGCAAAATCGTTATGGCCGAGCCAGATACTTTCGAGCCCTCCAATATCAACCGCCAATATGGCGCCAGTACCAAGACTTGCGGTGTCAATAAAGCCAAGGCGATTGCCAGGGAATTGAAGCTGATCAATCCGCAGCTCGAGACGGTGATTTTCAAGCAGGGGATAACGCCGGAAGATGTCAATGATTTCGTGCGACAATCCGATATTATTATTGATGAAATCGAATATTCCAAGCCGTCAGTATCGGCGGCCCTGGCCCAGCAAGCCCGGCAACAGAATAAGTACGTTTTTATGGGCGCGAATATCGGCTGGGGCGCCAGCATTTTCTGTTTTTCTCCGCGGGGCATGACCTTTGAAAAATATTTCCGCTATGACCGCGAATCCGACACTATCGATCCTTTGCGTTACGTGAATAAAATCCCGCGTTATTTCGACAAGAAGCTTCTGGCCAAGGTATTAGGCGGGAAGATTCCCATGCCCGGGCTGTCTTCGTCGGTGGGATTAGTGGCCGCTTTTGTCAGCAGCCAGGTGATCAATTTCGCGCTAACCGGAAAAGCCAAGGCCGTGGCTCCGAGATTCTGGTTTGTCGACAGCTGGGAAATGAAAATTGAAAGAAGATAGGATTGACAATAATTAAACGATAATATAATATGGAAGGACTCAACAAAGAGAGGAGAAAAGATGACATGGAGGTTTTGCACATTAAAGATGGAGTCACCTTCGCCCTGGTTGACAGTCATAGTGAGCTTCTTAGGCAGGCGAAGGTTTTGCGCCATGACGTCTATGTAGCCTGCGGCTTCATCGAGCCAATCGAAACTAGGACGATTGAGGACAAAAAAGACGATGAATGCCATTATTTGGTAGCCTTAACAGAGGATGGCCAGGTAATTGGCACCATCCGTCTGGGAGGCCCGCCATTCAAAGTCCTAGAAACACTGGATCATGATCATATTGAGGTATATCCTGATCAGAAAGAATTGATTGAGGATGCCATCAGCGCCAAAAGTTATGAGCTGGGTGCACTGGCCGTTAGGCCCAGAATAAAGACTGAAAGGATGCATATTTCAGGAGGACTCTATAAAGCAGCTCACCTTTATGGAGAGAAAAATGGCGTTGATTATTGGTTGCTTGATGTTGATAAGTTGGTCTTTGAGTCGATAAAGAAGCTGGGTTGGGATATTATACAGATTGCTCCTGAACATCCCTATATGGGATCTGTTACTATCCCCGCCGCTATTAAGGCGAGGGGCCAATTGGATCACATTAAGAAAGTCAATCCAGATTACTATGATTATATGATGTCCTAGGCATACGCCGCTACCGCATAACTTTGTTTATGCGGTTTTTGTATGTTATAATATATAATATAATTGGTAAAAATTATGGATTTGAATTTATTAATGCTTATATCTGCTGTTGCTTTAAATTTAATTTTAGCTATTGTAATTCTTTTAAATAGCTTTAATTCACCGTCTAGTAGATATTTTTTTCTAATGGTTTTGGGTATTATAGTTTGGATGGTATCAAACTATTTCTCTAATTATTTGCAAGATTATTATTTAGTCTTATGGTTTAATAAATTAATATTTATTTCGACTTCCATTTTTATATGGTCTTTTCTTTTATTCACTGATTATTTTCCTGATAATAAATTTAATATTAAAAAAAACAAATATTATATTTTATTATTTTTATTATTGGTAGTTATAATTATTTCTTTCAGTAATTTATTAGTAAGCGACATTTCAATAAAATCAGGGTTCTCAGAGATCAAGTTTGGATGGGGTATAGCACCTTATATAATTTTTTTTATTGGTTGTTTTTTGTATTCATCATACAAAATAATAAATAAATATTTCAGAAGCGAGGATTTATCGATAAAAAAGAGCATAAGATCAATTTTTTTTGGATTTATATTATCCACTTTCCTCGGCATAATTACCAATTTATTATTTCCAGTAATATTTTCAGAATTCAATCTTACGAACTTTGCTCCCCTTTATACAGTATTATTCGTGTTTTTCATCGGTTTCGCTATCTTGAAATATCGCTTCCTGAATATCAAGGTAATTGCTACTGAATTTTTTTCCTTGTTTTTGCTATCGATAGTTTTTATTGAGATTTTTCAGGCTGTGGGATTGATGGACCTGATTTTTAGGGTTATTGTTTTTTCTATCACCTTGGTTTTCATAATTCTTTTGATCAGGTCTGTCTTATTGGAAGTAAGACGTCGTGAAGAAATGGAAGAATTAAATAAAAAATTAAATAAAGCCTCTAAAGAACTCCAGGCGGCCAATAAGGAGCTGAAGCGGCTGGATAATGCTAAATCCGAATTCCTTTCCATCGCTTCCCATCAGCTGCGCACGCCGGTAACCATCCTGCGCGGCTATATTTCCATGATGCTCGAGGGCGGCTTCGGCAAGATGTCCAAGCCCATCAAAGGAAAAGTCGAAGTACTGCGCATTGCCGCCGACCGCCTGCTGAATCTGATTGAAATGCTCCTGGATATTTCCCGCCTGGAAGCCGGCAAATTGGAGTTCAAGATCGAGCCCGTGGATCTCACCATTCTGGCCAAAAATATCGTCGCTGATTTCCAGCCCAAGGCCAAAGAAAAGAAATTAAAACTCGAAATCTATCTGCCCAAGGAAGGCGTGCCGCTGGCCCTGGCCGACGCGAAGAAGATCACTGAAGTCTTTTCTAATATCGTGGATAACGCGCTCAAATACACGGATCTCGGCGAGATCATGATCGGCTTCCATCAGGAAGGCCGGTCCGTGGTCTTTACCTGCCAGGATACGGGCAAAGGCATCATTCCCAATGATCTGTCCCGCCTTTTCAATAAATTCGAGCGCGGCACGGGCATGATGCGGGTGCACACCGAGGGCGTGGGACTGGGCTTGTATTTCGCGCGCGTTGTGGTGGAGAACATGGGCGGCCGCATCTGGGCCGAAAGCCCGGGCAAAGGCAAGGGCAGTAAATTCTCCGTCAGTCTGCCCTTAGCCGACAAATCCAAAGCAGTCAAAGTCGCGGCTTAAAAATATTATGGATATTTGCTTAAATTAATTTTTATTGATAAGCTAATCCTTGTTTGAATTATGCCGATTAAAACCTATAAAAAATACAAAATTCTTCTGATCGAGGATGAAAAGGATCTGGCGGAGATTTTCGCCATGAAGCTGGAGCTGGACGGTTTTCGAGTACTGGTGGAGGCCAGCGGCGCCGCCGGAATCAAGACAGCCAAGAAGGAAAAGCCGGATTTGATTCTCTTGGATCTGGTCATACCCGATGTTGACGGCTTTATGGTGCTGAAAGAATTAAAGAAAGATCCGCAAATGAAGAATTGCCTGATTTACGCCTGGAGCAATATTACTTATAAGAAAAAGCTTCAGGCAGCGGCCAGGCTGGGCGCCGACGGCTGTATCCTGAAATCCGACTATACGCCGACAATGCTGTCCGCCAAAGTCAAAGAGATATTAAAAGTTGCAAATTAAAAAACCACTCAGATTCGCTTTTACTGAGTGGCTGGTGTAGTGAGACATTATTGACTACTCGCCAAGTGTCATCCTCTAAAGATTAATTGGAGCCAGTCGCGAACGAACGACTCCTTCATGGACAAGATCGGGAATGCCAATGCCGTTGATGAACATATGGAGGCAGGCACAATCATCCATGGTTTGAACTTTAAGTCGCTCAAACAATTTGACACTCTTTCGTCCGTACTGGGCCGCTTTTTTGTTGTCTCCCTCTTGCTTAGCTTTAAGTGCTATTGCGAAGGCAATTTCTGCGGCCTCACGCGGATTTTCTTTTACCGTGTTTGAAAAGTACTTTTCTAAATTTGCCACATCCATAACAAACCTCCTTTTAGGTTGTCTTATTAATTTCGTGCTGAGTGAACCATATGCTGCATTCTCTGAGGGACTCGGCTTTGCTACTTGAAGCATGAATGACGTTTTGACACGCCATACCATTAGCGAGAGAGTAATCAGATGAACTGCTTGAAAAATCACCTCTAATTGTTCCAGGAGCGGCATTTGCTGGAATTGTCGATCCCACAATTTTTCTGACCAAACTTACAGAATGTTGACCTTGCCAAATCATTGCAATAATTGGTCCGCTTAGCAAATAATCATAATTAAGGTTAAGAATGTACCTGCCGATTAAAAGAGGATCTTTTGTATCCACTATCACCGTGATGTCTATCCCGTTTGCATTACAATTTTCAACTGCTTTTTCCCCCATTGACCTGATCCAATCCAGATCATTAATTGGAAAATGTGAATCCAAAGTTTGTTTTGAGCAGTTAGTTATTTTTATGGCGGCAAGCCTCAATCCTGCCTTTTCAAATCTGGTGATGATTTCACCGATCAAGCCTCTTTTTACCGCATCAGGCTTTATTAAGACTAGGGTACATTCAATCAAACTGTCGCATTGCACGATATTAACTCCTTTTTTAATTCATGATTTGATTGTGACTATCATGACTCATATACATTATACAGATATTCCATAAATTGTCAATGAATATGTGATAAATTTGATTAATAGAGTCAATATTTTGTTTAAATTTAGATAGATTTATAATTCTAATATTTAAAATAATTGACTAATTTTATTAATTTGCGTAAGATATGAGTACGGTTAAACTGTCAAATAAAAAAGGAGATTCGGCCATGAATCCAAGTAGTCGTTCAATCCAAGAAAAAAAGACCAATATTGAAGTCGAATTTCGTTCGATTTTCAGTAAGTCCAGATACGATGAACTGGCGAGTTTTTTGAACCGCAATGCTAAAAGCTTAGGGGAAGATGATAAAGATGTTTACTTTTTTATCTTTCCGGACAAGCTTTTGAAGGTGGTGAACAATGTTTCAAAGAAGACGGCCAAGGTAGTCTTGAAGCTCACTAAAATCGGACAAGGCAGCGCCTTTGAAGAAATTGAAGTACCAATTAGTCCTGCGGATATTGGAAATGCGGTTCGCATTTTTACCTTTCTTGGATGTGATAACATCATGAGGTCTTTTCAGCAAAGGCATAATTACCTGTACAAGGGCGTTGAATTAGCGCTTAAGTACAGCGACCATTGGGGCTATCATCTGGAACTGGAGATAGTTATCAATGATTCGCAAAAAAAGGAGGAAGCTGAAGCAAAAATCAGCATAGTTGCTGAAGAACTAGGCGTACATTTGATGTCTAATCAAGAATTGAAAGAATTTACTGATAAAGCTGAGGCTGATTATAAGAAAAATGGAGGAAATCTATGAGTTTGGTTGATTTGGCGGAACAAAATAATCTGCCAGAACATCAATTCATTGACAGGGAAACCTTGGACTGGATATGCAACAATCCAGTTGGCAGCGATCAAAAAAAGATCGTCCGGTTTGATCCCGTTGAATTTTATCGGTACTTTCCAAGAAAAGAATGGTTTCATGATTATGAAAGCATAAATTCCATTCATGGTATAAGACACTTAGTGCGTGTCGCAATTTTTAGTGAAGTTTTGTTTAAGAGTCGTAAATGGCTCTTTTTTAATTTAAAATTAATAAATATACTGACGGCTGCGTTTTTTCATGATATCGCTAGAGAAAACGATAAAAATGATAATAATCATGGTAAAAGATCCGCTAGGTGGTTCAGGGAAAATATTATTGAAGTTGAAAAAGCTTTTAACGTCAGGTATAATAAAAATGATGTTTATTGTATATATAATGCCATTGCTTATCATGAGGTGCCATATAGTCAAATTGAAAAAAACATTAGCGCAAAATATGGCAGAATGATTGATATTATCAAAACGGCTGATGCTCTTGATCGTTTCAGGATGCCGAAGTTAAAATGGAGAATTAATTGTCAATATTTAAAATTAATACCGTCGGCAGAACTGAAATATTTTGCATATAAATTGGTCTGTCTAACTGAAGATGGGTTTTTAAAGGGGATAGACGGTTTTGATGGCTCATTGTATTCGATAGCAATTGATAAAATAAAAAAATATGAATAGTAATGATAACTATAGCCTGTGGGCAAATGCGCATGTTTTTTATGGATCATTCAATCATAAACCGGGTCCAAATAGTCCAAATTATGTTTTAGATGAGTATCATTGGCGCCAAGTTATGATCAATAATAGCGTCAATGGTAGCTTGTTATTGGAAAATAGTTTTTTTAGGGAATTGCGAAAATGCAAAAAAATATATTTAGCGCATACGACATATAATTTGGACAATATTTTAAAAAAAGGCGAATTATATGCCAGTGGCGGATGTTTAGTCGGGTCGATATATTGTGTTCCACTGACTAAGGAAAAAAAAGGCTTAAGATTACATAATTTAGGAAAATATATCAGAGAGATTGAAGCTCCTCGCTCTTCAAAAGTTACAAGTCAAAAATTGGATACTATAATTTTTGAAATAGAACTTTCCGACAATAGCAGAAATAATTTAATAGGAACAGACTATTTAAGATTGGGTAGAATACATTTTTCAATTTATAAGGATTTAGAGTATCTGCTTTCATCAAAAGAAAGATATGATCTTTATAAAGTTATTACAAACAGAGCTAAAAGATCAATTGATTTCCTGAGTCTTTGCCACAATAATTATATATATAAGACTGATTTAGATAATGATTATTTTTTAAATATTTACATTAATACAATAGATAATTTGCCGATTCTCGGATATATTTATTTTGAGGTTGTATCAGAATACATAATGCTTTTTCAAGATAACAAGCTGGCCGAGTATTATAATAAACTAGGTGAATTTTTCAATGATAGTTATAAAAATTTGATGTTTAGTATTCATTCCGACTTGCTTGATAATTTTAAATTAAACAGTTATAAGCCGCCGTTTAAAATGCTGCTTGACTTTCTAAAAAGGGATAATATTTTTAAAGAAGTGAACACTGATCATTTTTTGGACTATTTAGTTAAACGTCTAATTTTTTTGACAAATGCTAGATTACTAAATTTGGATATTTCTCCAATCGGCTGGCATAGAATGAAGTGGGATTTCGAAAATCTTGTTAAAGTGTCAGAACCATTAGTTGGGCATCTCATTCATAGAGAATTGCGTACATTTGGGAGATATCCGCATTTTTATTTCTATTTTGACCAAAATAAGGCGTTGCAAATTTGGAATTATTGGAATCATATGGATATAGTGGTCCCTTTTAATGGAATTATTCCTAAAGGTGAAGTTGGTATTAATCCTGCATATCCCGATTTAAAGTATAAGGCTTACAGCTGTAGAATTCTAAAAGATGGTAACGTGATATATTTGAATCCGGTCAAGGAATTGAATATTAATCTTATTCCCAAGCTTGTTGACTTAAAGTTTACGTTCATGAGAAATAAGGCAAAGTTATGATAATTATCAAATCAAAAAATATTGTGTCTTCAACAAAAAAATCTTTTTTTGAACTATTAGAAAAAAAAGATAGACCTAGTGATGATGAATTGTTAAGGGAAGACTTTGCAATTATTTGCATTGAACAGCCGGAGTTTGGTCACATCTTAAATATTGGATCAAAGATGATTGAATGCAATTTAAATTGGTGGCATTTTTTTCCGGCTATTGATATGGAAATTATAGAAAGTGAATTAAAATATTGGCATGAGGAGCTGATAAGGAATAGAAAAATTGTTAAAATAGAAAATTATATAAAAAACAATAGGCAAAGCAGAAGGATGATTGTTAGCTTTTGGAATGATCGATTCAGAAATATAAATAGTAAGAAGTGTTCTTGTATTACTTATGTGTATTTTAGAATTGTAAATGAAAAATTGGAAATGCATTCCCATGCAAGGGCAAATAACATGTTTTTTTTGGTTTTTGTGGATTTAGTTATCTTATCGCAAATCCAGAAAATATTAGCTCGAAGACTTAATCTGGAATGCGGAAAATATGTGCATTTTGTGGATTCGTTGCATTTTTACAGAAAAGATATAAAAGAGATAAATAAACAGGCCGTTTACATGAAAAATTCTAAATTTTGGCAATATGAAGAAAAAAGAGTATGAGGTTGAATTGAGGGGATTTTTGAAAAAAAAAGATTTTTTTGAGTTAAGAAAAAGACTGGAAATGGATTGTGTCAGCTTTGAAATAGACCATAAAGTTAGTTATTTTTTTGCTGTGTCAGGCTTTATTTTAAAAATTAATGACGAAGAAGCAAAAAAAACTGCAAAAATAGTTATGAAGTTAGGACATGAAACCGGAAGTGTTTTTGAAGAAATTGAGGTAAATATGATGAGCAAGGATGATATTGAAAAGGTTTTAAAGATTTTTTCTGCACTAGGAATTAATGAGGTGAACAAAGTGCCGCAATTAAGATACAATTATTTTTTTACTAATAGTGTTACTATATCCTTAAAGCACACTCCTGATTTTAAATATCATTTTGAAGTTGAAGGCGTGGCTAATAGTTCTAAAATCGTTGGGACTATAAAAAGGCGCTTGATGGAATTGTGTGGCAAGTATGGTTTAAGATATTTGAGTGAAGCTGAAATGGCTAATGTTATAAACAGGATTAATACCAAGCGGGGATTTAGTCATAAATATTCCATATATGAAAAAAATGATAACGGAAATGAAAAAAGAATTGGGAGATATATTAAGCAGTAGTGATTCAACTCATGGCTTAAAAAGAGCGGCAAGAAGGTTACTGAAAGAGCTTGCTATTTATGCAAATCATAAAAAAAATATTATCAGATCCAGGATCTATTTGAAGAAAGATTTTGAAAAAGTTCAAATTGGAGGCGGTAGTCATCTATTGGATGGATTTTTAAATATCGATGTGTTTCCGCCGGCTGATTTGATTTATGACATTAGGGAGGGTATTCCCCTAAAAAGCAATTCTGTTAAGTTAATTTTTTCTGAACACTTTTTGGAACATATCGATTACCCTATTTCTGTAAAATTTTTTGTAAATGAATGTTATAGAGTTTTGAAAAAAAGAGGTGAATTGATCATAGGCGTGCCGGATAGTAGTTTGCCAATCAAGGCGTATTTAAAAAATGATAAGAAGTTTTTTAATGAAATCATAAAAAGATGGTATTCTAAAAGGGACTGTCTCGGGCATTTTAACACCTATATTGATTTAGTTAACTATCATTTTCGAGATCAAGATGATAATGAAAAGTATACGCCTCATTTATGGTCTTATGATAAGAATAAATTAACTTCTCTTTTAGTAAATGGTGGATTTACTGCCGTAAAGAAATGGAAATTTGACAGTAAATTGGCGAATAAAGAGCGTCAATTTGGGAGCATTTATATTATCGCAAAAAAATAAAAAATTAATAATTAATTACTATGTCCAAACCAATTGTTTCTGATGCCTGCATCGGCTGCGGCACCTGCGAATCCATCTGCCCGGCAGTCTTCAAAGTCCAAGATTCGGATGGTAAAATGAAAGCCCAAGTCCAGGAAGCCGATTATGATGCGGAAAAGGAAAAAATCGATGAAGCACTCGCCTCCTGCCCGGTCCAGGCGATCAGCTGGGAATAGTAAGCTAGCTTTTTAGCTTTTAGCTTATAGCTTTTAGCTTTTAGGCAAATTATTATAAAGATGTCCCTTTTGATGGGGCATCTTTTTTGACAAAAAAAATTATTTTTGCTATATTTCTAATACAATCTTAAAAGCGTAATTACCCGAGTTATCGCTTGGGGAGCTGCCGAAAGAAACGTCCGTCAGGGCGGACGAAGTAGACTTGGCCGGTGTTGCCCGTAATCGCAAAAATAAAGTATAATACCGAGATGGTACCGTCTCTCGTTTAGCGGGAGGCTCTTGGTTCCATGGCGGTTTTTTTATACTACAAATTACAAATCAAATACAAATATACAAATGATTTATACAGTTTGCATTTATTTATTAATATATAATTCTGTTTTATTTGTATATTTGTAAAATATTTGTAATTTGTAGGAAATGTAAAATTTAATGTAATAAATATCAAAAATATGGAACACAAAACTAACCCGATAGCAGAACGGGAAAAGCAGATCCAGAAATTCTGGGAAGATAACAAAATTTTTGAAAAATCGCTTGAGCAGACCAGGACCCCGCCTACGCCGGACAGCTCCGGCGAGGCAAGTGGCCCGGCTTATAGTTTTTATGACGGGCCGCCCTTTGCGACCGGCACGCCTCATTACGGGCATATGGTGGCATCTCTCATGAAAGACGCGGTGCCGCGGTTTTGGACCATGCGCGGACGCTATGTGGAGCGGCGCTGGGGCTGGGATTGCCACGGTCTGCCCATTGAGAACATGGTGGAGAAAGAACTGGGATTTAAAAGCAAAAAAGATATTGTGGCTTATGGCATCGCCAACTTCAATGAATATTGCCGCAGCAAAGTTTTGCTGTACGTTGAAGAATGGAAAAAGACGATCAAGCGTTTTGGCCGCTGGGCCGATATGGAAAATCCGTATAAGACCATGGACCGGGATTACATGGAAAGCATCTGGTGGGTTTTCAAGCAGCTGTGGGACAAGGGTTTGATTTATGAAGGTTTCCGCTCCATGCATATCTGTCCCCATTGCGAGACCACCTTGAGCCAATCGGAGGTAAGCGAGGGCTATCGCGATGTCGAGGATCTGTCTATCACCTGGAAATTCAAAGTCGCCGGGCAGGACAATACCTATCTGCTGGCCTGGACCACCGTGCCTTGGAGCACCTTAAGCACCATGGGACTGGCCATCGGCGCCGATTTTGATTATGTCAAAGCCAAAGTGAAGGACGAATACGTGATTTTCATCAAGGATAAATTGGAAAAAGTCATGGCCGGTATCAGCGATTATGAAATCGTGGACGAGTTCAAAGGCAGCTCCATGGTCGGCTGGGAATATGAGCCGGTTTCCGATGTTTTCAAAAATCTGCCGGAAGTAAGGAATAAAAAGAATACTTACCATGTTTTCGCCGCCGATTATGTGGAAGCGGCCGAAGGCACGGGAATCGTGACGATCAACGGTTCCTATGGCGAAGTGGACTTGCTGTCCGCCCAGCAGAATGATCTGCCGGTGCTGATGGACGTCAAAATGGACGGCACCTTTGCGGAATTCGCCGGGCCCTATGCCGGCCTGTATGTCAAAGACGCCCAGGTAAAATTCGTGGCCGATATGGAAAAGAAAGGCTTGGTCTGGGACAAGGAAAAGTATGTCCATTCTTATCCGCATTGCTGGCGCTGCGATACCCCGCTTCTGAATTATTCCACTTCCTCCTGGTTTGTCAAAGTGACAGCTATCAAGCCCCGGGCCTTGGAACTGGCCAAACAGATCAATTGGTCGCCCAGCCATATCAAGGAAGGGCGCTTCGGCAAGTGGCTGGAGGGCGCGCGCGACTGGTCCATTTCGCGCCAGCGGTTCTGGGCCAGCGTCATCCCGATTTGGAAGTGCGCCGTCTGCGGTGAGCTCAAGGTCTACGGCGCCGTGGCCGATTTGGAACGCGACAGCGGGCGGGAGATTATTGATCTGCATAAGCATATTATTGACGATGTTGAGGTGCCCTGCCAGTGCGGCGGCCGGATGAAGCGCGTCGCCGACGTGCTGGATACCTGGTTTGACAGCGGCTCCATGCCCTACGCGCAGCAGCATTATCCGTTTGAGAACAAGGAGAAATTCGAGGCCGGCTTTCCGGCCCAGTTCATCGCCGAAGGAGTGGATCAGTGCCGCGCCTGGTTTTATTATTTGCATATCATCGCCACTTCGATCAAAGACAATATCGCTTATAAAAATGTCATTGCCAACGGCATTGTCTTGGCCGGCGATGGCAAAAAAATGTCCAAGCGCCTGGCCAATTATACCGAACCGGAAATCATCATGGAGCAGTACGGCGCCGACGCCTTGCGCTATTATCTGCTGACTTCTCCGGTCATGCAGGCGGAAAATCTGAATTTTGACGATAACGGCGTCAAAGAAGCCATGCAGAAAGTGGTGATGCTACTCAATAATATTTTGAATTTTTACAAGCTCTATCAGAATGTCATCCCGAGCGAAGTCCCCGCCCAAGGCAGGGATGAAGCGTGGGGATCCCGTGGAAATCAAAACGGGATTGCCGCGGTCGCTCCGCTCCCTCGCAATGACAATGTTTTAGACAAATGGCTGCTGGCGAAACTGCAACAGCTGATTAATGAAGCGACCAAGCAGATGGAAGCTTATGATCTGCCCCGTGCGGTGCGTCCGCTCCAGGATTTCATTGCTGAATTTTCCACCTGGTGGCTGCGGCGATCGCGTGATCGGTTCAAAGGCACCAATGAAGCCGATAAAACAGAGGCGCTGGCGACTTTTAAATACGTGCTGACCGAACTGGCGAAAGTCATGGCGCCGTTTACGCCATTTATTGCCGAGCATGTATATAAAGAAGTTTCTAATGAGCTGGAGTCAGTGCATTTGGAAAAGTGGCCCGCCTTCGCTGAAGCTACGGCGGACGATGCCCAAGTTATTAATCAAATGGAACAGGTACGGAAGATTGTGGAGTTGGGACTCGCCGCCAGAGCCGAGGCGGGGGTTAAGATCAGACAACCATTAGCGGTTCTTAAAGTTCAAAGTTCAAAATTCAAAGTTCAAAACAACGATCCCTCATTGGATTTAATTAAAGACGAGATTAATGTCAAACAAGTTTTAATTGTCGATGATTTGGAAAAGGAAGTCGAATTGGATTTGAATATCACCGAAGCATTGCAGGTTGAAGGAATGGCGCGCGAATTAGTCAGATCCATTAATGATCTGCGCAAGAAGGCAGGGTTGTCCATTAATGATACGATTAAGGTGAGCTGGCAAAGCCAAGGGGAAGTTCTCAATAAGGTTTTCAACTTTGCAGAGTTTGTCGCTGAACTAAAGCATTCAACTATCACCAGTGAATTTATTAGGCAGGACAATGACGGCCAGGAGCTGGAGATTAATGGCGAGAAAATAAAAATTATGATCGAGAAAATTTAAGGGATTATTCTATCTTAATTTAGTAGGAAAATTAATTTGTAGAGACGCGCCACGGCCTGCCTGCCCGCTTCGCCGGACTTGCCTGCCGGCAGGCAAGGCTTCAGCGAGGCGAGCGCAGGCAGGCGCGTCTCTACTTATTTCTTGAAATTTTTTCATTAAAGTGTTAAAGTGTTTTTACTAAGCAACTATCAATTAAAAACTAAGTAACTATCAACCAATAACTAACCAACTGACTATGACTCTCAAACAAATTTATTCCCTTTTCATTGATTTGGGAATCAAGAGCGACTTGCGCGGAGCGGCCAAGGTCAAAAGCAATCTGGCCAAGATCAAAGCCAAGTATAATGAGCTGAACGATAAGCAGAAAAAAGAATTTGATTTGGAAAAACTAGTCAATCCCTATTCGGATTCGCGCGTACTCTATGACAATGGCAAGCCGATAAAGAAAGCGCTCGTCGGCATTGACATTGATCCGCAGGAAATACTGCTGGCCAAGGAATTGGGCTGTGATACTGTCATCGCCCATCATCCCGAGGGGGAAGCGTTGGCCGATCTGGGCGAGGTGATGCATCTGCAGGCCGAAGTACTGGCTCAATACGGCGTGCCCATCAATATCGCGCAGGCCATCACCAAGGAAAGGATTTCCGAAGTAGCACGCGGCGTATCGCCAGCCAATCATCAGCGCACCGTGGACGCGGCGCGGCTCCTGGACATCAATTTGATGTGTGTGCATACCCCGGCTGATAATTTGGCGGCTACTTATCTGGAAAAAGAAATCAAGAAAGCCAAGCCGGAAACTGTCGGCGAGGTGGTTGAGGTCATCAAGAAAATTCCCGAATATCAGGAAGCGATCAAGCACAAGCAAGGATCCAAAATTTTTGCCGGTACGGAGGACAATTATGCAGGCAAGATAATCTTGTCGGAAATCACGGGCGGCACCAGCAATTCCAAGGATATTTATGAAAAAATGTCCCAAGCCGGAATCGGCACGATCGTGGGCATGCATATGAGCGAGGAACATAAGAAGGAAGCGCAGAAATACCATATTAACGTGATAATCGCTAATCATATGTCCTCCGATTCGCTGGGCATGAATCAATTACTTGATCAATTGGAAAACAAAGGAATCAAGATTGTTCCGGCTTCTGGCTTAATTAGGATAAAACGGAAGAAAAAATAATATTAAAGCATTAGCAGAGACGTAGCGCCGCCACATCTTTACAGATTATTGTATAAAAAAAGACCCTGTCCTGACGGATAGGGTCTGTTGTTTTCAGGCATTATTTCCAATCTGGAGTAATCCCTTGATTATTTCCAATTGGAAACGTTTTTTGTTGAGGCTGTTGACCGGCAAGTAGTTGATATGCTTACTGTCCAAGAGCCATTTGGTAATGTGCTTATTGTCTGTTGCCAGAAGGATTACAAGGCAATCCTTGCCGCTTAGGCTGGCAATTACATCTTTAACTTTGCTGGTTTCCGTAATCGACAGTACCTGGCAGCTTTTGGCGCCTAGCTCTTTGGCGGCATCCATTAGCTTCGGTTTCTGGACTTCCGCTTTGTAACCGCCAAAAATGTACACCTCCTGGTCGCGAAGCAAGTCCGCATGATCGGATATGGCGATTTCCTCTGCTACCGAGACAATCTTTTCCTCCAGATCAAGCTCTTCAAAAATGATTTGCTTGTCATCGGCTCTTATCGCCCGATAAAATCTCGAATCTGTCAGCAGGAATTCCAGATCATTCCTTCCCAGCAAGGCTATGACAACTTTATCGCCGAATTTCCTGATAGTCATAAGGGTGAATAAGAGTTTATCCAGCTTGCGGATTTTTAATGCCGTAAGCCGCGCCATCAGTTTGTCGCAAAGCTCGGCAGATTCAAGCAGCGGCGGAGGAAGTAGCGGTAGCAGGTCCTCTAGAAGCTGCTGGCTGATGTCCTGTTTCTGGATTTTTTCCCGCTTAGGCCGGTGGATTGGTTCAGCTACATTCGGTATTGCTTTAGTAGTCGATTCAACCTTGGCTTGGCGGAGCCGCATCTTTTGAACTTCTCTGGCTAATTCCAGCAGTTCGCGCTCCCTGCATTCCATTGATGATTTTTTGGCTTTTCCCGATGCAATACGGTAGTGGCCCAGTAGATGCCCGTGATCCCCGAATTGTTTGGCAGAATTCCATAAGTCGTTAGCTTGGTTTCTCAGGGCTTCATCGGCCAAGCGCCAGCTGATTTGCTGGCAGATTTTTTCCACTTCCGGACGCATTTCTTTGGCCGAATACGGGAAGAGCACGAATTTCCAATTGAGCAGAATGACGCGGAAAACCATGCTCCGCTTAAGCGTAATGCCTTGTCGGTATAGCTCCTCCTTTAGCAGCTGTTCAAAATCCTTCCGGGCCAGATAGAGAAAGACCAGCACGGCCAATGAGCCGAAAACCAGCATGGGGCTTTTTCTTCTCAGATTCCATTGAATAACTTCCCATTTATGCTTAGCATAGAAATAATCCTTGTAAGCATAAATAAAACCCAGGCTGTTACTTTTTATTTCCTTGATAAATTCATCATCGGCTTTAGCCCGCTTTTCTTCACGAGATTTGGGGAAAGCAGCTTCGCCGACAATGTTAAAATCCCTAATAAACATCTGCAGGCAAGCCATGACGCACCAAAAGGAGCGCAAGCTTTCAAGCTCTGCCGGGCTGTAAGCCACCTTAGGAGACATTTCAATAAATGTGAAATAAATTTTCTGCTCCGATAAGTCACCCTCTTTTTCAGGGCTATAAGGATGAAAGATAAATGATTTGACTGATTCCAGTATGCTGGCGCCATTGTAATCAATCATCCTCAATTTGTCTTCATTGAAGCAATCGGAGTCATAAGTGAATAGGAAATTGGTATTGGCCGTGAAATCCCTGACAATCCTGAGCATCTGGCCGGATTGGGGATCAAATATTTTTTCATAATAGAAAGTGACCTTGGCCGGACTCCTAGAATCCAAAAGATCAACTTTGAAGTCCCGCGGCAATTTATCCAAAGTGTCGAAATACACTTCAACCGGAGGGTAAGTCCTCGAGATGATATCCAGCTTTGCTTTTATTAACCCTAGCTGGTATTGGATCATTTCCTCGACCGGGCAGTGCACCGCCAGCATCAATTCATAATGCACTTGATTGATTTTGGTATCCAGGACCGATTGGTCGTAAATCCAATCATTGGGAGCAAGGGCAAAACTCAAAAAACAACAGATCACAACCAGCAACAGTAGAACCAGTACGAATTTTTTCAAGATTATCAGCTTCATGACTTTTCTCCTTTTTTCTTTTTTTTTGTTAAGGTACCAGATTGCCATTGACAACATTTTCACATCAACTGATATTAACATAATCAAGCAGACTTGTCAATTCATCATTTTGCAAGTTCAATGATCAAGTGCAACACCTCGTGTATAATAGTATTTCAACTACTAAACACGAGGAAATATGGGAAAACAATACAAACAGTTAAATTTGGAAGAAAGGGAGCAGCTTCA